>Ga0081540_1001632_pt1 | contig 19113 bp, 13 predicted proteins | sample TabmetS2T1R1_FD_71024 | JGI IMG/M metagenome (GOLD analysis project Ga0081540, IMG submission 71024) | Tabebuia heterophylla rhizosphere microbial communities from the University of Puerto Rico - S2T1R1 | ecosystem: Host-associated > Plants > Roots > Rhizosphere ... | reverse complement strand
AGCGCGGGGTGGCGCACCTGCGAGGCGGGCACGTCGAGCGAGCGCATCTCCCGCTCGAACTTCTCGGGATCGTCGACGAGCGGAAGCAGATCGGTGAGGGGAATGAGCTGGCAGTTGTCGAGCCGCCCTCCGACGAAGCTCGCGTAGTTGTCGCGCCGCTGCTCGCCGTCGCTGACGACGTCGACGCCGGCGCGGATTTGCGCGTCGACGGCCAGGCGCACGGCGTCGTCGCCGGTCGACGCGAACTCGGCCTCGCCCAGGCGCCCCTCCAGGTGCTCGTGGATCGCCTGAAGCATCCAGCGGGGCCGCGGCCAGCTGCCGATGCCCATCACCGACAGCGGGCGGATCACGGGCGCCGCCGCCGGCGGCGGCAGGACTCCGAGCAGGAGATCCTGGAGGCGGCCGAGCGGCTGCTTCGCGCCCGGCCGTTCCGGGAGCTGACCGTCGATGACCTGATGGCCGCCCCCAGCCAGTCCCGCACCGCCTTCTACCGGCACTTCACCGACCGGCAGGACCTGCTCGTCCACCTCATGGGTGGCCTCAACGAGAAGCTGTGGGAGATGAGCGCCGGCTGGCTGCGGGGCAGCGGCGACCCCCTCGCCGAAGGCCGGGACTCGCTGGAGCGCCTCGCCGACGTGTACGCGACCCACGGCCCGCTGCTGCGGGCCATCGCCGAGGCGTCCAGCCACGACGCCGACGTCGAGGCCGTCTACCAGGGCATGGTCCAGGGCTTCGTCGACGCCACCGCGGCCCGCATCCGCCGCGACGTCGCCGCCGGCCGGACCCGGCTGTCCCACCAGGGCGACTCGCATTGCCGGCGCACCCTGGAAGCGCGGATGCGCGAGGCCCACGAGCCCGCCCAGAACGACGACGTGCAGCGCCGCCGAGGCGGCCAGCGCCCGGCGCATCCGCGGCGGGCTCACGGCGTCCCCCGCGGAGCGAAGAGTCGATGCCCGGTGTCCGTCCTCGCCTCGGCCAGCCCCAGACCGTAGAGCTCTCCCAGCCGCCCGGCATCGAGGAGCCCCGACGACGGGCCCTGTCCCAGGACACGTCCGTCGCGGAGCAGCAGGGCGGCGTCGCTGAAGCCCGCAGCCAGGTTCGGGTCGTGGAGCACGGCGATCGCCGCCAGCCCGGAGCGAACGCGCGCCCGGACGCGCTCCAGCACCTGCGCCTGGTGCTGGAGGTCGAGGAAGGCCGTGGGCTCGTCGAGCAGGAGGAGCGCAGGCTCCTGGGCCAGCGCCCTCGCCACCAGCAGCAGGCGGCGTTCGCCACCCGAGAGACGCGACACGATTCGCGCGGCCAGATGGGCGATGCCCAGCTCGGCCAGGACCCCCCGCGCCACGGCGAGGTCCTTCGGGCCGGGCAATCCCCAGCCGGCCTGGTGCGGCGCGCGGCCCATCAGGACCAGCTCCAGCCCGGTGAAGCCGGGGTCGCCGTCGAAGGACTGCGGCACCCACGCCACGCGCCGGGCGAGGGCACGGCGCTCCCAGCGGCCGAGCGGCGTCCCGAAGAGCCGCACCTCTCCCTCGATGGGCCGGAGCAGGCCCAGCACGGTGCGGAGGAAGGTGCTCTTCCCCGAGCCGTTCGGCCCCAGGACCGCCCACAGCGTGCCCGGGCCGATGGTCACGGACACCCCGGACACCACCGGGGAGCCGTACCCCACCGCCAGCGCGGTGGTCTCGAGGACCGCCCCGCTCACAGCGGGTGCTCCCGCCGGTTCAGGAGCCAGACGAAGAGCGGGCCGCCGAGCACCGCGGTCACCACTCCCACCGGCGGCTCGGCGTGAAAGACGGGGAAGAGCATCCGCGTCGCCGCGTCGGCGAGGACCAGGAAGGCCGCGCCTCCCAGCGCGCTCGCCGGAACCAGCAGTCGCTGGTCCGGGCCCAGCCACAGGCGCAGCAGGTGCGGGACGATGAGCCCCACGAAGCCCACCAGCCCCGCGAGTGCCACCGCGCCGGCGACGCTGAGCGACGCCGCGAGGAGCACCAGGGCCCGGGTCCGCCGCACCGGCACTCCCAGCGACGCGGCCTCGTCGTCACCCAGCGAGAGGAGGTTGAGCCGCGCCGACTCGGCCCAGAGCAAGCCCAGGGCGAGGAGCTGGAGCACGCCTCCCACGAGGAGGGTGCGCGGCCGCTCGTACCCGAGGTTTCCGGCGAGCCAGTACAGGACCTCGCCCAGCCGGTCGGGGGTGAGCAGCGTCTTGATGCAAGTGATGACCGCCGCGGCAAATGCGTTGAACACCACCCCGGTGAGGAGCGCCGCGTAGGGCGAGCTGCGCGCGCGGCCCGCCGCGAGCACCAGCGCCATCGCCGCGACCGCGCCCACGAAGGCGAACAGAGACGGACCGGCCAGCGCCTGCAGGCCCAGCGCGAGGGCCAGCGTCGCCCCCAGGGCCGCGCCTCCCGAGACACCGAGGACGAAGGGATCCGCCAGCGGGTTGCGGAGCAGCGCCTGTAGCGCGCTGCCGCTGGCCGCGAGCGACGCGCCGACCAGCGCACCCAGCACCGCCCGTGGGATGCGGAGCCCGAAGAGCACCCGCCCGTCCGGAGAGGCCGGGTCGGCCAGTGCCCGGAGGACGTGGACCGGGTACTCACCGAGCAGCGCCGACGCGGCCAGTGCCCCGAGCGCGAGCAGCAGCAGGCCTCCGAGGACGAGGGTGGCGCGGGCGGGCGTGAAGCGCACCCCCGAGCGTACCGGGAGCGGTCCGGCGACGGTGGTCATGGCGCAGCCTCAGGGTGCACCAGCGCGAAGAGCTGCTCCAGTCCCCGTCCCAGCGCCGGGCCCGGGTGGAGCAACGCCTGCCCGGGGACGGCGGCCCAGCGCGTCTCGGCGAGACCGGGGAGCTCCCGGAGCCGTTCGCGACCCGTGGAGGCCATCGCGGCGTCGAGGATGAGCTCCGGACGGCTCCGCAGCGCGCGCTCGACCGAGTAGACCGGATAGGGGCTGGCGGCATCCGCCGCGACGTTCAGAGCCCCCGCATCGGAGAGGAGCTCGTCGGCGAAGCCCCCGGGGCCGGCGACCACCAGCGGCTCGAATCCATAGACCAGGAGCACCCGGACCGGCTTCCGGCCGCGGGAACGCTCGCGGATGCGTGCACGGGTGCCCTCGAGCTCCTTCGCCAGCGCCTCGCCCTGCGCCGCTCGCCCCAGGGCTTTGCCGGCGGCGCGCTCGGCGGCCAGCACGTCCGCGACGGTCGCCAGCGGCAGGAGCAGCACCGGGGTTCCGAGCTCGGCGATCCGCTCCACCGCCTGGCGGTTGCCCGGACCCGGCTCGGCCAGGACCAGATCGGGGTAGAGCTTCATGACGGCCTCGACGCTCGGGTCGACGAAGCCGCCCACGCGCGGCAGCTTCGTCACCTCCGGCCGCTCGTCGAACCGCGACACCCCCACCAGCCGCTCACCCGCGCCGAGCGCGAGCACGACGTCGGTCAGCGACGGGGTGAGCGTCACCACCCTGCGGACCTCTCCCTTCGGCACGGGCCCGAGCATCCGGAGGGGACCGGGGTCCCCGCCGGCGCCGAGCACCAGGAGCGAGAGGAGCGCGACGGTCATTGCACGGGGAGTACCTTCAGGTCGGTGATGTAGGCCGGACAAACCTGGGGCGGCGTCCCGCCATCGAGGTAGCCCACTCGCTCGAGGAGGGCGTTCTCGGCATACCGGAGGACGTAGAGCCGGGCAGCCGTCTCGTCCGCCACGTACACCGAACCGTTGTTCCACACCGCCCGGCCCACGCTCGGCGGAGCCTGGCCTGCATCGGTGCTCGGGACCCAGGCCGCGACCTGCTGGTCCGTTCCATCGAGGAGCAGCAGCGCCGAGTTCTGCACGCCGGTGACGAAGAAGTTCTCGTCGACGGTCCGCGCGCCGGCACAGCTGACGAGCATGGGATCACCGCTCGCGCCACCCGGAACGTCCGCCAGCCACTCGACGTTCTGGCATCCCCCGTCGGCGCCGAGCCCCGCGACGGCGGACAGCGCCGCCTGACCCTGCTTGTTCGGGTCGGGATCGATCCGGACCACCAGGGCCGGCCCGTAGTCAGCTCCGGTGGCATTGAACCGGAGCACGTTCGTCGCGACGTAGACCATCCCGTTGCGCGCGATGGCCATGGTGGGAGAGGGAATGAAGCTTCCACCGTCCGGCGCCTTTCCGCCACCGGGCAGCGCGTCGACCAGCGGTTGCAGGTCATAGGTGTCCTTCACCGGCACGCTGGTCGGATCGCTGACGTCGAGGCGAATCACCGTCCCCGTCCCGTTGAGAGGAACGAAGACATCCGAGTTCACCTTGGCGAAAGGCTCGGGGAAGCTGAAAGGATCGAATGCGGCGCCGCCGAGCTCCTGGAGTCCAAGGGCGCCCACCGCTCCGGAACCGGCATCGAGGAGCTGCGCCGCCAGGTCGGCCGCGGGCCCGCCGAAGATCCGCAGCGCGTTCACGTTGCTCGCCATCGCGTAGATGCGCGTGCCGCCGTCGGCGGTCGGCTCGACGAGGACCTGGGTGGTTCCTGCCTTGCTGCCGGTGCTCGGACCCACCAGGGAGAGGCGCTCGCTGCTCGCCTTGTCCAGCGCGCCCACCGGAACCTCGAGGAGGAGCGAGCTGTCGTGGTCGGCGTACAGTAGCGCGCCTCCCAGGAGCCCGAGCGCATCGGGGAAGGTCGCGGCAAAGCTCCCCTCCGACGGGTTGACGGGCGCCTGCACCAGGAGTCCCCCCGGCGCGTCTTGGATGGGCACGAGGTAGCCACCGGGTGGGGCGATGCACCCGGCAAGGACCTGGACGTTCGAGCAGCCGCCGCCCGAGCAATCCTGGCAGACGCCCTGGTTGCACGCGAAGAGCTCCCCGCACTGGACCCCGCATGCCCCGCAGTTGTTCTTGTCCGTGGCGATGGTGGTGCAGATGCCGTTGCACACCTCCCGTCCCGACGGGCAGACGCAGCCGCCGGCGACGCAGGTGTTGCCGCCGGAGCACGCCGAGCCACAGGAGCCGCAGTTGTTCGGGTCGGTCTGGGTGGCGACGCAGGTGTCGCCGCAGCGAACCGTTCCGGAGACGCACTCCACCTCGCTGGACGACAGACAGCCGGGAAGGAGCACGACGGAGGCAAGGAGCAGGGCGGACAGAACCGTTCGGAAGGACGGTGTCATGGTGTTCCCTCGGAGGAGGCGGACAGCGGGGTGGAAGGGGGCGTGCGCGGGAGATCGAGGCGCACGGTCAAGGTGGCGAGGTAGGCCCGGCCCGGGAGCGGGTACGCATCGAGGTCGCGCGTCTGGACGTCCCCGAGGTTGGTGGCGTTGAACGAGAGGACGACGTCGGGACGATGCAGCACCCGGAGGTCGAGTCCCGCGTCGAGAAGGATCCGACCGGCGATGGACTGGGTATTGGACCGGTTCACCCACATCAGCGACTGGGCACGCATGGTTCCGTGGACCCGCAGCCACTCCGGACCGATCTCGAGGCGCAGCGTCCCGCGGTGGCGCGGCCGGAAGGGAACTTCCTTCAGGTAGTAGGCCTGGATCGCGCGGATGTTCTGGGTGAAGAGCAGGCCATAGCTTCCGCTGAGCTCCATCCAGCGCGCCGGCCGGAGCCGGCCCTCGGCCTCGAGTCCGGCGGCCCGCGCCGCCGAGGCGTTCTGAGGCTTGGTGGGCAAGGGAGGCTGATAGTCGTAGACGATGAGGTTCTCGTACTGGGCCGCGAATCCCGCCACCCGGAACATCCCGGGTGCGCCGGCAATGCCCACCCCGCCATCGACGAAGACTCCGCGCTCGGGCTCGAGATCGGGGTTGGCGAGCTGGGTCCCGCTCGGGATGTAGAGCTCGAGGAACGAGGGGATCCGGTACGACTGGCCCACGTTCGCCTGCACCGTCACTCCCGCCGGCAAGGCCCAGGACACGCCCAGCTTGGGTGAGACCCCCACGAACGGACCCGCCTGATCCAGCCGCACCGACGGGACGAGGGAGACGCGCCCGTCGGCAAGCCGCCACTCGTCCTGGACCGAGACGGAGGTGACCGCCCAGCGTGGCGCCTGGGTCCCGCTGTCGGCGAAGGACAGCCCCACCGAGGCGGAACCGGAGAGCCAGTGGTTGCCGACCGGCAGCGTCCCGTCCCAGCTCAGCGAGGCCTGCCACCATTCGGTGTTCTGGAAGAAGAGGCTGCCCCGGAAGGTGTTGGTCTCCCGCCGGGCGTCGAGCCGCAGCGAGGTGTCGGCGCCCGAGGAGAAGGTCCGGGAGAGGCGCAGACCGCCCTGCAGGCCGAGGAAGTCCTGGTGCGCGTCCGCGCTGGGGTTGTCCACCGTTCCGGCGAGCCCCCGCGAGAGCGAGCTCAGGTGGAACAGGCCGTCCAGCTGCCAGGATCCGAGCCGCCCGCCTCCCTTGGCGAGCGCGCCCATCCAGGTCGCCTGGTTGTTCTGCCGGATCAGAGTCTTCGGGTTGCTGGCAGGGTTCCCGGCGAGCGGGTCGTAGACGTACGGGAAGTCTCCGTCGCTGTGGCCGGCGTGGATGTCGAAGAGACCCGACCCACCGAACACGGGTCCCGAGGCGCTGGCGCCGCCCTGGAGGGTGCCGAAGCTCCCCAGGCCCATGTCTGCCGAGACGCTCGACTCGGTCGCGCCGCGGGTCATGAGGTTCACGACTCCGCCCAGCGCTCCGGCCCCGTAGCGCGCTCCAGCACCACCTCGGAGCACCTCGGCCTGCTGGATGGCAGAGAGCGGGACCAGGCTCAAATCAGCGAGGCCTCCCAGCCCGTTCAGCGGGACGCCATCGAGCAGCACCAGAACCCCGGTGCTCGAGGCGCCGCGCAAGGTGAGCTGCTCGCTCTGCCCCAGGCCGCCGCTCTGCTGCAGGACCACGCCCGGCGCCTCGCTGACCAGCACGCCGACGGTGGAGATTTCGGCGCGACGGGAGCCCACGTCCACGACGGTCGTCAATCCGGTGGGGTCACGCACCAGCGGTGACTCGGGAGGGGGAGGCGCTGCGGGGACCGGCACGTCCACCGGCGGAAGCTCCACCGCCGGGGACTGGCCCCACGCAATCGACGCCACGCTCAACGCTGGCCCGAGACACGCCCGAGCCCACCGCCATCCGCCCATCGTCCGCCTTCCACTCTCTTCTCCGAAGAGAGAAGGCCAACCGGCGGTGCCGGGTCTTCCGGCGCCGCGCCCTCGGGCAGGTCTCCTGGCTCACGGCTGGGGAGCGTGGGCGGCGCCCCGATGGCGCCTTCACGTCCTCGTTCGTCCTCCCACCTTCCCGCGGAACGTGCCGTCCGCAGTGGCGACCGATGGAGGATGTCGAACCGGTCCGGTTCCTCGGACCGCTTCCGTTCACAGTGGCGGGACCGCGCCGGACTCTCACCGGCTTCCCTGTTGGGCCCGACATGGGCACCCGGGGGCCAGCGGTGTGTGGCACAGCAGGCAGGCGTCGTGCAAGCGCCTCCGACTTGCAGTGAGGTTTTGCGTTGACCCGGGCTCGCCGCGTCATCGACGCTGGCCTCACGATGCGCCTCCGGGTTTCGCTCCTCCTGCTCGCGACGACGGCATGTGCCCACGGCTTCAATCCGGTCTCGCTGAAGCACTGGTACCCCCCGCCCGACACCGACACCCAGCAACTCTGCACCGGCGATCGCGCCTCCCGCTGCACGGATCAGGCGCTGGCGCTCATCGAGCCGAACGCGGCCCAGAAGGAGCCGGACCGTGCTGCGCGCCTCCTCGGTGCCGCCTGCGAGCAGGGGGACGAGCGGGCCTGCAAGACGCTCGACACCCGGTACACGGCGCCGAAGCGCCTGAGTCCCTTGCCCAACGACATCGGGCACGGGTTGCCGAAGGCCTCGACCTCCTACGGCGAGGTGGCGTGCACCGTCACCGTCCAGGGGGAGGCCATCAAGTGCCGGGGAATCCGGAACGGCGGCTACAACGCGACCTACACCGACCACCTGCTCCGCGGCCGTTTCTCTCCGGCCAAGCTGGATGGCCAGCCGTTCGAGAGCGAGTACGTCGAGCGGTACGTCATCCAGGGCGACACCTGAGCCGCTACCACACCTTGCAGACCTTCTCCGGAGGCTTGGTCATCGGCGCGCCGGGCTTGCAGGAGAAGGCCTGACCGAACTCGGGCATGTTCACCACCAGCCCGTTCACCCGGTACTTCGGCGGTGAGTGAGGGTTCGTCCGCGCCCGGAGCCGCATCGCCTCGGGACGGATGTTGCTGCATGCCCACTGGGCGTTTCCGACGAAGAATCGCTGGTCGGGCGTGAGCCCGTCGACGGGCATGAGGCGCTGGTTCGAGGTGGCGCCCCTCCAGGCGCGGTAGGCGAGGATGAGCCCGCCCAGATCCGCCACGTCCTCGCCGAGCGTGAGCTTGCCGTTCACGTGGACGTCGTCCACCGCGATGTAGCTCGAGTACTGATCGGAGACGCACGAGGCGCGACGGCTGAACTCGGCAGCGTCCTGCTTCGTCCACCAGTCCTTGAGGTTGCCCTTCGCGTCGAACTGGCGCCCCTGGTCGTCGAAGCCGTGCGTCAGCTCGTGCCCGATGGTGCCGCCGGTGTTCCCGTAGCCGGGAGCGGCGTCCATCTTCGGATCGAAGAGCGGCGGCAGGAGCACCGCGGCGGGGAAGTTCATGTCGTTCATCGTCGGGCTGTAATAGGCGTTCACCGTCTGCGGCGGGATCTCCCACTCGCCGCGGTCGATCGGCTTGCCGATCCGCCCGAGCTGTCGCGCGGTCTCGAACACCGCCGACCGGCCGACGTTTCCCTGGAAGTCGTCGCGCGCGAGCTTGATGGAGGAGTAGTCGCGCCAGCGGTCGGGGTAGCCGATCTTGTTCGCCATCGCCGCGCTCTTCTCCAGCGCCCGCTGCTTGGTCTCGGGTGACATCCACTCCAGGCCGCGGATGTCGGCCTCCATCTCCCGCTCGATCTGCTGGACCATCTGGAGCGTCTTCTGCTTGAGCTCGGGCGGGAAGTTCTTCTGGACGAAGACCTGCCCCAGCGCCTCACCGAGATCCCGGTCCACCCAGCGCACGCACCGCTTCCAGCGCGCGGAGAGCGCCTCGGTTCCCTGGACGGTCCGGTGGTTGAAGTCGAAGTCCTCGTCCACGAAGGCGCGGGAGAGGTACCGCGCCTGGCTGTTGACCAGGTGCCAGCGCAGGTAGCGCTTCCAGTCGGCGAGCGGGCGGCGCTTCAGCTCGGAGCTCATCGCCTTCAGGAACCCGGGCTGGCTCGCGTTCAGCACCTGGGTGTCGGGGATGCCGACTCCCGCGAGGTAGGTCTTCCATTCGAACGCCGGCGCAAGCTTCTCCAGCTCGGCGAGCTGGACCCGGTGGAACACCTTGTACGGATCGCGGCGCTCCACCCGGGTGAGGGTTGCCTTCGCCAGCGCGGTCTCGATGTCCATCACCAGATCGCGGGTCTTTCGCGCCGTCGCGGCGTCGTCCCCGAGCAGCTGGAGCGTGCGCACCACGTGCTCGCGGTACTTCTCGCGGAGCTCCTTGGACTTCGGATCCTGGTCCAGGTAGTCGGCGCGGTCCGGGAGCCCGAGCCCCCCGGCATAGGCCGCTGCGATGAACCGGGTCGCATCCAGGGCGTCCTGCTCCGAGCCGAAGGCAAAGAGCAGCTCGTCGGTGCTGCCCGCATCGTGCTGCTCGGCGAGCCAGGCCGCGAGGCCCTTGCGGTCCTTCACCTTCGCCAGCGCAGCCAGGGCCGGCTCGAGCGGCTTGCTTCCCAGCCCGTCGATCCGCGCCTCGTCCATGCAGGCCGCGAAGTAGTCACCGATCTGCGCCTGGACCGGACTGCGGGCCGACGAAGGGTCGGCTGCGGTCTGCAGCAGCCCCCAGAGGTGCCGCTGGATCTCGTCCTGGAGCTTTCCGTAGACGCCCCAGCTGGACTGGTCCGGCGGGATGGGGTTCTGCCGCTGCCAGCCACCGCAGGCGTAGGCATAGAAGTCCACGCACGGGTCCACCGTCTTGTCCATGAAGCTCGGCTCGAGCCCGGGCGTGTACGGGAGCGTCGCGAGCGGCGCGTCACGTCCCGCGTCGGCGGCGAGCGCACCGAAGCAAACGAGGAGCAGCGGAAGCGAAAGTCGTCTCATCGAGGTCCTGGGGAAAGGGAGCGGCACGCTACCCGTCTCCCGGCGCTCGACGGCAGTGTCTCTGCAGCGAGTGGACCACCGTGCTTCCCTCCGACGGCGCTGAACACCCGTCCAGAGCCGTGGCCGCCCGGTCCCGTGGCTCGGACCCGTGTCCCCGCCCGCTGTCGAGCGAGCTAGAGCTGGCATGTCCGGTGCTCTCCGCCGCCGTCGTGCGGTCCGGCGTCCCGCGGACCGACGACCTGGCCATTCCGGTCAGGAGCAGGGCGTGGAGGTGGAAGGTGCTGACGCAAGGAAAGAGGCTGGCGGTGTTCTCCATCCGTGAGGGAAAGGGTGGAACGGTGTGGGTGCGGGCGGGCTCGGCCTTCGTGAACCGCGATGGCTCCCTGAACGTGCTCCTGGACGTGCTGCCGCTCGACGGCAAGCTGCACGTTCGCGAGGCCGGTGACCGGCGCGAATCGGCCGAGGCCGCCACCGAGCCCAAGCTGGCCGCCGTGGGAGGTGCCCAGTGAGCGCGCGCGGACTGTTGCTCGTCGCGCTGCTCACCGCTGCGTGGGCCCAGGCCGCGCCGGTCCCGCCGGGAGCCGCCACCACCGGCAAGGCGAAGCGACCGGCGGGCAGGGGCATGCTCAACCTGAACACGGCGACGCTCGATCAGATCGACGCCCTCCCCGGGGTGAGCCCCAAGCTGGCCGCTGCCGTGGTGGCCGAGCGCGCGGTTCGCCCGTTCGGCCGCGCCGAGGACGTGCTGCGGGTCCAGGGGATGAGCAAGAAGCGGTTCGAGCGTCTCCGGCCCCACCTCGCCGTGACCGGCCCGAGCAGCTTCGTCCCGACCAAGGGGCGGCAGAAGCCCGCCGGACCCAGGGCCAGCGCGCGACCGCCGTCCGCCCGGCCCCACCCCTGAGCCTCGGGGATCCCGGGTGTTTCAGGGCCTCGGACGCCAGAGCGCCGACCACTGAACCTCCCTTCTTCTGGCACGTTCAGGGGCGACCAGGTCGGCCGGCCGCACCACTTCCCAGGACACCCCGCCACGGGCCATGCTCTGCCATGTCCATCCAGGAAGGACGGAGCGGGGTCCGGGGTTGTCGCCCGGGTCCCTCGCTCGTGAGCCCTCCGATTCTGCCGTGAACCTGCTGCACTCCACCCCGGAGACCGATTCCACCCCCGCCCCGCTGCCCGAGGCAGCGGCGGGCGCGAGCGTCGACCGCTTCCTGCGGTCGGTGCGGCGGAGGCAGGTGCGAGCGGTGGTTCTCGAGTCGGTGCTGCTCGCCTCGGCCGCGCTGGGCTTCGGCGTGGCGCTGGCCGGGATGGTCGCAAGGGCCTGGCCGCGCGGGGCACGGTGGGCTCTGGCCGTCGCAGTCGTCGCCGCGGTGGGCCTGGTCGCCGAGCGCGTCTGGCGGCACTGGGCGCGCGCGGCCGGCAATCCGTTCCGGACCGCGCGGCTGGTCGCCGCGCGGATGCCCGGGGTCTCTCTGGACCTGCTGGCCGTGCTCGAGCTGCGCCGGGCCATGGCGCACGACCCGTCGTTCTCCACCGAGCTGGCGCTCGCCCACCTCCGCTCGGTGGACGCGCGGACCGAGCAGCTCGATGCGCAGGCGGTCGTGGACCGGGCCGCGGTCCGACGCGCCGGCTTCCTCGCGTTCGGGGCCCTCGCCGCCCTGGCGGTGGTCTGCGCCGGATTCCCGGACCGGATGAGGTCCCTGCTTGCCGCGCTCCGGCCGGCGGCCGTCGTCGGACGCACGCTCGCGCGCGAGCCCATCACCGGCGAGGTGGAGGCGCTCTACCAGTACCCCGCCTACACTGGCCTCGCGCCCCGGACGGTCGTCAGCACCGGAGACCTGGCCGGCCCGAAGGGCACCGTGGTCCAGCTCCGCACCCGGGCGGACCGGGTGGTGACCGGCGCACAGCTGGTCCTGAACACCGGGGCGGTCGTCCCCCTGCGGGTCGAGCACGGACGTGACCTGAGCGGCAGCCTGGTGCTCCAGACCACCGGGACCTACGCAGTCGTCTTCACCGGGCGCGGCGGACGGGAAGTGGCGCATGGCCCGGACTTTCCGGTCACCGTGGAGCCGGACGCACCGCCGCAGGTCGCCGTCCTCCTCCCGAGTTCCGAGCTGGAGGTGGATCCCGAGCAGGAGGTCCTGGTCCGCTGGGAAGCCTCGGACGACTACGGGCTCTCGGACGTGGCGCTGGTGTGGACCTCTCCCGACGGGCAGAGCCACCGGCAGAAGCTCGCCCACGACGACGGACGCAAGAGCGCCGGGCAGTACCGCTGGCCGCTCGGCGCGCTGAAGCTCTCGGCCGGAGATCGAGTCACCTACGGGGTGGAGGCGCTGGACAACGACGCGGTGGACGGGCCGCAGAGGGGCTCGAGCCGGCAGCAGACCCTGGTGGTCTACAGCGCCGCCGAGCACCGGCGGGAGGCGTTGCGCCGGGCGACCGAGCTGTGGGAGCGGCTCCTCGCTCACCTCGCGACCCGGATGGAGGGCCCGGATCGCGACGGGAAGAAGTCGGACGACAAGGTGCGCGCCCAGGAACCGGTGGACGCCTCGGGTCTCGCGCTGGCCGGGGACATCGTGAGCACGGCCCGGGCGCTCGCTCGCGAGCGCGACCGCAATGAGGCGCTGGTCGCGGCGCTGCAGCACGTGGGCCAGGACGTCGCCACCCGCGTCCGCGCCACCTCGGACTCTCGCAAGCTGTGGTTGCGCCTCTCCGGGCGCCGCACCGAGCTGGACATGGACGGCCGGCTGACCCGCGTTGCACAGGAGGAGATCTCTGCGCTGGAGAAGGACGCCCTCTACCTCGAGTCCCTGCTGGACCAGCAGCGGATGGAGGAGCTGCGCGAGCTCGCCGGCCAGATGGCCCGGGAGCAGCGCGAGCTGGCGAAGCTCATCGAGCAGTTCCAGAGCACCCGTGACCCCGGACTCCAGGAGAAGATCCTCCGTCAGGTGAGCGCGCTCCGGAACCGGATGGAGGAGCTGGCACGGCGGATGGGCGAGCTGCAGAAGAGCATCCGCGACGAGCACTTCAACCTCGAGGCGATGCAGGAGCTGGCCAGGCAGCAGGACATGCAGGGCGGGCTGGACGACATCGAGAAGCTCCTGAAGGAGGGCAAGACCGAGGAGGCCCTCGCCCGACTCCAGCAGCTCCAGGCGCAGATGAGCGAGCTGCAGAAGAACCTCGAGGAAGCAGCCGGGAACATGGGAGGGCGCGCCAACCCCGAGCTGGTGAAGCGCTACCGCGAGTTCAGCGACGCCCTGAAGAACACCACCGAGGAGCAACGACAGCTCGCCGAGCAGACCAAGGCGGTGCGCGACCGTTACCGCGAGCAGATGCGCCAGCGGATGAAGCAGGCAGCGCAGGGGCTCAAGGAGCAGCTGCAGAAGAAGGCGGACCAGGTGTCGCAGGACTACCAGCGGGTGGGTCCCAACGACCTGAGCCCGCGGGCGGACGGGCCGCTGGAGCAAGCCAAGTCGGAGCTGGAGAACCTCAAGTCGGCGCTGAAGTCGGAGGACTTCGACCTCGCGGCAGAGGCGGCTCAGCGGGCCGTGCGCCAGGCCGAGGAGCTCGCACGCGCCGGCGAGCAGCAGCGGGCGCTCGACGAGGCCTATCAGAACCCACCGGACGTCCGGGAGAAGTCGCGCCGGCTCGCGCAGCGGCTGGAGAAGGACGCCGAGACGGTGCGCGACGTCCGCAAGAAGCTCGATCAGCTCTTCCCTCCGCTCTCCTCACAGCTCGCCCAGGCCGACAAGCAGAAGCTCCAGGAGCTCAGCCAGGGCCAGCGGAAGCTCGGCCAGCGCTCGCAGGACCTCCAGCAGAAGATGCGGCAGCTGGAGCAGATGGCGCCGCTCTTCGGCGAGCAGGGAGAGGAGGCGCTGCAGCAGATCTCCGACCGCATGGCCGGAGCCACCGAGCGCCTCGAGGGCAAGGACCCGCAGCGAGGGTACGGAGAGCAGAAGGCGGCGCTGGACTCGCTCGAGCAGCTCCAGCAGTCGATGCAGCAGAGTCAACGGGGCGGAGGAAAGGGCGGCCTGCCACTGCCGCTCCTCGCCGGCGGTGAGCAGGAAGGCGGCAACGAGGTCAGCCGGCAGAAGGTCGAGGTCCCGGATGCCGACCCCAACGGCGCCCCGCGGGAGTTCCGCAAGGACCTGCTGGACGCGATGAAACAAGGCACGCCGGAGCGATACCGAGATCAGGTGAAGCGGTACTACGAGGAGCTGGTGAAGTGAGGCGAGCCGCTGCTGCCTGCCTCCTCCTCGTGGCCGGCCTGGCCTGGGCCGCGCCCCCGGACGTGCGTGCCCGGGTTCGCGCGCTGGAGGAGCTGCTGGACGAGGAAGACTACGTCGGCGCCCGCGCCGAGCTGGACCGGCTCAAGCAGGGACGCGACGACAACGAGTCCTTCGACTTCTTCGCGGGGCGGCTGGCCTTCGGTGAGGGGCGCTACGCAGACGCGGTCTCGTCCCTGGAGCTGGCCGGAGTCGAGGACCGTCCGGGGAGCTATCTCCGGCTCGCACGCGACACGCTGGCCATCACCCGGGAGGACGAGCGGGTGGAGAGCGAGCACTTCATCTTCTTCCACCCGAAGGGAAAGGACGCGGTGCTCGCGCCCTACGCGCTCGAGACGCTGGAGGCGCAGCGAGCGGCGCTGGAGAAGGACCTGGGCCACGTCCCGCCGGGGAAGGTGCGGGTGGAGGTGGTGAACGACGCCGCGGAGCTCGCCCGGGTCTCGACCCTCTCCCAGAAGGAGATCGACCAGACCGGGACCATCGCCATCTGCAAGTTCAACAAGCTGATGGTGACCTCACCCAAGGCGGTCCTGCGCGGCTACGACTGGCTCGACACGCTGGCGCACGAATACACGCACCTGGTCGTCACGCAGACCGGCCACAACTCGGTCCCCATCTGGCTCCAGGAGGCCCTGGCCAAGTATCTCGAGTCCCGCTGGCGTGGGCCGGCGGGCAAGGCCCTTCCGCCATCGTCGCGCACCCTGCTCGCCGAGCGGGTGCAGAAGAACGACCTCATCCCCTTCGCGAAGATGCACCCCTCGATGGCCAAGCTGCCCACCTGGAAGGACGCGGCGACCGCGTTCGCCGAGGTGTTCTTCGCCGCCGAGTATCTCCACAAGGAGCACGGGATGAAGTCGCTCCGGACCATCGTCGAGGCGATGGGCGCCGGAGCGACGGACCAGCAGGCGGTGGAGAAGGCCACCGGAAAGCCGTTCACCACGTTCGAGAAGGGCTGGATGACCTACCTCCGCTCCCAGCCACCACCCGCCGTCAAGGCTCCGGCGACTTCCGAGCGCCCGGTGCTCAAGGGGAAGAACACCCCTCCGGAGGAAGGGAAGAAGGGCCGCGAGATCTCCTTCGGTGACTTCGACGAGGTGGAGAATTCCTCGGCCCGCCGCTGGGCGCACCTGGGAGAGCTGTTCCGCGAGCGGGGCCGCTTCGTCGCCGCGGCCGAGGAGTACGGCAAGGCGCACGCCCTGGTGGGCAACGCCTACGAGACCATCTCCAACAAGTACGCGCTCGCGCTCATGGCCGTGAAGCGCCTGGACGAGGCGGAGAAGGTCCTCCTCGGCTCGCTCGAGGCGCACCCGGGCTATGCCTCCACCCAGGTCCACCTCGGGCGCATCTACCTGAGCCGGGGTCAGTGGGCCGAGGCGCGGGCGGCGTACCGCGCGGCGCTCGCCCAGGACCCGTTCGACCCGGAGATCCACCTGGCGCTCCTGAAATCCGCGCAGTCGCTGAACGACGGCCCGTTGCTCGACCGCGCCCGGAGCGCCTCGGCCGTCCTGACCGGTGTCCCGGTCGACCGGCTGCCCGAGCTGCTGTCCCGGCTGCCCGGGCCGCAGTCCGATCCATCCGACGTCGCGCTCCCTCGCGGCCCGGCCGAGCCTCCCCACCCACCCCGACCGGCACCGAAGAAGCCCGTCAAGACGTCCGAACCCACGGCCTCCGAACGGCTATGACCTCTCCCATGTCCTCGACTCCCCTCACTGCCGTGGAGCCCGGCGCCGACCTGCGCGCGGTGGAGGCGCTCGCCCGGGCGCGATCGGCCATCGTCGAGCAGATCGAGAAGCGCGTGGTGGGCCAGCGCGAGGTGGTGGAGCACCTGCTCATCGCCCTCTTCTCCCGGGGCCACTGCCTCTTCGTGGGCGTCCCCGGCCTGGCGAAGACGCTGCTCATCTCCACGCTGGCCGAGGTGCTGAACCTCACCTTCAACCGCGTCCAGTTCACCCCGGACCTGATGCCCTCGGACATCACCGGAACGGACATCCTCGAGGAGGACAAGGCCACCGGACGCCGCGACTTCCGCTTCGTTCGCGGCCCGCTGTTCGCCAACATCATCCTCGCCGACGAGGTGAACCGCACGCCGCCGAAGACCCAGGCCGCGCTGCTCCAGGCGATGCAGGAGTACCGCGTCACCGCCGGGGGCGAGACCTATCCGCTGGACCTGCCGTTCCTGGTCTTCGCCACCCAGAACCCGATCGAGCAGGAGGGCACCTATCCGCTGCCCGAGGCGCAGCTCGACCGATTCATGTTCCTGGTGGACGTGGGCTACCCCTCCGCGGAGGAAGAGTTCCAGATCGTCAAGAGCACCACCTCGGGGACGACTCCCCGCCTCACCAAGGTGCTCTCGCCGGAGCAGATCCTCGCTCTTCAAGAACTGGTCCGCCGCGTCCCGGTGCCGGACCACGTGGTGCGCTACGCGGTGGAGCTGGTGCGCCAGACCCGGCCGAAGGAGCCAGGGGCTCCCGAGGTGGTGCGAAAGCACGTGAACTGGGGCGCCGGCCCCCGGGCGAGCCAGTACCTGGTGGTGGCGGCGAAGGCCCGCGCCGTGCTCCAGGGGAGGTTCGCGGCGACGGTGGAGGACGTCCGGGCGCTCGCGCTTCCCGTGCTGCGCCACCGGGTGTTGCCCAACTTCGCCGCCGAGAGCGAGGGCATCACCAGCGTGCGCATCGTCCAGCAGCTGCTGGAGCTGGTGAAGGGCTAGCGCCGGCGCCGTGGCCTCGCTCGACGCGGCAACGCTGGCCAAGCTCGCCGGGGTCAAGCTGCGCGCCCGCGCGGTGATGGAGGGCGTCCTCTCCGGCCTGCACAAGAGCCCCCACCAGGGCCAGAGCGTGGAGTTCTCCGAGCACAAGGAGTACGCGCCCGGGGACGAGCTGCGCCATCTCGACTGGAAGGCCTTCGGCAAGTTCGACCGCTACTACGTGAAGCGGTACGAGCACGAGACCAACCTCAAGGCGACCCTGGTCGTCGATGCCAGCGGCTCGATGGGGTACCGCAGCGGCCCGCTCTCCAAGCTGGAAGTGGCAACGACGCTCGCCGGAACGCTGGCCTACCTGCTCGTGCGCCAGCAGGACGCCGTGGGAGTCAGCGTGGTCACCAGGGCGGGAGCGGCCGACGTCCCGCCCCGGGCCGCGGCGGGACACCTCCACACCGTGCTCGACGCGCTGGACACGCTCCAGCCCGGCGGGGGGACGGATCTGTTCGCCGCCGCGGACCACCTCGCCGAGCGAGTCCGGAGGGGGCAAATGGTCGCCGTCTTCTCCGACCTCTTCGACGATCGTGACGAGGCCCTGGGCCGGATCCTCGCCCTGCGGGCCCGGCGCAACGACCTGGTCCTCTTCCACGTGCTCGACCCGGCCGAGCTGGAGTTCCCCTTCGACGATCCGACCCTCTTCCTCTCGCTCGAGGACGAGCGGCGCATCGAGGTGAACGCCCGGGAGATCCGCGAGAGCTACCTGGAGGAGTTCCGCGCCTTCCTCGACCGCACTCGTGCCGCCTGTACCGAGGCGGACGTGGACTACATGCTGGTGCGCACCGACGAGCCGCTCGATGCGGTGCTCCTGCGCTTCCTCGGGCGCCGTCAGCGGAGGGCCGCATGACCTTCGGCCAGCCCTGGCTGCTCCTGGGGGCGGCGGCGGCGCTGATCCCGCTGGCGGTGCACCTCTTCGACCGGCGGAAGCCCCGACCTCATCCCTTCGCGGCGATCGCCTTCGTGCTTCGCAGCCAGCGGCGCACCGCCTCGCGCCTGAAGCTGAAGCGGCTGCTGCTCTACACGCTGCGCACGCTCATCCTCCTCGCCATTCCGGTGGCGCTCGCGCGACCCGAGCTGCGCCGGCCCGGAGCTGCGGTGTCGCGGGCCGCGGGACCGGCGGCGACGGTGGTGGTCGTGGATCGCGGTCTGGCGATGCGGTTCGTGGACGGGCAGAGCCTCTTCGAGAAGGCGCGGACGGAAGCGCGGAGCGCCATCGCCACGCTCGGTCCGGAGGACCCGGTCACCGTGCTGCCCTGCGGTCCCGAGGTGACGCCGCCGACGGCGCCCGGCCTGGACCGGCGCGAGGCGCGCGAGACGCTGGAGCGGATGGTTCCGGCCTGGTCCACGGCGGACCTCGGACGTTGCTTCGACGTCGCCGCGCGCGCGCTGGAGGAGAGTCCCACCGCCGGGAAGCGCATCGTGGTGGTCTCGGCGTTCACCGTGGGCTCCCTCCGGCTCGAGGCGCCGCTTCCGACGCTGAGGGCGCCGGGCGACAAGCGGGTGCGTCCGGAGATGGTGCTCCGGGACGTCGCACGTGGGCGGAAGGTGCTGCCCAATCACTTCATCGCCGACCTCAAGGCCGAGCCGGCGCCCCAGGCCGGCGCCCGGTCGGTGCAGGTGAGCTTCACCGTGCGGAACGTGTCCGACACGGCGGCCGGGGAGGTCCAGGCGACGGTCGAGCTCGCCGGGCGAGTGGTGGGAAAGACCTTCCTCTCGCTCACCGCCGGAGGGACCGCCCAGAAGACGCTGACGGTCCGCTCCGAGGCGGGCGGACCGGTGGCGGGAGCGGTGACCCTGTCGCCGGACGGACTGGCCGAGGACGACCGCCGCGACTTCGTGGTGCAGGTTCCGCGCGAGCTCCGGGCGCTGGTGGTCGACGGCTCGCCCAGCCCGGTCCGCTACCGCGACGAGGTCTTCTTCCTCGAGGCCGCCCTGAGCGCGCCGAGCTCGCCCATCCGGCCGGTGGTGAAGGATGCGTCGGCCGGCCTCCGCGAGCCGCTGGAGGGGGACGACGTGGGC
>Ga0081540_1001631_pt1 | contig 19125 bp, 17 predicted proteins | sample TabmetS2T1R1_FD_71024 | JGI IMG/M metagenome (GOLD analysis project Ga0081540, IMG submission 71024) | Tabebuia heterophylla rhizosphere microbial communities from the University of Puerto Rico - S2T1R1 | ecosystem: Host-associated > Plants > Roots > Rhizosphere ... | reverse complement strand
TTGGCGTCGATCACAACCCACTTCTTCGTCACCTCGGCGGGCTTTGCCGAAAACGTTTTCATGTGAGGAAATCCGTGAAAATGGAAATCGGCGCCAGATGCGCCGAACTGGGCGGGTTTCTAGAGAACGACGCGCCGCCCGTCAACGCCGAATCGAGATAAATATACCAGCAAAAACAAATACTTGAAAATATGGTTCTATATTACCGTCAACAAGCCTATTGATTTGGAATGGAATAGGTCGCCGTCACATGGGCAATCGGATCGGGCGAGGCCCCCGAAAGCAGGTTAACCTCGCCGACCGCCAGGCGCTTGCCGAGCTTCAAGATCTTTGCCGCCGCCAGCACGTCCTGGCCCGGCACGCCCTTGCGGAGGAAATTGATGGTGAGATTGGTCGTGACCGCGAGCCCGATCGGGCCGATCGCCGACAGCAGCACCACGTACATCGCCAGGTCGGCCATCTCCATCAGCGTCGGCCCCGACACTATGCCCCCCGGCCGCAACATGCGCTCATGGTAGCGCCGGCGGAGCAGGCAGGTCTCGCCATCGACGCTCTCGATGGTGATCTCGCCGTCGCTGAACGACTGGGGGAATTCCTCGCGGAGGAACTTCTGCAGTTCAGCCACGCTCATTTTCGCTGCCGCCATGCCGTCCCTGCCCTCGATTCAGATCGCCTGTTACATTAGGTTGTCATCAAAGCTCCAGTGGAAACTTTAGATAATGCCCGCTCAGACCGCCCGCGCGCCAGCGCCGCAACCGCCGATCCTGCTGCGTGAAACCGCAGGCTCCATCGCCATTCTCACGCTCAATCGGCCCGCGGCGCGCAACAGCCTGTCGGAAGGCCTGATCGCCGCGCTGCATGATGCGCTCAGGGATATTCACGACGACGCAGGCGTGCGCGCGGTCGTGATCGCGGCCAACGGCCCGGCCTTTTCGGCCGGCCATGACATGAAGGAACTGACGGCGCGGCGCAGCGATCCCGATCGCGGCCGAGCGTATTTCGCAGAGATCATGAACGCCTGCAGCGCGATGATGCAGAGCATTGTGCATCTGCCCAAGCCCGTCGTCGCCGCGGTGCAGGGCATCGCGACCGCCGCCGGTTGCCAGTTGGTGGCAAGCTGCGATCTTGCCATCGCCTCGGAGGCCGCAGGCTTCGCCACGCCCGGCGTCGATATCGGTCTGTTCTGCTCCACGCCGATGGTGGCGCTCTCGCGCAACGTCCCGCGCAAGCAGGCGATGGAGATGCTTTTGACCGGCGAGCCGGTCTCGGCGGTGACGGCGAAGAATATCGGCCTCGTCAACCGCGTGGTCGCCGCCGGCACCGAACGCGACGCGGCGATCGCGCTGGCGCAGAAGGTCGCGCTCAAATCCGCCTACACCGTCAAGCTCGGCAAGGAAGCGTTCTATCGCCAGGCTGAAATGAGCCTTGCCGAGGCCTACCGCTATACGGCAGAGGTGATGACGGAAAACATGATGGCGCGCGACGCCGAGGAAGGCATCGGCGCCTTCATCGAGAAGCGCGAGCCGAAGTGGCAGGATAAGTGACGGCGCAAGGCGTCGTCATTCCGGGGCGACGCGCAGCATCGAACCCGGAATCTCGAGGTTCCGGGTCTGGTGCTGGCGCACCATCCCGGAACGACGAATTGGGAAACAAATGAACCACGACGCCTACGACGACAACTACATCCGCGGCATCCTCAACGGCGTGAAGTCGATCGCCATGGTCGGCGCGTCGCCAGTCAATGTGCGGCCGAGCTACTTCGCGTTCAAATATCTCGCGCAGCGCGGTTACGACATGATCCCGGTCAATCCCGGCCACGTCGGAAAGAGCCTGCTCGGGAAACCCTTCGTCGCCTCACTGTCGGATATCGGCCGTCCCGTCGACATGATCGACATCTTCCGCAATTCCAGTCACATCATGCCTGTGGTCGACGAAGCCCTGAAATTGCCGACGCTGCCGAAAGTGATCTGGATGCAGCTCGGCGCACGCGACGACGCCGCGGCGGAAAAGGCTGAAGCCGCCGGCATCAAGGTGGTGATGAACCGCTGCCCGAAGATCGAATATGGCCGGCTGTCGTCGGAGATTTCCTGGATGGGCGTGAATTCGCGCACACTGAGCTCGAAGCGCGCGCCGATCCCGACACAGGGCATGCGGCTGTCGCTGAACCGGATGAGCGTCGGCGGCGGCGAGACCGCGGCATCCGACCGCGCCGCGAAGAACAAGAGCGATCTGACGTGACTCCGCTCTCGTGACTCCATTGCGAAACAATCGTTTCGGAAATGCGGCAACGGCGTAACGGATCGCCTTTCGCACCGTATCCTCAAGACTGGTCCGTTTCCAATCCACGATCCCTGCCCCCTCGCCTTGACGGCGGACGCGGCTGCCATCAGCATGCCGCGCATTTCGAGCCAGCCAAACCAACAGGACGCATAGAATGACCGACCGTCTTCCGGGATTTTCAACCCTTGCCGTGCATGCCGGCGCGCAGCCCGATCCCACCACCGGCGCCCGGGTGACGCCGATCTACCAAACCACGTCTTTCGTATTCAACGACGCCGACCACGCCGCCTCACTGTTCGGCCTGCAGGCGTTCGGCAACATCTATACCCGCATCGGCAATCCCACCACCGCGGTGCTGGAAGAGCGCGTCGCGGCGCTGGAGGGCGGCACCGCCGCACTGGCGGTGGCCTCGGGGCACGCCGCGCAGGTCGTCGTGCTGCAGCAACTGTTGATGCCCGGCGACGAGTTCATCGCGGCGCGAAAACTCTATGGCGGCTCGATCAACCAGTTCACGCATGCGTTCAAGAGCTTTGGCTGGAATGTCGCGTGGGCCGACCCCGACGATATCGGCAGTTTCGAGCGCGCGGTGACGCCGCGCACCAAGGCGATCTTCATCGAGTCGATCGCCAATCCCGCCGGCAGCATCACCGATATCGAGGGGATCGCGGAGATCGCGCGCAAGGCAGGCGTGCCGCTGATCGTCGACAACACGCTGGCGACGCCCTACCTGGTTCGTCCGATCGATCACGGCGCCGATATCGTCGTGCATTCGCTGACGAAGTTCCTGGGCGGCCACGGCAACTCGCTCGGCGGCATCATCGTCGATGCCGGCACCTTCGATTGGTCGAAGGACAACAAATATCCGATGCTCAGCGAGCCGCGCCCGGAATATCACGGCATCCGTATCCAGGAGACCTTCGGCAATTTCGCCTTCGCGATTGCCTGCCGCGTGCTAGGACTGCGCGATCTCGGTCCGGCGCTGTCGCCGTTCAACGCCTTCATGATCCTGACCGGCATCGAGACTCTGCCGCTGCGCATGCAGAAGCATTGCGAGAATGCGAAGGCGGTCGCGGAATTCCTGGCGGGCCATTCCGCGGTGGCGTCGGTGAACTATGCCGGCCTTGCCAGCGACAAGTACAACAAGCTTGCGCGCAAATATGCGCCGAAGGGCGCCGGCGCGGTGTTCACCTTCAGCCTCAAGGGCGGCTATGACGCCGGCGTCAGCCTGGTGTCGAACCTGAAACTGTTCTCGCATCTCGCCAATGTCGGCGACACCCGCTCGCTGGTGATCCACCCGGCGTCGACGACGCACAGCCAGCTCGACGATGCCGCCAAGGTGAGGTCCGGCGCCGCGCCCGACGTCGTGCGCCTGTCGATTGGTATCGAGGACAAGGAAGATCTGATCGCCGATCTGGAGCAGGCGCTGAGCGCGTAGGATCGTTGGTCATTCCGGGGCGATGCGCAGCATCGAACCCGGAATCTCGAGATTCCGGGTCTGGTGCTTGCGCACCATCCCGGAATGACGTCTCCTCCTGCAGCGCAACGTCACCTCCGCGCCCGCATCGCAAGCCTCTCATTAACGCTCATTCCGGCATAAAGTGGCCCTGAGCCGGCCCCTATGATTCGGAGCAAACGATGCTGCGCTGGATGACGCCAATTCTGGTCGCGATTTTCGCGGTCGGAACCGCTGCGGCCGCCGAGAACCCCGGGGCAACCAAGCCGGCCGATGGGCCCGCAGCGGCAAAGCCTGCCGACAGCCCAGCCGCCAGCAAGCCCGCCAACAGCCCTGCCGCGGCGAAGCGGACCCACCGCTCCGTCGCCGCCAGGAGCGCCACGGTTCGCGCCGCGAGCCAGTTGCCGCCGGGCCTGCCGCGCGCCCACTACAAGTACCGGACCACCGTTGCCGCTGCCACGGCGCCGCTCTACGTGCGGCAGGGCCGCCAATTGGTGGTCGTGGAAGAGGCTCCGGACGTGCTGTTCACGCCGGTCGGCGGCTTGCCCTATGTGCCGCCGGTCAATGGCGTGCCGCTGCTGCCGGGCTCGTCGACACTGCCCGGCTATTACGGTACCAGCCATTCCTACAGCTACGACGGTCCCTATTATGGCGGCCCCTATACGCCCTATTGGGATCGCCTGCCCTACGCCTGCGGCGTGTATGGATATTGCTGAGCCAACAGGTGAAACGGACGACCGAGGTGACAGGGGTAGCGCAAAGAACCAAGGCAACCGGTTCGGCAAACGCGATCACGGCGGATCTGGTCGCCGTCCTCGTCGCCGTGACCGACGGCGAGCCGAAGATCATGACCATCGCCAATGCCAGCGCGCTGCCGAGCGGCCCGTTCGAATTCGCGCACCGCTCGCTGCAGACGGGATTGCGGGCATGGGTCGAGGCCCAGACCGGCCACCCGCTCGGCTATGTCGAACAGCTCTACACCTTCGCCGATCGCGGCCGGACCGGTGATATCAAGTCGCCGCACTCGGTCTCGATCAGCTATCTCGGCCTGACCCGCGAGGACAAGGTGGGTCAGGGCTCAGAGGCGCACTGGAACGGCTGGTACGATTACTTCCCTTGGGAAGACCACCGCTCCGGCGCGCCTGCCATGATCGCGAAGCTGCTGACGCCGAAACTCCGCGCGTGGTCGAAGTCGGCGCCGGAGTCCCATTTGCAGCGCGAGCGCTGGCAGCGCGCCACCATCACCTTCGGCCTCGACGGCCGCGAATGGAATGAGGAGCTGGTGCTGCAGCGCTACGAGCTGCTCTTCGAGGCTTCGCTAATTCCGGAAGCCACGCGCAACGGTGGCACCGCGGCCCAAACCGTACCCGGCCGCTCGATGACCGCGGATCATCGCCGAATTCTCGCAACCGGCATCGCAAGGCTGCGCGCCAAGATCAAATACCGTCCCGTGGTGTTTGAACTGATGCCGGCCGAATTCACCCTGCTGCAACTGCAACGCAGTGTTGAGGCCCTTGCAGGCCGGCTGCTGCACAAGCAGAATTTCCGCCGCCTCATCGAGCAGCAGCAACTCGTTGAGGAAACTGGCGCAATCGCCACCGAGACCGTCGGCCGGCCGGCCAAGCTATTCCGGTTCCGCCACGGCGTGCTGGTCGAACGGGCGCTAGTCGGAACCAAGCTTCCGCTTTCCCGCTCTTGACTTCGATTATGCTCAGGATAAGTATAAGCCATGATATGCTCATGGAGAGTATAAATGGCACAATTCAGTTCCACAGCGCTCGCGCGCACTTCGCCGATTTATGACCGGGTGAAACGGGTCATTCCGCCGCCCGAATGGGCTGTCTTCGCCGAGGACGTGGACGCCATCCTCGAGCTGAAGCGAACGCGCAACGCCGTCATCCTCGCGCACAATTACCAGACTCCAGAGATCTTCCACGGCGTCGCCGACATCGTCGGCGACAGCCTGCTGCTCGCGCGTGAAGCCACCAAGGTCGATGCCGACATCATCGTGCTCGCCGGCGTGCACTTCATGGCCGAGACGGCCAAGCTATTGAATCCGGAAAAGACCGTGCTGATCCCGAACCTCGCGGCCGGTTGCTCGCTCGCGGACTCCATCACCGCGCAGGATGTGCGGCTGATGCGGCAGCGCTATCCCGGCGTGCCCATCGTCACCTACGTCAACACCTCGGCGGCGGTGAAGGCGGAATCCGATGTCTGTTGCACCTCCGGCAATGCGCTCAAGGTCGTGGAGTCGCTCGGCGTCGAGCGCGTCATCATGCTGCCGGATGAATATCTCGCGCAGAACATCGCCGCGCAGACCGGCGTGAAGATCATCGCCTGGAAGGGCCATTGCGAGGTGCACGAGCTGTTTACGGCTGATGATGTCAGGCAATTGCGCGAGAACCACCCTGACGTGACCATTCTGGCGCATCCGGAGTGCCCGCCCGAAGTGGTCGCGGAAGCCGATTTCTCGGGCTCGACGGCGGCGATGTCCGATTACGTCGGTACAAAGCGCCCGCCCCGGGTCGTGCTGCTGACGGAATGCTCGATGAGCGACAACGTCGCGGTGCTGCACCCCGATGTGGAGTTCGTGCGGCCCTGCAATCTCTGTCCGCACATGAAGCGGATCACGCTGAAGAACATCCGCCACGCGCTCGAAACCAATCAGCACGAGGTGACGATCGATCCCGCGATTGCCGCGCCGGCCCGGCGCGCCGTGGAAAGGATGCTGGCGATATGAGTACGGAGATCGCTTCGTTGGCCAACCCTCCGGTCATCATCGGCGGCGGTGCGGCGGGATTGATGACGGCGCTGCAATTGGCGCCCGAGCCGGTGGTGCTGCTGTCGAAAGCGCCGCTGGGAGCGGAAGCCTCCAGCCTGTGGGCGCAGGGCGGACTCGCCGCTGCGATGGGCGAAGACGATAGCCCTGACCTGCATCTTGCCGACACGCTGGCCGCAGGCGCCGGCCTTTGCGACGAGGCTGTGGCAAGGCGGATCGTTCACGCGGCCCCCGCGGCGGTTGAACACCTCGCGCAACTTGGCGTCGCCTTCGACCGCAAAGCCGATGGCGGCTGGCGGCTTGGCCTGGAAGCAGCGCACAGCCGCCACCGGATTGTCCACGCTACCGGCGACGGTACCGGCCGGGAGATCATGCGCGCGCTGATCGCGGCGGTGCGCCGCTGCCCATCGATCACGCTGCTCGAGGGCGTCGAGGCGCGGAGCCTGATCGTCGAGAACAACGCCATAAAGGGTGTGCTCGCGGTCAATGCACAGGGCCCGCTGGTGATCGATACCGGTCGCGTCGTGATCGCAACCGGTGGAATCGGCGGACTGTTCTTGGACAGCACCAACCCTTCCGGTTGTTTCGGCCAGGGACTGGCGCTCGCGGCACGCGCCGGCGCCCTGCTCTCCGATCTCGAATTCGTCCAGTTTCACCCCACTGCCTTCGACGGGCCGTCGCGGCCGATGCCGCTGGTAACCGAAGCCGTGCGCGGCGACGGCGCGATCCTGATCGACGAAACCGGGCAACGCTTCATGGCGGACCAGCCCGGCGCAGAGCTCGCAGCCCGCGACATCGTCTCGCGCGCGGTCTGGCGCCACCGTGCGCAAGGGCATCGCGTGTTTCTCGATGCGCGGAAAAATCCGGGTGCGGATTTTGCAAAACGCTATCCGGTTATTTCCGCATTCTGCCGCATGGCAGGGATCGATCCCGCGACCGATCCGATTCCGGTCCGGCCGGCGGTGCACTATCACATGGGCGGCATAGCCGTGGATATCGAAGGCCGTAGCACCGTGAACGGCCTCTGGGCCTGCGGCGAGGTCAGCCGCACCGGGCTCCATGGCGCCAATCGTCTCGCCAGCAACTCCCTGATGGAAGCGGTCGTCTGCGCGCAATGGGTCGCGGAAAGCGTCGTGGGCGCAAGCCTCGGGCCGCTGAAAGCACGCCCTGCCAATGCGCCACCGCCCGCCTCCGACCCTTCCGTGGTACGGCCGATCCTGTCGCAAGGCCTCGGCGTGCTGCGCGACCGATACGGAATCGAGCGCGCGGTTCGCGGCCTCTATCCGCTCGCCGCAGGCAGCAGCGCGGCGGCCGACCCCGCGCTGGTGGGCTTGATGATCGCGGTGGCCGCCTGGCGGCGCGAGGAAAGCCGCGGCGGGCATTACCGCAGCGATTATCCCGACACCCTGCCCTCGGCCGTGCCCTCGTCCATCTCGCTGGCGGACGCGCTCGATGCTGCCCGCGACATCGTTGAAACCGAATCCCTTGCCGTCGGGAGTGCCCAACAGTGACGCTTACGCCTTTGCTGCCGCTCATGTACGAGCCGCTGGTCCGGACCGCCCTGCTCGAGGACCTCGGACGCGCCGGCGATATCACGGCCGACGCGATCGTCGCTGCCGACAAGCACGCCTCGCTGGCGCTGCGCGCGCGCCAGCCCGGCGTCGTGGCCGGGCTCGACATCGCACGCTGTGCGTTTCAGCTCGTATCATCAGCGATCCAGTTCCGCATTGAGAAACCCGACGGCAGCGCCGTCACACCAGGGAACGTGATCGCGACCATCGAGGGGCCGGCGCGGGCGCTGTTGACGGGCGAGCGGACCGCGCTGAACTTTCTCTGCCATCTCAGCGGTGTCGCGAGCGCGACGGCCACGCTGGTATCGGCCACAGAAGGCACCAAGGCGCGCATCGTCTGCACCCGCAAGACCACGCCCGGGTTGCGCGCGCTGGAGAAATATGCGGTCCGCGCCGGCGGCGGCAGCAATCACCGCTTTGGCCTCGACGACGCCATCCTGATCAAGGACAATCACATCGCGCTGTCGGGCGATATCCGCACCGCGATCGAACGCGCGAAGGCGCATGCCGGCCACCTCGTCAAGATCGAGGTCGAGGTCGACACGCTGGCGCAGCTTGAACAGGCCCTCGAAATCGGCGTGGATGCCGTCCTGCTCGACAACATGACGGTTGAGCAACTGACGCAGGCGGTGGCGATGACCCGGGGCCGGGCGATCACGGAAGCCTCCGGCCGCATCACGGCCGAGACCGCAAAAGCGATTGCCGCAACCGGCGTCGACCTGATTTCGGCGGGCTGGCTGACGCACAGCTCCGCCGCGCTCGATATCGGACTGGATTACCTGGAATTCAGTTCGAAGGGCTAGTGCCGCGCTTTCACTCGGCCGGGCGAACCGCGGGCTTTTCTTGGCGCATCTCTTGGCGCATCAGGCGGTTGTTGCGCTGGACCACCGAATAGGTCGCGAACGCAAACAGGATCACCAGGAGCTGGATCGACACGGCTTCCACCGTGGGGTTCAGCCCGATCGCGCCGAGCCAGGATGCGCCCTTCAGGTCGGTGACCGTAATGATCGCCTGCTCCTGGAATTCCTGGACGGCTTCGCCGATGAACTTGATCGCCATCGCGAACAGAAACGCGGAGGTGAGGATGAACAGCGGCCGCAGCGGGATTTTGCGCGCGATCAGGTTGATGAAATAGAACAGAACGGCGAGGCCTACCGTCGCCGCGGCCAAGCCGGCGAACAGGCCCGCGCTCCAGCCGCCCTCGGCCGACGCCAGCGCGTTGATGAACAGCACGGTTTCGGCGCCCTCGCGGAACACCGCCAGGAAGGCCAGCGCGCCGACCGCCCATACCGTGTCCTGCGACAGCGCGTGGTCGGCCTTGTGGGCGAGATAATCCTGCCAGCCGCGCGGGTCCTGCTTCACCATCAGCCAGCCGCTGACATAGAGCATCAGGGCGGCGGCGACGAGAATGATGACGCCCTCGAGGACATCGCTGTGTTCGCCGGAATTGAGCACGGCAAACAGCCAGGCTGCGATGATGCTGGCGCCGACAGCGGCGAGCGCGCCGCCATACAACGCCTGAACGCGATGAGCCGCGCCGGCCTTGGTCAGATAGCCCGCGAGTGCCGCGATCACCAACATGGCTTCAAGCCCCTCGCGGAGCAGGATGACGGCGGCCTGGATGAATGCTGAGGACATGGAAACGAACCTGCTTTTTGCTCGTTCTATCGTCCGGACCATTCAAGTAAAGCGGCCGCACCCCACACAAATGCGTCAAGGCGACAGGTTTGCAAGAAACCCCTGCAAACCGGGCACTTCCAGCGATGGCGGCAGATTAGAATTGTTCAATTTCAACCGGGCTGGCCGAGCGGCACGGCCAGCTTCTGCTGGCTATGCCCGACCTTGCGCGCAACCATCAGTTCGACCTGGAAGACCGCCAGCGTCAGGACCACGATCGCCACGGCCTGATGCGCCAGAGCCAGATCTATCGGCACCTGGTTGAGCAGCGTCAGGATGCCCAGCGACGCCTGTAGGGTGATCGCGGCCACCAGGCACCAGGCGCCGCCAATGACGACCGCACTGGCGCGCGACCACACCGTGTCGATCGCGTGCAACAGCGCGAGCGTCAGGAGCGCATAGGCGGTCATGCGGTGCTCGAACTGCACGGTGAGCGTATTGTCGAATAGATTGCGCCACCACGGTTCCTCGAACCACAGCCGCGCCGCGGATGGAATGAAGGCGCCGTCGATCTCCGGCCAGGTGTTGTACACCCTGCCCGCCCGCAGGCCTGCGACCAGCGCGCCGAAATAGATCTGCACGAACGTCAGCGCCAGCAACGCGATGGCGGTGAATTTCAGGCGCGGCGTTGCGGCGGGTTGCGGCCGGTCCGTCAGCCGCCGCAGCGTCCACATGATGGCGGCAAAGATGACCAGCGCCAGCACCAGATGCGTCGCCAGCCGATACTGCGATACTTCAGTCCGATGCGTCAGCCCCGAATAGACCATCCACCAGCCGACAGCGCCCTGCAGCGCGCCGAGGCCAAAGATCAGCCACAGCCGCCGCTGCAGCTCCGCGCTCAACCCGCCGCGCCACAGGAAATAAAGGAACGGCAGCAGATAGACCACGCCGATGACACGCCCGAGCAGCCGATGGCTCCATTCCCACCAGAAGATGGTCTTGAACTCGCCAAGGCTCATGCCGGCGTTGAGCTCGCGGTATTGCGGAATGGTCTTGTAGCCCTCGAACGCCTGCGTCCATTGCGCCTCGTTGAGCGGGGGCAGCGTGCCGGTGACCGGCTTCCATTCGACGATCGACAGCCCGGATTCGGTCAGCCGCGTCGCGCCGCCGACCAGCACCATGATCGCGATCAGCAGGGCGACCGCGATCAGCCACCATTTGACGGCGGCAAGTCGCGGGCTCTCGGTTACGGAACTGGCGGTCATTCAGCGGTCTCGAAGCCCGCCCGGAAGGCGGCTTGATTGAATTGGCGCGCCCCTTATAGTCCGCCCTCTCCCACGTGCAACCCGCCACGAGCCTCACATATCCGCCATGACGATACGCACCCGCAAATTCTTCGGAACCATCGCCTTGCTGGTGCTGGTCGTGGTGTGGTCGCTGCTCGGAATGACCATCGCCCAGACGCCGTGGCTGGCCAATTCGGGCCTGCTGCAGGCGATCTTCTATGTCGTGGCTGGCCTGGGCTGGGTGCTGCCGGCGATGCCGATCATCAGCTGGATGTCGCGGCCGGATCGCCCTGTTTAGACCCAATTGTCCCGGGTCGGCCGGACCGACGCAAACATCATTCCGGATAGCATCACGCGCATCATCCGCAGCGAGCGCTGCCGTCCGTCCCAGGCGATGCGGGGTAATGCGTGCTGATTGGTGTATCCTTTCGACTCGACGATGCCTGATATGGTCGATACCGCGCTGGCAAAGCCAGCCTCCTGCGCCAGAACCACATGCTCGCGGCGCCAGGACTCGCGATCGCCGAACGGATAGGCGAAATGCCTGACGTCGCGACGAAAGGCGGCCTCGGCCACGGCCTTGCCCATCGTCATCTCGCGCTGGGCGTCGGCCCCTTTCAGGTTGGACAGAGCCGGATAGTTCACCGTCGCGCTGCCGATCGTCACCAGCGGATCGGCGGCGAGCTTGGCCAGATCGTCCCAATCCATCGACAGGCCGCGGGACAGCGCCACGAGGTCGACCGAGTTGCGCTTGCAGAGATCGTTGATCGCGAACGAAAGATCTGACGGCGGAAGCGTACGCATCCAGCTCGCCAGGAATTCGAAGGTTGCATACTTCTCCGGCGTGGTGCCGGTTGCCAAACGCTGCTCCTTGCGATCGATCACCAGGCTGATGCGATCTTCGCGCGCGATGATGTCTTCCAGCGCCAGCCACCAGGCCTCGCCGAGCCCGTCCGGAAACGCGGTCGGCAGGTACACGGTGAACGGCACGCCGTGCTTCCTGAGCACCGCGTAGGCTGATGTGATGACGTCCTTGCAACCGCCGTCGAAGGTCAGGCTGGCAAATCGATTGGCTCTCGGCAGCGTCACCGCCCGCCGGCACACTTCGTCCATCGAGATGATGTCGAATTTCCAGCGCTTCAGCGCCCGGATCGTCCGGTCGAGAAATTGCGGTGTGATTTCGCGCGCCTTGTTGGGCTGGAACGGCGCGGCGCGGCGCGGAAGCACGCGCTCGAACCGCAGGATGATTCCGGCGCCGCCGGTCTGCCGCTGCTTCAGGCGGAAGTAGCCGCTGAAATAAGCGAGCTCCATCCGGGCCCGCTGCAAAATTCCGATGTCCGACGCCAATGTCCCGCCCCAACTACGGCCGCGCGGCCCCCGCCGCGGCCGGATTGTTATTACCCTTTGTTGACATTTGCCTGCGAAGGTCGGCCCAAACTGTAAATTGTAAACAATTTCATACAGCACAGGCTCTGCAATGACCATGGCTGCCGCGATTGAAGACCGTACGGCGGATGCAAATACGTGGTCGAAAGCGAGCCGCATCGTCGGCATCGACATCATTCGCGATCTCGGCGCCGCAGAGGCCGCCTGGCGCAGCCTGGAAGGCGCGCAAGCCACGTTCACGCCGTACCAGCGCTATGATTTCCTCGCGCCCTGGCAGCAAGAGGTTGCCGCACGCGAGGGCCTGGTTCCTTTCGTCGTGGTTGCCTACGACGCAGAACGCCGCCCGCTGTTGCTGCTGCCGCTCGCACTCCGGCACGCTTACGGCGCACGATGCGCCGGTTTCATGGGCGGCAAGCATTCGACTTTCAACATGGCATTGTTTGACCGCGATTTTGCCGCAAGCGCGACGCAAGCCGATCTTGAAGGACTGATGACGGCGATCGCGCAGCGATCCGAGGCCGACGTGCTTGCGCTGCATCAGCAGCCGCTTGAATGGCGCGGCCTGACGAATCCGTTGGCCTCGTTGCCGCATCAGCCATCGGCCAACAACTGCCCGCTGCTGGCGATGGAGCCGGGCGCAGCGCCGGTGGCGTTGATCAGCAATTCGTTCCGCCGCCGCCTCAAGGGCAAGGAGCGCAAGCTCCAGCCACTGCCCGGCTATCGCTATCACCTCGCCTCGTCGGAAGCCGACATCACGCGGCTGCTCGACTGGTTCTTCCGCGTCAAGCCGCAACGGATGGCCGAACAGAAGCTGCCGAATGTATTCGCCGATCCCGGCATCGAGGATTTCATCCGCCGCGCCTGCACCACGCGGCTTGCGGAAGGCAACCATGCCATCGACATTCACGCGCTGGAATGCGACGAGGAAGTGATCGCGATCTTTGCCGGCGTCGCCGACGGCCATCGCTTCTCGATGATGTTCAATACCTACACGATGTCGCCGAATTCGAAATACAGCCCCGGCCTGATCCTGATGCGCGACATCATCGATCATTACGCGGCACAGGATTATCGCGCCTTCGATCTCGGGATCGGTTCGGACGACTACAAGCGACTGTTCTGCAAGAGCGACGAGCCGATCTTCGACAGCTTCATTCCGCTCAGCCATCGCGGCAGGCTCGCCGCCGGCGTCATGTCGGGCCTCAATCGCACCAAGCGGCTGGTGAAGCAAAATCCGGCGCTCCTGGAGATGGCGCAGAAGCTGCGCAGCGCGTTCAGCTAGCCTCCGCTGTTACCCCGTCATTGCGAGCGAAGCGAAGCAATCCATCGATCCCCGGGCGGAAGCGTGGATTGCTTCGCTGCGGTCGCAATGACGTGCCCGCAATTTGAGATATTCACGCCGCCACTACGCGCGGGCCTGTTTCACCCACAACCGACGGCTGACAGGGCTTGCTCAGCATCGTCACCTCGGCGAAGCCGACCGCTTTGAGTTGCTCGCACATCAGCGCGCGCGCATCCGCCGTCATCGACGGATCAGGCACCACCACCGCACAGGCCTGCGACGTCAGCAGTTCCGCCGGCAGGTCGGAGGCCGAGCCGGCGTCCAGCAGCACATGGTCATAGACCCGCAGCAGCGCATCGATCGCAAGCGTCAGCCGCGGCGACTGCAGTTGGGTGCGATCGAACCCCGGGCGTCCGGCGCTGACGAGATGGACCCGCGACAGCCGGTCCTTGGTTATGACTTGGGTAAACGACGCCTCGCCCTGCATCAGCTCGGCAAGCCCGGGCGCTACCGGATCAGTGGAGACGGCCGCGAAGGCAGGCGACGACGCGACCAGATCGACGACCACGATCCTTCCCTGCCGCGCCATCAGGCGGGCCAGCGTCAATGCCGTCAGCGTGACGCCCTCGCCCGGCGCAGTGCCGAGGATCGTGACCTTGTGCGCCACAGCGCCGGCGCTGACGAGCGCATCGGCCAATTGCTCGATTTCTCCGGTCTCGGGCGCGATCTCTTCGCGGGCGATCTCCACATTGGGCTCGCGCAACTCAGGCGCGGGGCTAAACACCGGCTCGCGCAGTTCGGTCGCTTCAGCGGCAAGCACCGGAAGCTCAGGCGCGATCGCCGGAGCGGGTTCAGGCGACGAGTCCACGACGACTTCCCGCCGCAGAGCCGGGGCAACAGGAGCCAGCGGCGCGGTCATGCGCAGCAATTCGCCGGTCACGATGGCGCCGGCGGTCAGCAGCAAGGTCGCCAGCGTCGCGATCAGCACGATCGGCAGTTTCTTCGGATAGGCCGGCGTATTGGAAACGGTGGCGCGCGAGATGACGCGGCCATCGGCCGGCGCCGCCTCGATATTCTCGCGGGTGTTGGCCTCGCGATATTTGGCGAGATAGGATTCCAGGAGATCGCGCTGGGCCTTGGCCTCGCGCTCGAGCGCGCGCAGTTGCACGTCCTGGCCATTGTTGGAGGACGCCTGCTTCTTCAACTGATCGAGGCTCGTCACCAGGCCTTCGACCCTGCCGCCGGCGATTCGCGCGTCGTTCTCCAGCGATCGCGAGACCTTGCCCGCCTCCTCGCGCAACTGGCGATCGAGATCGGTTAGCTGCGCCTTCAGTTCCTTTATACGCGGATGGCCGTCCAGGAGCGTCGACGACTGTTCGGCAAGCTGCGCACGGAGCGTCACCCGCTGCTCGGACAGCCTTCGGATCAGCTCCGAATTGAGGACTTCGGAGGCCTCGATCGGCTTGCCGCTCTGAAGCATTTCCTTGATCAGCCGCGCCTTGGACTCCGCATCCGACTTCAGCGCGCGGGCATTGTTCAACTGCGTGTTGATCTCGCCCATCTGCTGGTTGGAGAGCGTGGTGTTGTTGGTGCCGACAAAGAGGCTCGACCTGGAACGGAAATCCTCGACGCGCGATTCGGCTTCGCCGACCTTCTGGCGCAGGCGCTCGATCTCACCAGACAGCCATTGGCTCGCAGATTTGGCCTGCTGCTGCCGCGCGTCCTGCTGCAACACCAGATAACCTTCCGCGATCGAATTGGCGACGCGGGCGGCAAGCTCGGGATCGCGCGACTGGAATTCGACGACGATGACGCGGGACTTGTCGACCGCATAGGCGGTGAAGCGGTCGTAATAAGCTTCCAGCACGCGCTCTTCCGGCGTCAGCGAAAATGGGTCGCGCCCGATGCCGAACAAGGCGAGCAGTGACCGCAGCGGCGAAAATCCCTGCAGCACCGGATCGAACTCGGGACGCTCGGCGAGCTTGTTCTTCCTGATGATCTCGCGGGCCAGATCGCGCGATTGCACCAGTTGCACCTGGCTCGTCACGGCTTCAGGGTCGAGCGGATTGCGCTCCTCGCTGCGCTCGCCGCTCGGCCGCAGGAACACGCTTTCGCGGCCATCGATCAGGATGCGCGCTTCCGACTTGAACCGCGGCGAGACCATGTTGACCGCTGTTATCGACAGCACGAGCGCCAGCACCGTCGGCACGATGATCCAGCCGCGCTTGCGCACCAGTGCCTGGCCGAGCGCGTGGAGGTCGAGGTCGCCGGTCATTGGCGTGATCGGCGGCGCGGACGCGACCGGCGACGCTGGCGCGACCGGAGGCGCGGAGATGGCAGGCGCAGGCCGGGTAACCGCCCGTTCCACCGCTACCCTGTTCTTGCCTGCATGCCAGAACGCCAAACGCATTGCACACTCCCCGCGGACGCAACTGCGCCACTTGCATGCGGGCGATTACACTCCATTAAGGTTGCCGCCGGGTTAATCAGGCCGTAACTGGGCTCGTCACAAGCCTGCGGTCATGCTTTGTTAACCATGAAAGCCCTTAATCGGACGGATACTTTTTCAGGATTCCCGCAATGCGAGGCGTGCTAACCTCAATCCCATGTCTGGTTGTTGCACCACCCTGCTCGTCGGCAAGCGCTGGTTCTGACCATGCCGGTTGTTGACAGTCAGCCGCTTCGTATTCTGCACGCGACGCGGGCGCCCGTCGGCGGCATTTTTCGTCACATCCTCGATCTCGCCAACGGCCAAGCCGACCGCGGCCATCACGTCGGCATCGTCGCCGACAGCCTCACCGGCGGGGAGCGCGCCGAGAAGGCGCTTGCGGAAATCGCGCCGCGCCTCAAGCTCGGCGTTCATCGCGTTGCCATTCCCCGCGAGCCGCTTCCGACCGACGTTCTGGTCTGGACCCGCTTCCAGCGGCTGATCCGGCAATTGAACCCGGACGTGCTGCATGGCCACGGCGCCAAGGCGGGCGCCTTCATGCGCTTCAAGACCGCTGCAAAAGATAAGATCAGGGTCTACACGCCCCATGGCGGCTCGCTGCACTATCCGCTGACGACGCTCAAGGGCAACATCTACGCCCGCGTCGAACGTGCGCTGATGAACAGCACCGACCTGTTCCTGTTCGAAAGCGCCTTCGCGCGCGACACCTATCAGCGCACCATCGGCACGCCTAAGGGGCTGGTGCGCTGCGTGTTCAACGGCGTCACCGCCGACGAATTCGATCCGATCGTGAAAGCGGAGGACGCCACCGACCTGCTTTATGTCGGCGAATTCCGCTACATCAAGGGGGCCGACCTCCTGATCGAGGCGGTGTCGCGGCTGCGCGCCCACGGCCGTCCGGTGACGCTGACGCTCGCCGGCGACGGCGAGGAAAGCGAGAGCCTCAAGGCCCAGGTGCAGCGGCTTGCGCTGGGCGAGGCCGTGCGGTTCATCGGCCACGTCAAGGCGCGCTACGGCTTTTCCAAGGGCTCGCTGCTGGTGGTGCCCTCTCGCGGCGATTCGATGCCCTATGTGGTGATCGAGGCGGCGGCGGCGGGCATTCCGATGCTGGCCGCCAATGTCGGCGGCATCCCCGAGATTTTCGACACCCATGGCGAAGCCTTGTTCGCCGCCAGCAACCCTGCCGCGATGGCGAAGGCGATCGAGAGCACGCTCGACGATCCGGACGCCGCACAGCAGCGCGCCAAGTCGCTGCGGGAGAGAATCTTCCTGCATTTCTCGCAGAAAGCCATGGTCGAAGGCGTTCTGGCCGGCTACCGCGACGCGTTTGCCAATCGTTAACGCCATTTACCAACGTAACTGTTTCTTGCGATTTGTCCCTTAAGTCCGGGGTGTGGGGAATTCCGCACCGGCAGGCGCGCGCCTATGTGCTTGCCAAAGAACGGACGTGGACAAGTGGAACCGATTAACGCTCGCTCGATGCTCAATGCTGCGGCAACCGCCGCAGTGAGCGCCGCCGCCGCCGATCGGCCGCCGATCGAACGGCGCCGCAGGCTTACGCCGGCCGCACTTGCCGTCACCAACCAGAAAGTCGGCCGCGCCTATTCGCCGATCGTGATCGCGGGCGTGGTTCGCGGCATCGACTTCTTCCTGCTGAGCGCGATCGGCATCGCGCTTTATTTCGGATATGTCGTTTCCCTCAGCGGTTTTCACTGGGAATTCCTCGTGGCGATCTTCGGCATCGCGGTGACGGCCGTGATCTGCTTTCAGGCCGCCGACATCTACGATGTCCAGGTATTCCGCGGGCAGCTCCGGCAGCTTACCCGGATGATTTCATCCTGGGCGTTCGTGTTCCTGCTGTTCATCGGGGCGTCGTTCATCGTCAAGCTCGGCAGCGAGATTTCGCGGGTCTGGCTCACGGCATTCTTCTTCGTTGGCCTCGCGGCGCTGGTCACGGAACGCGTATTCTTGCGCTCGATGGTGCGCGGCTGGGCGCGCCAGGGCCGGCTCGACCGCCGCACCATCATTGTCGGCGCGGATGAGAACGGCGAGGAACTCGTCCAGGCGCTCAAGATCCAGGAAGATTCCGACATCGAAGTGCTTGGTGTGTTCGACGATCGCAACGACGACCGCGCAATGGACACCTGTGCCGGCAGTCCAAAACTCGGCAAAGTCGACGACATCGTCGAATTCGCCCGTCGCACCCGCGTCGATCTCGTGCTGTTCGCGCTGCCGATTTCGGCCGAGACGCGGATTCTCGAGATGCTGAAGAAGCTGTGGGTGCTGCCGGTGGATATTCGGCTTTCGGCCCACACCAACAAGCTGCGCTTCCGCCCGCGCTCCTATTCCTATCTCGGCGAGGTGCCGACGCTCGACGTGTTCGAGGCGCCGATCACCGACTGGGATCTGGTGATGAAGTGGCTGTTCGACCACGTCGTCGGCTTCCTGATCCTGCTGCTGGCGCTGCCGGTGATGGGGCTGGTGGCGCTCGCGGTCAAGCTCGACAGTCCCGGGCCGGTGCTGTTCCGCCAGAAGCGCTTCGGCTTCAACAACGAGCGCATCGACGTCCTCAAGTTTCGCTCGATGTATCACCATCAGGCCGATCCGACCGCCTCCAAGGTCGTGACCCGGAACGACCCCCGTGTCACCCGCGTCGGGCGCTTCATCCGCAAGACCAGCCTCGACGAATTGCCGCAGCTGTTCAATGTCGTGTTCAAGAGCAACCTGTCGCTGGTCGGTCCGCGCCCGCATGCCGTGCAGGGCAAATTGCAGAGCCGGCTGTTCGACGAGGCCGTCGACGGCTATTTCGCCCGCCACCGCGTCAAACCCGGCATCACCGGCTGGGCGCAGATCAATGGCTGGCGCGGCGAAGTCGACACCGACGAGAAGATCCAGAAGCGCGTCGAGTTCGATCTCTATTACATCGAAAACTGGTCGGTGCTGTTCGACGTCTACATTCTCCTGAAGACGCCGCTGGCGCTGATGACCAAGAGCGAGAATGCGTATTGAGGGTTCACTCGCC
>Ga0081540_1001630_pt1 | contig 19128 bp, 17 predicted proteins | sample TabmetS2T1R1_FD_71024 | JGI IMG/M metagenome (GOLD analysis project Ga0081540, IMG submission 71024) | Tabebuia heterophylla rhizosphere microbial communities from the University of Puerto Rico - S2T1R1 | ecosystem: Host-associated > Plants > Roots > Rhizosphere ... | reverse complement strand
CTGCAGGATGCCGCCCGCCTGCCGTGCGCTCATGGCGCTAACTGCATTGCCGATGTCGATCTGCCCGCAGGCGATGTCGAAGGCCCGCCCGTCGAGCGACGTTGACTTGGTCAGCCCGGTGACGGCGTGTTTCGTGGCAGTGTATGGCGCGGACAATGGCCGCGGTGCATGCGCCGCGATCGAGCCGTTGTTGATGATGCGGCCGCCCTGCGGGTCCTGCGTTCGCATCACGCGGAACGCCTCCCGGGTGCAGAGGAACATCCCGGTCAGGTTCACGTCCACGACCGACTGCCATTCGGCGAGCGACAGTTCGTCGATCAACCGGGCCGGGGCGCTCACACCGGCGTTGTTGAACAGCAGATCCACCCGGCCGTGGTGGGCCACGGCGGTATCGAACAGCGCGCGCACGGACGCCTCCTCTGTCACATCCGCCACGACCGGATCGAACGAACCGGAGCCCTGCCGCGCCGTATCGAGCAGCGTCTCGAGGTGTCGCCCGGCGAGCACCACGGTCCAGCCGTCGCCCGCCAAGGCCCAGGCGACGGTCGCTCCGATGCCGCTGCCAGCGCCGGTAATCACGGCGACTCGCGACGCCTGTGACATGCTCATGGGCGGCGACCCTATCCCGAGAGGACGTGGCGGCGTGGAACCCGAACGGTTGGCCACGCCCCAGCGATACCCCGACCCGGCCGTCCGGGCGCTTGACCCCGGATTCGAGCGTTACTGCCTCGGTAACGCTGCGGTCGAACGCATCGCAACGGGGATGCGCTGGGCTGAAGGACCCGTGTGGTTCGGCGATCACCATGCGCTCGTGTGGAGCGACATTCCCAACAACCGGTTGTGCCGATGGGACGAGGCGACGGGGGTCGTGACGGACTTCCGCCGCCCTTCTGACTATGCCAACGGCAACACGCGTGATCGGGTCGGCCGACTGGTCTCCTGCGAGCACGGCACGCGCCGCGTGACCCGCACCGAGTACGACGGTTCGATCACCGTGCTCATGGACGGGTACCTCGGCAAGCGGCTGAACGCCCCGAACGACGTGATCGTCGCGTCCGATGGCTCCGTGTGGTTCACCGATCCGGGCTACGGAATCATGGCTGACTACGAGGGTCGGCGCGCTCCATTCGAGTTGCCAACGGCGGTCTATCGGATCGACCCCAACACTGGCGGCGGCGAGGTGACCGTCGGCGATCTCGAGCGGCCTAACGGTTTGTGCTTCTCACCGGACGAATCCCGCTTGTACGTGGTGGATTCCAGCACACCGTATATCTACGTCTACGAATCGGATCCCGGCGGTGAGACCCGGAACGGGCACATCTTCGCTGATTTGACGCCCGCAGCTAGTGACGGGATCCGCTGCGACGAGGACGGCAACCTGTGGGCCTCAGTCGCCGGCGGCGAGCCGTTCGACGGGGTGTACGTATTCGATCTGGAAGGCGCCCGCATCGGCCACGTTATGTTGCCTGAGCGATGCGCGAATCTGTGTTTCGGCGGTCCGGTCGGCAACCGCCTGTTCATGACCGCCAGCCAATCGGTCTACGCGTTGTACGTGAACACCCGGGGTTGCTGAGGATACGAGACGATCCGTGCCGGCGTAGCGTAGCTATTGATGATCACCCGGGCCCGAGCATGGTTCGCCTCGCGTACCACCGCCGCGACCGACTGGCCCGTCGAGGCGTTACTCATCCGCAAGGCAAGCCGCCCGGCTCGCATCTCGGTTGTCATCCCCGCACGCAACGAGGAGGCGACGAGCGGCGCGATAGTGCGCCGCATCCGGGCCGATCTGATCGACTCGGCCGGGCTCGTGGACGAACTGCTCGTCATCGATTCGGACTCGACTGACGCGACGGCACAGGTGGCCCGCCGCAACGGTGCGCAGGTGTGGTCCGCGGCGGAGATCCGCCCGGAGTTTGGTGCGCATCGCGGGAAGGGCGAGGCCGTCTGGAAGTCGTTGTTCGTTGCGACAGGCGACATCCTCGTCTTCCTGGACGGTGACCTGACCGAATGGGGATCGCACTTCGTCACAGGGCTTGTCGGGCCGCTGCTCGCTGACGAGCAAGTCCAGTTGGTTAAAGGCTTTTACGACCGGCAGTTTGCCGGCGACAACGGCAACGCCACCGAAGCGCGGCCACAAGGCGGTCGGGTGACGGAGCTGGTAGCCCGTCCGTTGCTGAACTTGAAATGGCCCGAACTGGCGGCGGTGGTTCAGCCGATTGGTGGCGAGTGCGGTGTGCGCCGCGCGCTGCTGGAGTCGCTGTCGATTCCAGTCGGGTACGGCTTGGAGATGGCCGTGTTGCTGGACACGTGGCGGCGCTACGGCCTAGACGCTTTGGCGCAAGTCGATTTGGGGGTACGCCAGCACCGACACCAGAGCGTGCACGATCTCGGTGTGATGGCGGCCGAGATCCAGCATGTGGCCTTGCTGCGGCTGCACGCCGATCCAGCTGCGCATGCGGCGCTGCACCAGTTCGACCGGGCGGTCGAGGGCGGCTGGGTGGCTCGCCCGGTCCCAGTGCACGAACGGCCGCCGGTCGCGTCTGTTTCCGCTGAGAGGCTATGTAGTTGAACCGGGCCCTGCAGATCATGGCGATTGTCAATCGCACGCCGGACTCGTTCTATGACCGCGGCGCGACTTTCGCCTTCGACGCGGCGATGCAGCGAGTACACGATGTTGTCCGTGACGGTGCCGACATCGTCGACATCGGTGGGGTAAAAGCGGCGCCAGGCGACGAGGTCGACATCGCGGAGGAGATTGCGCGCACCCGAGACTTCGTGGCGGCTGTCCGGGACGCGTATCCCGATCTGCCTATCAGCGTCGACACGTGGCGGCACGAGGTCGGTGCGGCGGTCTGTGCGGCCGGGGCGACCATCCTCAATGACTCGTGGGGTGGACCTGATCCCGACCTGGCTCGAGTAGCGGCCGAGTACGGTGCCGGACTCGTCTGCACCCACGCCGGCAGCGTGACGCCGCGGACCCGACCGCACCGCATCGAGTACGAGGATGTCGTCGCAGACGTCGTGCGCACGGTTGTCTCTCTCGCCGATCGGGCGGCGGCACTCGGCGTCCCGGCCGACCAGATCTGGATCGACGCGGGCCACGACTTCGGGAAGAACACCTACCACTCTCTGGAAGTGACTCGGCGGCTCGCTGAGCTCGTGGCGACGGGCTGGCCGGTGCTGGTCTCGGTATCAAACAAAGATTTCGTCGGGGAAGCTCTCGCCCGGCCGCTCGGCGAACGGTTGCTCGGCACGCTCGCCACGACGGCCATCTGCGCGTGGCAGGGCGCCAGGGTGTTCCGGGCCCACAATGTCGCCGAGACCCGGCAGGTCCTCGACATGGCCGCTGCGATCAAGGGCATCCATCCGCCGGCCCGAGCGATACGCGGACTGGCCTGACGGCCATTCAGCCCGAGGGCACCTCAGCCGAGTATCCGAGCTCACGCAAGGCGCCGCGCAGGCGTTCGGCGGCCTCGTCGAGATCTGTCGGCTTCGGGTTGTGGTTGGCGCGGGCGAAGTCGAGATCAGCCATTTGCCAAATCGGGATCACATGCAGGTGCAGGTGCGGCACTTCCAATCCGGCGATGATCAGTCCGACGCGCGGCGCATCGAAAGCGCGCTGCTGCCCTTGCCCGATTTTCTGAGCCACGCCCGAACAATGCGCGAACAGGTTTGGATCGACGTCCTGCCAGTTGTCCACTTCGGCGCGCGGCACGACCAGGGCATGCCCAGGTCGGATCGGCGCGATGGTCAGGAAAGCGACGACCTCCTCGTCCTGCCACACGAAGCGGGCCGGTAGCTCGCCGGCGATGACCAGGCTGAAGGGGGACGGCATTCCGCCATCATGGCTGAACGCTCGCCGCGACTGAATTCGGGTCGAGCGACCATGTGACGCTAACTACGGGCAGGGTCAGCTCGAAGCAGCTGCCGACCGCGGACGCGACGCATCGCACATCTCCGCCGTGCGATCGGGCAATCGCCCGGGCGATTGGCAACCCGAGCCCAGAGCCCGAGGTGCTGCGGCTGGCGTCCGAACCCACCCGCACGAAGCGGTCGAAGATGCGTTCCTCGTCACCGGCCGGAACGCCGTGGCCACTATCGATCACGGATACCACCGCGAAATTGTTATCGCCCCGCACCGTGACTCGCACGAGTCCGCCGGCGGGTGTCGCTGCGGCTGCGTTGTCCAGCAGATTGCCGAACGCTCGGGTGATCGCATCCGGGTCGGCCACGATCGTCGGCACCGCCGCCCCGGTGCCGAGTTCGACCCGCAGGTCCGGTCGGCGCAGGTGCAGTGCGGTGATGCGTTCCCCGGCCAGGGCGGCTAAGTCGACCGGCCTGCGGTCCAGGCTCACCGGGTTATCGACCGGAGAGTCCAGCCGGGCCATGAACAGCAGGTCGTCGACCAGCCGGGACGAGCGACGCGCTTCCCGAACGACCTCCACGAGCCGGCGTTCCCTGGTCTCGCGGTCCGGGTCGGTGCGGAGCACCTGCTCCGCGCTCGCGATGATCGCCGCCAACGGCGTACGCAGGTCGTGCGAGGCGTCGGCCAGGAATTGGCGCATCCGGTCCTGGGCGGACCGGGCGTCGGCTTCGGCGGCTTCCAGCGCGTCGAGCATCCCGTCGAAGGCCGTTGCCGTTCGGCCGAGGTCGGTGCCGGGCCGGGTCGGCCGCAGTCGTCGGCCCCGGGCGCCGTCGCGGATTCGCCAGGCGAGTGCGGTCATGCGATCCAGCGGCGCGAGGGCGACGCCGACGAGCCGGATCATGACGAGCCCGACGACCAACAGGGTGACCGCGCCTGCGACGAGCTCGATGCGACTCAGCAAAGCCAAGGTGTGATCGATCTCGACCTGCGACGTCTGTAAGGTCAACACAGCGTTACCAAGATCCAGCCGTACGGTCAGCTGCTCGCCGTTCTCCTGCACTGTCGGCGACGCCCGGCGAGCCGCCGGTGGCCGCGGACGGTCGCCGGGGCGACTGCCGGGCCAGGCGGGCGCTTCGCGGCCGATGTATTCCTGTCCACTGGTCGTGGTCAGCGTGGCGGTGATGCCCTGGCCGGCCAGCCGGTCGGCCAGGGTCTGACCCGAAACGCCCTGGTCGGAGAGCATCTGCGCGTAGCTGGCGCGGTCCAGCAGGCGCTGCCGAAGGTCGGTGCGCATTCGGTCGCCGAGAAGGTAGTTGACGACCAGCGCGACCGCGACGAGCACAACCAAGAGCAACCCGAGTGCGACCACCACGACCCGTCGGCGCAGCGACCCGGTGCGGAGCGGCTCGGCGGTCACCCGGTCGCCCCGCCGGCCGTGGTGTCGCCGATTCGATAGCCCACACCACGAACGGTGTGAATGACCCGCGGCCCGTGTTGCTCGAGCTTTCGGCGCAGCGTCGAGACATAGGCCTCGACGAGATTCGGGTCGTACGCGTCATAGCCCCAGACCTGGGTCAGGATCTGCGTCTTGGAGACCACCCGGCCGCGCTGGCGGGCAAGGTAGCCGAGCAATCGCAGCTCGGTCGCGGTCACCGCGATTGGACATCCACCGCGTAGAACCTCACCGGCGTCCTCGTCGATGACGACATCGGCCACCTCGACGGTTGTCGACCGGAGCCGGCCGGTACGGCGCAGCACAGCCCGCACCCGAGCCACCAGTTCGGCCGCCACGAACGGCTTGACGACGTAATCGTCGGCACCGGCCTCGAAGCCGCTGAGCCGGTCGGCGACACCGTCGCGTGCGGTCACGAACACAATGCCGGTCTGCGTGTGCCGGCGCAGATGTTCGGCCAGGGCGAGGCCCGACGTGGTCGGAAGCATCACGTCCAGGACCGCGACGTCCGGCCGGAAGGCCGCGACCTGGGCGGCAAACTCGGCACCGTCCGGGTTCGAGGTCACCGTAAGACCCGCGTCCCGCAACGCTTCGCAGATGGCTCCACGCAGGACCGGTTCGTCCTCAACGACCAATACCCGGGCCCCGTCATTCGTCACGGATCGATCGTGCGCTGTGTTCCTGTAGAGATTCTGAAGAATTCGGCGGATTCAGCTGGCCTTCAGTCTGTGGGGGAAGTCTCGATAGAGCAGGACGTTTCCGCGGAAGGAGATCAGCCCACATGGCACTGCAGTTCACTCGCCGTACGCGTATCGCCGTTATCGGCGGCGCCGCGGCGGTCGTCGTTGCCGGCGGAACCGGCGTCGCTATCGCGGCGGCATCCGGGCCCGGCTCCAGCACGCCGACAGCGGCGCCGCCGAGTTCCGGAAGCTCGGCACCGGCGCAGCCGCCCGCGCGACCGAAGCATCAGCCCCATCTCGCTGGGGCGGTGACCTCGGTGCACGGGAACGAGATCCTGATCAAGGACTTCGACGGCTTCACCCGCACGATCAAGACGAGCAGCAAGACGACGTATCGGGACGGCCTCACCGCTAATCCCGCCGTCGGTACCCAGATCATCGCCGAGGGCACCGTAGATGCGGACGGAACGTCACTCGACGCCACCTCGATCGGCAAGGGCTTCGAGTTCGGGCGTGGCGAGCGCGGTGGCTTCTGGCATCGCGGTCCTGGTCGGGGATTCGGCGAGCGGCCGCCGTCCGGATCGGCGCCAAGCGGCGCGCCGTCAGCGCCGCCTTCGGGCGCTCCGTCGGCGCCCTCATCGGCCCCGTCCGATGGTTCATCCCCGTCGAGCGGTTCGTCAGCGGAGCCATCAGCGCCGTCCGAGCCGTCTTCCGGATCCAGCGACTCCGGCTCCTGACCGTCGAGCCGGTAGGGAGACGGGTCCGCAAGCTGGCCGGCTCGCCGCTCCCTCGGGGGGCCCGGCACCGTTCCCCCGCGGTGTCGGGCCCCTCCGGCGTGCTCATGCGCTACTGCCGGTGGTGAGGCCAGCGGCGTTGTCGTGTGTTGAGTGCCACATGCCGACCCCGGAACCGAGCGGCCCGGCCATGCCGAACAAGGAAGAGTGACGCGGCCCGACTCGTGGGGGCGGGCCGATTAACGTCCGGCGACAGGAAGACGCCCCGCCGATCCCATCCGGCGGGCGTCCCTCGCGTCACTGCCTCGTTTACGGCTATCGGGTGGTGGTTCGTCGTCCGTCGGGTCGGATCATGGGAATCACGTAGCGGTCGGCCGATAAGCGCGTTAAGGCGCTACAACCCAGCAAATACAGGACCCATAGGTGGCGACCCCGACCGGACTTGAACCGGCGACCTTCGCCGTGACAGGGCGACGCTCTAACCAGCTGAGCTACGGGGCCTAGACGTACCTGCGTGGTGCTTGGTGGTGCGTGCCCCCAACGGGATTCGAACCCGTGCTACCGCCTTGAAAGGGCGGCGTCCTGGGCCTCTAGACGATGAGGGCGGAATATCCGACTCATGCTATAGCCCCGCTGGAGGAACCCGCCCAGCATAGGCGACGCCCGGCGTTCCCCCAACTGGTCATCGCGACGTCAATGCGCGAGCCCGAGCCGGTCCGCCATCTCACCCAGCAGGCCTTCGAAGAGCGCCTCTGCGTCGCCGTCACTCAACGCGAAGTTCAGGTGCCCGAACGCCTCGGTCGCCACTGCTCCGTAGAGCCGCATCCAGCAGGACAGGAACAGTTCGAGGGTGCCGATCGATACCGCTCGGCCGATGAGCTCGTGATAGGCGCGCAGTTGCCGGCGCAACTGAGGGTCGACGCGACGCCCATCCGGAACCACCTCCGGATGTTGTCGCGATAGCTTCGCAAATAGCTCGAGCCAGACCTGCCCGAATCGCATGCCCCGGTTCGGGGCCGTGGCCACGTCCTTACCGGGCACTCCGGGAAGCGGCGCGCCGAACAGTAAACCGAACTCCGGCCGGTGAGTGAGGGCCCAGCGCCGGAACTCGCGCGAGGTTGTCACGAATTGGGCCTTCAGGCTCGCCTGGGCATCCGCGTCGCGTACGGCCAGCAGGATGTCAGCGAGGTCGTCATACAACGCGTCGATGAGCGACTCGAGCAGGGCCTCCCGGCTGTCGAAATAGCGGTACAGCGCAGGAGCCGTCATGCCGAGCTCGCCCGCAATTCCCCGCAAGGTCACCTGCTCCAATCCCGACTGCACCAGCAAGCGCCGCGCGGCCTCGAGTATCTCGTCGCGCGTTGCCTCGCGTCGGCGTTGCCTGTGAGTAGGCGGAGAAGCCGGACGGGAAACGGGGTTGACCTCGGTCACAACGGCCAGCATAGTGAACATCGTTCACAGTTAACATCGTTCACTTTAACGAACAACATTTGCAGTTCGGGATGGTGATGGCCCATGTTCTCGTGGTGGGGCGACCGCGTTGTGCGCTGGCGGTGGGGAGTTCTGGCGGCGGGATTTGGGTTTGTCGTGTTTGCGGCGCTATGGGGTACGAGCGTGTTCGGCTCGCTCGTGGGCGGTGGCTTCGACAACTCGAAGAGTGAGAGCGCGATTGCGGCGAATCTGGTCTCGACCAAGTTGAGCCGCAATACCGCCGACATTGTGATCCTCGTCAGAAACCCCAACGTCACCGTCGACAGTCCGGCGTACCGGTCAGCTGTCGCTCAGATCGAGGCGAACGTACCCCAGAACAACGTCCGTAGTATCGCGTCGTACTGGACGACGAACTCGCCGGACTTCGTGAGCAAGGACCGGCATGCCACCTACCTCGCCATTACCCAGTCCGACACCGACGCAGCCGTCGATATCGCAAATTACGATCCACTCAAGGCGGATGCGGTCCGCGCCGGCTACACGGTGCGGATCGGCGGCGAAGAAGCACTCAACGCCGAGGTAACCGACCAGGTCAAGGCGGACATCGCGAAGGCCGAAAGCCTGTCGATGCCGATTCTCCTGATATTGCTCGTGTTTGTGTTCGGCAGTGTCGTGTCCGCGCTCCTTCCGCTTGTCATCGGCGGCATTGCGATCGTCGGTGCATTCACGGCGCTGAAGGTGATCAGCCTGGCCACCGACGTGAGCATCTTCTCCATCAACATCGTGACGATCATGGGCGTGGGCCTCGCGATCGACTATGGGCTGTTCATGGTCAGCCGATTCCGTGAAGAGCTGCTGTCCGCCAGGAGCGTCCAGGCAGCCGTTGTCCGGACGATGACCACGGCTGGCCGGACGGTCACGGTGTCAGCGGTAACCATCGCCGTTTCGCTCGCAGGGTTGCTCATCTTCCCACAGACATTCTTGCGTTCCATGGGATTCGGCGGCATCGCTGCCGTCATGATCGCGGCCCTCGGCGCGATCACGGTGCTCCCCGCCCTGATGGCGGTCCTCGGTCATCGCGTCGACGCGTGGTCCGTGCGACCTCTCCTACGGCGGATTGGCCGGAGCCGGATCCCCGAAGCTGCGTCGGCCCGTGACCACGGGTTCTGGTATCGATGGGCGAACACCGTGATGCGCCGGCCAATCACATTCATGGTGGCGACTGTCGCAATTCTGCTGGTCCTGGCGACGCCGTTCCTGCACGTAGCGTTCGGCGGCGTAGACGCCCGGGTGCTACCGACCAGTTCCGAATCTCGTCAGGTCTCCGACGCGATGATCCGCGACTTTCCGGGCGGCGCGGCGCAGCCAATCCGAGCGGTGCTGACCCTGAATCAGCCAACCACCAGCGCGGCTGGGCAAACCGCTGTGAGCAGCTATATCGCTCAGGCGCGCGGTATCCCTGGTGTCAGCGGGGCCGCGCTATCCCAGGCGCGCGGGCAGACGGCTGCCGTCGAGATCTCCTACCAAGGCGAAGCGCTGGACCCTGGCGCGAAAGCGATAGTCCACCAGCTGCGGGCACTTCCACACCCGGCGGGAGTCAGCCATGTGCACGTCGGCGGCGACACGGCCGAAGTGATCGATCGGCTGGCCGACCTCGGTTCCCGACTCCCCTGGATGGCGCTCATCGTGGCCCTGGCCACGTTCGTGCTGCTCTTCCTCGCATTCGGTTCAGTCGTCGTCCCGATCAAGGCGATCGCGATGAACGTTCTGTCGCTGGCGGCGACCTTCGGAGTAGTGACGTGGATCTTCCAGGACGGTCATCTCGCGGGGCTGTTGAACTTCACGCCGACCGGGACGGTTGACGCCACGCAACCGATCCTCGTGTTCGCCGTCGTGTTCGGGTTGTCCATGGACTACGAGGTGTTCCTGCTGTCTCGAATAAGGGAGCAGTACGACCGCACAGGTGACAACCGGCTCGCGGTTGCCACAGGGCTCCAACGTACCGGCCGGATCATCACGTCCGCCGCGCTCCTGCTCATGGTCGTCATCGGTGCTTTCTCCACATCCTCGGTGACGTTCATCAAGCTGATCGGCGTGGCGATGTTCTTCGGCATCCTCATCGACGCGACGATCGTTCGATCGGTGCTCGTCCCGGCGACCATGCGCGTGCTCGGCGACGCCAACTGGTGGGCGCCGGCACCATTGCGGCGCTTCTACCGTCGCTACGGACTGCAGGAGTCCGACGACGCGGTTGCCGATCGTGATCTCGGGCTTACCGTCGTCGGGCGCCGATGAGGTTACTCAGGACGGCTGCGGGACCGGCTCGTGCGCGGTGTCTGAATCCAGCAGTTCGTAGCGGGGATTGGCCAGCGCGAGATGACCTTTGTATTCGCCGACAGTTCCGGTAGCTCGAACCACAGCGCCCGGAACAATGCCGGGAATCCGGGTGCGCCCGAAGAACAACAGTCGTACCCCGCCCGTCTTGTCGAAGACCTGCGCCTCCAGTGACTTCCCGGCCGTAGTGCCGACCTGGACCATCTTGATCCGGCCCTCCACAGTCACCCGTTGCTTCCACGCGACCTCGCCGATGGGCGTGATACCCGGCCCCCTGGCCTGGTGTGCGGCTACCCCGACTTCATCGTCGTCGGTACCGGTCCGCACACGGGTGGACGGCAGCGCCGGCTCGGCAGCAGCGGCCTGTTGCGTTCGTTCCAGGCGTCGTTCGACTTCGGGTGAGAGCGTCGTATCGAACGGCACGATTGTGGCCGAGACGTGGGGGATACGGCCCAGCGCACTCGCGATGCGGTCAGCCGTTCGGTCGTGAAGCAGACGCTGTGACAATCGCCGGAACGTGCGACGCGGCAACAACGCGGTGACCTCGGCCCGGTCTTGGACCACCACGCTGAGCGCCAACTCGCTCGCCGCTCGTATCAGTCGGCGATCCGGGCACTCCACTACGGAAAGTGGCACTCGGTCGCCAAGTCCGCGCACGACCCATTCGGCCTCGAGTTCCTCGGCGACGTCACTGTCGATCATTAGGTGGACCGCGCGGATCTCCGTCGGGCGGAGGCTGCCGGCATATCGCAGCGCCCGAGTCACCGCGAGATCTAGCCGATCTACGAAGACGAGCACGACGTGTCGGGCGTAGTGGCCGCGGAGGTATCCGCCCTCCTCGGCGGCCGTAACCAGATCAAGTGCGTGCTGCTCCTCGCGGTACTGCTCGTTGAGGCGAACGAGAGCGAACCATCCGAGCGGGAACAGGATTACCACGAGCCAGGCACCCTCAGTGAACTTCACGACGGCGAAGATCACGACAACAAGCAGTGAGACGATGCCGGCGGAGAAGTTGATCACGAGCTTTCGCCGCCATCCGGGCTCACGGCGCGTCCAGTGGTACTTGGCCATGCCGAGGCCGGCCATGGTGAATCCGGTGAACACGCCGATGGCGTAGAACGGCACCAGGTGGTCGACATTTGCGCCCACCGCCAGCAACAGCGCAATGGCGGTAACGGTAAGCACAATGATCCCGTTGCTGAACGCCAGCCGGTGCCCGCGTCGAGTCAGTTGGCGTGGCAGGAAGGAATCCTCGGCAACGAAGCTCGCCAAGAACGGAAAACCGGTGAATGGCGTGTTCGCGCCGGCATAGAGGATCAATGCCGTCGCGAGCTGCACCATGATGAAGCCCACGTGCCCGACCGACGAGGTTCCGAATACGGCCTTGGCCACCTGGCTGATCACGGTCGGCGCGCCGTCTGTATAAGGCACGGCGTGCGTTTCTACGGCGAGATACGAGACTCCGGCGACGAGAAAGCCGAGCATGAGGCTCATCACCGACAGCGTGCGCCGCGCGTTGACGCCCGCTGGTGGCTTGAACGCGCTTACCCCGTTGGAGATTGCCTCCAGGCCCGTAAGTGACGACCCGCCGTTGGCGAAGGCCTTGAGCAGTACGAAAATGGCGGCCCAGGAAAAGATCGCATCATGCTGGTTGGTCACCGGGAACTGTCCGGGCAGGTCCGTCGCGTACTGCGGTAGATCGCCGAGAATCTCGCGTCCGATACCGAGGATGATCACCAGCGTCATGGCGAAGAAGAAGAAATAGGTCGGGAACGCAAATGCGCGGCCTGCCTCGCGGATGCCGCGCAAGTTGCCATAGGCGAGTATCAGGACGAGGCCGATCGTGATCTCCAGATTCCAGTGCTCAATCGAGGGCACGAGCGAGGTGATGGCCAACGTGCCCGCCGCGGCCTGGACTGCCACTGTCACGATGTAGTCGATCATGAGCGCGACGGCAGCGATTTGCGCGACTCTTGGGCCGAAGTTGTCGCGCGCCACGACATACGAGCCGCCGGCCTTCGTGTAGACCATGACGACCTCGCGATATGAGAGCGTCATGAGAATCAACACGCCGATCACCACTGCGGTCATCGGTCCCAAAATGTGGAAGCTCGCCAGCCCGAACACCGGAACCAAAGCGACGAGCATCTCCTCTGTTCCGTACGCGGACGAGGAGATGCAATCGCTCGACAGCACGCCGAGCGCGGTTTTCTTGGACAGTTTTTCCTCGTGCAGCCGAGCCGTCACGAGTGGCTCGCCCAGGAGTGCCCGCTTGATCCGATAACTCAGCCGTTCCGGGATGTTTACCGCGGCCGAGAGAACGTTCTTGCGCAGTTGTGCAACCTCGGCCTGCGACGGTCCGGAATCATCGCCCAGCACCGGCGAAACGGCGTTACCGGCGTCGGACGTCGTCGCCGGGGCGGCCGACTGCTCGAGGGCCATGTCAGAAACGCTAGCGCGCGAACAGCCCAGGCCGAATACGTACCGCGCCCACTGTCGCGCCACCGCCGGTAATCGGCACCTCGGCGCGCTCGTCGAGAACCTCGCCGCTAATCCCGAGCCGACGAAGTCCAGCAATCACGGCGCATTCCGCCGCCCGAGCCGACCCGTCATCGATCTTGACCGCCACCGCGCCGGTGCCCGCAAGTGCCGCGGCAAAGACCCCCTCCGCGCCGTCCTTCGCGAGTAGTCCGGGTACGCCAGCCATCAAACGGCTGGCCGCCCGGTCCGTCCCACCGACCAACTCGGGATAGGCCCGCATCGCGTCGGCGACGTCTGCCGCCGAGCCGTGTCGGATCGCCACGAGCTGGACGTACGCGCGAGCGAGGCCGAGCAGGGTGATCGCGAAAACCGGAGCACCGCAACCATCCACGCCCACACCCGCCACTGGCTCGTCAGCGAGTCGGCCGACGGCCTCGGCCAGGTGCCGTTGGAGCGGATGGTCAGCGGCCGGATATCCGTCGACGGGCCATCCATTTGCCTGGCAGGTGAGCATCATCGCGGCGTGCTTGCCGGAGCAGTTCATCCGCACCCGGGTACGACCACCGCCGCTCGCGATCCACTCGTCGCGCGCAGCCTCGCCCAACGGCCAGTCAGGCGGGCATTGGAGATCGTCCTCGGCAAAGTCGCCTTGCCTCAGCATGGCTTGCACGACGGAGACATGCCGGGGCTCGCCCGAGTGCGAGGCCGCGGACAAAGCGAGGCCAGTGCTGGGTACGGACAGGCCGAGCTCGCGCAGGCCGACGGCCTGCAGCGGCTTGTTCGAGGAGCGTGGAAAGATCGGCTGCGCGGGCGCGCCGATGGCCTCGATCACCTCGCCGCCAGCGTCGAGCACGACCAGGTGGCCCCGGTGCAACGATTCCACGACGCCGGACCGTTCCACCTCGACCAGTGGGGCACCAGACCGAAGGTTGATCATCGCAGCCGCCTAGTGCCGCCCCGCGTCACGGTTGTGGTCGCATACCGAGCAGCCGCACGCCGTCGTCGTCGCGAAGCACGGCCGTGATCCACCCTCCGCCATGTCCGAGTTGACGCAGGGCATCGGGATCAGCGGTTAGCTCGACCGGCAGGAATGCCCGGTGCTCCCAGTCGATTCGCGCATGATGGCCGGCCTTGGCGAGGTCGAGCACCGAGCCCTGGTTCGCCAGGCCGTTCCGGGCGTCCATCAGCCGGCGGATGACGTCGTCAAGTGAATCGACCAGTGGCGCGTTCCCATCGCACCAAGTAGCGACCAGCTCCGGGCGAGTGCGGGCCACCCGGGATCCGGACATGTAGGAACCGGCCGCCAAACTCAGGCCCATTGGACCGCCACCGAGGCCGACCAGCGCCAGCACCTCGGCGAGAACATGCGGGAGCCCAATGATCCTGGCTACCGCGGCATCTTGCTCATCCGCGGTCGCGGGGACGGGTTTCGCCCCGAGATCACATACCAGCTCGGCGAGGGCCAGCCACGCATCGAGGTCGGTGTCCACCTCCAGGGTCAATGCCCACGGTGCGTCCCGGAACAGCAGCGGGTCGGCAGCTACCCATCCGGTGTTCTCCGTTCCGGCCAGCGGATGTCCACCGACGAACCGGGCTGACGGAATTACCCGGCGAACCGCATCGATCACTGGCGCCTTGAGCGTGCCGACGTCCGTCAGCACCGCACCCGGAGTGAGGTGGGGAGCGAGTGACTTCAGGGCCGCCTCCACCTCAGGCAGCGGCATGGCCAGGACGACGAGGTCAGCACCGTGGACCGCACCCGCGTCCGTGGCCGTGACCGGAAAACCGGCGGTACTCGCCGCGGACGCGGTCGCGAGGTCGGGGTCATAGCCGACGACCTCGAGCCCGGTATGGCGGATCGCCTGGATCAGCGATCCGCCGATGAGGCCAAGACCAAGCACCGCGACCCGGCCGAACGTGGCGGTCACGTGGACTTGCCGCAGCGCGCGCAGATCACCCGCAGAACGGTATCGCTGCACTCAAGGGCGTATCCCGCAATCCCGTGCTCTGCTGCGCGGCGCTCGGTCGCAAGGCGCAGGGATTGCGGGATACGCCCTAGAGACCGCAGGCGCGACGTGTCAGGATCGATCCTGGACTGGTGGCGCGGCGCGGACTCTGGCGGTGGTGATGGCAGCGCGTGGATATGCGGTGGCGGCGTTCCGTGACGCCGGGCTGTGGCGCTGCGAGCCGTTGCCGCCGACGGTCCTGACGGATCTCGGGGTCCTCCTGGCCGCCTTGCGGTCCCAGCCTCCGGAAGGTGGCCCATTCGTCATCGCCAACGTGGACGATGAGTTCTTCCTGATCGCGCGGCAGTACGGCCCGCGCATCTCGTTGCTGCTAAGCGACCTGACGGCGTCTGTCGAGTACCCGCTCGCGGCGCAGGTGCTGGAGCGGCTTGGGGAGGATCCGCCGGACGACGACGAGCTGGACGAGGTCTGGCCGATAGGAGACCTCGATCTGTTTTCCGATCTCGACCTGTCCGAGGACGAGATGGAGCAGGTGCTCGACGATCTCGACGCCTATCCCGACGAGATGCTGGATGCGATCGTTGAACGGATCGGGCTCGCGGACGAGTACGCCCGGGCCAGCGAATCTGCGCGCGTCTGAACTCCCGGAGAGTCGGTATGAGTTACTTCGCGGCCGTGCTCACCCGCACGAAGGACCGGTGGCGCGGGGTCGAGGTCGATCTGGACGATTGCGAGAGCATGGACGACATCGCCGACGTCGTTCGTGATGAGCCGGGCGACGTGCGGCTGTTGGTGGTCGAGCAGGATGACGAGTACGTCGCGTTGGCGCGCATTGATGCGGCCGATGACGAGGCCCACGTGTTCTTGTCCGACGGGCATGCCGCGGACGCGTACCCGCTGGCTGCACTGATTGCCGAGGAGCTGGAGGAGATCGTCGATCCCGCCGAGGCCGAGGAGTCCGAGGAATCTGACGAGATCGACGACGAGTTGGTGAGCGACGTGCTGGCCGTAGCCGGCCATGACAGCACGCCGTTGGGTGACGCGTCCGTAGTGGAGGATTTGGGCACCAGCGCCACTGCATTGCTCGGCCTATGTGCGCATGAGGGCACCCTGCCGATCGACGTGATCTTCGCCGTGTGCGAGAAGGCGGGTTGCGCGGACGAATTCGAGGCTATCCGCGCGTGACGTCGCCGGACGCGGCGATGCATGCCGCGCTAGAGGTGGCTCGGGCGGCGCCCTCGTCGGGGGACGTTCCGGTCGGTGCCGTGGTGCTGGACAGTGCCGGGGCGATCATCGCGATCGGACGCAACGAACGCGAGATGGCGCACGACCCGACCGCACACGCTGAGCTGCTCGCGTTACGCCGCGCTGGCGCGGCGGTCGGGTCTTGGCAGCTCACCGGCTGCACACTGGCGGTGACGCTCGAGCCCTGCGTGATGTGCACCGGCGCACTCGTCCTAGCCCGGGTCGACCGACTGGTGTTCGGCGCCTGGGACCCCAAGTCCGGTGCCGCTGGTTCGCTGTGGGACCTCGTGCGTGACCGCCGCCACAACCATCGACCTGAGGTCATCGGTGGCGTCCTCGAGGCGGAATGCTCGGCGTTGCTACAGGAGTTTTTCCTGGATCGACGCTCTAGGTTCGAGCCTCGCAGGCCGCCCGCGGGCGGCATTCCTTAGCCCGGGGCCGGGGGTGGCGGTCCGGTACGCTGGCGCGCGGTGGCGTGTCCGAGCGGCCTAAGGAGCACGCCTCGAAAGCGTGTGAGGTGCAAGCCTCCCAGGGTTCGAATCCCTGCGCCACCGCCGACAACAATGCTCGCAGTCGAGTTGGATCGTGCCGTCTGCGGCGAGTTGGGCTGCGGCCGCGGGTTGCCGGATCACTCCGACGAGGGCGTCTCCGCACATCGGCAACAGTGCACGATCTGCGGCATGAGCGGATGTCATCCTTCAGGGATGACGCGACATCCAGGGTTGCCGAGCACCGTATGACCGTGGCAGACATCCCGGTGAATGTAGACAACTTCGTGCGCGCGGAGACCGACCGGATGTTCCGAGACCTGAGCCTGCGGGCGGGTGGCATCAATCGATTTCACCACGTGCGGACGCCTACCCCGCTGGACGCGCAGACCGTCATCCGGATGAACCGCGACACCCTCTACAGCATCGCGATCATGGACATCGCGTCCGGCGGAACGGTCACGATCCCCAACGCGAGCGGCCGCTACATCTCGGTGATGGTGGTGAACGAGGATCATTACATCAACCAGGTGTTCCACGAGGCGGGCGAGTACGAGCTGACCGTCGACCAGTTCGACACCACGTTCGTCGCGGTCGCGGCCCGCATCCTCGTCGATCCCAACGACGAGGCCGATGTCGCCAAGGTGAACAGCTTGCAGGACCGGCTTGCCGTCAGCGCACTCTCGGCCCGACCGTTCGAGATGCCCGACTACGACACTGCGACGATGGACGCCACCCGCACGGCCCTTCTCGATCTGGCTGCGGGCATCAGCGGGTTCGACCACACCTTCGGCCGCAAGTCCCACGTCGACCCGGTGCGTCACCTGCTCGGAACGGCCGGAGGGTGGGGCGGCCTGCCGGAGACCGAGGCGTACTACGTCAACGTCGACCCGGGCCTGCCCGTCAGCCGCCGCCAGGTGACCGTTGGCGCTGTACCAGTCGACGGGTTCTGGTCGATCTCGCTTTACAACCGAAAGGGCTTCTTCGAGCCCGGTGAGACGGGCGCTGCCAGCGTCAACAGCGTCACCGCCGACTATGACAGCGACGGGTCGGTGACCGTGACGTTCGGTGGGACCCCAGATGACCCCAACAACCTTGCGATCATGGACGGCTGGAACTACATCGTCCGCCTCTACCAGCCTCGACCAGCGGTCCTCGACGGCACCTGGACCTTCCCGGCCGTCAAGGGCTGAAGCCGCACGCTCGTCGGCAGGTCAGGTCGCCACCGCCACAACCTGGGCTACGTCTGGCTTGGTTCGCCCCGGGCTCCAAGATGAGGTCAATCGACGACGCTTGTGCAACCCTTCGGTCCGAGGCGGTGTCCTATGAGCGTGCGAATGGACGCGTTGGGCAGCGACTTCGACCAGTTCGTGCGCAATTCCTCGCCCGGCCTGCTGCGTACCGCATACCTGCTCACCGGCGATCGTGGCCACGCCGAGGACGTCGTGCAGACCGCCCTGCTGCAAGTAGCCCGAAAGTGGCAACGGATCCGGGGCGAGCCGACACCGTATGCGCGACGGGCAGTCGTCAACCTCGCCAAGAATCACTGGCGCGATCGCTTCCGACGGCCGCACGAGAGCACCGCAATCGTCGAGTCTGGATACGCCGCACCGGAAGTGGATGTGCTGCTGCAGCAGGTGCTGCTGCCCGCGGTGATGGACCTGCCGCTACGCCAGCGCGCCGTGCTCGTGCTGCGCTACTTCCAGGACCTATCGGTCGAGCAGACGGCTGATGCGCTGAGCTGCAGCACTGGAACGGTCAAGAGCCAGACCCACCACGCCCTAAGCAAGCTACGCGAGGCGCTCGGCCATCCCGCCGACGCGAAGGAGAACTATCATGCCCACTGACGACGAGCTCACCACATTGCTGCGCCGCGGTTTCGCCCAGGCCACGGCAGGTCTCGACCCCAAATCAGACTTCGTCCACATCGTCCGCCGCCGTTACGCCCGTGTTCGCCGGCGCCGCCTCGTCGCCGGAGTAGCGGTCCCGGCCGCAGCGCTCGCGGCCGGGTCCGGCTTCGCCTTGGCTGGTCGGAACACCCCGGGCCACACTGATGCGGCCGTTCCGCCCCCGGCCGCGACCGCGCCGAGCGTCTCGACACCGAGGCCGACACCGGTCAGGTCGGTACCGGTCAAGCCCGCCAGCTACAAAGTGGTACTCAACAACCGCGGCTCCCCACCGAACTGCCCGGCGAACGCGACGGCCCCGGTCGGTAAGTCGGAGAATCCAGCCGGCGCGTGGTTCTCGACGAAGGGACAGTGCGTCTTCGTCGGCGTCGACTGGGCGGACACGAAGCCTGTGGCCGCTGCTGCGATCCAAATCAAGGACTACCCCGGCCTCTACCGCACCCTGGTGAACGGGGTGTGCACTATTTACGCCCCGGTCGCGCCGGGCACGATCGCCGGTCACCCGAGGGGCGGATGGGTGGCGCTGCGAATGTCAGCGAGCGC
>Ga0081540_1001628_pt1 | contig 19142 bp, 23 predicted proteins | sample TabmetS2T1R1_FD_71024 | JGI IMG/M metagenome (GOLD analysis project Ga0081540, IMG submission 71024) | Tabebuia heterophylla rhizosphere microbial communities from the University of Puerto Rico - S2T1R1 | ecosystem: Host-associated > Plants > Roots > Rhizosphere ... | reverse complement strand
GGCGCCCACGACCTCCGCGGCCCCGCCCGCCACACCCGAGCCGCCACCCGCCATACCCGAGCCGCCGCCGGCCACACCCGAGCCGCCGCCCGCTGCGCCCGAGCCGCCGCCCGCATCCGGCGACGACGAGCCGCCGCCCGGCCCCTTCGGCCCGTCGTCGACCAACCAGTAGCCCGATCAGTCGATCCCGCGGTCCGTCAGGTCGGCGATATCTCGCAGGTCGACGTCGCGTCCCGCCGCGCGCTTCAGCGCGATCAGGTCGTCGAGGCCGACAACGTGAACCCGCGTGCCGAACACCTCGACCACGACTGCGCGTTCGGCGAGCCGCTCGAACGGCGGGGCGCCCTTCGCCTCGTTCATGACGTCGAGCTCGCCCTCCGCGGTGTCGAGCGAGACGTTCGCGGCACGCTCGAGGTCGTGAGGATCGAGCGGATCGATCTCACGACGGCGGGAGTCGATCACCGGCGACCCGACCTGCAGGTCGCGCGCTGCGTCGGCCAGGCGCTCGATGTTCTCGCGAGACCGATCGACGATGACGTCGACGTCACGCGTCGTGCGCCGCGCGCCGTGCGCGTTGGCCGCGAGCCCGCCGATGAGCACATAGCGGACCTGGCGGCGCTCGAGGGCGGCGAGTATCGCGGCCGGGTTGAACCTCACCGCGCGTCCCGCGTGCGCCCGTGGAGCTCAGCGGCGAAGGAGGCGGCGCTGAGCGCGCGCTCGAGGCGCTCGGACATGTCCATCGCCGCTGTCCTCGCGCGGTGGTGCTCGTCGCCGTCATCGTGGGCGACTCGGCGCCTGCCGAGCACCAGCTGCTCGCCCATCGCGTGCAGGACGCGCTCGAGCGAGTCGACCGACGGCGAGATCTCGCCGCGCTCCACCCGCGAGATCCATGCCTGGCTCGTGCTCGCACGGATCGCAAGAGCTCGCTGTGAGAGGCCGTGCTGCTCTCGGAGCTCGGCAACCAGGCGCCCTGCGTCCATATCCGAAAAGGTATCGCCCATCGCGGACGTCGAGCACGCCTACGCCGGCGTGATCGGGTTGCGCTTGCGCGGCCAATCGCGCGACTTCGTCGCCGCCAGGGCGAAGCGCTTGACGAGCTCGGAGCGAAGGTCCTCGGGCTGGACGACCGCGTCGACGACGAGCTCGGAGGCGAGGTGCAGGATGTCGATGTCCTCGGCGTACTCGCGGCGCAGCTCGTCCGTCCGGCGCGCGCGCTCCTCGGGGTCCGCGATCGCCTGCAGCTGGTTGTAGAAGACCGCGTTGATCGCTGCCTGCGGGCCCATCACCGCGATCGACGCGGTCGGCAGCGCGATGCAGCCATCGGGATCGAAGGCCGGCCCGGCCATCGCGTACAGGCCGGCGCCGTAGGCCTTGCGGATGATCACGCTGAGCTTGGGCACCGTCGCCTCGCTCACCGCGCTGATCATCTTCGCGCCGTGGCGGATGATCCCCTGGCGCTCGACGGCGGTGCCGATCATGAACCCGGGCACGTCGGCCAGGAACAGCAGCGGCACGTTGAAGGCGTTGCAGGTCTGGATGAAGCGCGCCGCCTTGTCGGCGGAGTCGACGAACAGCACGCCGCCCTTCTGCCTGGGCTGGTTGGCCACGATGCCGATCGCCCGGCCCTCCAGGCGCGCGTAGCCGACCACCAGCTCCTTCGCCCAGCGCGGGTGGACCTCGAGGAAAGACTCGGCGTCGACGAGCGCGTCGATGAGCGCCTTGATGTCGAAGGGCTTGTTCTCGTCGGCCGGGACCAGATCGCGGATCGAGGCGTCCGAGCCGGGCGCCGCGGGCGGCGCCGCCGGCGGTTCCTGCTCCCAGTGCGACGGGAAGTAGGACAGGTAGGCCTTCGCGAGGTCGACCCCCTCCTCGTCGGTCTTGACGAGCATGTGGCCGACGCCGCTGACCCCCGTGTGCATGCGTGCGCCGCCCATCTCCTCCAGCGAGACCTTCTCGCCGATGACCATCTCGGCCATCCGCGGCGAGCCGAGGTACATCGAGGCGTTGCCGTCGCGCATGATCACCACGTCGCAGAACGCCGGGATGTAGGCCCCGCCGGCCGCGCTGGGGCCGAAGAGCACGCAGACCTGCGGGACGACTCCGCTGAGCCTGACCTCGGTGTGGAAGATCCGCCCGGCACCGCGGCGCCCGGGGAACATCTGGACCTGGTCGGTGATGCGCGCACCCGCCGAATCGACGAGGTAGATCATCGGCACGCGCAGGCTGAGCGCGCGCTCCTGGATCCGGATGATCTTCTCGACCGTCTTGGGCCCCCACGAGCCCGCCTTGACCGTCGGGTCGTTGGCCATCACCGCGACCGGCCGGCCGCCGATCCGGCCCAGGCCGGTGACCACGCCGTCGGCGCCGAGGCCCTCGCCCTCCCAATTGGCCAGCAGCGCCTCCTCGGCGAACGAGCCGTCGTCAACGAGCCGGGCGACCCGGTCGCGCACCGGCAGCTTGCCCTGCTCGCGCGCCTTGTCGCGGTGGCGCTCGGGGCCGCCGGCCAGCGCGCGCTCGAGTGCCTCCTGCAGATCCCCTGTCGTCATCGCTCGTCCCTGATCTCGAAGACCCCTGCGGTGTCGCCGCGCACCGGCGCAGGCGGCAGCGGCCGGCTCGGCCGCAGCGCGACGAGCGCCGCCTGCGCCACAGGGCCGGCCGCGACGACGTCACCGCGATGCGGCAGTGGACGCAGCATGGAGGGCGCGGAGGCTAAGGCATCATGCAGGCCATGAGCATCGTCCTGACCGAGGACCGCGGCCCGGTTCGGCACGTGGTCCTCAACCGACCCGAGAAGCGCAACGCGCTCAACGACGAGCTGATCCTCGGCATCCGCGCGGCCCTCGCCCAAGCCGCGGCCGACGCCGACGTCCTCTGCGTGGTGGTCCGCGGCGCGGGCCCGCTCTTCTCCAGCGGTATGGACCTCGGTTCGCTGGCCGGCCTCGCCGCCGAGCCCGACCGCCTGCGCGAGTTCCGCCGCCCGATCCTCGAGACGTGGAACCTGCTCGAGGAGATGGCCAAGCCCACGATCTGCCAGGTCCACGGCGCCTGCATCGGCGGGGCGATGGAGCTCGCGCTGGCCTGCGACCTGCGCGTCATGGCCTCCGACGCCTACATCGGCATCCCCGAGACGCGGATCGGCCTCGTCCCCGACGTCGGCGGCTGCTCGCGCCTGCCGGCCGTGGTCGGCCTCGGCCGCGCCAAGGAGCTCGTCATGACCGGGCGCATGATCGACGGCACCGAGGCCGAGCGCATCGGGCTGGTCAACCGCGTCGCGCCGGCCGACGAGCTCGACGAGGCAACCGGCGCGCTGGTCGGCGAGCTGCTCGCCTGCGCCCCGGTCGCCGTCGGCCACGCCAAGCGCGTGCTCGACGCCGCTGCCAAGCCGGCGCTCGCGGCGACCCTCGAGCACGAGGTGACGGTGCAGGCGCTGTGCGCGCGCACCGAGGACTTCGCCGAGGGCGCCAACGCGTTCGCCGAGAAGCGCCAGCCCGCCTTCAGCGGGCGCTGAGCGCGGAGCCACTCGACGATCGCTCACGGCAGGAGGTGCTCGACCGGCACGCCGTACTCGGCGGCGACACGATCGGCGATCAGGCCGCGGTGGCATGCTCGCGCGTCGCGCTCGACGCACATCAGCGCCGCGGTCACCGGCTCGCCGAACTCGCCGAGCAGCTCGTCGAGATCGGCGGGCGCGAGGATCTCCTCCTCGTAGGCGGCCTTGTAGGCCTCGCTGAGCTCGGTGCGCGAGCGCTTGCCCTCGCCCTTGGCGGCGTCGACCGCGTACTGGGCCTGGCGCATCGCAGTCGTCGGCGCGAGCTCCTTGAGGTGGCGGTACTCGATCCCCGCGTCGGCGACGGCGCGCTGCAGGCGCTGGGAGTTGGCCCACGCGTACTGCGGGCCGCGCACGCCGCGGCGCTGGCGCACGTCGAGCAGGACGCCGACGCCGGCGTCGCGCAGCGCGTCGAGGAACTCCTCGAGCGTGGACTCGTAGACGCCGATGGTGACGAGCCGCCCGACCACGTCACCAGTTGTACTGACGGCGGCGGCGGCGCTAGCGCGGGCGCTTGGGCGGCGGCGGCACCGACACGGGCGGGAGCCCGCGCTGCGTGGGGACGTCCCACGGGTCGCGCGGCGTGGGGGGCGGTTCGGGCTTCTGGACCATGCCCGAACAACGCCGGCGGTCCGGCGCGGGCACAGGCCTTTCGGTCAGTTCGCGGTTAGAGTCGCTCCATGTCAGCGCGCGTGAACCGCGAGACCGTCGACCTCTCCGGCTATCCGGACCTCGTCGTCATCTACCTCGGTATGCGGGTGCGCAGCCCTCGCGGCCTGCAGAAGTTCCTGACCCTCGGCCGCGAGATCCGTCAGTCGGTCGATGCCGGGCCCGACGGCCTCCTGCTCCACGAGAACCTGCTCTTCTCGCCCTTGCACGGCGGGATGCGGCAGTACTGGCGCGACTACGCCTCGCTCGAGGCATGGACCCGCACGCTCCCCCACCAGGCGTGGTGGCGCGACTTCCTTCGCGACTCGCAGGGGACGGGGTTCTGGCACGAGCTGTACTCGATGCGCGGCGGCATGGAGGCCGTCTACGACGACATGCCCAAGCCGCTGGGCTTCGGGACGTTCGCCCCGCGCCAGCCGGCCCGCGGGCGGATGTTCGGCGCTCGCGGGCGCCTGTCGCGCGACGGGGCAGCCCCCGAGCCGGTGGTGGCCGAGACGGACGCCTAGCGGCTGATGGCCGACCGCGTGGACGACCTCCTCAGCTGCGAGCTGCCCATCCAGCTCGCGCCGATGGGCAGCGTGTCGGCGACGGCATCGCTCCCCCTGGCCGTCGCGGCCGCCGGCGGTCACGGCATGTACCCCGCCCTCGCGCTGCCGCCGGCGGCGCTCGAGCCCATCCTCGACGCCCTCGCCGCGCAGACGCAGGCGTTCGGCGTGAACTTCCTCGTGCCGTTCATGGATCGCGGCTCGCTCGAGCTCGCGATCTCGCGCGCGCCGTACGTCGACTTCTTCCTGGGTGACCCGGATCCCGCGCTCGTCGAGCTGGTGCGCGCCGGCGGAGCGGTCTGCGGATGGCAGGTCGAGTCGCCGCACGAGGCACGCGCCGCCGAGGCCGCAGGCTGCCAGCTCGTCGTCGCCAAGGCGTGGGAGTCGGGCGGGCGCAAGCGCATCGAGGGCCCCACGCTGCTGGCCCTTCTCGACGGCGTGCTCGATGCGGTCGGCGTCCCCGTCGTCGCCGCGGGCGGGATCGCCACCGCCCGCGGCGTCGCGGCCGCGCTCGCCGCCGGCGCCGACGGCGTGCGCGTCGGCACGCGCTTCATCGCCGCCGAGGAGTCCGACGCGCATCCGGCCTGGGTGCGTGCGCTCATCGACGCCGCCGCGGAGGACGCGGTGGTCAGCGACGCCTACAACGTCGGCCTCCCCCAGCCGGGCCCGCATCGCGTGCTGCGCAGCAGCATCGAGGCGGCCGAGTCGCTGGCCGAGGGCGAGGAGGTGGGCGTGATCCGGCTGGCCGGCGCCGAGATCCCGGTCGTCCGCTTCGCGGCCAACCCGCCGACCCGCGAGTCGACCGGCACCATCGAGGCGATGCCGTTCTATGCCGGGCAATCGGCGGGCGCCGTCCGGAAAGTCCAGCCCGCCGCGGAGATCGTCGCCGAGCTCGCGGTGGGCGTGCGCTCTGGCTGAGACCGCGACCGCGGGCGCCGAGAGCCGGCGCAGGCCAGACCGCCCGCGGCGCGTGCGCGATGCGGCGGTGTGGGGCATCGTCCTCGGCGCGGCGTCGGGCGCGGTGATCGGGCATGGCATCGATGGCATCGGCGCCGGCTGGGGCGCGCTGATCGGAGCGGCGCTCACCGCGCCGGCGACCGCGATCGCCGCGTTCACGCAGCGCGCCGGCCAGCCGGGCCCGCTGTGGGGGCGGATCCTCAGCAGCGCGCTGCTCATGGCTCTGCTCGGCGCGCTCATCGGGCTGCTCTACGGCGAGCCGCTCTTCATCGGGACGGTGAGCGGCGGCTTCCTCGGGCTCCTCGGCCTGCGCCCGGCGAAGGTGCTCCTCGGCTTGGCGATCGGCGCCGCGGTCGGCGGCCTGCTGCAGGCGATCGACGGCGACCTCGCGCCCGCGATCGTGGCGGCGGTGGTGACGGTCGTCTACCGCCTCGTGGCGGCGGTCGCATATCGCAACCGCCCGCTCGTGCGCATCATGGCCGAGGAGGTCCCGGCCGCCGAGCTGCGCTACGTGGTGCCCTTCGAGGCGCGCTCGAGGTACGTGGGCGCCGACTACGTCGAGCAGCTCGCCAAGGTGCGCGGCGGCCGGTTCGTGCGCAACCCGCCCGACGTCGGCATCCTCGCCTCGCTCGACGCGCTGGCCGGCCCGACGTTCGACCCCGCGCGGGTCGACCCGCTCATCCGCGAGTTCTACGAGCACACGAGCCGCTTCAAGCTGACGATCGTCCCCGAGTGGCGGCAGTGGATGAAGCCCGTCTACGAGGTCTTCAAGCGCGTCGTCGCCGAGCCGCTGGGGCAGGCCACGATCCCGTCGAACATCGAAGAGGCCCAGCGCGGGATGGTCAGCACGATCGACACGATCGACCTCGACGACGACGACGAGATCGACATCCGCGGCTGGATCCGCACCTTCGCCGACTCCGGCAAGCCGATCTACGTCGGCATCTACACGACCTTCCGCCACGAGGGCCGCGGCTACGTCAGCGTCGGCTTCCCGATCCCCAGCGCCAACTTCACCGCGACGCTGCTGCCCCGCAACGCCGGCGACCACGACCTCCTGCTCACCTCGCGCACCAACCTCCCGTTCCCCGGCCACTACCTCAGCTCCGTCCCGCCCGACCGCGACGCGCTCACCGTCCTGAAGCTGCTCGCCTTCCAGGAGCAGATCCACGTCTACGTGACCGACGGCGAGCTGCGCGCCGAGCACAGCTTCTCCCTCGCCCGCCAGCGCTTCCTGACGCTGCACTACGAGATCTCGCGGCTGAGGTAGCGTGCGGCGCGCATGACGCTTCTCGGATTCGGGCAGCCGCAGACGGGCGTCTTCCAGATGGCCTACGTCGTGCAGGACATCGAGGCGAGCATGCGCCATTGGATCGAGCAGCTGCACGTCGGGCCGTGGTTCCTGCTGCCGACCTTCACCGGCGAGGAGCCGACCTTCCGCGGCGAGCCGTCGCACGCCGAGGTCTCGCTGGCGATGGCCCACGCCGGGCACATGCTCGTCGAGCTCATCCAGCTCAGGGACGATCGCCCGTCGGTCTGGCGCGAGGGCGTCGAGCGTCTCGGCTACGGCTTCCACCACTTCGGGGTCGGGACGGTGGACTACGACGCCGAGCTGGCCCGCCATGTCGCGCGGGGCCACGAGCTCGCCTTCGAGTGCGCCGTCCCCACCGGCGGTCGCGTCGCCTACGTCGACACGACCCCCGATCTCCCGGGCTACCTCGAGCTCATCGAGATGGACGCGCCGACCGACGCGGCGTTCACGCGCTTCTACGCGCAGTCGCTGGCCTGGGACGGCAGCGACCCGATCAGGCCCTTCGCCTGATGGCCCGGCCGACCGCGCTGACCCTGCTGGGACGCGTGTTCGGCGCCAGGAAGTACCCGACGCCGCAGCCGACCGACGAGCAGGTCGCCGCCGTCGACGTGCCCCGCATGCTCGACCAGGCGCGAGCGCGAGGCGACCGGCGCCCCGACAACGAGATCGCGGCCGCGCTGCTGCTGGGCGCCGACCTGACCGCCGAGCGCCACCGCGATCCCGAGCTGCGCAGCCGGGCCGCCGCCGCGGCCGTGGCCACGCGCGACTGGCTCGTGGCCCGCGTGGGCGAGGACGAGACGGCCCGTCTGCTCTCGGAGTCGCTGGGCCCGGTCGGCGAGGACGGGACCACCGCGCGCGATGGCCCGCGCGAGAAGCAGCCCCGCCCGCCGCGCCCGCGCTTCGGCGGGTAGCAAGCGCCTTCGGCGCTCTGAGGATCGCGGCCTTCGCCGCGGTCAGCGCCGGAGCCGTCCGGCTCGCCCGCCCCAATCGCGGCGCCGCGCTAGGCGGCGTGCCAGTCGACGGGCCCGGCGATCAGGGTGTGGCTCCCGAGCGGGCGTCCTAGGACCCCGCGCACGTCGCGGGCGGCCTGCAGCAGGCGCTCGAGGTCGACCCCCGTCGCGATGCCCATCTCGTGCAGCATCGAGACGAGGTCCTCGGTGGCGATGTTGCCGGTGGCGCCCGCCGGGACCGGGCACCCGCCCAGCTCGCCGAACGAGGACTCGAACGAGGCCACGCCGGCCTCCAGCGCGGCGAGCACGTTGGCCAGCCCCTGACCGCGCGTGTTGTGGAAGTGCGCGGTGAGCTCGACGTCGTCGCCCAGCTCGGAGCGCGCCGCCGCGAAGAACTCGCGCACCTGCAGCGGGTTGGCCATGCCCGTCGTGTCGCCGAAGGCGATCTCCTCCGCGCCCGCCTCGGTCAGCGCGCGGGCGATCGCGAGGACGCGCTCGGGCGCCACGTGGCCCTCGTAGGGGCAGCCGAACGACGTCGAGATGACGCCCTCGCAGCGAAGGCCCTCGCCGCGCGCACGGGCGATCACGCGCTCGAGCCCGTCGATCGACTCGGCGATCGAGCGGTTGACGTTCTTGCGGTTGTGGGTCTCGGAGGCCGACAGGAAGCAGTCGATCTCGTCGAAGCGGTCGCGCAGGGCCAGCGCGTTGTCCAGTCCGCGCTCGTTGGGCACGAGCACGGTGACCGCGACGCCGTCGGGCACGTCGATGCGTGACAGCACCTCGGCCGCGTCGGCCAGCTGCGGGATGACGTCGGCGCGCACGAACGAGGTCACCTCCAGGCGCGGGACGCCCGTCCGGGCCAGCGCGTCGATCAGCCGGACCTTGTCGTCGGTGGCGATGACCTCGGGCTCGTTCTGGAAGCCGTCGCGTGGCCCGACCTCGCGGATGAGCACGCTCTGGGGAAGGTTGGTCACCAGGCCCTGAACATATACTCGCCGCCCTTGGGCGAGCCCGTCGCGATCATCGGCGCCACCGGCGCGCTCGGCTTCGGCCTCGCCGTGCGCTGGGGCGCGGCCGGGATCCACGCGGTCATCGGCTCCCGCGACCCCGAGCGGGCCGAGCAGGCCGCGCGACGCGCCAGGGAGGCGGTGCCGGACGGCCGCTTCGAGGCCTTCGAGAACGCCGAGGCGGCGACGAAGGCGCCGGTGGTGGTCCTCAGCGTCCCGTTCCGCAGCCAGTCCGAGACCCTGACGAACCTCAAGCCGGTCCTGCAGCCCGACCAGATCGTCGTCGACGCCACCGTGCCGCTCGCCGCCGCGGTCTCGGGCCGCGCGACGCGCCTGCTCGGCGTCTGGCAGGGCTCGGCGGCCCAGCAGGCCCAGGAGATGGTCCCGGACGGCGTGCGCGTCGTCAGCGCGCTGCACACCGTGAGCGCGGTGAAGCTCCCCGACCTCGCCCAGCCGCTGGACGAGGACATCCTCGTCTGCGGCAACCACCGCGGGGACAAGGAGCGCGTCATGGCCCTCATCGACCGGATCGACGGGCTGCGCAGCATCGACGCCGGGCGGCTGGAGATGGCGCGGCTGCTCGAAGGGCTCACGCCGCTGCTGATCTCGATCAACGCGCGCCACAAGACGCACGCGGGGATCAAGATCACGGGCCTGTGATGGTCGTCGTGCTCGCCGGCGGCACCGGCGGCGCCAAGCTGGCCCGCGGGATGCTCGACGTCGCCGGCGACGACCTCGTCGTCGTCGCCAACACCGCCGACGACATCGAGATCTACGGCGCCTACGTCTCCCCCGACCCCGACCTCTGCGCGTTCTGGCTGGCCGACCGCATCGACGAGCGCGGCTGGGGCCTGCGCGACGACACCTTCCACGCGATGGACCAGCTGCGCGAGCTGGGCGTCGACGTCTGGTTCAACCTCGGCGACCGCGACCTCGCCATCGGGCTGCAGCGCGCCGAGCGCCTGCGCCAGGGCGCGACGCTGACTGCTGCGATCGCCGAGCTCACGCAGGCGCTGGGGCTCGGGGCCCGGGTCCTGCCGATGAGCGACCAGCCGGTGCGCACGCACGTCCTGGCCCGGGGCCGCTGGGTCCCCTTCCAGGAGTTCATGATCCGCCAGCGCGGCGAGGGCCCGGTCGACGGCGTCGAGCTGCAGGGCATCGAGGCCGCGCGAGCGAGCGACGCGGTGCTCGAGGCCGTCGCCGCCGCCGACGCGATCGTGATCGGTCCGTCCAACCCGGTGATCTCGGTGCGCCCGATCCTCGACACGCCGGGCGTCGCGCAGGCGATCCGCGCCGCGCGGGCGCCGGTCGTCGCGGTCTCGCCGATCGTCGGCGGCCAGGTCCTCAAGGGTCCCACCGACGCGTTCATGGAGTGGGCCGGCCGGCCGCTCAGCGCACAGGGGATCGCCGCCACCTACGGCGACCTGCTCGACGGGATCGTCGCCGACGACCAGGTCGACGGCGTGCCCGCGCTGACCATCGACACGCGCATGCACGACGCGCCGGCGCGCGCCCGGGTCGCGGGCGAGGTCCTGCGCTTCGCCGAGGACCTGCGCCGATGAGGACCTGCGCCGTCCTGCCGGTCAAGCACTTCGACGACGCCAAGCAGCGCCTTGATCGCGCGCTGAACGCCGGGACCAGGCGCGCACTGGCCGAGGCGATGGTCTGCGACGTTCTGCACGCCCTGCGCCGCTCGACGCGCATCGACGCCGTCGTCGTCGTCACCGGCGAGCACGCCGCCGAGGCGCTCGCCCGCGCCTACGACGCCGAGGCGATCCCCGACGACGACCGCGGCCACTCCCACGCGGCGCGCTCGGGCGTCGACTGGGCGCTCGAGCGCGGGTTCGACCGCGCGCTGCTCGTCCCGGGCGACTGCCCGACCCTCGACGCCGCCGAGCTCGACGAGCTCGTTCGCGAGGGGATGAGCGCACCCGACGTCGTCATCGTGCCCGACCGCCACGGCACCGGCACCAACGCCCTCCTGCTCGCGCCGCCCGACGTGATCCACCCGAGCTTCGGGCCGGGCAGCCGCGAGCGCCACGAGCACGCGGCCCAGGCCGCGCAGGCGCGCTGGCGGGTGACCCACCCGCGCTCGCTGACCCTCGACGTCGACACCGCCGACGACCTCGCCGCCCTGCGCGCGGCGCTCGACGCCCGCGCCGGCGGCGCAGCGCACACGCGCGGGTTGCTGACCCGCATGGACCGTCGATGACCACGCGCATTGAGGCCTTCGCGCTGCCCGGACTCCCCGAGGTCAGGCCCGGCGACGATCTCGGCGCGCTGCTCGCCGCCCACGACTACGAGCCGGGCGACGTGCTCGTCGTCGCCCACAAGATCGTCTCGAAGGCCGAGGGCGCGATCAGGCGCCTGGCCGAGGTGACGCCCACCGCGCGGGCGCAGGAGCTCGCCCGCGAGCAGGGCAAGGACCCGCGCCTCGTGCAGGCGGTGCTCGACGAGTCCCGGGGCATCGTGCGCGCGCAGCGCGGCGTGCTCATCTGCCGCACGCGCCACGGCTTCGTGTGCGCGAACGCGGGCGTCGACGTCTCCAACGCGCCCGGCAAGGACACCGTCGTCACCCTCCCCGCCGACCCCGACGCCAGCGCCCGCGCCATGCGCGCGGCGATCCCCACGCGGCCCGCGGTGGTCATCGCCGACTCCTTCGGCCGCGCGTGGCGCCACGCGCAGTGCGACGTGGCGATCGGCATCGCCGGCCTGCGCCCGATCGACGACTGGCGCGGCCGGCGCGACGCGGCCGGCGCCGAGCTGCACGCCACGGCGATCGCCATCGCCGACGAGGCGGCCGCCGCGGCCGACCTCGTGCGCGACAAGGCCTCGCGCGAGCCCGCGGCGGTCGTCCGCGGGCTTGCGCGCCACGTCATCGAGGACGACGGCCCCGGCGCCGCCGCGCTCGTGCGCCCGCTCGCCGAGGATCTCTTCCCCTGACCCCATGCGAACGTCCGCGACGTCACAACAGGGGTGTGACGTCCGGGACGTTCGCGGCGCTAGCCGACGCGCACGACGCGCTGGCGGCTGACGCCGCGCGGCGTCTGCACCGCGACCGCGTCGCCGGCCTTGCGCCCCATCAGCGCCTTGGCCATCGGCGACTCGGCCGAGAGCTTGCCCTCGGCGACATTCGCCTCGGTGGGACCGACGAGCGTCCACGTCGCCTCGCGCCCGGACTCCTCGTCGGCGACGGTCACGGTGGTGCCGAAGGCGACGACGTCGCTGTGGACCGGCGCCTCGACGACGCGCGCGTTGCGCAGCCGCTCGTTCAGGCGCGCGATCTTCGTCTCGAGGTGCGCCTGGTCCTCCTTGGCGATGTGGTACTCCGCGTTCTCGGAGAGGTCCCCGAGCTCGCGCGCGACCTTGATGCGCTGCGCGATGTCGCGGCGGGCCTCGCCCTCGAGCCGATCGAGCTCGGCCTTCAGCGCCTCCAGGCCCTCAGGGGTGATGGCTTCTCCATTGCTCATCACATGGATTGTGGCGGTCCGGCGTCCGCCGCGGCGCGCACGTCGGCCAGCCGCGGACGCTCGCCGAAGCCCTGCAGCCACCACGTCGTGCCCGCACCGGCCAGCTCGGCGAGGCGCTCGGCACCGGCCCTCTCGTTGTTGACGACGACGAGATCGAACGGTCCGCCGGCGCCGTGGCGGTGCTGCGCAACGACCTCGAGCAGCTCGCGCAGGTCCGCCCCGGACAGCGGCCGCACGTGGCTCACGGGGAAGACGCCGTCGTAGCGCGCGGCGCGGCGCAGCGGCCGGCGGTGGGGCCACACGCACGCCAGCCACACGGGCGGCCGCGGCTGCTGCAGCGGCGCGGGCAGCACGAGCGCGTCGCGCAGCGGAAAGGCGAGGCCGTCGCGGGTCACCGGCCTGCCGCTCCACAGCGCGTGGACCACGTCGAGCGCCTCGTCGAGCAGGGCGGCGCGGGCGCGCGGGTCGCGCTCCTCGCCGAACGCCGTGAGCTCGCCGCGACTGTCGCCGCCCAGTCCGGCGCCGAAGACCATGCGCCCGCCCGAAAGCCGGTCGAGCATCGCGACCGCGCGCGCGACGTCCCACGGTCGCCGGCGCGCGAGCGGCGTGACCATCGCACCGAGCCGTACCCGGTCGGTCGCCAGCGCGATCGCGGTCAGCGCGATCCACGGGTCGGCGACGTCGATCGGGTCGTGGGTCATGACGTGGTCCCACAGGAACACGCCATCCCAGCCCGCCGCCTCCGCCCGCGCGCCGATGTCCGCAAGCTCGCGAACGTCGGCCAGCTCGCCGAAGGGCGCGACGTACAGCCCGAAGCGCATGAGCTAGGCCGCGGCGGCCACGGGGAACGAGCGCCGCAGCTCGTAGAGCGTCGTGCGCTCGGCGGCGGGACGGCCCGCGGCGTGGGCGGCGGCGATGAGCTGTGGCGGGTCGAGCCGGACCCCGTGGTAGGAGCCGGCGAGGCGGCTGATGCTCTCCTCCATGAGCGTCCCGCCGAGGTCGTTGACTCCCCACGACAGCGCCTCGGTCGCCACGTCGAGGCCCATCTTGACCCAGGAGGCCTGCAGGCTCGGGATGCTCCTGCCCAGCGCCAGGCGGAAGACCGCGGTGTGCTTGAGGTTCTCCTGCGGCGTGATCTCCTCGACGCCGTGCGTGCGCCCCAGCAGCGTGTGGAAGGGGATGAACGACAGCGGCACGAACTCGGTGATCCCGCCGGTGCGCTCCTGCACGTCGCGCACGACGCGCATGTGCTCGGCCAGCTCCCACGGCTCCTCGATGTGGCCGAACATCACCGTCGCGGTCGAGCGAAGGCCGGCGGCGTGGCTGGCCTGGATGATCTGCACCCAGCGCGCGACCGGCAGCTTGTTGGGGCTGATGCGCTCGCGCACGCCGTCGTGCAGGACCTCGGCGGCGGTTCCCGGCGTCGAGCCCAGCCCGGCGTCGCGCAGGTGCGCGAAGACCTCACCCGGCGCCAGCCCGGTGATGTCGCACATGTGCGCGACCTCCATCGGGCTGTAGGCGTGCAGGTGCAGCTGCGGCGCGGTCTCCTTGGCCAGCCGCAGCCAGAAGAGGTAGTCCTCGAGCGTCCAGTCGGGATGGATGCCCGACTGCATGCAGATCTCGGTCGCGCCGTACTCGACCGCCTCGTGCACGCGGCGGACGAACTCCTCGCGGTCGTGCTCGTAGGCGTCGGGCGAGCGCTTGCCCTGCCCGAAGCCGCAGAACGCGCAGCCGACGATGCACACGTTCGAGACGTTGATGTTGCGGTTGACGACGAAGGTCACCGTCTCGCCCGCCAGCTCCGAGCGCAGCTCGTCGGCCGCCTGGCGCAGGTCCTCGATCGCCTCCGGGCGCGTCTCGGCGAAGAGCGCGGTGAGCTCGTCCTCGGTGAGCCGCTGCCCGTCGCGGCCGCGCGCGATGGCGCCCGCCACGAGGTCGGTGCGGATGGCGCGCGCCTCGGTGCGCCCCGAGCCGCGCCGCGGGATGAAGCTCCAGTACTTGACCTTGATGACGTCGAGCACGCCCTGGGCGACCCAATCGGGGTCGATGTAGCGCGGGTAGACGCACAGGCGCTCGGTGAGCGCGACGCCGTCCTGAGCCAGGCGCTTTCGCACCTGGTGTGGCGACGGGAACGGGTGCTCGGGCGAGATGTGGTCGCCGTTGGCCGACAGCCCGCCGAGGTCGGTCGCGCCGGCGGCGACGAGCTCGGGCCACCAGTCGGCGAGGTTCGGCGGAACCTGGATGCCGACGTCGGGCATCAGCCGGCGCGTCTCGGCGACCAGCCGCTTCATGTCCTCGATGTCGACCGTCGTCGCCCACGGCGGCAGGTCTCGGTGCGGCGCGTCGGACAGCCCCGTGCGCCAGAACGCCTCGGCCGCGCCGGTGGCGATCTCGGCCGGTTCCTCGCCGTAGTAGCGCCGGTGGGGCACGTAGTTCTGCAGGATCACCTCCTGCAGGTGGCCGTGCTCGGCGTGGACGGCGGCCAGCGACTCCAGCGAGGCCATCCGGTCCTCCTCGCGCTCGCCGATGCCGACGAGGATCCCGCTGGTGAACGCGATGCGCAGCTCGCCCGCGAGGCGGATCGTCTCCAGGCGACGCTGCGGGTGCTTGGTCGGCGAGCCCTGATGCGCGACGAGGCCGGCGTTGACGGACTCGAGCATGAGGCCCTGCGACGCGGTCACCTCGCGCAGGCGCGACAGCTCGCTGCGATCGAGCACGCCGAGGTTCGTGTGCGGCAGGAGCCCGCGCTCGAGCCCCTGCTGGCACGCCCACACCACGTACGCGACGAAGTCATCGAAGCCCCACTCGGCCAGCCGCTCGCGCACCTCGGAGTGGTGGTCGGGCGCCTCGCCCGTGAGCACCAGAAGCTCCTTGACCCGCCGCCGCGCCGCGTCGTCGAGCAGGCGCACGACCTCGTCTGGGTCGTGCAGGTGCGCCCGATGCGTCGCGAACGCGCAGTACTTGCAGAAGCACTGGCACGTGCGCGACAGCGAGAGGGTGACGTTGCGCGAGAAGGTGACGCGGCGACGCACCGGCGAAAGCCTACCGCCGGCGCCCTCCGCGCCCCGCGGGTGGCATCCTGCGGGCGTCGATGGCGCGCCCCCGCCTGCTCCCGCTTCTCCTGCTCCTCGCCGCGGCGCTCGCCGTGGCCGGCTGCTCGCAGGGCTCCGAGGACCGCCCCGACCAGACGGCGACGCTCGTCCTGGACTTCCAGCCCAACGCGGTCCATGCGGGCATCTACCTCGCGCTGCAGCGCGACTACACGGGCGCCGAGGGCGTCGACCTCCACGTGCAGGCACCGTCGTCCTCGACCGACAGCGTCAAGCTGCTGCTCTCCGGCCGGGCGCAGTTCGCGATCCTCGACATCCACGACCTCGCGCTGGCGCGCGAGAAGGGCCGCGACGTCGTCGGCGTCATGGCGGTCGTCCAGCGACCGCTGGCGGCGGTCATGGCCCAGCCCCAGATCCGGCGACCGCGTGACCTGGAAGGCAGGAAGGCGGGCGTCACCGGCCTGCCCTCCGACGACGCCGTGCTCAGCTCGATCGTGCGCGGCGACGGCGGCGACCCGTCGAAGGTGCGCGAGGTCACGATCGGCTTCCAGGCGGTGTCGGCGCTGCTCGCCCGCCGGGTCGACGCCGCGACCGCGTTCTGGAACGCCGAGGGCGTCGCGCTGAGCCAGAAGCGCCCCGGCATCAAGCAGTTCAAGGTCGACGACTTCGGGGCGCCTCCCTATCCCGAGCTCGTGCTCTGCGTCAGCCGCGAGACGCTCCAGGACGACCGCAGCCTGGTCGCCGCCACCGTCCGCGCGCTGCGCCGCGGCTACGAGGAGACGATCAACGATCCCGAGTCGGCGGTCTCGGCGCTCGTCGACGCCGCCCACGTCGACCGCGACGAGACAGCCCGCGAGCTCGACGCCGTGTCGCCCGCCTTCACCGAGGGCGCGACGACCTACGGCGAGCTCGATCCGGCCGGGCTGGGCGCCTGGGCGCGCTGGGAGGCGCGGTTCGGGATCACCAAGCAACCGCCCGACGTGGCGCAGGCCTTCGCGCCCGGCTTCTAGGTCCGCTAGCTGCTGCTGGCGAGCCGGTCGACGCCCTCCAGGCGATCCGGGAGGATCTCGGAGGGATCGCCGTGAAGGAGCCAGCCGTCGTCGACGCGCTCGACGAGCCCGGCGCGCGTGAGCCCGGTCACCGCGGTCGTCACCGACGGGCGCCGCGCGCCGACGAGCGTGGCCAGCGTGCGGTGTGGCAGCCCGAGCGGGAGCCGGACGCCCTGGGTGCCGACGCGCCCCCATCGCTCGGCCAGCGTCCACAGCAGCACGAGGACGCGGTCCTCGACGCGCGGCAGCTGGGCGATCGCCCGCTGGAAGGACAGCGTCCGTGAGCGCCGCACGTGGCGCGCGCCGAGCGCCGTGGCGATCGGCGGCCAGCGGCCGGCGGCCATCGCGACGCGCGTGTCGAGGACGGCCACGCGCGCAGCGACGTGGACGTGCCAGGTCACCGAGAAGGGGAGCGCCTCGAACTGGTTGTCGTCGTCCCAGGGGCGCAGCAGGTCTCCGGCGCCGAGCAGCTCGGTCGTCGTGCGGCCGGCGAAGACCAGGTCGCGCGTGAGGATCCCGTCGACGACCAGCAGCCCGACGACCGGCATGACGCCGGCCATGCCGGCGGTTGGCTCCCACCCGCCGATCTCGAGCGTGCGCGTGGGCACGGTGAGGACGCGGCCTGCGGCCTCGTGCTCCTGCGGGTTCAGTCCCTCCCCGAGCTCAGGCTCGATGTCGAGAAGGGCGACGGTGGCGTGCTGGACCGACATGCCGACGTGTGTCCGTGACGTTATCGATTCCGGGCTCTCATGCCCCGCCCGGCCGCCACTCAACCCTCGGGACCCGTGAGCTTCGTCACGAGCTCGGCGCCCTCGCGGGCCATGCGCGAGCGCGGCACGACCTGGTCGAAGCCCGCGGCCAGCGCGCGCTCGCGCACCTGGGGCTCGACGTGGGCGAAGAAGCCCAGCGTGCTCACGCCGTGCAGCTCGCCGCCGGTGGCCAGCGTCTCGTAGAGCCCGACGCCGTCGAGCTGGTCGGAGGTGAGGTCGATGACGAGGACGTCGATCCCGCCCGCCTCGTCCCACGCCTCGACCTCGGACGTGATGAGGTCGACCTCGTGGCCGGCCGCCTCGAGCGAGCCCTTGACCTTGGAGCCGAACAGCAGATCGGGGATGAGCGCGGCGACGCGCGCCATCACTGCGCGCGCGTGCGGCGGAACTCGCGCCGGACGGATTCCGGACGGCCCCACATCTGCACGACCTCGACGCGGCCGCTGCGCACCTCGCGCACCGCGAGCTCGCCGGCCATGCCGGCATCGTCGAGCAGCTTGAGCGCGCCATGGGTCGTCGGCGCCGCCGCGGCGTGGCCGAAGCGGTGGGCGACGAGCAGGCGCCAATGCCAGTCGTGCTTGGAGTACGGCTGGGCGTTGCAGGTGACGAGGTAGCTGGCGGCCTCGATGTAGCGCGACTCGTCCTCGATGCGCAGGTCGAGCTCGAGGTCGGTCCAGTCGTCGGGAAGCGAGTCGACGATCTGCTGGAAGGTGTCCGCGAGGCCCATCGCCTGCAGCCTATCGGGCGATCGCGCCGCGATGGCCGAGGGTCTGCGCGGCCAGCGCGTTGCCCGCCGCCGCCGCTGCCGCGGGGTCCTCGCCGGTGAGGCGGGCGTGCAGGTAGCCGGCGTCGAAGGCGTCCCCGGCGCCGGTGGAGTCCACGACCTGCACGCCGGCCACCGCGGGCACGTGCTCGATCCGGTCCTCCCAGGCCACGCAGGCGCCGTCGGGTCCCAACTTGACCGCGACCTCGGCCGCGCCGGCGGCGCGCAGGCGCTGCAGGCAGCGCTCGAGGTCGCGATCGCCGAACAGGGTGCGCTCGTCGTCGAGGGTCGGCAGGGCGAGGTCGCAGCGCGCCAGCACGTCGCCGATGCGCCGTCGCGCGACGCCGGCGCCTGGCCAGCCGCGCGCCCGGTAGTTGGTGTCGAGGGCCACACGCGTCCCGCCGGGCCGCAGGTCGTCGATCAGCGCGAGCAGCCGCTCGTGGGCCCCCTCGCCGAGGATCGAGAGGGTGATCGCCGACAGGTGCAGCCAGGCGACGCCGTCGAGGCCGGCGCGCAGCCGCGCGGCATGGTCGTCGTCGGCCAGGAGCTGCCGCGCCGCCGACGCGCCGCGGTAGTAGGTGAACGAGCGCTCGCCGTGGTCGTCGAGCTCGATGAGGTACAGCCCCGGCGCGCGTCCCGGAAGGCGGTCGACGAGCCCGGTGTCGATCCCCTCCTGCGCCCACTCGGCGATCATCGCCTCGCTGTGGCGCTCGTCGCCGACGCGGGTGACGAACTGCACGACGACGTCGTCGCCGCGCGCCAGGCGCGCGAGCGCGACCGCCGTGTTGCAGACGTCGCCCGCATAGGCCAGCTGCATCGCCCGCTCCCCCAAGGCGCTGAGCTCGATCATGCATTCGCCGATGCAGGCGATCCTCGTCATCGGGCCTGCGCGAGCGCCAGCGTGTCGCGCAGCGCGGCGGCCACCTCGGGATCGGGACGCAGCTCGCTGCCGACGCCCACGGCGTAGGCGCCGGCATCCAGCCACGCGGGGACGTCGGCGAGGGCGATGCCGCCCGTCGGCACGATGCGCGCGCCTGGACTGAGGGCAAGGAT
>Ga0081540_1001627_pt1 | contig 19143 bp, 12 predicted proteins | sample TabmetS2T1R1_FD_71024 | JGI IMG/M metagenome (GOLD analysis project Ga0081540, IMG submission 71024) | Tabebuia heterophylla rhizosphere microbial communities from the University of Puerto Rico - S2T1R1 | ecosystem: Host-associated > Plants > Roots > Rhizosphere ... | reverse complement strand
GGCCGGCAACCGCGGTGGTGCTCCCGAACCAGCCGGGCTTCGACTGGAACGCGGTCCGGTCGCTGCCGGACGTCGAGGCGCTGTCGACCTTCATGCTCGGGCTGGAGTTCCCGATCGAGGGCCTGGCCTCGACCGATGGCGTCAGCTTCCCGCCCGGGGACGACGAGATCACCCGAACCCTCGAGGTGCCAGTCATGCTCGCCGGCCGCCTGCCGGACCCCGCCCGTGCCGACGAGGCGGTCGTGTCGTCGGAGTTCGTCCACCACCGCCACCTCCGGATCGGCGATGCGTTGACCGCCCATCTCTTCACCCCCGGGCAGGTCGCCGCGGCGTCGCGACTGGGGCAGGACCCGGGAGAGCCGAAGGGTCCGCACGTCCGGATCCGGATCGTCGGTGTGGGCGTGCCGTACTGGGGCCACGACACCCCCGGGACGGTGGGCGGCATGCTCCTGTCACCGGGATTCGCCGCCCGATACCGGGCCAACTTCTACGACGAACGGAACAGCTACACGAATGCGCTGATCCGGCTCCGCGGCGGCGAGGCGGCGCTGCCCGCCTTCCAGAGCCGCCTGGCGGCCCTCACCGGCCGGAACGACATCGACGTCTGGAACCTGTCGCAGCAGCAGCAGCAGGAGCAGCGCTCGCTGTCGTTCCAGGCCCGCGGCTTGTTGGCGTTCGGCGCCGCGGCGCTCGTCGCGGCGATGTTCCTCCTCGGGCAGGCGCTCGCCAGGATGACCGCCGCGAGCGTCACGGAGCTGCACCCCATGCGAGCCCTCGGGATGACCCCGCGGCAGGCCGTCCTCGCCGCGTCCGCCGGTCCCGCGGTGGCCGCCCTGGTCGGCGGCGTGGTCGCCGTGGCCGCGACGGCAGTGTCCTCGGTCTGGTTCCCGATCGGCTCGGCGGCACTCGTGGAGCCGTCGCCGGGCTTCGACTCCGACGTCCCCGTCCTCGTCCTCGGGCTGGTCACCATCCCGCTGCTGGTGGTGGGCGGCGCCGTCGCGTCGGCGTCCCTCGCGTTCCGGTCCGCTCGGGCCGCGTCCGCTCCGCGCCGATCCTCCGTCGCGGCACTGCTGGCCCGCGGAGGGCTTCCCGTTCCCGTCGTCGTGGGGACGCGCTTCGCCCTGGAGCCGGGGCGGGGCCGGACGGCGGTCCCGGTGCGCCCCGCCCTCCTCGGCGCGGTCGCCGGCGTGCTCGGCGTCCTGGGCGCGTTCACCTTCGCCGGCGGCGTCGCCGACGCGGCGGCGACCCCTGCCAGGTTCGGCCAGACCTGGCAGCTCCAAGCCTTCCTCGGGTACAACGACGCCGACCTCGTGCCGCGCGAACGCGACCTGCTCGCGGCGGCCGCCCGCGACCCAGACGTCACGGGAGTGAACGATGCAAGGCTGGCGGTCGCGCACGGCGGCCCCGCGGGCAGCGCCGTCACCTTGTACACGTACGACCCCGTGGGCGGACCGATCCGGACCGTGCTGGTCGACGGACGGATGCCGGCCTCCGACAGCGAGCTGGTGCTCGCACCGACGGCCGCCCAGGTGCTGGGCGCCGGGATCGGCGACGTGGTCCGGTTCACCGGAGCGGCGACACCGCAGAACCTGACCGTCGTGGGGGTCGGGTTCGTCCCGAGCTCGCCGCACAACGACTACGACGGCGGGGGCTGGCTCACCCCCGGCGGATACCGGAGCCTGTTCGGGGACAAGCTCAAGTTCCACTTCGCTCTGGTCGGGGTGCGGCCCGGGGCGTCTGTGGAGGCCGTTCAGGATCGGCTGCAGCAGGTCATCGCGGGCGCCGGGGCCGCGGGCGTCGCCTTCGCGCCGCCCGACCCGCCGGCCGGTATCCGATCGCTGCGTGAGGTCCGCCTCCTGCCGGTCGCCCTCGGCGCGTTCCTCCTGCTGCTCGCGCTGGGCGCCGTGGGCCATGCTCTCGCGACCGCCGTCCGGCGGCGGCGGCTCGACGTCGCCGTGCTCAGGGCCCTCGGCATGACGCGGCGGCAGTCCCGCGGGGTGGTCGTCACTCAGGCCAGCGTGCTGGCCCTGGTGGGGTTGGTCTTCGGGATCCCGCTGGGGGTCGCCCTGGGCCGGACGATCTGGAGGGTCGTCGCGGAGTCGACCCCGCTGGCGTACGTGCCGCCGTCGGCCGTCCTCGCCCTGCTGCTGGTCGTGCCGTGCGCCCTGCTCGTGGCCAACCTGCTCGCCGCCTGGCCCGGGCACCAGGTTGCACGGCTGCGGATCGGGCACGTCCTGCGGGCCGAGTGAGCGACGAGGATGGACACGTCGACGCCGCGGAAGGCGCGGCCGGAGGTGAGCTCGTGAGTGCGGCGCTGCTGGTGGTCGCGGCGGCCTGGGCCGTCGCCGCGCCGGTCGCGGCCCGAGGGCGCGCGGGCCGGCTCGCGGTTGCGTGCGGCCTGCTGGCCGCGCTGCACGTCGCCACAGCGGGATGGCCCGCGGCCGCGCCGCTGGTCGCCCTGGGGTGGCTCACATTCCTCGTCACCGCGCCGAGCATCAGGGCAGGATCCTCCGCTCGGCGGTTCCTCCTGGTGATCGCCGGCGTGGCCGGCTCGGCATGGGCGGCTGTGCTGGCTGCTCGGGCGGAGCCGCCCGGCGGGGGCGCACTGACCTGGGCCGCTCTCGTCGTGGCGGTGGCCGGTGGGGCGGCGCTCGCGATGCGCTGCCGCCGGGCCCGCCCGAGTGAGCGCCGGGCGCTGCAGTGGGTCGCGGCGGCCGTGGTGCTCGCGGCCGGGTGCGACCTGGTCCTGCTGGCTCTGCATGTCCTCGTCGGCGTCCCCGACTCCGCCGCGCCCTGGCTCGTGGTGTCGCTGGCGCTCGTCCCGCTGGCGCAGGCGCTGGCCTGCTGGCCGGTGACCGCCGGCGCCGGCGAAGGAGCGCTCGTCGAGTCGATCGTGGTCGCCGGGCTCACCGGGCTCGTCGTCGCCGTCTACCTCGTCGTCGTGGTGGGTCTCAACCGGGCCCCGACCGGTGGCGAGCGCGATGTCCTGGTGGCCAGCCTGGTCGCCGCGGTCGTCGTCGCAGTCCTCGCCCTGCCGGCTCGCCAGCGGATGCTGTCCTTCAGCCGGGAGCTGGTCGGGCGGCACGAGGCGTCGGCGGAAGAGGCCGTGGCGACCTTCGGGGCCCGGATGAGTCGGGCGGTGCCCATGGACGAGCTCATGCTCCAGCTTGCGGAGTCGCTGCGAGCCACGATCGCCCCGGGGGGCGCGGAGATCTGGGTCGGCTCGAACGGTGTCCTCGGCCGGGCCGTGAGCGTGCCGACGCGGCCGATCGCGCGCATCGAGCTCGAGCCCAGGGAGCGCGTCGTCGTGGGCCGGGCGCGGATCGGCGGACCCAGGTGGACCGGGGTCTGGCTGCCCGACCTCCTCGACGGCGGTCAGCTGCGGGTCGCGCCGGTGGCCCACCTCGGGGAGCTGCTCGGTCTTCTCGTCGTGCGGCGAGGGGCGGACATGCCCGACTACGCCGAGGACGAGGACCGTCAGCTCGTGGAGCTCGCCCGCCAGCTCGGACTGGCCCTGCACAACGTGCGCCTCGACTCCGCGCTTCAGGCGTCCCTGCAGGAGCTGGAGCGGCGCAACGCCGAGCTGCAGGCGTCCCGGCTGCGCATCGTGACGGCCTCGGACGAGTCCCGCCGGGCGATCGAGCGGAACCTGCACGACGGCGCCCAGCAGCACCTCGTCGCCCTGGCGGTGAAACTCGGGCTCGCGGAGCAGATCGCGCAGGACGATCCGCGCGACGGCGTCGCGCTGCTCGGCGAGCTGCGGGACGACGTCCGGGCCACCATCGCCGAGCTGCGCGAGCTGGCGCACGGGATCTACCCGCCACTCCTGCGTGACCGGGGGCTGGGCGAGGCCCTCCGGGCGGCGGCCGCGCGCTCGCCGCTGCCGTGCTCCGTGCAGGTCGACCTGCCGGGCCGGTACGCGCCGGAGGTGGAGACCGCAGCGTACTTCTGCTGTCTCGAGGCCCTCCAGAACGCCGGCAAGCACGCCGGTGAGTCGGCGAGGATCACGGTCGTCGTGGCCGGAGGCGTCGACGCGGCAGAGCTGTGGTTCGAGGTGCGGGACGACGGTGCGGGATTCGTGGGGGGGCCCGCGACGCCTGAAGGCCCGGTGAGTCTGGGTCACGGGTTCGTGAACATGCAGGATCGGCTCGGGGCGATCGGCGGGCGGCTGAGCGTGGTGTCGGCCCCCGGCGCGGGCACGACCGTGCGGGGCGTCGTGCCCGCGCATCCGCTCCCGTCATCCGACCAGCGGCTCAGCCGGCGAGCAGATCCCTCAGCAGTCGCGGGGTGAGGTCGTCCTTGCGGACGTAGCCGATCGCGCCGCAACGCCGCGCATCGTCCGGCAGGTCGTCGAGCGCGTACGTGGAGAGGAGCAGCACGGCCGTCGCCGGAGCGGCAGCGACGATACAGCGCGTGGCTTCGATTCCGGTGATACCGGGCAGGTTGATGTCCATGAGAACGACGTCCGGGGCGAGCCGCCCGACCAGCCGGACGGCGTCCTCCCCCGTTTCCGCTTCGCCTGCCACTTCGAACCCCCGCACCCGGCGCACGACGGTCGCCGCGACCGCCCTGAACGGCGCCTGGTCGTCGACGATAAGTACCCGCAGCGGGTCCGGCAGCAGGGCGGCGTGCACCCTCTCAGAATCGACCGGTGGCGGTGCGGGCTCAAGGGGGCGAGCACCTCACCTCAGGGGTGCTAGCCCTCCGTGCTGCCTCGTGCCGACAGGAACAGGAGCACTGCCTTGACACGGCGGTTGACGTCGGGCTCGTTCGCCAGCCCCAGCTTCGCGAACATGGCGTTGATGTGCTTCTCCACCGCCCGCTCGGTGAGGAAGAGCGTGCTCCCCACCGCCGCGTTGCTCTTGCCCTGCGCGATCTGCTCCAGCACCTCCACCTCCCGCTCGGTCAACGCGGCCAGGGGCGAGGCGTCCCTGCGGGCGGCGTTCACGAGCACCTCGACGACGGCTGGATCGATCATCGAACCGCCTCGGGCCACCGCCCGGACCGCCTCCGTGAGCTGACCGGGCTCGCTGACGCGCTCCTTGAGCAGGTAGGCGCGGCCCGAGCTGCCGCCCTGGAGCAGCGCGTTCGCGTACCCCGGCTCGGCGTACTGGGAGAGGACGACCACGCCGAGCCCGGGATGACTGGCTCTGAACTGGTTCGCCGCTCTGATCCCCTCGTCGGTGGAGCTCGGCGGCATCCGGACGTCGGTCACCACGACGTCCGGAGTCTCCCGCTCGACCGCGGCCACGAGTTCCGGCAGATCTGCGCAGGTGGCAACCACCTCGAGCTCCGGCTGGCGGTCGAGCAGGCGTCGAACCCCCTCGCGCACGAGCAGGGAGTCCTCGGCGATGACCACGCGCAGGACCACTCCGGCAGGGTACTGGGGTGATCACGGGCTGGCCGCGAGGAAGACGAACGCGGCGAGCAGGGCCAGGTGCCCGGAAGCGTCGCCCGCCTTCGACGACGCCGCGGTGAGCGGCGCGCTGCGCGCCGTGCTCGCCGGGCCGCCCCGACGCCGTCACCACCTTCGTCCGCGACTCCGTGCACTTCGCCGGAGCCGTCACTGTTCGGCGTGACGACGCGTTCCTGTTGGGCGACGATCCCTTCGCCCGTATGGCGCCGGCGGCGATCCTTCACCTCGGCGAGGGGCTCTTCGGCCGTGTGCCGCCCCCGGTCGGCCCCGGGATCCAGCGCTACTTTGGGCTGCCGTGGCCGGTGCCTGGTTTCTGAACGGCCGGGTGTCCCTGCTCGTAACGCCCGGGCGCCGGGCGGGACGGAACAGGCACGACAGCGAGGAGGACACCTCCACTCGGCCACGATCGCGATCATCGGCGGTCTCACCGTCGACCGCCTCTGGCACGCGGTGCCGTCATTCCCCACCGTCAGCGAAGTCTGGCTCCATCTGCTCGAGGCGTACGGCCTCTGAGGGTCGAAGAAGGGACACCACGATGGACGGCTTGCCGATCGGCGACTATGCCCTGCTGTCGGACTGCCGGTCGGCGGCACTGGTCAGTCGGGCGGGGTCGGTGGATTGGCTGTGCTTCCCCCGCTTCGACTCCCCCGCCGTGTGCGCTCGCATCCTCGACCCAGCCGGCGGGCACTTCGCGATCCGCCCGGTGGGGGACGCCGATACCCGCCGCGCCTACGTGGACCAGACCATGGCGCTGGACACCACGTTCCGGACGCCAACCGGCACCGCGGTGCTGACCGACGCCATGGCGGTCGGCCGCAACGACCGCGGCCACGAGCTGGGCGCCGGATCGCCGGGCGTCCTGCTGCGCCGTCTGGTCTGCACGGCAGGCGAACTGGAGATCGAGGTCACCTATGCTCCGCGTCCCGAGTACGGCCTGATCCACCCGATTCTGGAACCCGTCCCTGGTGGCCTGGCGGCACGGGGTGGCGCCGACCGGCTGCTGCTGTCCGCGCCCGTCGGGTTCCGGGTCGACGGCGCGACCGCTACGGCGCGCCTGCACGTGACCGCCGGACAGTCGGTCGGTTTCGCGCTGCAGCACGGACGGATGGGGGAACCGCCCCTGGCCGCCTGGGACGCCGACGAGATCGACGCCCGCCTGGAGGACACCCTGGAAGGATGGCGCTCCTGGTCAGCCATCCACCAGACGTATGAGGGCCCGTGGCGGGAGATGGTCCACCGCTCCGGCCGGGTCCTCCAAGCCCTCACCTACCAGCCGACCGGCGCCATCGTCGCCGCCCCGACCACCTCGCTGCCCGAGACCATCGGCGGCGAGCGCAACTGGGACTATCGCTACACCTGGGTGCGCGACGCGTGCCTGACCATGGAAGCCCTGTGGGTGGCCGCCTGCCCCGACGAGGCCAACCAGTTCTTCGCCTTCCTGGCCGACGCCGCGGCATCTCAGCTGCGGCGCGGGATCGATCTGCAGATCATGTTCGGCATCGGCGGCGAACGTGATCTTTCCGAGCGGGAACTGCCGCACCTGGCGGGCTGGCGCAACAGCCACCCGGTACGGGTCGGCAACGGCGCGTGGAACCAGCGCCAGATCGACGTGTACGGCGAACTGCTCGGCGCCGCGCAACGGCTGGTCCTGAAACTCGGCCAGCTCGACCCGGTCACGCAGCAATTCCTGACCGCCGCCGCGGACACCGCGGCCCACCGCTGGCGGGAGAAGGACCAGGGCATCTGGGAGGTCCGCGGCGAACCACGCGACTTCCTGTACTCCAAGCTGCAATGTTGGACGGCGCTCGATCGCGCGATCGACATCGCTCCCCAGCTGAACGCCCAGCACCGGGTCCGAGCATGGGCGAGCGCCCGCGACGAGATTCGCGCGGCCATTCTCGAACATGGGTGGAGTGAGAAGGCCGGCGCGTTCACCCAGGCCTTCGGCAGCGAGGACCTCGACGCGTCCAACCTCATGTTGGCGATGACCGGATTCCTGCCCGGCGACGACCCACGCATGAAGGCGACCATCGACGCCACTGCCGCCCGGCTGACCGACGAGCGCGGCCTCGTGTACCGCTATCTCGCCCACGACGGCCTGGCCGGCGAGGAGGGAACCTTCCTGCTCTGCACGTTCTGGCTGGCCCAGGCGCAGGCGCTGGCCGGCGAGGTGGACCTAGCCACGGCGACCTTCGAGCGGGCGGTAGCGATGATCAACGACGTCGGCCTGCTCGCGGAGGAGGTCGACGTGGCCAGCGGTGAGATGATCGGCAACTTCCCTCAGGCGTTCAGCCACATCGGGCTGATCAACGCCGCGTGGGCCATCAGCCAGGCCAAGGAACAGACTGATCGCCGAGAACCTCGCGGCAGCAGGGGGCAGCGCAGGCAAGGACCCAGCCGGCTCGAGTGAAGCCGAGCTGATGTGACCCCTGACCCAGGCGGATCGCGACGAGCGGCTCCTGGTAGCCGTAGCCGAGGTGCGTCGACCGGCGGACCCGTGGTACGGACGTCGACGATGGCGGCGCCGATGTCACGCAGGCCGGCGAACACACCGTGCAGCTGCGCCTGGTCGGCGACCTCGACGGTCAGGGTGGTGGTGCCGTCGTCGTGTCGGGTCATGACGAGCTCGCCGAGCCACGCCGACCAGTGGTCGTCGAGATGGCCGTCGACGCGGATCGTGTACCTCCTGGCTGTGGTGTTCATGAGAGTGCTCCAGCTCGTTGACGATCTTCGCGGAGTGCGGGGCGGCGAAGGGCGGCGCGACGACGGGCGGGGCGGCGGATGACCCACTCCGCGACGGCCAGGTTGATGCCCCAGGCCGCGACCAGCATCAGGGCCTGAGCAAGGTCTCCCTTGCCGAAGATCGCACCACCGAAGCCCAGCGTGAAGACCTGGGTGCCGGCGACCAGGGCGATGGCGTAGCTGCGGATCATCCACGCCCGATGCCGGGGGAAGTTCCGCCGGCGGGCCGCGCGGAACCCGAGGACGAGGGTGACCACCAGCGCCACGCCGAACATCAACCGAAGCGGGTACGCGATGCCGCGGGTGGCGTGCGCGCGCGGGAAGAACTGGTTCAGCCACAGCGCGGACAACGCCACGCCCAACCCGGCGACCATCACGACGCGCCCGGCTCTGCGGTGCCAGGCGCGCCGGCGCCGGCGGAGGCGAGGCACGAACTGGAAGGCGCCCACGAGCGCGAACACCATGGCGCTGACGACGTGAACCACGACCGGCCACGGCGACGCGTCGAACCGCGGGTTGGGCGGCATCGTCGCCACTCCGGTGGACAGCTGGACGAGGCGAAGGACGCCGGCGATCACCGGGATGGTGACGAGGGCGATCAGGGCGGCCGGTACCGGCCAGCTCCGCTGGGAGCCGGCCGGCTTCGGCGAACGAGTGGTCATCGGACTGCGGGAGCGTGGTCGTCGGAACGGACGCCGACGGTCTCGACCGGGCTGGTCTCGGCGGGGCTGGTCTCGGCGGGGCTGGACGCTGCCCGCTGGCTTTGCCAGAGCGAGACGCCGAGGCCGATCATCGCGATGGCGTTCGGAAAGGCCAGCAGGCGGTAGAAGGCGTCCGGCATCAGCGAGAGCACGACGCTGGCGAAACCGCTGACCGCGAGGAGCACGCTCGCCCAGCGGGCCAGGACGTGGGCGCGGAAGAGCGCGATGCCGAAGAGCAGGCCGCCGGCCAGGTAGAGGGCACCCTGGACCTTCCAGACCGTGGCCAGCGCTCCGACGTCGCCGGTCACCGTGCCGCGGCTGGTGGACAGGGCGATGACGTCCTTGACGAAGCCCGGATCGCGGCCGGCGAGGGGCGGCACGACGAACGTGGCAAGGAAGGTGGTGCACATGATGGAGAGGTAGCCGGCGCTGAACACGAGCCAGCCGACGAGCCCGAGCACTCCGTTGCGCCGGACCTGGCTCAGGTACATGCCGCTGATGCCTGCCACGGCGAGCGCACACATCAGGACCTTGAATCCGTCCCGGACGAGGACGTTGGTGGTGGTGATGGAGGTCAGGTTCAGCTGGGGGTGGCCGATCTGGACGCCGATGAAGATGGCGCCGGCGGCTGCGGCGGCGACGCCCGCGGCCCGGGTCAGGCTGGTCGTGGTGACGGTCATAGCGGGCTCCTGGTCCTCGGTCTCCCACCGGGCGGGTGTCCGGCGATGAACCTGACCGTAGGAATCGGCGTGGTGGCCCCACATCACCAAGTGATGTGACCTGCTTGGTGATAGCTGACCGCGACGTGACCTACAGCAGACCCAGCTGCTCGGCTCGCCGGACCGCAGCGCGGCGGGTGTTCACGCCGAGCTTGGTGAAGATGTGCTTGGTGTGCGTACGCAACGTGTTGGGAGACACGAACAGCTCGCGAGCGATGTCAGGACCGCTCAGCTCGGTCGCCAGCAGGCGCAGCACCTCGAGCTCGCGCTCGCTGAGGCCTTCCTCGGATGCATGGCCGGTGGGCACAGGTGGGGACGGTCGCCGCGCCCTGGCCAGCAGGTTCTCGGCGTGCGCCCGAACCTGGTGCGCCGCGACGCGGGCGACGTGCCCGAGCAGCTCCGTCATCGGCTGTCCCTCGTCCAGGAACAGCCGGCAGTACCCCACTGGTACCCCGGCGGCGAGCGGCGCAGCGAGCTCAGCTGCGGCCGCGTCGGAGTCGCCGTTCGCGTGGTGGGCGAGCGCCCGCACCAGGCGCGCCTCGATCACGCTGCCGCCGCGGCCCGCGGCCTGTGCGGCTTCCAGCACGCGGTCCAGCAGGGCGAGCGCCTCGCGCACGTTTCCTTGTGCGACGAGTAGCCGGGCGAGGGTGAGCTGGGCGTACTCGGCCAGGTAGGTCGGCGGATCCGTCGGCGCGACCCCGCGCTCGCGGGCCCACGCCCGCGCAGCGTCCAAGCGGCCTTGCATGATCCACACCCGCGCCCGGGTCGCGGCGATCGGCCGCACGTCAGGGAAGAAGCCGGGTAGGAAGAGCGGCTCGGCCTGGTCGAGCATCGCGATGGCGCCGTCGAGGTCGCCCTTCGCCTGCAGCAGTCCCGCCGTCGCGGTGTACCAGCGGTGTCGGTTCTCCAGCAGCGACGCCCGCTCGCCGAGTTCGCGGGCGACCTCGAGGTGCTCCGCGGCCGCATCGAGGTCTCCCTGCTCGCGGAGGACGTCCGCCAGGCCGACGTGGAGGTCGCCAGTGCTGGGGAGAGCGGGCCCGGGGTGCCCCTCGGCCGCGGCCAGCGCGCCTTCGCAGAGTCGGCGTGCCTCGACCGGTCGCCCGCGCACCAGCCACATGTTCGCCAGCACGACGGTCGCCCCCAGCTCGTCCGCGACCGCGCCGGCCGCGCGCAGGCTGGCGACCGCCTCGCTGAACGTCTCCACCGCGGTGTCGAGGTCGCCGGCGGCCCAAGCCGCCAGGCCGGCGAAGCCTGCGCCGCCACTTCGCGCGAAGTGGTCCTCCGGTCGGGCCAGCGCAAGGGCCCGGCGGGCGTGCGACATCGTGCCGTCCACATCCCCCCGTGCCTGCGCAACCGAGGCGCGGTAGACCTCGATGGTGGCCGGGAGGGAGCGGACCTCGCCCTCCCGGCCCCTGGCCGCCTCGGTCAGCGAGCCCGCGGTGGGGACTGTCGACGGCGACGTTCTGCCGACGCCGGCCTCGGCGGCCGCGAGCCACGCCTCCGCCCCGTCGACATCACCCACCGTGAGTCGGCTCCAGCTCATACCCGTGGCGAGCAGCGGTCGGCGACGGAGGACGTCGTCGGGCAGTGCAGCCAGCCAGTCCCGAAGGGTGCGGTTGTCGCGCAGTCGGCGCGAGTCGGCCAGCGCGAGCTCGACGAGGTCGGCGCTGTGCTCGTGGTCGCCGCTCGCCATCGCGTGCGCTACGGCATCGGGCAGGAGCCCGTTCTCGGCGAGCCACCGGCTTGCCGCGGCGTGCAGCTGACCGACCCGATCGGTGCGCCGGCCGGCCAACCGCACACGTAGCGCGTCGGAGAAGAGGTGGTGGTAGCGGTACCACCGCCGCTCGTCGTCGAGCGGGATGACGAACAGATTCGCGCGCTCCAGGGTCTCCAGCATCGCCTGACCATCGACGCGACCAGTCAGCGCGTCGCACAGCGCGCCGGTCAGCTGGTCGAGCACGCAGGTGTCGAGCAGGAAGGCGCGCACGTGATCCGGCTGCCGGTCCAGAACTTCCTCCACGAGGTAATCCAGGACGAAGCGGTGGCTCCCAGAGAACGCCTCGACGAACTGACGGACGTCTCCAGGCCCCTCAGCCGTACCCGCATGGGTCTGCGCCGACAGCGCCGCCAGCTGCAGCCCGGCCGCCCACCCCTCGGTGCGCGTCTCCAGCGCGGCCACGAGCGCAGGCTCCAGCCCCAGCCCCATCACCTCATTGAGGAACACCTGAGCCTCGGTCCCGGTGAACCTGAGGTCCGCTGCGCGCACCTCCACGAGTTCGCCACGCGCACGCAGACGGGACAACGGGAGCGGCGGGTCGGCGCGCGAGGTCATCGCCAAAGTGACCTGTGGAGGCAGGTTGTCCAGGAGGAAGGTCACCGCCTCGTGGACGGCGAGCCCCTCGATGACGTGGTAGTCGTCCAGGGCCACGACCGTCGGACCGACGAGCACGTCGAGGTCGTTGATCAGGCTGACCAGCACCGCCTCCGTCGGCGTGCTGCCGCCGGCCTCCAGCAGGGCCAGCGCGTCGACACCGGCCTCGGATTCGGCCGTCTGAATCGCCGCCACGAGATGAGTCAGGAACAGTCCGACGTCGGCGTCGCCCGGGTCGAGAGCCAGCCACGCCACCCTGCGCCGCGACGTCCGGGCCTCCGACAGCCACTGCGTCAGAAGCGTCGTCTTGCCGAACCCGGCCGGTGCCGCCACGAGGACGAGCCGGGGCGTCTCGCCTCCCTTCGCCTCCAGCCGGTCGATAAGCCGGGCACGCTGCACCAGCCGGCGACGCGGCGAAGGCAGGTGGAGCTTGGTGCCCAGCACAGGCATCGCGCCAGCGTAGGGCCGCTGTTGCCCCGATGACATGGGCGCGCGGCTGCGCGATCCACGGTCGCGGTCTGCCATGACGACGCAGTCGAGCCTGCTGGCCAAGCTCGACCTCGAGCGCCGGGCCCAGGCGGCGGTCGTCGCGAACAAGCTCCTCGGTCAGTAGCGAGGCCGGTGTCCGGCGGAGCGGAGCCTGGTCATCGATGGTCGCGTCGCCGGGGCGGTGATCACGCGAGTTGAACGCCAGTAGTGAGGAGCCAGCCCGTGAGCCTGCTGAACGGCGCTTGCTCGGTCGCACGCAGGCTGACGCAGTCGGCCGGAGGCCATCACCGTTGCGTTGCGGACGGCGGGCGGCTAATGTCGCGTAGAACGTTGCACGATCCGGTGCACCGTCACTCTCGAAGTCCGGCGCTCTGTCGTCCGGCGCGGCGGGTGGACCCGCCGTCAACCGGCACGAGGGGAACGCAGCTCTCGACCGGCATGACAAGTGGCAGATCGAGGACGCAGAGTGAGCATGGACGCAATTGACCTGTGGATGGACCAGAGGCTGACGCCGGGCGAACGGGCTCACCTCCTCCTGGCCCGTCTGAACCTGGACCAGAAGATGGCCCAGATCTCGTGCTACTTCCCAGCGGACATCACCCAGACCGCCGACTTCTCGACGCGGTTCCCGCACGGGGTCGGCGTGGTGTCGGCCCTCGAGGCCCGCTCGGCGCTCACGCTGGACGAGGTGACGGAGTTCCAGCGCCAGGTCCAGTCCGATGCGATGGACGCATCCCGGCACGGGATCCCCGCCATCTTCCACATGGAAGGACTCTGCGGCGCGTACCTTCCGGGTGCGACGAGCTTCCCCTCGGGGCTGGGCCGCGGCGCGAGCTGGGACGTCGGGATCGAGCGCAGGGTCGGCGAGATCGTGGGTAGGCAGGAACGGGCCCTGGGCATCACCCACACCTTGGCTCCTGTTCTCGACGTCTCCCGCGATCCGCGTATGGGTCGGCACGGCGAGAGCTACGGCGAGGACCCGACCCTCGCCGCCGCGCTCGGGGTCGCCTACACACAGGGTGTGCAGGGAGGGGACGCAGCAGGCCGCCGCACTGAAGCGGTCGCGAAACACTACGTCGCCTCCCACCACACCGAGGGCGGCATCCACGGCGCGCATTGCAACGTCCCGGACCGTCTGCTGGTGGAGGTGTACGGCAAGCCCTTCCAGGCGGCGGTCACCGAGGCCGGCCTGCGCGGTGTGATGCCCTCCTACAACTCCATCGTCGGTGAGCCGGCATCGGCCTCCGCGCGGCTCATCACGACCCTGCTGCGGGAGCAGATGGGCTTCGACGGGCTGGTCGTGTCGGACTACGGCGCCGTGGCGAACCTGCACACCGTCCAGCGCGTCGCGCCGTCCCTGCCCCATGCAGGCCTGGCGGCCCTGCGTGCTGGTATGGACGTCGAGCAGCATGTACCCGAAGGCTTCGGCAGCGAGCTGCGGGACTGGTTCGCGCAGGGCCGCGCAGACGTGACACTCCTGGACCGGGCGGTTCACCAGGTGCTGACCGCCAAGTTCCGCATGGGGCTGTTCGAGCACCCCTTCGCCCCCGCCCCGGAGGATCGCGACACCGCCTTCGGGCAGCCGGCGGACAGCGCAGCCGCTGTGCAGGTCGCGCGCGAGTCGCTCGTCCTGCTACGCAACGACGGCGCCCTGCCGCTGCGCCCGGACGTTCGGACGATTGCCGTGATCGGCTGCCATGCAGCGAGCGCGCGGTTCTTCTTCGGCGGGTACACCCACTACTCCATGGCGGAGGGAAAGCTCGCAGCCAACTCCTCGATGGCGGGCCTGACGACGCGCAGCGACGACCTGAGGAGCGTCACGCACACCGTCCCCGGCACCGCGATCGAAGCGTCCGAGGGTCCTGCGTTCGAGAAGCTGCTGCAACGCCAGCAGCCGGGCATCCGCACTCTCCTGGACGAGCTGCGCGCCCGGATGCCCGGCACCGAGGTCAGGTGGGCCTACGGCTACCCCTTCGCCGGCGACGACGACACCGGGCACGACGAGGCCTTGGCGCTGGCGGCGCGCTCGGACGTCGTGCTGCTGACGCTCGGCGGGAAGCACGGGACGGCTTCCATCGCCTCGATGGGAGAGGGCATCGACGCGACCGGCATCAACCTGCCCGCCTGCCAGGAGGGTCTGATCGTCAAGCTCGCCCGGCTGCGCACGCCATTGATCGGCGTGCACCTGGACGGTCGGCCGGTGTCCAGCGACGCCGCCGACCGGCACCTGGCCGCCCTGCTCGAGGCATGGAGCCCAGCCGAGGGCGGCGCCGAGGCCATCGTCGACGTCCTGACCGGAACCCATGGCCCCAGCGGGCGACTGCCCGTCAGCGTGGCCCGGAACGCCGGGCAGGTCCCGATCTACTACAACCACCCCGCCGGCTCGGCCTGGCACCAGGGCGCGAGCGTGGGGTTCCGCGAATACGTCGATGCACCGCACACCCCGCGCTACGTCTTCGGCCACGGACTGTCGTACACCAGCTTCCAGTACGCGGACCTGACACTCTCCCGCGGGCAGGTGGAGGCCGGCGACACGGTCGACATCACGCTCACGGTGGCGAACACGGGCCACCGGCCGGGCGTGGAGGTGGTCCAGCTGTACGTCAGTGACAGGTTCGCGTCGGTCTCCCGGCCGGTCCTGGAGCTCGCCGGCTTCCGTCGGCTCCACCTGCAGCCCGGGCAGACGGACCACGTGCACTTCTGCCTCGAGGTCAGCCAGCTGGCGTTCCTCGATGCCGACATGCGCTGGCGGATCGAGGCCGGGGAGGTGGACGTTCTGGTGGGCGCTTCGTCCGAGGACCTGCGGCTGAAGGACACGCTGTCCATCGCCACGGACGCACTGGTCGACGGTGCCCGTCGCGGCTTCTACGCCCGATGACGACGTACGAGGAGTTCCGCCCGGGAGAGGTGTGGCTCGACACATCCGGCGAGCGGATCCAGGCACACGGCGGATCGATTCTCACCTTGGAGGACGGCTCGTTCCTCTGGTACGGCGAGAACAAGGAGCGCACTGTACCCGGCGCTCGTGTGTGGCACTGGGGGATGCGGGCCTACCGGTCGCGCGACCTCTACAACTGGGAGGACCTGGGCACGTTCATCCCGCCGCAGCCGGACGATCCGTCGTCGCCGCTGCATCCGGCACAGATGGCCGACCGGCCCCACATCCTGTACAGCTCCGCGACCGGCAGCTACGTCTGCTGGATAAAGGTCATGAGCCCGGAGGCAGGCGTCCAGGAGATGACGATCCTCGTCGCCGACGACGTGCTCGGTCCGTACGAGGTCGTGCGGACCGGGTTCCGACCGCTCGGCATGAATGCCGGAGACTTCGATCTCGCGCTCGACCCGGATACCGGCCGGGCTGTCGTCGTCTTCGAGAAGGTACACACCGAGCTGATCGTTGCCGACCTCACCGACGACCTCACCGACGTGACCGGCCGCTGGTCGAGCCACTTCCCGCACCCGAGCCCGCCGTGGGTGCGTGAAGCTCCGGCATTCTTCCGTCGCAACGGGCGGAGCTATCTGATCACCTCCGGGACCTCCGGCTATTTCCCGAATCCGTCGGAGGCGGCCGTCGCCGACGACATCCACGGCCCGTGGACCGTCGTGGGAGACGTCCACCCGAGCGACGCCTCACGCACCTCCTTCGGCTCCCAGATCAGCTCCGTCTTCCGGCACCCGACCCGTAGCGACCTGTACATCGCCCTCGGCGACCGCTGGCTGCCAAGGCTGCATCTGTCAGCACCCGCTGTCTTCGACCGCATGGCCGAGCTCGCATCCGCGGGAGACCTCGACGGCGCCCTCGCGCTGTCCGGGGGCACGGTCGGCGAGGTGCCGGCGGAGCAAACGACGTGGCAGGCCGACTACGTCTGGTTGCCGATCCGGTTCGATGGCAATCGCCCGGTCATCGAGTGGCGGGACTCCTGGCGTGTGGAGGACTTCGAGCGCTCGCGGTGATTGCAGAACGCGGCTGGCTACAACGAGCCGAACAGCGCCGGCTGAGCGAGGCGGAGTGCCGTGAGCGCGTGGTGCCGGTCCTGGGCTGCTGGGGCAGGCGATGTGCACCCAGGGCGGCAAGACCCACCGAGCGCCAACGCTCGACGACGGGGACGAGTGACAGCACGCGATGCGAAGCCTCGCCCTCGCGAGGATGCTCGACACGTCGTCCGCGATGGGGGCGCGCATGAGCGAAACCCTGTTCCGCCTCGATGGTCGCGTCGCCTTGGTCACCGGCGCGGCCAGTGGCATCGGCCGGCGCGTCGCCCTCGGCCTGGCCGAGTTCGGAGCGGACGTCTGCCTCGTGGACCTTGCCGGGTCAGACCTGGATGCCGCGGCTCACGAAGTGGTGCAGAGGGGGCGCCGCGCCGTGACCGCTGCTGCCGATGTCACCAGCGCCGACCAGCTCCAGGCCGCCGTGGTCGGCGTGGAGGCACAGCTCGGCCCGCTGCGGCTCGCCGTCAACAGTGCCGGCATCGCGAACGCCGCGGCTGCTGAGGACATGAACCTCGCCCAGTGGCAACGGATGCTGGACGTCAATCTCACCGGCGTCTTCGTCGCGTGCCAGGCCGAGGGCCGGGCGATGCTCCGGGACGGCACCGGCGCCATCGTGAACATCGCATCGATGTCGGGATCCATCGTCAACCGCGGGCTGATGCAGGCGCACTACAACACCTCGAAGGCCGCTGTCATGCACCTGACGAAGAGCCTCGCCATGGAGTGGTGCCGCCGAGGCGTGCGGGTCAACTCGATCAGTCCGGGCTACACAGCCACACCGATGAACACGAGGCGGGAGGTCGCCGAGCAGGTTCGGCAATTCGAAGCGGACACTCCCCTGGGCCGGATGGCTTCGGTCGACGAACTCGTCGGCCCGGCCGTTTTCCTCCTCTCGGACGCCGCCAGCTACGTCACCGGCGTCGATCTCCTCGTCGACGGCGGCTTCACATGTTGGTGAGCAGCTTCCCGTCCCCGCCCCGCACTCCCGGCCAATCTGGCGCAGCGATCTGAGCACCATCGGTCATCGGCCGTTTCCGGAGCGCCTGGCCGGAGCCCGAACCACCCAGCAATCCCGGGTCACCGGAGGCAAGCCCAGGAAGAAGTCGACGGGTGCGGGATTGACGGCGAACACGGCCCCGCATTGCTCTATTTCGGCGCGGGCCGGCCCCGCTTCCGAAATGTCGCGGTGCCCTCCGACACACGAGCCCGCATCGACGTCATCGACACCTGGAACATGACGACCGACGAGTTGCCGGGTCTGCATGAAGGCACGGTCCGGGTCGATCTGCCAGCGCGTCCCTACATGGCGATCCGGCTAGGATTAGAGGTGGTGGACCCGAGCGCGCCCTGCCCCCCCGTGCATCTCGGCACGAGTCGCCGCTGGCAGGCGCTCGTTTTCCGTAGTCCTCGGTGGCCACGTGAACACTGGTCCTCTCGCGGGGGTGATGGAGCGCAGCTACAGAGAGCTGAACAGCGCCTGTTGGGCCAGCCGGAGCGCGGTGAGGGCGTCGTGCTGGTCCTGGGCCTTCTGCATCGCCTCGAAATCGAGGCGTTCCAGCCCCCGGTCCACCGCCTTGAGGAATTCGATGGCGGCCCTCGCCGCCGCGACGCTGTCCTCGCGGAACGGGAACTGGTCGAGCTGCCACACACCCTCCCAGTCGTTCTTGCGCAGCGTGTAGAAGAACTCGAACAGCTCGATGGGGTGGACCGTACCCGCGACGAGGTCGTCGTCCCAGCCACGGAAGTTGTCGTTGACGTCCATCCCGAACAGCCGGCCGTAGTCGATCGCGAGTTGCGCCGCGTCCGCCGGGGACTCGCCGCCGTAGAGGGAGTGGCCGAAGTCGAGCAGGATGCCGACGTTGGGGAGCCCGATCTTCTCGATGCCGAGCAGGGTGCGGGAGACGGAGTCGAAGCTCATCTTGACCCGTGGCTCGCGGGGTTTGTACTCGATGACGAACCGCAGGTCGGGGTTCTCCTGGGCGAGGGCGCCGACCCCGTCCGTCGAGTTCTTCCAGAGCGCGTGGTGGTCGACCTGGAACGGGTAGTCCCAGCCGTCCTGCCCGGGCCAGATCTTCACGTAGTCGGCGCCGAGCTCGCGGACCACGCCTGCGGCCTCGTGCATGAGGTCGAGCGCGGCCTTCCGGGCGGCCGGGTCGGGGTTGGTGAACGCGCCGCGGCTGAACCTGCGCAGGTAGATCTCGGGTGTGATGCCGATCGCGGCGAGGTTCTGCGCGGCCAGGGCGTCCTTGACCTCGCTGAGGCCGACGCCCGGCGTGAACGGGTAGTTGAGGTCCACAACGGACAGGTCGCCGACCTGGCCGGCCAGCTCGATGGCGTCGAGGGTGGTGCGGGCCGGGCCGTAGCCGTCGCTGGCGTACCGGTCGACGTAGGTGGCGAAGTGCCAGAGGCCGGCACCGAACCGGGGGTACGGGTTGGTCATGCTGATCAGCTCCCTGGGTGGGTTGTCCGGGCCCGGGCGACGGCGGCCCGCCAGGCGTCACGCGCCGCGCCGGCACCGGAATCGGGTCGGGGATGGAAGTCGTCGTAGGCGATCGGGGATGGCACGAGCCCGACCGCGCGGCCGGCGAGGAAGGCGGCGCCGAGGGCGGAGAGGTTGGTGGTGCGGGCCCGCCGGACGGGCAGTCCGGTGAGGTCCGCCTGGATTCGCATCAGCTCGTCGTTGGCGCTCGCGCCGCCGTCGGCGAGCAGCCGGTC
>Ga0081540_1001626_pt1 | contig 19144 bp, 13 predicted proteins | sample TabmetS2T1R1_FD_71024 | JGI IMG/M metagenome (GOLD analysis project Ga0081540, IMG submission 71024) | Tabebuia heterophylla rhizosphere microbial communities from the University of Puerto Rico - S2T1R1 | ecosystem: Host-associated > Plants > Roots > Rhizosphere ... | reverse complement strand
CAGCGGCTGCTTGTCGAAGGAGGGCTGCGGCTGCCCGGTCTTGTAGACATCGGCCGCCCAGAACCTGGAACTATCAGGCGTCATCACCTCGTCGATCAGGATGATGCGGTCGTCCGGTCCGCGGCCGAATTCGAACTTGGTGTCGGCGATGATGATGCCCTGGTGACGGGCGATCCGCTCGCCGAAATTGTAGACCGTGCGCGCCATGCTCTCGAGCTTGTCGGCGATGTCGTTGCCGACGATCTCGCGCACGCGTGCCACGGTGATATTTTCGTCATGGCCGGTCTCGGCCTTGGTGGCCGGGCTGAAGATCGGCGCATCCAGCTTCTCGCTTTCCACCAGGCCGGGCTTCAGCGTCTCGCCCGCGAGCGTGCCCGATGCGGCATACTCCTTCCAGGCCGAGCCGGAGATATAGCCGCGGATCACGCATTCCACCGGGAAAACGGTAGTGCGCTTGCACAGCATCGCGCGCCCCTGAATGTCGGCGCGATGCTCCTTCAGAACAGGTACCTCGCGGATGATCTCGTCAGCATCGGCGCTGATCATGTGATGCGGCATTACGCCTTCGAGCTGGCGGAACCACCAGGCGCTGATCTGCGTCAGCACCGCGCCCTTCATCGGGATAGTCTCGGCCATCACGACGTCGAACGCGCTGATGCGATCGGTGGTGAGCAGCAGCACGCGGTCGTCGCCGACGGCATAGATATCGCGCACCTTGCCGCGGCCGATCCGTGGCAGGGGCAAATTGCTGGCGAGCATCGCGTTCATCAGGTCAGGCTTTCGAACAGGCGGCCTCGCGCGGGCACGAGGGCGCAAATGGGAAAGCGGAGCAATAGCTCACTCCGGCAGCGGAATGAACTCATGTTCTTGCGGAACGGCGGCAAACCGGCCGGTTTTCCAGTCCTGTTTGGCCTGCTCGATCCGCTCCTTGCTGGAGGAGACGAAATTCCACCAGATGTGCCGCGGTCCCTCCAGCGCGTCGCCGCCGAGGAACATCATCCGCGTTGGCTGCACCGCCTTCACGGTGATGCGGTCGCCGGGCCGGAAGATCAGCAGCCGCGGGCCCTCGTAGCGCTCATTCGCGATCTCGACCTCGCCGTCGACCAGATAGATCGCGCGTTCCTCATGATCGGGGTCGAGCGGAACGCTGGTGCCGGCCTGCGCAGTCACCTCGGTATAGAACCAGGGCGAGACCATGCTGACCGGCGATTTAACGCCAAAACCGCTTCCCGCAATGATGCGGGCGGTGAAGCCGCTCTCCTTGATGGTCGGCAAGGCTTCGGCGGCGTAGTGCTGGAACGACGGCGCGATTTCCTCCGACCCGGCCGGCAGAGCGATCCAGCTCTGCAAGCCCAGCATCTTCTGTCCGTCGCGGCGCTGCACGTCGGGCGTGCGTTCGGAATGCGCGATGCCGCGTCCAGCCGTCATCAGATTCATCGCGCCGGGCTGGATCTCCTGAATGTTGCCCTCGCTGTCGCGGTGCATGATCGAGCCGTCGAACAAATAGGTGACGGTGGCGAGCCCGATATGCGGATGCGGGCGCACGTCCATGCCCTTGCCGGCCATGAACTGCACCGGCCCGAAATGGTCGAAGAAGATGAAAGGTCCGACCATCTGCCGCTTGCCATGCGGCAGCGCGCGCCGCACCTCAAATCCATCGCCGAGATCGCGGGTGCGCGGCACGATGATGAGATCGAGCGCATCGCAGGTTTTGGGATCGCCGAGCACGGGATCGCTAGAGGGTTGCCAGCTCATGGGGGACTCCTTGATGTTTTGTACGATCATACTCTTTCCGTTGTCCCGCGAAAGCGATGTGTGGGCCCTGCAACGAACAACACGCCATTGCGAGCCAACGGGTCGCGCGAATGCGCGCCCGATGACAGGCTCCGCGAAACAATCCATGGCGCCGCTTGCCGAGATATGGATTGCTTCGTCGCTTGCGCTCCTCGCAATGACGGCGGTAAGCACATCGGCAGAGAATAGAGAAAATAAGGCAGGAAACCGATGATCCCTCCGCTCAAGCCCGGCGCCAAACTCTTGAAGGTCGATGGCCCTGTCATCGAGACCGCGCGCCTGATCCTGCGGCCATGGCGCAGCGACGACATCGCCGCGAATACCGCGATGCTGTCCGATCCCGGTACCGCACGCTACATCACGCCCGACGGTATCGCGATCACCACCGAGATTGGCGGCTGGCGCAACGCAGCGGTGATCTCAGGGCATTGGGCGCTCCACGGTTTCGGCATGTTCGCCGTCGAGGAAAAATCGAGCCGCCGCTATGTCGGCCGCGTCGGGCCGTGGTGCCCGCCGGGATGGCCGGGTTTTGAGGTCGGCTGGGGCATCGACCGCGCATGCCGCGGCAAAGGTTACGCCGTGGAAGCCGCGCGGGCGTCGATTGACTGGGTGTTCGCGAGTTTCGAGATCGACGAGATCATCCATTGCATTGAAGCCAGCAATGAGCCGTCCAAGAGTGTCGCGCGGCGGCTGGGCGCGCGGAGGGATGGCGAAGTCGATCTGTCCGGCAAGACCAATGAGCGCTGGGTGACCTCGCGGGCGACATGGAAAGGGTGATCCACGCAAATTGAACCACGCGACGATTCGCATTAGGTTCAGCAAGCGCGGATGATCCGCGCGAACGGACCGCTCCGATGATGCTTTCCACCATCGACATCGCCTTGCGCGGCGCCACCGTAGCGCTGTTGCTGGTGTTGGCAGCATCGCTATTTCGCGGTTTTGGCACGGTGCTCGCCGGACGATTGGCCGCGGCTTTCGCGCTGGGCTCGGCGGCGCATGCCGTGATCGCGTCGATCGGCGCGACGTCGCCGGTCTCGATTGCGCATGCGCCCGTGATCGCGCTGTCGACCGGCAATGTCGTCGTGTTCTGGCTGTTCACGCGGGCGCTGTTCGACGAGACGTTCAGGCTGCGATGGTGGCACGCGCTGATCTGGGCGGCGGTCGCAGCTTTCAGTTTCGTCAATTGCATGTGGCTGGCGCCGGCATCCGGGGTGCGGCTGTCCATTATCGCAATCAATCTGCTGGCGCTCGGCTTTATCGTCCTGGCCGTCGCGCAGACCATCGCATCCTGGTCGTCGGATCTCGTCGAAGGCCGCCGCCGCGTCCGTGTCTTCATCGTCAGCGCGGCCGCGCTGTATGGCGGCCTGAATGCGGTGCTGCAGATATCGCAGTCTGGCGGCGGTGGGGCCGAGATCGCCAACACCATGAACTCGGCGGCGCTGGCCGTGGTGGTCGTCGCGATCTCGATCGCGATGATGCGCGTCGATGGCGCCGATCTGTTTCCGGCCGCGCCCGAAGTTCAGGCCGATGCCAGCAAAGTGGCGATTGTCGAATCCAGCGCCGACCAGAAACTCATCGATGCCCTGAAGCGGTTGATGGGCGACGAGCGCATCTATCGCCACGACAACGTCACCATCGGCACGCTGGCGACAAAGCTTGGGGTACCTGAATACAAATTGCGGCGGTTGATCAACCAGCGGCTCGGCTACCGCAATTTCAATGTCTTCCTCAACGAGCACCGGATCGCCGAGGCCAAGGCCGCGCTCGCCGATCCGAGCCAGGCCGAAGTGCCCGTCATTACCATTGCGATGGATGCCGGCTTCCAATCGCTTGGCCCGTTCAATCGGGCTTTCAAGGCCATCACGGGCGTTACGCCGACCGAATACCGCCGGCTGAAGGCTCGCGCGGCGTAACCTTTATCGCATTGTTATTATTGTAAAATTTCGGAATCGGCGGGCCGTTTCTAGTTTCCAGCCAGGCCGGATTCCAAATCCGGCGGGCCATCTGCTGCGGCTTCAGCATCATCTCCGGCACGCGCTGATGCGTTAGCCGGAGGACCCGGTGACCAAACGAAATCTCATCTTCATCCTTGCCACGTCAACCGCTCTCGGCGCGCTCGCGCTCTCGGCTGCGCGCGCCCGCGACGTGCCGAAGGTCGCGACTGGTTTTGTCGCCAACGTGATCTGCACCGAGACTTTCGTTTCCGGCCTCGATCCGGCGGGGGTGTTCGCCGAGACCACTTCCGCAATGCCGGGCGCAGGCCTGATCTCGTGGGCGCTCGACTATCGCGTCGACCGCGCACGCAGGGACGTCACCGTGACGCTGTTTGGCCTCGGCCGGAGTCACGCCGTCTATCGTGGCGAAGGCCTCGGCTGCTATCTCGATCACGGCGGCGCGGTTGCGGACATCTCGCTGCCGGCGGTCGAAGCCAGGCCGGCATTGCTGCCCGAGATCGCCGGCGGCGGCATTGTCGAGCCGCAGACGCCGCAACTCGCTGTGGCGCTCGACCGCGCCTTTGCCGAGCCGGACAAATCCACCCCACGCAATACCCGCGCCGTCGTGGTCCTGAAGGATGGACGCATCATTGCCGAGCGCTATGCTGACGGCATCAACATCGATACGCCGCTGCTCGGCTTCTCAGCGACCAAATCGGTCATCTCGGCGCTGGCCGGCATTCTCGTGCGCAAGGGCGCGCTGAAGCTGCATGAACCCGTGCCGATCGCAGCGTGGCAGGGCCCCGGCGATGCGAGAGGCTCCATCACACTCGACCATCTGCTGCGCCACACCGCAGGGCTCGCGCTCGGCAGCTCGTTGCAGGCGTCGCTGGCGTCCGCGCTGGAGCCGGTCAACCGGATGAAATTCATGGAATCGGACATGGCGTCCTATGCGGAGAGCATTCCGCTGGAAACCGCGCCGGGCGCTGTGTGGAACTATCACGATGGCAACACCGTCATCCTCGCGCATCTGATCCGCCAGACCACCGGCGGCCGCGCGGCCGGCATGATGCGGTTCGCGCGGCAGGAATTGTTCGAGCCGCTCGGCATGCGCAACGTGACGCTCGAATTCGACGCATCCGGCAATGCGGAAGCGTCGAGCCAAATGCTGGCGAGCGCGCGCGACTGGGGACGCTTCGGCCAGCTCTATCTCAATGACGGCATCGCCGGCGGCAAGCGCATCTTGCCCGAAGGCTGGGTAAAATATTCGGCGACGCCGACGCAGAACGCCTGGGTCGGCCAGGGCGCGGGCTTCTGGACCAATCTCGGCGACAGTTTTGGCGCGACCTACCGGATCGAGCGCGGCTGGCCGCGCGATGCCTTTTTCGCCAAGGGCACGATCGGGCAGTACGTGATCATCGTCCCGAGTGAAAAGCTGGTGATCGTCCGGCTCGGGCGCTCGCCGAACTGGCCGCCGGAGGCTGACGGCGTGTTCGACCTCGTGCGCGACGTCGTCGCAGCGGCTGGGAGCAAGGGAAAGCTGGCGGGAGCGAATTGAGCGTGATGCGGGGTCAATCTTCCTTCTCCCCTTGTGGGAGAAGGTGGCGCGAAGCGCCGGATGAGGGGTTCTATCGGCGGACACTAATGGAGAGGTTCTCTTGCGGAGAGAGACCCCTCACCCGTCTCAATCGTGCTTTGCACGATTGATCCACCCTCTCCCACAAGGGGAGAGGGTGCACCGCCGATGTTGATGCTGGCTCAGTCTACTGCCGTCCCAACTGCGTGGCCTTCTCGACGCGATCGAATCTCTCCAGCGACAGGATCGCGTCGGCGAGCTGGTCGGCGCGGCCGTTCAGCACGGGGCGGGCGAGCGTGAGGAATTTTTGCTGCATCGCCCGCGCATCCGGAAATGTGGCCGGCTCGCCGGAGGGGTCGGCGTAGAGCCGCTCATGCACGCCGTCGTCGGTAGTGATGGAAACGCGTGCGCCGAAGGGGTGGGTGCGGCCGACTTCAAGCCGATCATCCTGCACCACATCGAACTTGTCGGCGAGCGCATTGACGGCGGCGTCGCCGAGCCGCTCGTAGTCGTCCCAGCCAAAACTGCCCTGGTCGAGCGCCAGCGCGCCGGTGAAGAACATCGAGAACTGTCCGCCGACGATCGAGGTCGGATGTCGCTTGGTGGCGGCGTCGCCCGTCAGCGTGATGCCGTTACGATGGAGGCCGATCTCGACGCGCTTGATCTGGTCCGGCGTCAGATTGTGCTCGCGCCGCATCGCGATCAGCGCGTCCAGCGCGGCATGGGTATAGCGGCAGCTCGGATAGGGCTTTACGCCGATCTTCAGCGTCTCATAGGTCTTGCCGAGGCCGGCGGTTGCCTTGGCCGGATGGGCATCGTCGCTGTAGCCGACGAGGAGGCCATGCTTGCCCTCGACCGATTCGGTCGAGCCGACGAAATTGTTGCGCGCCAGCGTCGCAGCGATCACGCCGTTCATCGCGGCGGCACCGACCTGGTAACGCTTGTTCCAGGCGCCGTTGACCAGGAACTGCAACGACCCCGCGGCCTGGCTGCCGGCAACGCCGAACGCGGATATGATCTGCTCCTTCGAAAGGCCGAACAGTTTCCCGGCCGCCGCGGCGGCGCCGTAGGTTCCCGCCGTCGCGGTCGGATGAAAGCCGCGCGCATAATGCGAGGTTGGATCGAGCGCATTGCCGAGCCGGCAGCACACCTCATAGCCGGCCACGATCGCGGTCAGCACGTCGCGTCCCGACGCGCCGACCATTTCGCCGACCGCAAAAGCGGCCGGCACCACGGGCGCGCTCGGATGCAGCGAGGAGTCGGCGTGCGTGTCGTCGAAATCAAGGGAATGGCCGAGCGCGCCGTTGAGCAGCGCGGCCACCGCGGGCGTCCAGGTCTTCGAGTCGCCGAACACGGTGGCCTCGCCCTTGCCGTCCAGCGCCAGCGCTTCCAGCATTTTGAGCAGCGAGGGGGTGGATTCCGCGTCGCGCCGCGCCCGGATCGTGCTGCCGAGGAAATCGAGCGTCAGCACCTTGGCCCGTTCCAGTACCTCGGGCGGAATGTCCGCAAATTTCAGGTCGGCGACATAGGCTGCGAGCGTTGCGGTTTCGTTGGCCATCGTGTTTCCTCGTTTTACCGGGCAGGGTAGGCGGGCCGAATTGACCTTTCAAGCCGCCTTCCTGCCGCGGGCATCAGCCATGCCTGACGTCGTTTAGCACAGGCATGGCGCGCAGATTCCGGAACGCGGCGCATGATGGCCTTCACAAAACGCATGCTTGGATCGCTTCGGGCCTGGAAGACGCAACTTTCGCTCGCGGTCAGGCTCGCGGTTGCCGCGGTCGCGGCCTATGCGATCGCCCGCGCGCTGCACCTGATGCTGCCGCTATGGGCGGTGCTGACCTCGCTCATCGTCACCCAGATGAGCGTCGGCCGCTCGCTGAAGGCGACCCGCGATTACATGCTCGGTACGATCGGCGGCGCGGTCTATGGCGGCGCCATTGCGGTGCTGATCCCGCATTCCGGCGAGGGGGGATTATTGGTGCTGCTGGTGTTGGTGGTTGCGCCGCTGGCCTTCATCGCCGCCATCAATCCCAGCCTGAGCGCCGCCACGGTGACGGCCGTGATCGTGTTGCTGGTTCCGGCGATGAACCACGCCAATCCGCTGGATTCCGTGATCGATCGGCTGTGCGAGGTCGCCGTCGGCGCGGTCACCGGGCTGATGGTCTCATTCCTGGTGCTGCCGTCGCGGGCGGTCAGCCAGATCCGTGTCAATGCGGCGCAGCTTCTGGAACTGCTGGCTGCCGCATTCGCCGAACTGCTCGCCGGATTGACGCGCGGGCTCGACAACGACGCCCTGCACCGAATCCAGGATGGCATCGGCACTGCGATGGCAGCCCTCCATGCGACCGGCCTTGAAGCCGAGCGCGAGCGCGCGACGCACCTGTCGTCGGGACCCGACACCGGCCCCTTGCTGCGCACCATCCAGCGCCTGCGCCATGATGTTGTGATGATCGGTCGCGCCAGCGTGGTGCCGCTGCCGGCCAATGTGCAAGCAAGGCTGGCGCGGCCATTGGCCGATGTCAGCAACGCGATCGTCGACTATATGCGCGCGGCGGCCAACTCCTTGCAGGAAGGCAGCGGCACGGTGGACATTCACGCCGTCGACGCGGCGCTGCAGGGCTATGCCGCCGAAGTCGCCGCGTTGCGGAGCGAGGGCATGATCCGGGGCGTGCCCGTCGATGTCGCGGAGCGGTTCTTCGCGCTGGGATTCTCGCTGGAGCAGATGCGGCAGAATTTGAAAGATCTCGACCGCTGCCATGCCGACTGGTGCGAGACGCCGGCCAAGAAGCCGGCCGGGGCAAAGAGCTAGTCGATATAAATACCGAGAAAGCCGAGGATCGCTGGATCGCGCCGCTCGATGCCCGAGGTGAGCGCCTTCAACGCGGCGTCGAAGCTCGGCGCGGCCTGTTCCAGCTCCCATGCGCCGTCGTGATCCCAGTGGAAGCACCAACCGAAGCGCTCGCCTTTTCCGAGATGGATCACCACGCCGCGACTGTGCTGCACGGGTTCGGCAATCGGAACGAGATCGCGCACCGAGATGCCGTATTCCTTGCGGAAATAGTCCGCGACCGTTTCCGGGTCTTTTTCAATGCGGGTGATGAAGTTGAACAAACTGTCGCGCTGTTCGCCAAGCTCGGACGGAGCAATGAAACGGAGTTCATTGGAATGCTCCGGCAGCCGGACCAGCAATTCGCAGGCGCCGAACTTGCCGAGGAATTTGCGATAGTCGGCGGGAAGTTCGGTCCCTAGCCTGGATTCAGCGCTGTCCAGGTCGGCTTTTGCCGCGGGCTTCTTGGCGCCCCAGCGCCAGCCTTTTCCCGATTTTGATTGGCGTTTGCGTCGCGCCAGATATTTGGCATAAGCGGGCCGCTCGATGACGTCCTCATAGCCGCCAAACTCGGCGTATTTGAAAGCGTCATCGAACGCTTCCTCCTGACGTTCCGGGAAATGGTCGCAGATGATGGTGGCGCGCAGGCCGCCACGGCCCTGGCTGGGCTTGATCTCGCAGGCCTGCTCGATCGCTGCGAGCGCAGCTTGCGGGTCGTCGGCACGAAGATGCGCCCGGCTCAGCACTTCCAGCGTGCGGGCTTCGAGGTCATTCTCGGCGATCGACCAGGCATAATGCGGTGTTTTTGCCGCCCGGCGGGCGGCAATCGTGTCGCGCCCCTGTTCGGCAAACCGGATGGTTTGAGCGTTATCGCCATCAGCGACATAGCCGTGATGCGCGGCGAGCCAGAGATACAGCGGTTCATGCTCCGCGGGCGTGCCGCGCAGAGCTGCGAGATGTCTGGATTGTTCCTCCAGCGGCGCGCTGAGCGCAGCGAGCATCAGGTCGTCGAGGCCCTTCTGCCATTCCGGCTTTGGTTGCGGATCGGGCAGCAGATTGCGCAACGTATCCTTCGTATGAGTGGTTTCCGCATAGCCGGCCGCGACGAGTTCGGCGACATGGCGGCGATAGGCCGCTGCCGCCTCTTTCATGTTGGAAAATTCCTCGCTCAGGAAATCGTCACGCTGGGTCTGCCGCCCCTCATCCATGTAGATTCCCGCGATCGATGGATTGCCGCCCGGCATCAACAGCAGTTCACGGTCATCGTCGCCGGGCGAGCGGTGAAAGAATTTTGCGAGATACATGGGGTCTCCGAACGCGGTAGGAGCCTGCGCGCGCCGATAAGCGTGCCCTTCAGGCCATGGCAAGCTTCAGTCGCCGGCCCGGAGATTTCGGTTCATGCGCTGCGGCGTCTCAAGCCCTTGCTTTCCATGCGCCAGATCAGGAGATCGATGCGGTCCTGGCCGAAGAACGGCTCGTTTTCGAATACGAAGGTCGGCACGCCCCAATGGCCCGATGCGGCATGGGCTTGCTCGTTATCGGCAATGATCCGCTCGTAGCGATCGGGATCGGCCGTGATCGCCGTGTCCATCGCGGCCAGATCGAAGCCTGCCGCCGTCGCCGCCTTGGCGAGGTGATCGCCTTCATTCCAGCCCGCGACGCTGCCGTCCCACAACACGTGGCTGATGGCGTGTGTGAAGGCCAGCGCGTGCCCCTCGGCTTGCGCGGCGGCCCCCAGCCGGGTCAGGCGGTGGATGTAGGGCTGGTGTTCGGCGACGTCGAGCGTCGTCATGTCCTGCACGATGGGATCGGGCCGCGGAAAGCGAAACGGGATGTTCTCGCGCTGCGCGACGCGGCTGCTGTCGAGCACCACGTAGCGCGCGAACTGCGGATTGGCGCGCTTGAAGAAGCCGGGTATCCGCACCGCGATCGGATAGACCGGGCGCAGATTCACCGTCACGTCGTAGTCGGCGGCCATCTGCATGGTCTTGGGCAGCGCGAGATAGCTAAAGGGACTGCGAAAGGAGAAGAAGAGATCGACTGATAATGTCATGGGGCGCACCGCGGCTCGCATGGGCTGCAGGAACAAATCACGGGCGCCACAGCGCGTCTATCGCGACAGAAGATATATGCCAGCCTCAGCCCGCAACCTGGCGGAGCAGGGCCGGCACGATCAGCCGGTGGAACGGCATGATGATCGCAAGATAAGTCCGGCCGAGCCAGTTGTGCGTTTTGACCAGCGTCGTCGCGGTGACCTGCCTGACGCCGCCGGGCGCCGTCACGTCCACGACGACGCGAAAATCCAGATGGCGATCGTTGAAGCCGGCGATGAGGCGATCGGGTGTTTCACTCACGACCGGAAATATTCCGATCATGTCCCGGGGCGGGAGTAAGCCCGCACCCGACGTTTTCAGCCCGAGCGGCGCGACCAGCAAATTCCGCAGCGACAGCAGCGCATCGGCCCATCGCGGCTGGCGCGCCATCATCCGCTCCGCCGCGCGGCGGGCGTCGAGATTGCGATCGCTGATCTCAATGCAAAAGGCGTCAGCGAACTGCGCGCCGGCCAGCAGCGTATCGGCATCGACGGCGGGTGTAACTTCGCGGACGCTCATGGGAAGGTGAGCTTGGCCGCCAGCAGGCGGAAGCGCAAGAGCAGCAGCGCGGCATAAACCGCGGTTCCGACCGACAGCCCGATCCATACGCCGACGGCGCCTGTTGGTGTCCAGAAAGCGAGCCAGCAGGCGCATGCGAATCCGATCAGCCAGTAGCTGAGGATCGCGATCAGGAGCGGCACGCGCGTGTCGTTCATGCCGCGTAGCGATCCGGCGGCGATGGTCTGGATGGCATCGGCGATGAAGAACGTCGATCCGACCAGGAGCAGCGTCGCCGAGAGTTCGGCGGTCGCGTCTGTGCTCTCGCCCAGAAAGAGCTCCGCGATGCCGAAGCGGCCGAGGATCACGGCGAGCGTCAGGATGGCGGCGAGCACGATGCCGAGCCAGGTTGCGACATGGCCCGCACGCTGGACTGCGCCGGCATCGCGGCGGCCGATCGCGTGTCCGACCCGCACGGTGGCGGCCATGCCGATGCCGAACGGCACCATGAACAGGATGGCCGCGACCTGCAGCGCGATCTGGTGCGCCGCCAGCGCCGTCGTGCTGATCAAGCCCATCAACAGGCCGGCAGCGCCGAACAGGCCGTATTCGAGCAGGAACGAAAACGAGATCGGCGCGCCGATGACGATGAGTTGCCGCATCAGCCGCCAGTCGATACGCCAGAAATGGCCGAACACGTGGTATTTCCGGAATGGCCGGCGGCGCGCGGCGAACCATACGGCGGCGACGAACGTGCCGACATTGACGATAGAGGTCGCCAGCCCCGCGCCGAACAGGCCGAGCTGCGGCAGGCCGAACGCGCCGAACAGCAGGAGATAGACCAGCAGCGCATTGGCCGGGATCGCGGCCAGCGTGATCCACAGGATCGGCTCGGGGCGGTTGATCGCGCTCATGAAGCCGCGGATCGCCATGAACCACAGCGCCGGCAGGATGGTCCAGACCAGCCCGGCGAGATATTCCTGCGCGAGATGGGCGGTCGTGGGCGCCTGGCCCAGCATCAGCAAGACCTGCTCCGCCCAGAACCGAAGCGCCATCAACGGGAGCGAGATGAACAGAGCGGCCCACAGGCCGACGCGGAGCGATCGCCGGATCAGATGCGGGTTGCGCGCGCCGAAGGCTTGCGCTGCCAAGGGCGCGACGGCCGAGACCAGGCCCATGCCGAAGGTGAAGCTGACAAACAGCACAGTGTGCGCCAGCGACGCAGCAGCCACGGCCTCGCTGCCGAGACGGCCGATCATGGCGATATCGGTCGTCATCATCGCGATCTGGCCGAGCTGCGTCAGCGCGATCGGCACCGCAAGCTTCAGCGTCTCGGCGAGTTCAAGCGCGAGATGACGGCCGGGCACCGTCGCGGCCGTCGGCGGCGCGATGGATGCGGTTTCGATTTTGTCGAGCGAGGTCATTGCAACAGACTAACACCGGCGATGGTCGGAAAGTGACGGTGCGGCCCGCAATCTAGCGACTGTCGCGCGCCGGCACCCGCGTGATCTTCGCGCCCAGCGCATTGAGCCGTTCCTCGATGCGCTCATAACCGCGCTCGATCTGGTCGGCGTTGTTGATGGTCGAGGTGCCTTCGGCAGCGACGGCTGCCAGCAGCATCGCCATGCCGGCGCGGATGTCGGGGGAGGTCATCGGCGCGCCGCGCAGCCGGCTCGGGCCGGCGACGATGGCGCGATGCGGATCGCACAGCACGATGCGGGCGCCCATCGAGATCAGCTTATCGACGAAGAACATCCGCGACTCGAACATTTTTTCGAACATCAGGATGACGCCGTCGCATTGCGTGGCGGTGACGATCGCAATCGACATCAGGTCGGCCGGGAAGGCCGGCCACGGCTGGTCTTCCAGCTTCGGCACGTGTCCGCCGAAATCGTCGTGAATCTTCATGGTCTGGCCGGAGGGCACCACGAGGTCGTCGCCCTCGACGCCGCAGACGATGCCGAGCCGCTCAAAACCCATCCGGATCGAGCGCAGGTGCTCGACGCCGGCTTTTGCGATGCGCAGCGGGGAGCGCGTCACCGCGGCAAGCCCGATCAGCGAGCCGACCTCGATATGGTCGGGCTGGATCGAATAGCTGGTGCCGCCGAGCGTCGCCGGTCCGTGCACGACGATGGTGTTGGTGCCGATGCCCTCGATCTTGGCGCCGAGCGCGACCAGGAAATGCGCGAGGTCCTGCACATGCGGCTCGGAGGCGGCGTTGCGCAAGTAGGTGGTGCCGTGGGCAGCGACGGCTGCGACCAGCGCGTTTTCGGTGGCGGTGACGCTGGGTTCGTCGAGGAAAACGTCGGCGCCACTGAGGCGGCTGGCGCGGAACTCCAGCCGATGGGTCGCGGTGACGGTTGCGCCCAACTGCTCGAAGGCGAGGAAATGCGTGTCGAGACGGCGACGGCCGATGACGTCGCCGCCGGGCGGCGGCAGCGCCACCTCGCCGCAGCGGGCGAGCAGCGGGCCGGCCAGCAGGATCGAGGCGCGGATTCGCGCACAGAGTTCGGGATCGAGATCGGCCGCGCGGACATCCTTGGCGTGGATTGCGAGCCGATTGCGCGCCGTCCATTCGGCGGAGGCGCCGACCGAGCGGATCAGTTCGACCAGCGTCTCGGTGTCGCGGATGCGCGGCACGTTTTCCAGCGTGACCGGATGCTCGGTAAGCAGGGCAGCGGCGATGATCGGCAGCGCTGAATTCTTGTTGCCGGACGGCTCGATGGTGCCCGCGAGCCGGTGGCCACCTTCAACGATGTACTGGATGGGCGGCACGGATGCTCCCTGCCTCACACGTCGACGTTGGCGCTAAGCGAATTATCCTGGATGAATTCGCGGCGCGGCTCGACCACGTCACCCATCAGCTTGGTGAAGATGTCGTCGGCCTCGTCGACCTCCTTGACCTTCACCTGCAGCAGCGAGCGCTCGTTGGTATCGAGCGTGGTTTCCCAGAGCTGGTCGGGATTCATCTCGCCGAGACCTTTGTAGCGCTGCAACGCCACACCCTTGCGGCCGGCGTCGGTTACCGCCTCGAACAGGCTGACCGGCCCGTGAATGGCGGTCTCGGCATCCCTGCGGCGCAACAGGCCGGGATTCGGATAGGCCTCCTGAAGTTTGGCGGCGTAGTCGTCGAGCTTGCGTGCGTCCGCCGAGCCGAGCAGGGCGTCATCGATGACGGCGACATCCTTGACGCCGCGGATGGTGCGCTCGAAGGAGAAGCCTTCACCCTCCGTGAAACGGCCAACCCAGCCGCGCTCGACTTCGTCGGCCAGCTTGTCGAGGCGCTTGGCGATGTATTCGGCCGCCGCGTTGGCGGTAGCAAGATCGCTGGTAATCTTCGGGTTCAATACGCCCGCGATCGCCGCCTGCTCCACCACCTTGCGGTTATAGCGGCTGTGCAAATTGTTCAGAATGCCGCGGATGATACGGGCGTCCTCCACCAGCGACAGCAGGTCGCGGCCGCCGCGCTCCGAGCCCGACGCCGGCTTGAAGACGCAGTCATCGAGACCGGTCGCGATCAGGTAATCCTCCAGCGCGCGCTCGTCCTTCAGATATTGCTCGGACTTGCCGCGCGTCACCTTGTAGAGCGGCGGCTGTGCGATATAGAGGTGGCCGCGGTCGATCAACTCGCGCATCTGCCGGTAGAAGAAGGTCAATAGCAGCGTGCGGATATGGGCGCCGTCGACGTCGGCGTCCGTCATCACGATGATCTTGTGGTAGCGCAGCTTGTCGGCCGAGAAATCGTCGCTGATGCCGGTGCCGAGCGCGGTGATCAGCGTGCCGATCTGCTCGCTGGACAGCATCTTGTCGGTGCGGACGCGTTCGACATTGAGGATCTTGCCGCGCAGCGGCAGCACCGCCTGGAATTCGCGGTTGCGGCCCTGCTTGGCGCTGCCGCCTGCCGAGTCGCCCTCGACGATGAACAGTTCCGACTTGGCAGGGTCCTTCTCCTGGCAGTCGGCGAGCTTGCCGGGCAGCGAAGAGACGCTAAGCGGACTCTTGCGCGTCAGCTCGCGCGCCTTGCGGGCGGCTTCGCGCGCGGCGGCGGCCTGGATCACCTTGCCGACGATGACTTTCGCCTCGCCCGGATGCTCCTCGAACCACGCGGCCAGCGCCTCGTTGAGCACGTTCTCGACCACCGGGCGCACTTCCGAGGACACCAGCTTGTCCTTGGTCTGCGACGAAAACTTCGGGTCCGGCACCTTAACCGAAAGCACGGCGGTGAGGCCTTCGCGGCAATCGTCGCCGGTCAGCGCGATCTTTTCCTTTTTCGCGTTGGTTTCGGCATAGCCGTTGACCTGGCGCGTCAGCGCGCCGCGGAAGCCGGCGAGATGGGTGCCGCCGTCACGCTGCGGGATGTTGTTGGTGAAGCAGAGCACGTTCTCGTGGTAGCTGTCGTTCCACCACAACGCGGCCTCGACGCCGATGCCATTGGCCTCTGCCCGAACCATGATCGGGAGGGGGACGATCGCCTTCTTGTTGCGGTCGAGATATTTGACGAACTCCTCGACGCCGCCGCTGTAATGCATCTCCTCGCGTTTCTCGACCGCGTGACGCATGTCGGAGAGGATGATGTGAACACCGGAATTCAGGAAGGCGAGCTCGCGCAACCGGTGTTCCAGCGTCGCGAAATCATACTCGATGTTCTTGAAGGTCTCGGTCGAGGCGAGGAAAGTGACCTCGGTGCCGCGCTTGCCCTGCGCTTCGCCGACCACCTTCAGCGGCGCCAGCGAGTCGCCATGGGCGAACTCGACGAAATGCTCCTTGTCGTCGCGCCAGACCCTGAGCTTCAGCGAACTCGACAGCGCGTTGACGACGGAAACGCCGACGCCGTGCAGGCCGCCGGAAACCTTGTAGGAGTTCTGGTCGAATTTTCCACCGGCGTGGAGCTGGGTCATGATGACCTCGGCGGCGGAAATGCCTTCGCCCTTGTGGATGTCGACGGGAATGCCGCGGCCGTCGTCGCGCACGGTCACGGAATTGTCCGCGTTGAGGATCACGTCAACGCGCGTGGCGTGGCCCGCAAGCGCCTCGTCGATCGCGTTGTCGACGACCTCGTAGACCATGTGATGAAGGCCGGAACCGTCGTCGGTATCGCCGATATACATGCCCGGCCGCTTGCGGACGGCGTCGAGGCCCTTCAGCACCCGGATCGATTCCGCGCCATATTCGACCGGAATGGGATGCTCAGTTTCGGCAGGGGTCTGCCGGGCAGGTTCTGTCATGTGAGGCCTTCGAGGGTGTCCCGAATCAGCTGCGCAATATGAGGCGCTGATTGATCTATTTGTGCCATGAAAGAGGCATTGCGCCTAGCGCAATCTCTCCGCCGACAAGTCTTTGAATAAATGGTGATTTTTTACCCTTTTTCAAGGTGTCCAAGGGCCGATTCTTGCCGCCTCGAAAAGCGCGATTCGAGGGCAGATTCCGCGCCCTCGGCCGTTGAATTTTTGGGTTCTGTGGCGGCAGGAAATGGTAGACCGCCGCGGACCTGCTAGAGAAGGCGGTGCGGCAGCCTGTAGTCGTTGCCCGTCGTCTGTCGCGATCCCGGGTTGGCGTCTATTGTCCTTGCCTCGATCCAAATATCGGCCCGATGTTGATGGTCTCCGGGCCATCGCAGTGATGCTGGTCCTGAATTTCCATGCGTTCCCGGACGCCACGCCGGGCGGCTTCATCGGCGTCGACGTGTTCTTCGTGATCTCCGGCTTTCTGATCACCGGCATCGTCATGCGCGAACAGGAACTCGGCCGGTTCAGCCTGGTCGAATTCTACAACCGGCGGATCCGGCGCATTTTCCCGGCGCTGATCGTGGTGCTCTGCGCGACCTTGATGCTGGGCTGGTTCTGGATGCTGCCACAGGCCTTCGCGCAGCTCGGCAGCGACACGTTTGCCAGCGCGGCGTTCCTGGCTAACATCGCGCTCTTGCTGCAATCAGGCTATTTCGACGTCGAATCCGCCAAAAAGCCGCTGCTGCATCTGTGGTCGCTCGGCATCGAGGAACAGTTTTATCTGGTCTGGCCGCTGTTGCTGATGCTCGCAGTCCGGCTGCGAATGAGCATCATGGCGACGGCTGTGACGCTCGGCATCGGATCGTTCCTGCTCAACGTCGCGCTGATCGGCTCAAATCCGGTCGCAACCTTCTACCTGCCATTCACGCGTGCGTTTGAATTGCTGACCGGCGCGGCGCTGGCCTGCGGCTGGAACAATGTCAATCACTCCAGCGCGGCGAGCAACCGGCGCGCATGGGTCGGCGTGGCGCTGATCGTGGCGGCGACCGCCATTCTCGACAGCCGCAGCGCGTTTCCCGGCTGGTGGGCGGTGCTGCCGGTCGCCGGCAGCGCGCTTCTGCTATCCGCGCCTGCGGCCTGGGTGAACCGGGCCGTGCTGGCAAGCCCGCCGCTGGTGTGGATCGGATTGATCAGTTACCCGCTCTATCTCTGGCACTGGCCGCTGCTGGTGTTCGGAGGGATCATCAAATTCGGTCCGCTGGCGCTGTTGGAACGCGAACTGATATTGCTGGCGAGCGTGCTGCTGGCCTGGGCGACCTACCGGTTTGTCGAAACGCCGTTCCGTTTCCGCCTGCCGAGCCGGCGCAAGATGGCCAGCCTTGGGGCCGGCATGGCGATGATCGCAGTCGCGGCTGTTGCCGTCATTTGGGGGCGCGGCTTCGACTTACGGCTGCCGCCGGAAATCCGCGCCATGGCCAGTGTACGGACGGAGAGCTTCAAGTGGCGGTTTCATGAATGCCTGCTCGATCTCAGCCACGAAATGTCGTTCGCCGACACGTGCGTCGAGCGCGACCGGCGTCCGCTGGTGCTGATGTGGGGCGATTCGACGGCCGGCGCCCTGCTGCCCGGCCTGCGCAAAGCCCAGGAGGCGCGAGGCTTCGGCATTGCGCAGCTCACCTCCAGTTCCTGCATTCCGGCGCTCAACGCCGACATTGTGAGCACGCCCAATTGCCGCGCGATGAACGACAAGGTCTTTTCGCTCATCCGGCAGATCAGGCCCGACATCGTGTTGCTGCACGGCACCTGGGAAAAACATCTAGACAATGTGGCTGAGACGGTGGTCGCGCTGAAGAAGGAGACGAATGCGCGCGTCGTCGTTCTCGGCGGCGTGCCGTCGTGGAGGCGCGGGCTTCCGTCCGAGGTGCTGAGGTACTTCATGCTCCATCGCGCGCTGATCCCGGAGCGTTCGCCCAACGCCGCGCCGTCTACCGGCTACGATGCCGTCATGCGCGCCAGGCTCGAGCCGCTCGGTGCGGAATTCATCTCCGCGTCGGACGTGCTCTGCAATGCGCAGGGTTGCCTGACGCGCATCGGCGATGCGGCGGCGGATCTCACCGCGAGCGATCAGGTGCACCTGACCGAAAAGGCGTCGATATTTCTGATCGCATCGATCATCGATCGCTTGCTCGCCGGCACGGCGCCTGCGAGCAAGACGCGTTAAGAGCCGCGACGGCTTACCTGGCCGGACTCCACGTCGAAAATCTCGCCGCCGGGCCCGATATCGACAAAGGCGGCCGGATCGGCGCCGGTCATCCAGACCTGCGCGCCGAGCCTTGCGAGCTCGCCGAACAGCGCCCTGCGGCGGTTGGGATCGAGATGCGCGACCACTTCGTCGAGCAGCAATAGCGGGATGATGCCGGTCATCTCGGCGACGAGGGTGGCGTGGGCCAGCACCAGCCCGATCAGCAGCGCCTTCTGCTCGCCGGTGGAGGCGTCGCGTGCCGGCATGCTCTTCGGCGCATAGACCACCTGCAGATCGGTGAGGTGGGGCCCATCAAGCGTGCGGCCGGCCGCGGCGTCGCGCGCGCGGCCGGCGCGCAGGATCTCACGGTAACGATCCTCCACGGCGGTGGCGGATTCGCTGACGAGCGCATTTTCCATCCAGCCATCGAGCATGATCTGCGCCGACGGAAAGGCGGAAGTTTGCCCGCGTTCGTGCAGCATCGTCGCCAGCCGCGTCACGGTCTGGCCCCGCGTAGCGGCGACGGCGACCGCAAGCTCGGCGGTTTCGCGCTCGATCGCGTCGCACCAATGGTCGTCGTAATTGCGCACCTCGAGCAGCCGGTTGCGCGAGCGCAACGAGCGCTCCAGCGCCGAGACGCGGCTGGAATGCTCGCTGTCGATCGCCAGCACCAGCCGGTCGAAGAAGCGCCGCCGTTCGGAAGCCGCGCCCATGAACAGCCCGTCCATCGCGGGCGTCAGCCACACCATGCGCAGATGGTCGCCGAACGCGGTCGCCGAGCTCACCGGCTCGCGGTCGATCCGGCAGCGCCGGCTGGAGGAGGCCGCTTCCGTCGCCGGCGCATCGATGCCGGTGCCGAGGGTGGCGAGGCCGAGCGCGCCCTCGATTTCGGCGGAGACCGCCCAGGAGCCGTCGCCCTGGTTGTCGGCGACATCCTCCAGCGTCGCGCGGCGCA
>Ga0081540_1001625_pt1 | contig 19148 bp, 13 predicted proteins | sample TabmetS2T1R1_FD_71024 | JGI IMG/M metagenome (GOLD analysis project Ga0081540, IMG submission 71024) | Tabebuia heterophylla rhizosphere microbial communities from the University of Puerto Rico - S2T1R1 | ecosystem: Host-associated > Plants > Roots > Rhizosphere ... | reverse complement strand
ATCGATCAACTCATCGATGCCGACGAGCCGGCACCGGCCTGCGACGTCTGGGCACCGCTGCTGTCGCTGCCTGGCCTGTTCGGCACGACACTCGACAACGTCCCCGACGACTGTCCGTATCTACGGGCCGACGTGGAGCTGACGGCAAAATGGAAGCAACGTCTCGAGTTGCGCCCCGGGCTCGCCGTCGGCCTGGCCTGGCAGGGCAATCCCGCCCATGCCTGCGACCGCTGGCGATCGATGCCGTTGGCGGCGTTGTACCCGCTGCTTGCCTGTCCCGGTGTGCAATTTGTGTCGCTGCAACTAGGCGCCGGCCACGAACAGCTTGCGAGCGCCGGCCGCTCCATCGCCGATCCCAGCACCAAGCAGGAGATATCATCATTTTCCGATACGGCAGCCATCATCGCCAATCTGGATGTGGTGATCTCGATCGACAGTTCGGTGGCGCATCTCGCCGGCGCCCTCGGCAAGCCCGTCTGGATTCTGCTGGCCGCCCGCAACGACTGGCGCTGGATGCGGACGCGCGACAACACGCCGTGGTATCCGTCGGCAAGGCTGTTCCGACAGGACACGCTGCACGACTGGGACACGGTCGTCCAGCGCGTGCAACAGGCCTTGTGGTCCTGGGCCGGCGCTGAGCTGTGCTCCGACGTCGTAACTCAGCCGCGGCGACCTGATGATACCGTCCTTTGCAGCGCATTGTTCGCGCAAGGGGTGCGTCATCATCGCGACAAGGATGTCCGACGATCGGTGAAGTCGTTCGAGCACCTGCTTCGGCTCGATCCGGATCACGTCGGCGCGCTATGCAACCTCGGAACGCTGGAGCGCGATTGCGGGCACCACGAACACGCTCTGGCTCTGTTGCAACGTGCCGTCGAGATCGCGCCCGAGTTGATCGCAGCGCGACTGGCTTTCGCCGACACGCTGCTCGCCGCCGGCCGCGCCGAGGTCGCGATGACGCAATACCAGGAAGCCCTTCGCCGCGCCCCCCGCAGCGCCGAAGTGCATGCCGCGCTCGCCTTCGCCTGTCAGATGCACGGCGAGTTCCACAAAGCCCTCAAGCACTTCGAACAGGCGGTGCAGATCGATCAGCGACAACCGGCGATTTTTTATCAGGCTCTGGGGCAAACGCTGATCGCGCTGCGCCAACTGCCAGGCGCCGAGATCAGTCTCCAGCACGCGCTTGCACTCGATCCCACGCTGACGGCCTCACGCGACGCGCTTGACTTCGTCCGCCAGCAGCTGCGCCGTTCCGTTGACGCCACGACGAAGATCACGAGCTTCGATCGATCCGCAGCGACGAGCACGTTGTGATGACGCAGGTTTCATCGTGCCACTGAAGCATCCGACGTTGTTGCTGCTCGACGGCGCAAACCCGGCGGAACCGGTGCACCTATTCTTCAAACACAACTCGTCCATGCGCGCAGGCCGTCGACTTGTCATCGCCGGGTCACTTGAATGCACATAGCCTGTAATACAATCTCTGGATGATTTCACTCTGACCAAGACCGGGGCGGTAGTGGGGGCGTAGGTGATGTCGGAGACGAGTCAATCAACCTTGCTGGACGTTCTCGTTACGGGATACGACGATTTCAAACGACGTCTGACCGCGCGGCTGGGTTCGGCCGAACTGGCGCGCGAAGCCTTGCAGGAAACGTGTTTGCGCCTGGGGTCTTCGACCATCATGGGCTCGGTGCAGAGTCCGCGCGCATATGTACTCCGCGCCGCATTCAATATCGCCATCAATCGGTTGGTCGCGGAAAAGCGCCGCGCGACATCGCCGGATCTCGATGCAATGTTCGAGATTGCAGACGATACCCCCGATCAGGCCCGCATCGTCGAAGCTCGTTCAGAAATTGCGGCGCTCAAGCGCGCCCTGCATGAACTTCCAAAGCGCCGCCGCGAGATCATCGTTGCGGTTGCACTCAATGAAGTTCCAATTCCGGTGTTGGCAAAACGCTTCGGCGTCACGGTACGAACGATCCAGATCGAATTGAAACACGCCATCATGCATTGCGCCGAGCGCCTCGATCGTCGTCCGCAATCGACGCCAATGCGCCGCCCGCGCCCGATCGATTCCAGCCATCGGCTGGTCCCGAACGGCCCATTCGGAGCCCGTCCGGAAATAACGGCGATTAAAGCCAAGAATTGATGCAAGAATTGATGTCGGTAGCCTTCGCGTTCATTGTTCAGAAATTGTCTATCTAACGAGCGGCTGTCTGCAACAGCACTGGCGAGCGCTCGGGAGATGCATATGAAGCATATGAATCAGAGTGGCGCATCACTTGCTGCAAACGGGGTGCCGCCCGACCCATCGCTGACGCCCATCGATCCGCGGACAGAGCGTTGGCCGGCGCATGCGTCGCCTCGATCGCGAAGCCCCGGCCCGCGAAAGCCGACGATTGTCGCCTCGTTCGGGGAGCACTTCCTCGCGCGGATCGAACTTCACTGAACGATACGTTGCGTCGCTTCGGAGTGCCGTCATGTCGTATCTGCGTCAGGGGCATCGCGCGCGATGGGGCGTGCTCCCGTCGAACACGGCACGAACGCGCCATTCCATCGGCGCGCGTTCGGTCAGCGCATATGCGGCGCTCGCACTACTGCTCGGCGGATGTACCACAACGGGCTTGCAGGACGTCGTCGACGACAGCGGCCAGAAGTTCTCGCCATCCAGCCGCTTTGTCGGCTTCGGTTTCGGTGACACTACAGCGCAACGCGTCACGCCGAGCGGCAATTATGGAACAGTGTCGGGCAGCGTCACAAAACCGGGCCGGGTTTTTACCGGAACCGCGCCGGATCGCGTGTCGCTCAACGAATCCGGCTCCTCCGAAACGGTCGGCGCCGTTTCGCCCATCACACCGAGTTCGGATGGCCGATCATATCAGCTCAATTTCGAAAACACCGATATCGCTGCCGTCAGCAAGGCGATCCTCGGCGATATTCTGAGCGTCAATTATATGATCGATCCGCGCGTCACCGGCCAGATCAACATGACCTCGTCGCAACCGGTTCCGCGCAGCAGCCTTCTTGCGCTGCTTGAAACTTCGCTGCTCTCGATCAACGCCACCTTGACCAAGGACGGAACCGTCTACCGCATCTCGCCGGTTGGCGACCCTCGCGGCCTCGTCAATGTCGGCTTCCAGTCAGTCGCCGACGGCTACGGCACGACCGTGATCCCCGCCCGCTATGTACCGGCCGCCAATCTCGCCAAGGTGCTGGACGGCCTCGGTGGCCGCAGCGGCACTGTCAAGGTCGAACCCAGCGCTAACCTGCTGATGATTCAGGGAACAGCTGCCGAGCGCCGCGCGTTGCTCGGCGCCGCCGCGATGGTCGATGTCGATTGGATGCGGACCAAGTCGGTGGCAATCCTGCCAGTCGAGCACGCCGCGCCGGAAACCATCATCGCCGAGGTCAACCGCATCCTCGGCACCGGTGAAGGCGGCCTGTCGCAGAACGTCGTCCAACTGCAGCCGATCAGTCGGCTCAACGCCGTGCTTGCGGTATCATCGCGGCGCGACGCCATCGACCATGTCACCAGGTGGGTGATGCGGCTCGACGAAGCCGATCACAACGCTGCCGGCGTCAAGGTCTATCGGCTCAAATATGCGCAGGCCAAGACAGTGGCGGCGATGCTGAACCGGATGTTCGGCGGCCGCCAGAATTCGGCGGCCGGCCAGACCGATGCGGACCAGCTCGAGCCCGGCTCGGACGGACCCGGAAGTTCCGGCAGCGACAAGATCGCAACGGGGCAATCCGCCCAATCCGCCGCAGCGGCGACGCCGGCCACGGCGTCCGGCGGTGGGACAGTCAATTCGTCGAACCTGGTGAAGACGTCGTTCGCCGATGGCAGCGCGCAAAAGACGCCGGCGGTCGACGACAGCGGCGGCTCCGACGCGCGACAAGGCAAACCAGGCGCCGGCAGAGTCCGCGTCACGCCGGATTTGACCAACAACGCGCTGTTCATCGAGACCAGCCCGCAGACCTACGCGATCGTGGAGCGCGCGATCCGCGAAATGGATCGCTTCCCGACGCAGGTCAGCATCGAAGTCACGATCGCGGAAATCACGCTCACCAGCGAACTGCAGTATGGCGTGCAGTTCTTCCTGAAGAACGGACAATTTTCCGCAGGACTGGGCGGCGTGGCCGGGGTGCCGTTGAAGACCTCCTATCCCGGCCTCAACCTGGTATCGGGCGCGCTGCAGGATCCCCAGATCGTGCTCGATGCGCTGGCCAAGTTCACCAGCGTGAAAGTGCTGTCGTCGCCGTCACTGGTCGTGGTCGACCGGCAGCCAGCCGTCCTTCAGGTCGGCGATCAGATCCCGATTCTGACGCGGCAACTGACGTCGGCAGAGGGCACGACCACCGCCAACAGCGTGGACATGAAGGACACCGGCATCATTCTGAATGTACTGCCGCGGGTCAACGCCAACGGAGTAGTCACTCTCAACGTCGAGCAACAGATCAGCAACGTGACGTCGACTCAGCCGGATACCCTTACGCCCACGCTCTCGCAGCGACGGGTCAAGAGCGTTATTTCGGTCTCGAGCGGGCAGACCGTGCTGCTCGCGGGCCTCATCACCGACGGCCAGAATATCAACCGCAACGGCCTGCCGGTGGTGTCGGAAATCAAGGTGCTGAACGATCTCTTGTCCTCGCATGACCGGAAGTCGACGCGCACCGAATTGATCATCTTCATCAAGCCGAAGATCATCGCCAGCGGCCAGGATGCGCAGCGGGTGACCGAAGAGTTTCTCGGTCGCATGCGCAGCATCGAAACCGGCGCCGGGGGCACGGTGCGCAGCAAGTATTGAGTTCCGTCGTTGACCGATCGCGTAGGAGCACAGGAACATGAACGCTGCCAGGGCGAGCGCGAAACCAATGGACCACGGTCGCCCGGCACACCGGTGGTTCGTCGGCCGACTTTGGCAGCGGACGCTGAAATGCTGCCGCGATGCCGGCGGATCTCAGCCGCTCCGTCCGATCGAGATCGTGGCCGCTGTCGTCGGCGTCGCGGTCGTGCTCACGACCCTGGACATGATACAGGCATCGTTCGCCGCCGCATGGTGGCTGCTCGTTCTGCTCGTCGCACGCAATGATCTCGCCGATTTCCTCATCCCGGATGAGGTATCGCTCGCCATTGCCCTGCTCGGGCTAGCGCAGGTCGCAATGCTGTCGCTGACGGCTGGTCAGTCGGCGGCGGAGTGCCTGACGGCGCTCGCCGCCGCACTGGTGGGAGGATCTGCAGCGGCCGCATTCCTGTGGGCGATCGGCCGAACGTTTCGCCTCGTCAGCGGGCGCGAAGGACTGGGCTTCGGCGACGTCAAGCTAATGGGCGCATCCTGCATCTGGCTCGCGCCGATGCAACAGGCCATCGCGCTCGAGCTCGCCGTACTGGCGGCATTGGCGGTCATTTTCGTCGCGCGCCGCAGCGATGCGCGAGACAGCGGCGTCATCCTGCCCTTCGGGGCGTTTCTTGCGCCGGCGGCATGGCTCGCGCACGTCGCCGATAGGCTGTCGCCCGGTTTGTTCGAGGCGGGATCATGATCATGAACCCGACGCACCCAAGACGTGGCGCGGCGCTAATTGTCGTTCTGGTGTTCGCCGCGCTGATTTCCAGCCTGGCCATCGCAGCCATGCGCACATCGGTCAGCGGCGCCTCGGCGGCGGCGGTATTCGTCAACGAAATGCGCGCGGACGAGCTGGGGCGCGATGCGGCGTACCTTGTCGCCCACCAACTGCAATCGGAACGACCAGAAGCGCGGCGCGGCGGATCTTTCGTAGCACGACTGCCGCTCTCGGAGGTCTCGATCGACTATGTCTCCGAAATGGCGCGGATCGATGTCAATCTGGCGTCGCCGAAACTGCTCGCCGCCCTGTTCGCTGCAGGTGGCGCCGATCCGGAGGTCGCCGCCGAACTCGCCGGCCGAGTGGAGCGCGCACGCGGCGCGGCGCGCAAGCGTCCCTCCCCGCGCCCCACCGCCTCGGACGCGCCTGCCGCCTCGCCGGATGGCGCTGCCGCCCCGGCTTTCGTGCGAACGGAGCAGATCATCGACGCCTGGGGATTGCCGGAAACGTTGTATCGCGCGATCCACCCGGCGCTCACGGTGGCGAGCCGATCGGCCAAGGTCGATCCGACCCTGGCGGAACGTCTGGTCGTGACCGCGCTGATGCAGGGCGACGAAGAGCGTGCGGATGATTTCATGGAACGGCGCCGCCGTGGCTTCTCCAGTGCGGATGAAGCACTGGCCCAGTTGCCGGCCGCGACGCGGCCCTACGCCGGATTCGCACCGGCGCGAGCGGTCAGGACAGTCGCCCGGGTTGCTGTGGCTCATCGCTTCGTGCGGAACTACGAATTCGTCATGACGGTGCCCGAGGGCGCGAAGGTGGAGGCGCGCGTCCTGTCATGGCAACCGCTCAACCGGTGACAAAAATCATGGCTGGGGCACGCCGATGCTGAATGCTATCAAAGCTGCCTCACGATGGTTGATCGACGGATTGTGCGAGGCCGTCGCCGCCGGCCTCGTTCGCCTCGACAGGCGGCCGACCTATCGGATCGACCTTGCCGGCGGCAACGTGGTCATCGACGCACACGGCGTCCCGCTCGGCCGGCTGGCCGGATCGGACGCAGCCCTGAGATTCGAACCACCCGAACTCGCCAAACAATTGGCAGGCGCCGCAATCGATGTAGAACTGCCGACAGCCTGGATATGGCGACGCAGCCTGCAGCCGATCGGGATCGACAGCATCGCTTATTTGGACGCGTTCGTATCCCACCACATCGAACGCATCAGTCCCTGGCGATCGGCCGACGTCTATTACCAGGTCACCAACCGGCCGATCATGGACGACCCGACCCGGCTCGCCGTCGAAGTCGGCATCGTCCCGAAGCAGGTCGTCGACCATATGGTCGCGGCGCTCAAGCCGCTCGCAGCCCGGCTGCACCTCGTCGCGTGCCGGTCGGACGATCGAGAGGCCCTGGCCATTCCGGTCGGCGCCAGGGATGACAGTCAACGCAAATCCATACGACGCCTGGTAGTGACGACGCTTGCGCTAGTCTGCATCGCGATGGCGGGATGGTTTGCCAGCGTGCAGTGGAGGATGGCCGACCTCGACTTGGAATTGGCCGAACTCGACCGGCAGATCGCGACTCGCAAAGCTGCACTCGCCGCCAATCGTGGCGAATCTGCGCTGGGCGCCGCCGAAGCGCTACACGCGCAGCGCGCGGCGCGGCCCTATACCGTCGAACTCGTCGATGCCTTGTCACGGATTTTGCCCGATCATGCTTATCTGGTCGACCTCCGGTTCGAGAAGGACCTGATCCGGATTTCCGGCATTTCCGGCCGGACATCCGAGCTTGTTCCCGCACTGGAGCGGTCCGGGCGTTTTGCTGACGTGAAGTTCACCGCCGCGACGACGCGGCTCGACGACGGGCGCCTGGACCGCTTCCATCTCGAAATGCGCGCCGCCGCCAATAGGCCCTCGCCATGAAATTTGACGTGAGATTCGCCAGGAACTTCAACATGAGAAATCTGACGCTGGACCGGCGCGTCGCGGCGCCAGCGCTGGTCGCCTGTGGTCTGGCGGGAATGATTTTCTGCATCGCCATCGCGCAAGAGAGTCTCGATGCGGCGCGCGCCGAACGCGACGCCAAGGCGGAATTGGCCGGACGGCTGTCCGGCGGCGCGGCGGCGCGCGGCGGCGTACAGACGACGGGCGAAGCCGAGAGCCTGCACAACCCGTTCGTTGCGGCGGAGACGGCGACGACAGCGGCCGCCGAAGTCGACCGGCTCGTCCGCGCCATTGTCGTCAAGACCAATGGCGCCGTGCTCTCGACCCAGGCTGCGGTCGAGCAAGGGAACGACGCGACGATGCGCCGGATCGAGATTCAGGCGGTCCTCGAGGGCCGTATCGAAACCATCCAACGCATTTTGTTCAATCTCGAGACCGGCGCGCCGGCGATCTTCATCGACGATTTCGCACTGCAGCCGGCGGAGCGCTCATCAGGCAAGAAAGAGAAAGCGCAAATGCCTTTGCTTCAAGCATCGCTGACGCTAAGCGCCTTCTGGCGGAGCGGGTCGTGAGAACGTGGCGCCTCATGATTTATCGTTCGCACCGGCCGCAATCCGTCTGCAGCGGCCTGATCTTGATCGCGATCTGTGCCGTGGCATCGATCCTGTCCGCCACCGTCGCAGCGAACGCCGCCGATGCGCCGACACTCGACATGCTCGACGCGACACGCCAGCGGCCACTGTTCTCGCCGACACGGCGAGCGCCACCCGAGGAAAAACCGCGCCAGACGACCGGGACGCAACGGCAACAGCAGCCGCCCGATGTGGTGCTGAACGCCATCATCGTCGGCTCCGGCGTGCAGGTCGCGTGGTTGAAACGCGCCAAGGAGACGAAGGCGTTCCCGGTCAGGACGGGGGCCGACGTGGACGGATGGTCAGTCACCACCATCGCGCCGCGCCATGTCGTCCTCAGCAACAATACTCAATCCATTACCCTGGAGTTTCCCAAACGCGGCGATGTGCCTACCCCTGCTCCGGCCGCGCCGTCGCGGCGGGCCGAAGCCACGCGCTGATGGAGCCAACGACATGGATGTAGCGCTATTCGCCGAAAAACTCGTCGACATCGGCACGCTCGCTCCGGGCACGGCGAGCGCGGTGACCGCCACCGCCGAAGACGGTTCCGGCCCGGCCATCCGCTCGTATCGCAAGCTGCTCGATGTCTCGGGCATTCGGCCATCCGACTTCGCCGATCTTGTTGCCGATGCGCACGACCTGCCCCGCGTCGATCTCGAAGGTCTTCGCAACGGGATTTCGCTCGCCGACCAATTTTCGCAATTGTTTCTGCATGAAGCCGGCCTGTACCCCTATCGCACGGCGGATGGGAGACTGAAGCTCGCGCTCGCCGATCCCGCGCAGAGCGAAGCCATCGATGCCGTCGCGCTGACGATGGGCGAAAACGTCGCGTTGGAGATTGCGACCTTCGAAGACATCGAAATCGCATTGAGCAAGGGCGGCGACGTCGACAGCGCCGCAAGCGAGCAGCGGGCCGACGATCAGACCAATGGCGAGGACATCGACAGCCTGCGCGACCTCGCCAGCGGCGCGCCAGTGGTGCGGGCGCTGGAAGACATTTTCGAGCGCGCCGTCGCCATGCGGGCCACCGATATCCACATCGAGCCGCTGCAGCGCGACTTTCAGGTTCGCATCAGGGTGGACGGCATCATGCGCTCGTTGCCGCCGATCCGCGGCATCGCACAGCGGGCATTGATCTCGCGCGTCAAGATCCTGTCGGGCATCAACATCGCGGAGCACCGCGTGCCGCAGGACGGCCGAACGCGGATCCGCGCGCGCGGCCGCGAATTCGACGTTCGCGTGGCCACCATGCCAACCACGGGCGGCGAAGCGGCGATCCTGCGTCTGCTCGAGCGCGGCAACCGGCTGGTGGAGTTCGGACAGTTCGGTTTCAGCGATCGCGATGACGAGGTGTTGCGGCGACAGCTCGCCATGCCGCACGGGCTTTTCGTGGTGACAGGACCGACCGGCAGCGGCAAGACTACCACCTTGGCGGCGGCGATCGCCCTGCTCAACGACGCGACCCGCAAGATTCTCACGATCGAGGACCCGGTCGAGTATGCGATCCCCGGCGTCGCCCAGTCGCAGGTTCGTCAGGCCGTCGGATTGACCTTCGCCTCGGCGCTGAGGGCGTTCCTGCGGCAGGACCCCGATGTCATCATGGTCGGCGAAGTGCGCGATGCGGAAACCGCGAAAATCGCCATTCAGGCGGCGCTGACCGGGCACCTGGTGATGACGACGCTGCACACCAACACCGCGGCCGCAGCCGTCACCCGCCTCGTCGATATCGGGATAGAGCCGTATCTTTTGGCCTCGACCTTGACCACCGTGATCGGGCAACGGCTGGTGCGCGTACTGTGCCCGGACTGTCGCCGCGCGACGCAGGTAACCGAGGAGCAACGGCAGCGGGATCCGCGTTTCGTCGCGCTCGGCATCGAGGCCGGGACCGCGCTGCACGAGCCAGCCGGGTGCGAGCGGTGCAACCACACGGGATACCGCGGCCGACGTGCAATCTTCGAAGTGCTGGAGATCACCGACGCGGTGCGCCGCCTTATTCTCGGGGCCGCCGATGACGCGGCCATTGAGCTGGCTGCGCGCAGCGAAGGCATGACGACAATGGTGGAGGATGGCCGCGCGCGTTGCCTCACCGGAATCACGTCCCTGGAGGAGGTTTTCCGCGTCGCAGCCTTGCGTGCGACACAGGTCCAGTCGTGAACAAGTGCTCCAATTGGCGTGTGTGACGCCCGGGACCCCACAAATCCCTGTGGCCGGCGCTTCGCCTCCGCCCTCATCGTTTGTCTAAGACATGAGAGCAGGATGCGTTGCAACGGATCATAACAACGGGCTGACATCGCATGACCCGTTTCAAATATACTGCCTTGTCGCTCGAAGGGGCATCGCTGACTGGAGAGGCCGAAGCAGCCACCGACGCGGCGCTGGCGGCTGACTTCGGTCGGCGCGGGCTGATGTTGGTGTCGCTGAAGAAGCTTGGCGACGAAGAGGCGGGCAAGTTTTTCACCTGGCCGATCGACCAGCGCGCAGTCACCGCCTTTCTCGGCGAGCTCGCCCTGGTACTGCGCAGCGGCCTGCCGCTCGACGAGGCACTGGACGTGGCTGGCCGCGACCTGTCGCCCCGCCTCGCCAGAACGGTAGCGCAATTGCGCAGCGACATCCTCGGCGGCTCGACCCTGGTCCAGGCGCTCGGGCGGCATAAAGAGGTGTTCTCCGAGGACATCGTCGCGATGACGCGGGTCGCCGAGGTCACCGGCGATCTGGACGGCGTGATCGCCGCGAGCGCCGCCGAACGCGAACGCGGACATCGCCTCAGCGAAAAGGTGCAGGGCGCCCTGCGCTATCCCGCTTTTCTGATTTCTTCCGCGGTGCTGGTGCTGCTGTTCTTCCTGGTCCAGGTCATTCCCCAATTCTCGAACCTGTTCGCCGACTCGGGCAAGGATCCGGGCGTTCTGGTCAGCAGCCTGATGGAGCTGTCCCGCCGGCTCGTCGAGAACGGGCGGGCGCTCGCGGTCGGCGCAGCAATGCTGGTTGCGGCCGCGTTGCTGATTTGGCGGATACCGTCGGCACGCGCCGCGGTCACGCTCTCGCTGCTGCGGCTGCCGGTGATCCGCAGCGTCGCCACCATGTGGCTGACCACGCGATTCCTGTCGAATCTTGCAGTTCTGGTCGGCCAGGGCGTTCCCCTCACCGACGCCCTCGCCGTCCTGGGAAACATGCTCGGCATCGAAGGGAGAATCGCGCTGGCGTCTGCCCGCGATGCGGTTCGGCGTGGTGGACGGCTGCACGAGGCGCTTGGCGCCAGTGGCCTGTTTCCACCTGTCGCTATCCGAATGGTGCGGATCGGAGAGGAGACCGGCGAACTGGCGAAGGTCGCGGCTGAAGCCGGCGCGCTCTACGGACGCAAGCTGGAAAAGCGGCTGGAGCAAATCGCCGCTCTCATCGGCCCGATCGCGATCCTGTCCATCGCCGGGCTGATCGGGGGCCTCATGGTCACGATCATGTCGGCGCTCATCAGCGTCAACGAGGCCGTTCAATAGTAAAACGGAGACGACAATGTCGGAACATGTGCAGGGTCTGGTGCGGCTGCGCGATCGCCGGGGTCACGTCCGAATGCTTATCTCGCGTCGCGCGGGCTTTACGCTGGTCGAAATGCTCGTGGTTCTCGCCATTATCGGACTGATCGTCGGTCTCGCGGCGCCACGCGTATTCAACCAGCTGGCCCACGCCAAGACCCGCACCGCCAAGGTGCAGATCGAAAGCCTGAAGAGCGCGCTGGATCTGTTTTACCTCGACAGCGGCCGCTATCCGACCACAAGCGAAGGTCTCGCGGCTCTGATCGTGCGTCCCTCCAATGCGGGGGTTTGGAACGGACCCTATGTCAAGTCCACGGCTGTTCCTCAAGATCCATGGAATCACGAATATCTTTACCAATCGCCGGGTAAAGACGGGCGCGTCTACGAAATCGTCTCACTCGGCGCTGATGGCCGCGACGGGGGGACCGGCAGTGCCGCCGACGTCACGAGCTGGTAGCGCGGACAGACCGCGCGATGGATCGGCCGGCTATGTCCTGATCGAACTGGTGGCGGCGCTGGCGCTGATCGGACTGCTGATCCTGCTGGCCTTTCCCGCACTCACGCCAGCTACCAACCAATCGCGCTTTCGCGCGTTGTCGACCAGCACGGCGACGCTGCTGCGCGACACGCGCACCGACGCCATCGCTCGCGGCGGCGAGGCCTACGCCGTGTTCGATCGACGGCGGCGAACCATCCAGGCGGGGAAGCACCTCGTTTCGGTACCCGTGGACGTCGATGTCGGGCTGCTGGCGGGAAGCCGCTGCGAGGCGAGCGGCGACCGCATCCAGATCGTATTTCGCGCGGACGGCACGAGCTGCGGCGGGGTGTTCCGGTTCGTGCGCGGCGATCGTGCAACCCGCGTTCGTGTCAACTGGCTCACCGGTCATGTCGAGATCGTGCAGGGCCATGGATAGACGTCGCGCCGGCTTCATGCTGCTCGAAGTCCTGGTCGCGCTGCTGGTCGCCGCGCTCTTCCTCGGCGTGCTGGCGCGCGTGCTCGCGAGCGCGTGGCAAGGCAACCGGCAACCGATGGAACAGGTGTCGGCGCTGAGCATCGCGCGCAGCGTCGCAAGCGAGTCCGCATCGGACAGCGAGGCCTTTACGAGCGAGGGCCGGATCGGCCGTTTCGCCTATGCGACCACGGTCGCCCCTCTTGCGATCGAACCACGTGAAAGTCTGCTGGCACCGGCGCCCGGTGGGCTCGAGGCTATGGAGAAGCGGCGTGCCGGGAACAGCGGCAACACGGAGCTGCAACGCATGACAATCGAGGTGCGCGCTCCGTCCGGCAGGAGATTGACGTTTGAAACGATCAGGCTCGACAAATCGAAGTGATTCCAGCCGCGGCTTCGCGCTGCTCGAAGTGCTGGCGGCAATGGCACTGACCGCCGCTTTCGCGGCGGTGGTGTTGCCGTTCGCCGGGCGGATGGTCGAACAATGGTGGCGCGGCGACGCCGTGATCCAGGACGCCGACGCGTGGATGCAAGTGACGGCACGGCTCTCCGCCGATCTCGCACAGGCGATTCCGCTGCCGGTGTCAGCCGACCGGCAGGCCGGGCTGGCGTTTCGCGCGAGCCGAGACGGCGTGGTGTTCGTGCGACCGCCGCGCGCAGGCAGCGAAACCGGCGGATTGCAGATCAGCGCCTACATGATCGAGCAGACCCGTTCGGGCAGCGTCCTGGTCCACTATACCGCGAGTTTCAGTCCCTACCTGATGGATGTCGATCCGCGCACGTTCGGCACCGCGACCGCGGTCATGACCGGCCCGTTCCGGCTTGCGTTCGTGCCGGTCGGCGCGGGCGGCAGCAGGCCCGAGAGTTGGTCCGGCCGCAAGGACCTGCCGCTATGGATCGAATTGATCGCCATGCCGATCGCCAATGGCGCGGCGCCGGCCGCCCCGATCGTGCTGCCTATCGCCGCGCAAGTACCGAAAGACGACCCGGCGGCACGGACGACCAGCCGGTAAAGAACTTGCGGCTGGCTTCACGACATTCGTAACGAGTTGGGCCGCGAGGCGCTCCGTATCTCGATCGGGTTACCGAATCGCCCGATCCATCCGGCGGTGATGACGCAAGCGGTGTCGAAGCGCATCGCGCATCATTTCACCGAACCGGCGTCTCCACCGTTCGTCCTCCCGCCTCGCCTTCGGTCGGCCGCTTTTGCTGATCGCCGCTCATGTCGCCTAGTCCGATCACCTGAAGCGGGCTATCCGGATTGTAGCTCTGGCGCTTCTTGATGGTGTAGACCTCGTTTGGCGGAGCTTCGGGCGTACTGCCATCACCATCACCACCGCCGTAACCGAGCACCTCAACGATGATAACCGACGGGCCGGCGCTGGTGTTCGCAACCGGCGCAGCCGTCTGCTGGGTAGCGGCACCGACGTTGGCCGCCGTGGTCAGCGCGCCGGTATTGACCGTGGGCGCCGCCGGCATGCCAATGGTGATGCCGCCGACCTGCGCGTTATAGGCGTTGACGATTTGGGTCGCGACCAGCGTGAGGTTGCCGGCGGCCCGGACGCCGGCAGCACCGAGATCGATGATGCCGCGCGGCGCCGCCAGCGTGACGTTGCTCCTGGCCGGATCCTGTCCCGGCACCGTCAGCAGCGCGGCGATGCCCGCGCCGGTCACCAACCCGTTCGGATTGATGTAGCAGTAGCCGTTGACGTCGCAGATGTTCGAGATCACCGGATTGGTGATCAGCGTCTTCGGCCCCGATCCGGCGTCGATGTCGCCATTGGCGACGAAGATGTCGATGTCGCCGCCCTGCGCCGTCATGATGCGGCTCTGGCTCACGCGAATGTCGTCGTTGGTGAAGATGCCGATCGAACCGCCCTTTGTGGTCAGAATGCCCTGCTGGTTCTGCCTGAGAATGTCGCGCCCCGATGTGCCGGCGACGATGCCGCCGCCCGGGCCAAGGATGGTGATATTGCTGCCGAGCTGGGTCTGCAACAGCGACTGCGCGATGTTGAGCCTGCCAGTGGTGACGCCACCAGTGTTGTCGCGATCGCTCGGATAACCCCGGGCCGCCGGGAACAGTGTGGCGATGGCGTCGTAGGCGCGTTGGTACTGGCCGTGGTATTGGCTTGCCGGATCTCGATAATCCCTGGCGACCTGACCGAGGAAAGCGACAAAGGCGCGCTGGACCAGCAGTTGCTGGCGAGTCGCGGAAAGGCTCTGGAAGGTCGCCCAGGCTTCGTTGCGCGACTGGCCGAGACTCGTTGCGATACCCGCGAGCAAATCAATGCCCATGCCGCCGGCATGCGCCGGATCAACATACTGGTCGATCGCGGCAGCATAGTCGACGCCGGCGCCGACGCCGAACAACAGATGGAGATCGGCGCTCTGCCGCGGCAGATACGGCCTGATCTGGAAGGTCGTGCCATTGCTCTTGGGCGCGGCGTTGCTGCCGTCGCCGATCGCCAGCACACCGCGGTAGGTGGGCGCGCCATCGAGAAGTCCACTCCTGATGAACGGGCCCATGTTGCGGCCCGCGGACAGCAACAAGGCACCTGGGCCGTAGATCGTATATGCGCCGCCGGTCAGATCCTGGCCGGCGATGATGCTGGTGACGTCGCCGGCATGGTTGTTCTGGCCGATTACGCTGAAATCGCTGATGTTGCGGCCGGCCTGAATCAGCGCCGGCTCGATCAGCGACAGGTTATTGTTGGCATTACTGATAACCGCACTCGCATTGCCTGTGATGTCGAGGCCGGCGGTGATCACCGATGGCTCGGTGTCAGCGACGTGCAAGGGCGCCGTCAGATTGGACAGCGGAACACCGAGCGGGCTGATGTATTGCGCCAGTTGCAGCCCGCTCTCCTGAACTATATTCCCGACATATTGCGACGAGGTGGTGCGCAGGTCCGGCATATTGAGCACGCCGGTCCACTTGACCGAGCCGGCGGCCAGGATGTCGAAACCGCCATTACTGGACGGCGCCAGCGACGGCCATAATAGGGCAGAACTCGACGAGAGATTCAGCGTGACGTCGCCACTGAGTGCGCTCAACGCGACTGTGGCCGGCCACAGCATGCCCATGCTTCCGGCACCGCCCGATGGGGCTTTTCGCAACATCGACAGCTCGGTTTGGCTCGACAAGGCGACCACCGATACGTCCCCCGCAACGCTCATTAGCGACACGCCGCTTCCGCTCGCCGCCGGCAGATTTCCCGGCAGGGAGACACCGTAACTGGTGAACGAAGCGGTCGTTGAGACATTGGTCACCATCGAAGCAGGATCATAGATGCCACCGATCGTGACGGGGCCCGTGGCGGTCAGGTCGATAAAGCCATCCTGCACCGCAAGCAGCAGGCTCAGGTCCTGTTGTGCCGGGCTGGCGCTTCCGGCGGGGGTGGTCGGCGCCGTGGTCCTACGGCCGGTGACCGGATTGAGCGCCGTGACCTGAACCGCCCCGCCGACGCGAATATCGCCATTACCGCGGCCGACCAGCAAGGCGCCGCTGGTGAGATCACCGCCGGCCCGCACCACCAGATCGCCGCCGCCGTAATATTTGATTTCCGGGGGCGAGGCCGCGACCTTGCCGCCGCGAACGACGATGCTCTCCGGAATCGAAACCGAGAGATCGACGATATCCTTGCCGGCGGCAATGCTGACGTCGCCGCCGCCGAGCGCGCCCACGCCCTGGAAGAAGCTGCCGTAGTTCACCCATGCCGCGGTCTGCTGGAAGTTCGAGTTAGGAAAAGGCGTGGCGCTGCCATTGGATTTTCCGGTGCGGAAGTACCATGCGGCCCAAAGCTGGCCGGTAAAGCCGTTCCTGACGCCGGTCTGGCTGCCCGGTAGGTTCGCTGTGGAAATATTACGATCCGGCGTCGGTGCCTCGATGCCGATAATCGAGCCGCCGGCACGGATCGACACGGCTCCGCCGTCGGTGGCCCAAACCGGCTGCGTCACCACTCCAGACCAAGTGGTGGCCGCGCCGATCGCTTGCACGGGCTTGGTGAAATCGCCCGGCAGATCGGCGACGCGGCCGGCGGTGTAGACCGCGCCGGGCGCGAGCGCATCGAGCCATTTGATGTCGCCAGCCGCGCTGAATCCGATCGAACCGGTGCCGGTGCGCACCAGGGTGGGAATGAACAGAACCCGGTTGCTGGGTCCGGTTGGATTGATGTAGGCGGTGTGTCCGTCGATGGTGATGTTGCCGGTGGACGCCACTGGCGAAGACACGACGGCGTCGGGATCGGCCGAGGACGCGGTCGTGGAATTGCCGAGCCCCGCCGCTCCCGCCACGAAATCGTAGGAGAACGAGCCGGCGCTGGCGATGCTTGCCGGCATCAGGTTGGCGACCGACGTGGTGTTGCGCTGATAGGTGTTGATACCGGTGGTGCCGGTCCAGACAGGGTTATTGGCGATGTTATTGGCGACGAGATCGGCGATGAGTGTGCCATCTGCCGCCGTGGTGAAGAAGCCATCGCTGATGGTGGCCCTGACCTGTACGTCATTGAGCGCGCGCAAGGTGAGCGTGCCCGCTTCACGGGCGGCGCTGGTGCGATAGACCAGCGATGCGGTCGTGGAACTGTTCACGGTTCCGGCGCCGAGATTCCAGTTGCCGGCGACCGTGATGTTGCCGCCGTTGATATCACTGCGTGGATTCACCAGCGCGATCTCCGGCCGCAGATGCACCAGCGACGCATCGACCGAACCGAAGCTCGTGGATTTGACCGATGCCGTATTGGCGGCGAACAGGGATTGCGCGAAGCCTGCCAGCGTCTGCTGATAGAAGGTGACATGATTAATCTGTCCCGGGCCGGGCGTGAAGTATCCCGATCCAGTCAGCGCCGTGTTACCGGCCGCCAGAGCACTGAGAACGCCGTTGGTCTGCGTCTGGGTGAACAGGGTCGCGGAAAGGTCGGTGCTGGTGAGCGCTCTCACACCAGTCCAGGTGCCGTCCACCATCACCAGGCTGCCGTCGGTCCTGTATTTGAACCATCCGGCCGGATCGATGATGCCGTCGAAGTGCAGGCCACCCGTGGTCGCGTCGGCCGTGCTCCAGGTTGCGTAGGCATCGAGCACGACGCCGGACGCGTTCACGACCTTGCCCTTGACGCTGACATTGACCGTGTTGTCGGTGAGCAGCGGCGCCCGGACCGTGAGCTCGCCACCCTTCCCGCCCGCGCCCGGACTGAGATCGAGCGTCGCACCTTCGGCGACGAAAACGCGGCCCGATCCGCTCGGATCGACGTTCTGATAGCCGTAGAGCGCATTGTACGTGCCGTTCGGGGTGCCGGTGGTGCCGAGCGTGATGCTGCCGCCATTGGCGATCTGCGTCGATGTGCTGGCATAGCGCGGGTTGGCGGGATCGTCGCGTCGGTGGGAAACGTCAAGCCTGGCTCCCGCATTGATGCTCACCCCGCCGCTGCGCGCGCCGCCGGCGCCGGCGACGCCCGCGCCGAACAGTTTGATGCTGCCGCCACCCGGCGCCCGCGCGTCGATGGTACCGTCGATGATGACACTGCCGTCATTGGCGGTCAGATCGACCTCAGTCGATGTCAGCGTGACGCCGCTTCTCACCCGCAGATCGCCATGACCAAGCGTCACTGCGAAACTCCCGGTGAAGCCGGACCACGGCAGGTCACCGGTCAGATGACCGGCATTGATCGACAATGTACCGCCGAGATCGTCGAACGCGGCAACGCCCTTGATCGTCCCGAACAGCGCCACGGTGCCGGCATCGGCGCTGGCGATAGTCAGCGCACCCGCATAGCCGCGTCCAGACGCCGACACATCGACGGTCGAGCCGCTGCCGATCGTCACGCTACCGCTGTTGGCGATCAACCGGACCGTACCGCCCAGGGCGTAGGTCGTCCGGTCGAGCACGGTCACTGTCGAACCCGTGACATCGATCAGCGCGCCGCCGGTCAATGCGACATCGCCGCCGGTTGCCGTCAGCGTCACTTTTCCGGAACGGGCGACGATCGTGCCCCCGTCGCTAATGCTGCCGCCGGTGAGCGCCAGCGCGCCGCCGAAGTCGCTGGCGGCGATCGCTGGCGCGTTGCCGGCGCCGGGCTGAATGGTGATGGCCCCGGCCGTGGTCAGCATGTGGCTGGTCTGGCCTGTCTGGCTGCCGCGGCTGACCACGGTAGCAGGTGCGTTCAGCGTGATGTTGGCCGAGCCCGCCCCGCCGCCGGCGAATGTCACAGTGGGGATGCTCGAATAGCCCGAGCCGCCATTGAGCAAAGTCAGCCCCGAGACGAGACCGCCCGACACCGCCGCGGCCGCAGCCGCGCCCGCACCCCCTCCGCCGCTGATGCTCACGGATGGAGCACTGGTGTAGCCGTCGCCCGGGTTGCTGAGGGCAATGCCGGTGATCCTCCCCAGAGCTTGCGCTGTCGCCCCGGTCCCGCCGCCGCCGACGAAAGAAAAGGTCGGCAAGTCGGTATAACCTGAACCGGCATTGGTGACTGTCACACCGACCACGCCGAGCGACGCGGTGATGTTGACGCCGCTACCGCCGCCGCCGCTGAACG
>Ga0081540_1001624_pt1 | contig 19159 bp, 14 predicted proteins | sample TabmetS2T1R1_FD_71024 | JGI IMG/M metagenome (GOLD analysis project Ga0081540, IMG submission 71024) | Tabebuia heterophylla rhizosphere microbial communities from the University of Puerto Rico - S2T1R1 | ecosystem: Host-associated > Plants > Roots > Rhizosphere ... | reverse complement strand
CCTGTTCAAGGTCGCGGTGATCGCCCAGCAGATCTACTTCCGCTACCGGCAGGGCCTGACACAGGACGAGCGCTTCGCCGGGCTCGGATTCGCGGTCGCGCTGCTGGCGCAGGTGGCGGTGCGGGCGGTGGACCGCAACCGGATCTCGAAGCTCCTCGACTGAGGCGCCGGGCTCGTTCAGCGCGCCCGCCGACCCGAAGCATCAGGCTGCTCCGAGGGGAGCGAGGGTTACCCGGTCGGCGCGGCGGGGCCGGACCACCGGCCTGCGCGATCTCCAGTGCTCCGGGGTCACGCGGAGGGCTCCCACCCCGAGAGGATCGCCCGGCCCGGTCGCGTCCACGGGGTCGAGCCGGCGTGGCCGAGACCCTGCCAGCTCCCCGATCCTTTCGGTATCTGGAGTGCCATTCCACGTCCCGAAAGGAGCGCCCGGCCCGGTCGCGTCCACCGGGTCCAGCCGGCGTGGCCGAGACCCAGCCAGCTCCGCGATCCTTTCGGTATCTGGAGTGCCATTCCACGTCCCGAAAGGATCGCCCTGCCCGGTCGCGTCCACGGGGCCCAGCCGGCATGGCCAAGACGCTGCCATCTCCCCGATCCTTTCGGTATCTGGAGTGCCATTCCGCGTCCCGAAAGGATCGCCCGGCCCGGTCGCGTCCATGGGGCCAGCCGGCGCGCTCTCACCAGAGACGCTTCGCCACCACCGGCATGACGAACTCCTCCTCGTGGTGGGCATGCCCGTCGATCCGGAGCCTGAGTCTTCCCTAAATCGGCCCTACCAGCCGGGAGCTCAGGGGTAGAGGATGTCGATGATCTCGGGCTTTTCCTCCTCGCTGGCGACGACCTCGTGGCAGGCGCCGCTGCAGCGTTGCTGCATCGCATCGCCCTTGGCGTTCACCATCTTCGAGTCGTGGCAGCGGAAGCAGCCCGGGTCGTGCTGGAAGAAGTCGACGTAGGTCCCCCACCCGACCTTCATGTCGGGGAAGTTGTTGTGGGTCCACTCCTCGGCGAGCACCTTCCCCGCCGCGTCGACCTTCGCCTTCCCGGCGGCGTCGAGCCCGGGGGCGACCTTGGCGTAGGAGGCCTGCAGCGCGGCCGGGAGCTCCTTCAGCGCCGCCTGGTGCGACGGGTAGCTCGCCTTGATCGCCGCCAGCGCCTCGCGCTTGATGAACGGCAGATCCTTGTCGATCGCCCCGCGGGCGATGGCCCGATCCACGACCGTCTCCGGCTTCCAGAACCGGTGGGCCGGCCGGCTGTGGCAGTCGGTGCACCCCATCTCGGTCCACTCCGCCTCGGCGGGGGCCTTCGCGTCCTTCACCGCGTACTTTTCGCTCGTGCCGTCGGGACGGGTGACCTCGAGCTGGGTGATGGTCCTCCGCGTCGGGTCGGAGAGGTAGCGGACCTTCATTCCGTTGTGCTGGTGGACTCCATGCCACTTCCCGTCGCGGAAGCCGCCCACGATCATCCGGAGGACGGTGGTCTTCTCCACTGCCTTCTCCCCGTCCGCGTAGCTCTTCCGGATGATGACCCGATCGTCGCCGAAGCGCTCGGTGGCGTGGCATCGCGTGCAGATCGCGCTGGAGACGGGGACCGGCTGCGGCACCGGGCGCGAGTAGTCGCCGGCGATGAACTCGACCATCTGCCGGGCGCCGTTGAGCTTGGCCTTGGCGAAGTGGCTGGCCCCCTCGCCGATGTGGCAGTCGGCGCAGTACACGTTGGAGTGCATCGTCTGCTGGTGGGCGACGGCCTCGGGCTGCATCACGTTGTGACAGGTCCCGCCGCAGAACCTGTCGCTGTGCATCACGTTGAGAGCCTTGTAGGTCGCCACCGAGATGATCATCAGATTGAGCACCGTCAGGGCGAAGACCACCAGGGTCATCGTCCGGAGCCTCGGGTCGTTGAAGTCGAGCACCGGGAACGAGGTGGGCTGCCCGGCCTTCTCCCGCTTCTTCAGCTGACGCAGCCCGATGGGAATCAGCACCAGGCCGATCACGAAGATCGTCGGCAGGATGATGTAGCTGATGATGCCCCGGTAGTTCCCTTCCTCTGCGCCGGTCAGGGAGAGCGCGAGGATGATCAGGAAGGAGATCGCCGCGAACGTGGCGAGCACCACTCCGGTCGCGGAGAGCCAGTGCCTGGTCGCCAGGAACACGAAATCTCGAAGCGCCGCGAAGGGTCTTTTCAAGTTCGTCCTCCCGCCGGTTTCCCCGGCGGCGTACGAGGTCCGACGGTCAGAAATCGACTCGACCGTTCAGGTGAGTGGAGTTCCCGTCTGCGTCCACGATGATGTTCCCGTCGCGGGTGACCGAGCGCGAGTGGCAGTTGGCGCAGCTGGTGAGGGTCGCGCCGGGGTGGCCGGGGATCTGGGGCGGAATGCCGTGGCAGGTGCCACAGGCCGCCTCTCCCGGCCCGCCGTTGAACTTCGGGGTTCGATTGACGGTCGGCGCGGTGTCCTGCGACAGGCCCGCTCCCGACCCGTGGCAGTACGAGGTGCAGGTCGCGGTCGCGGGGTCGTAGGTTGGCGTCGCTCCGTCCTTCCGCGCCAGCGTCCCCGCGTCCGGAGGGAAGACCTCCGCCGGCGGCCCGTGGTCGATGTGGCCGGGGCTGTGAATGTCGGTCGGCACGACATGGCACTCGTTGCAGGCCACCGGCGCGGAGACCTTGTGCAAGGCCTCGAGGTGCTCGCGGTGCGCTCCCACGGTCTGCAGCGTCGGATCGGATCGGCCGAGCACGTCGATGGGAGGCGCCGGGCTGTCCCCGCTCCCGTGGCACCCGATGCAGCTCCCGGCCGGCGCCGCCAGATTCACCTGGCCGTTGGAGTGGAGCGGCGAGCGCGGCTGCCCGTCGATGTACGAGGGCCGGTGGCAGGTGTTGCAGCGGGTGTCCGGCCCGTGTCCGGCCGGCGGGTTTCCGTGGCAGCTGCCGCAGCGAGCCTGGTTGTCGCCGACCGCGGTCCAGACGATGGGGTTGATCTGCGTGGCGTTCGCGTCCTGGAACGGCGCGTGGCAATAGCTGTTGGCGCAGGTGGCGGCCTTCCGGTCCCAGGCGAACGAACCGGCGTAGCCCCCGTCCACGATCACCGGCGCGGGCCCGGTGATGAGCTGGCCCCCGGTCTGGTAGTGGCCCTCGTCTCCGGGGCTGGTCGGCGTCTTGTGGCACACCTCGCAGGAGAAGGCGGTGTGCTTCGAGCCGTCCGTCACGTGCGTCTGGTGCGCTCCCACCGTGACCAGCGAGGTGGCGGAGTTGTAGTTGAGATCCCCGGGGGGCGCCGCGTTCGCCGCGCTGCCGTGACACATGTTGCAGGCCAGCACGCCGGACGCATGGCAGCTCTGACAGGCGACGCCGGCGCTCCCGCCGCTGAAGTCCTGGCCGTGGCAGGCCTGGCAGCCGGTGAGGTTGTAGACCGCCTGGCGCAGCACGCGTCCGTGGAACTGGTCGGTGTTCCCCGGATCCATCCAGCCGTTGATGTGCACCGTGTACGCCTTGGGCTTCAGCGCGCATTCGACGACCCAGCTGTGGAGCACCTTGATGTCCTTCTCCGGAATCGCGACGTGCCCGCCGGGAAGCTGTCCCCGCGCCGCGAGCAGCAGGGCCGAGGAGTTGTCCCCTGCCCGGACCCGCGGAGTCCCGTCCGGTCGCCGCGCGATGGCGGCCTGGTAGCTGTCCACTCGGTAGTCGCCCTCGGCCTTGCTGGCCCCGTGACACTCCGCACAGTGCGTCTGGAGCACCGGCCCCACGCCCTGGGCGTAGCTGTCGTCGCACCTGGCCTGTCCCAGCTGCTGGGCGACGCCGCTGGAGCATGCGGCGAGGGTCGGGAGGGCGAGGAGCAGCACCGCCCGGAGGAGCGCGGGGCGGTTCAGGGGTGACATGACTGGCACATGGGCTTGCCGCCGATCTCCGACGTCGAGTGCTTCGACAGCCAGGCAGGCGGGTGAGGGTTGCCGCCGGGCGCGCCGACGCGGTGACAGGTCACGCAATTGGAGGCCGCGCCCTGGTCGTGACAGGAGGCGCAGCTCACGATGTCCTTCCGGGCCTCCGTCCCGTGGAAGAGCGGGCTGCCCGGAGTCAGCCAGCCTGCGGGGTGCGGGTTGAGCGGGTTGCTCGAGTCCGACGTCAGGCGCTGCTGCCGGTGACAGTCGGTGCAGAAGCTCACCGCGTGGCACTTCTGACAGGACGCCTGATTCGCCCGGGCCTCGATCGAGTGCCGGGTGATGAAGTCACCCCGGTGGATCCAGTTCCGGTCCACCCGCTCGGGATAGAGGATGTCCGGCTTGAACGGCCGGGTCTTCGAGGCGTGGCAGTCCGCGCAGAAGGTCTGCTCGTGGCAGGTGTCGCACGCGGCGGAGGTCGACCGGGCGATCTGCGGATGCTGCCGGGTGAAGTTCCCCCGGTGACTGAAGATGGTGGTGGGCTTCAGTGGGAAGTGCGTCAGATCCAGGTGGCAGGCGTAGCACTGGCCATTGTCGAACTGCTGCTTGTGCGGCTGGTGGCAGCTGATGCAGACGCTCATCGGCGGCACCGGCTTGTCCAGCTGTCCCTTCTCCGGAAGGGCCTTGTGGCAGACCTCGCAGTTCTCGTCCTTCTCCAGATGCTTCGCGTGGTTGATGATCAGGTAGGGCGGCTTGGTGACGTAGGTCGCGGGTTTGTCGGCGTTCAGGTGGCACATCCCGCACTTGCCTGCGTCCTTCTCTTTCTGATGGCAGCCGAGGCAGACCTTCTCCCTGGGGAGCGCAGGCGGCTTTCCCAGCTCGGTCTGGTCGAAGATCGATTCGTGGCAGGCCAGGCAGTCCACCCCGGCCTTCTTGTGACCCGCGTGGTTGGGGTTGAACTGGAGCTGGCTTCCGGATCCGGCGTGCGCCGCTCCTCCCGCGAGCAAGATGGCCACCACCGAGAACGACGTGCCGACGGATCGCCGGGTCATCGCGAGGCCTTCGCGTTGAGGAACGGGAAGTCGTATCCGATGCGCGCGGTGGCGGTGTAACGCGCCTGGAAGAAGGGCGTCGTTCCGATCGAGCCGCTGAGCATCGCGTTCCATCCGGAGCCGATCGCCCAGGTGACGCTCGCCGTCCCCACCAGCGAGTCGTCACCTCCGTTGAGCTCACCGTGGAGGATGGTCCAGTCCACGTCGCCGCTGAGCTTGATCTTCTGGGTCAGCGGGTAGATCACCCACGCCCGGAAGTCGTTGATGCCGTTGGCCTCGACGACGCCGTTCGCGGGGACGTAGAGGAACCGGGCGTCGAGACCGACGGTGGCCTTGCGGGTGATCCGGTAGGTGACTCGTAGCTCGGCCTCGTCGCCGTTGCCGCCGTCCACCCACAGCCTCTGGTACTCGCCGTAGAAAGCGAGGCGTGGAAGCGCCTGCCAGAACACCCCTGCTCCCAGGCTGTCGTTGTTGATGTTGGAGAACACGCTGAAGATCGAGGTCATCGGCAGGGAGAGGTCCGGCGAGGTGTGCTGGGCCTTCACGAAGACCTCGACGTTGGGGAGCACCTGATACGACACGGTGAGGTCCGCGTCGGCGAACGCCCCCTCACGGAGATTCAGGATGCCGGACGCGGTCGCCGCGAGGTTCGGGAGGATCACCCACCGGCCATCGAGCCCCAGGTCCTCCCGGGACACCACGCCACCGCTCAGGATCTCGATGAAGGAGAGCCCGATCTCGCTGCCGTAGGTCGGCCTCCAGAACGCGCGTCCGCCGAAGGCGAACTCGCCGACGGGATAGCTGAAGCGGGAGACGACCGGCGCGCCGGCGTACGCCTGGATCCCGAAGCCCTTGCCGATGAAGACGGTGCCGTTCACCCCGTCGAGCTGGAGCACCCGTGCCGCGCCCCCGGAGACCAGCTGCCTTCCGAGGGTGAGGTTCAGGCGGCGGTTGAACAGCGCGCCCTGGACGAACAGGAGGTCGATGTCCCCGGTCGTCCCGTTGCCGGTCCCGACCGGATCGCTGAGCGAGGCGAGCTGTCCCCAGGCGGAGAGCTGGATCTTGAGGTCGTCGACCCCGTTCATCTCGATCCCCCGCACGGTGAGGCCGACGATCTCCGTCCCCCAGAATCCAGTGCGCGTGTCCCCGGCCTTCCAGTCCGGCGCCAGGCGCAGGACCGTCGTCGAGTTGGCTTCGATCACCGGAGCTGGACCGACCACGCCTGCATCGGAAGGCTGCTGCGCAGCTGCCACCGGCGCCCAGACGACGAGGACCAATCCCAGGACCGCGGCGCGTTTCATGGGACCTTCTCGCGCTGGTAGGGGGGCACGTACGGCGACCGGATGTTGTGGACGGCCGAGACCGAGAGGATCGCCCCGGGATCGTGACAGATGTTGCAGGTCTCGATCGGCGGGCCACTCGGCGGGATGAACGTGTTCGCCGCGGCGTGGGACGCGGCCGCCGCCGAGTCATGGCAGGTCAGGCACGCGCGGGCCGTCGGGGTCTGCCAGGCGACGTTCACGCACTTCCCCGACTGGCAGCTCTGGCCGAAGCCGCAGGGAGCGCTGTCCGAGCAGCTGGCCTTCGTGTCCCGGTGGCAGTTGGTGCACGAGCGGACGTCCACCGGGGCCAGGATCTCCCCGAAGCCGGAGAGGGTGTTGTTGAAGCCCAGGTAGCTCAGCGTTCCCGCCGGGATTCCGGGCGGCAGGCCGAGGTTGGTGCGTTCGGTGAAGTTGTCGCGCAACCGCGCGAAGTGGATGTCGTGGATCAGCTGCTGGTAGTCGATGGTGATTCCCGGCGTCGGGTCCACCGTCACCGTGCAGACGCCGCCACTGCACGCCTCCCAGCCGGCCGCCGAGCCCGGGCACTGCGCATTCGTGGTGCAGGCCACCCCGGTCGACCCCACACCGCGGTCGAGCGCGTTCTGGCTGTGGCAGGTGCTGCAGGTCTCGCCGTTCTTCCGCTGGCCGCCGTGCTGGGCGAGATGCGGGAAGCCCGACGAGGTCATGCCGTGGCATGCGCCGCAGGCGGCCTGGGTCACCACCTGCCGTCCCGAGGCCGTCTGGCTGGCGCCGAAGGCGACGGCCACCTGCGCATCGACCGCGTCCCGCACGCCGGTCGTCGTCCGCGCCCAGTAGAACCAGACGGTGTAGCTCCCCGCCGGGTTGGTCTGCGTTCCGGCGGCCGCGTTGTTGATCGGCGCGAGCGAGCTCGCCGGCCAGGTCGCGGTCGGGACGTAGGTGTACGTCTGCGAGGCCCCGTCGTAGGTCAGCGTCCCCTGCCCCGCGGTCTTCATGTTCAGCCCGCCGCCGCTGGTCCCGTAGACCCGCTGCGGGTTCGAGGTCGGACCGGCGACGAGGAACGTGCCCGCCCACGCGGAATTGGTGACGAGGTCCGGCACCACCGCCGGCGGGGTGTGATTGTCGAAGAGCTGGAACTTCAAGGTGAGCGTGTCCCCGACCTGGAAGCTGCTCCCCGGGCCTGTCCCCCCGGTGACTGCCACGTTCTTGAAGGCGAAGCCCTGGAGCGTGATGGGGGCGTTGAAGGTCGAGATGAAGTGCCCGGCGGTGATGGGCGAGACGCCGTTGGTCGGCCCGTGGCAGGTGCCGCACTGGGCGTCGTCCGGCTGGACGGGGTGGGTCTGCCGCTCGCAGTTGCCGGTCCCGGCGTTGCAGACCGCGAACGTGCCGAAGCTCGTGCATTGAGAGCTGGAGGTGCAGGCGCCTCCGGAGGGCTGGCCGAAGACCCGAGGCGGGTTGAGCGTCCCGGTGTCGAAGAAGAGGTTGTCGTGGCAGGTCCCGCAGGCCAGCCGCGAGGGCGAGGTCTGCCACCGGGAATCGGCGTGGCAGCTCGTGCAGTCCTTCTCCATCGCCGTGGCCGGGTTCGCCGTGTCCCCGGTGGGCATGATCGGGAAGCCCACGTTCAGGTAGCTCGGCAGAGAGGGGTCCGCGGGCAGGTCGTACTCGGGATGCGCCACCCCGGCGTCCGTCTGGTGCTCGCCGCGGTGCACGCCGTGGACCTTCCGCACGGTGTGGTTGACGCTGTAGCCGTCGTTGTTGTGGCAGAGGTTGCAGGTCCCCACCGGGGCCGAGTCGAGCGCGTAGTCGCCCAGCGGCGCGAAGCCCGGCTGGATGTGGTGGAGGTACACCTTCCCGTTCGCCAGGGCCTGGTGACAGCTCAGGCAGCTCGAGGCGTCGGCCGCCCCGCTCGCGAACTGCTCGACGGTGCCGGTGCCGATCTGGAGATCCTGGAGCGGGAAGAACTGGTCCTCCTCGTCCTTGCTCTTCGTCCAGACGCCCACCGTGTACGTGCCGGGGACCTCGCTGCTGACCGGGGCCAGCGTGTAGGTGACGGTTCCGTCCGCGGCGAGGGCCAGGTTGTTCTGGGACGGGTCGGCGAAGGACGGTGAGATCAGGCTCACGAAGTGGTGCTGGTTGTTGGCGGCGCTCCGGTCGGTCACCGCGTTCAGGAGCGTGCTGGCCGTCCGGACCGCGAGCGTGCGCCGTGGCCCGGCGACGTACAGGCTCTCGGTGCCGACCTCGGAGGGCTGGAGGAGCCGGTCGCAGCCCGCCCCGCTGACCTTCACCGTCACGACCGGCTTCTCCCCCGCGGTGAAGAACTGGCCGTTGATCGGGCTGGAGACGTCGAGCGTGACGCCGGCGATGCCCGCGGTTCCCCCGTCGATCTTCACGCAGGGCCGGACCCCGGCGTCGCCGGTCGGGCCCGTGGGACCCGGAGGGCCCTCAGCGCCCTGCGTTCCCCGGTCGCCGAGACAGCCGAGCCCGAGGACCGCCATTCCCAGCAGCGACAGCGCCCACCTCATCGCCGCTCCTCCCGACGTCACCGGACGCCGTCCGGCGCGGGGAACCGTACCCCGCGAGGCACAGTTTCGGGAGCACTGCGTCGTGGGCCAAAGGTCCTATCCGGGAGGGCGGCCAGGAGGCGCAAATCCTGCGCGCCGGACCGTGCGCTCCCCCCGATCTGCGCACCCTCCGCGACCCGTTGCGATCGCGCGCACACCGCGTTCACCCCGACGAGCTGCAATGGGCCCTCGGGCCCAGTCGACCGATGCGCGAACGGCCTTGAACTTCCTTGCGGCTCCAACGTCGATCCGCTAGGCGTCCATCAACCTGGAGGGCTCGCATGAAGCACGTTCGTCTCGTGGCGTCGCTCGCAGCTGGTTCCATGCTCCTCGGCGCGTCCGCGCTGGCTCAGGAAGTCGACAAGAAGGCCGAGCGGGCATGGAAGTCCAAGTGCGCTGCTTGCCACGGCCAGACCGGCAAGGGCGACACCGAGCAGGGCAAGAAGCTCAAGGTCGAGGACATGACCGCCGCTGCGTACGCGGCGAAGAAGGACGACGCGCTCGCGAAGGCCATCCTCGACGGTGTGAAGACGCCGAATGGTGACATGCCGGGGTTCAAGGGCGAGCTCACGCCTGAGCAGGCCGCCGCCCTGGTCAAGTACACGCGGACCTTCAAGAAGTAGCCGGAGGTCGGCGACCTGGACGCGGGCAGCCAGGCAGGATGCCCGCGCCCTGGATGCAGCCAGTGGTGGTTCGCCGTGGCGTGAGCGACGGGCGCACGTCGTTCCGTGAGGGCGCCCCCTCACGGTAGGTGTTGCCCGGTCGTGACGGCGTGGTGACGCGCTCTGCACGCTCACTTCTCCCGCGTTCCTTGCAGCGGTCGCCCTCCCCCGGTGCAAGGGGTGCGCAGGGGGACCGACTGGCCCCCCGGGAAGTGCTCGCGAAACGGGCTGCTCGGGTGGGGTCCGCTTCTTGCTCCTGCCCACGTCAAACCTGGGCACAAGGGCGCATTGCGTGCGGCCGAAGGTTGGACGACATGATCCCGGACGATCGACTCCGAGAGGGGGTCCCATGAAAACGCGTGTTCCGTTCGCAGCACTGACGGTCGCTCTGGCCGTCGGCGTGGGCTGCACGGGCCCGGCCGGTCCGACCGGCCCCGCCGGCCCCACCGGCGACGCAGGGCCTCCCGGTCAACCTGGGACGAACGTCATCACCGTCGCGAGCAACGCGACAACGCCCGCCGACGCCCAGAACGCCATCTGGGCCGCGCTGGTGCCTCAGGTGACGGTCCAGAGCGTCACCATCCAGAGCCCGCCGGTGGTGAAGTTCACGGTCAAGGACGGGACCACCGGGCTCCCGATCGTCGGCCTCGGCAACGCCTCGAAGAGCAGCACCGCCACCGTCGCGGGGCTGACCAACCTCTCCTTCGCCCTGGCGAAGATCGTGCCCGGAACCGCCAACAGCCCGAACCGGTGGGTGAGCTACATCGTGACCACGGTGCCGACGACGACCGCGGCGGCCGCGCCGAGCCGGCCGAGCACCGACAACACCGGCACCCTGCTCGACAACGGCGACGGGAGCTACATCTACACCTTCTACCGCGACGTGAAGGCCATCAAGGACCAGGTCGCGGGGATGACCGTCTCGGCCCCCAACAACATCGCCGACCTCGACGACCTGACCTACGACGGGACGCTGGTCCACCGGCTCACCATCCAGCTCTATGGCAACGCCCCGGGCACGGGCACCAACACACCCAATGGAGTGCAGGTCGTGGCGCCGGTGATCATGGGGCGGCCGACCAATGCCATCTACGATTTCGTGCCCTCCACGGGACAGCCCGCGGAATCGGGCCGGGAGATCGTCGCCACCGCGAAATGCGACGAATGCCACCGCGTGCTTGGTGGTTTCCCGAACGACGATCCCGAGAGCTCCGCAGCTGGCTTCCACGGCGGAGCGCGGAACGAGACTCGCTACTGCGTCGTTTGCCACACCGATCAGCGCAAGTACGGCAGGACGGAGGCGACCAGAGATCCCTCCACGCTGACCTTCACCTCGCAGACCTACAGGGTCTTCGACCGCGCCCTCGGCGACATGCCGAACAACATCCACCACATCCACATGGGCGAGGTGCTGGCGTGGAACAACTACGACTACGCAGGCGTGAAGTACAACGAGGTCCTCTTCCCGCAGGACATCCGGAACTGCACCAAGTGCCACGACGGCTCGGACAGCTCGACCTCGAAGACCGCGCAGGGAAACAACTGGATGACCGTTCCCAGCCGGAAGGCCTGCGGGGCGTGCCATGACGGCATCGACTTCGCGACCGGCAAGGGCGTCACCCTGGCCGACGCCGCGGCGGGGCTGAAGGAGACCACGATCTACCCCGGGGGCCTGGCCCACGGCGGCCTGGCACAGCCCGACGACTCGCTGTGCATCCAGTGCCACAAGTCGAGCTACATCGACGCGTACCACCTCCCGGTGACCCCCCCGAATCCGGGCAACGCGCTCGCGGTCACCGGCGGGAACTCCAACACGAATTCGGCCTGGATCGCGTCGAACCCGGCCCGCCTGCCGAACGGCGCCATCAAGGTGAGCTACGACATCAAGAGCGTCTCGGTGAACGCGAGCCACCAGCCGGTGATGGTCTTCCGGATGCTGCAGAACGGCCAGCGGAAGGACCTCAACGACCTCGCGACCAGCGCGGCCAATCCGGCGACCGGCCAGAAGGAGCTCTGGGACAACTTCATGGGGGCACCGAGCCTCTACTTCGTCTTCTCGGTGCCGCAGGACGGCATCATGGCGCCCGCCGACTACAACGCGACCGTCAGCGGATACCTCCGGAGCATCTGGAACGGGACCTCGGGAGGCTCGGGCAAGGGAACGCTGACCGGCCCCGACGCGGACGGCTACTACACCGGAACGCTCACCGGCGTGACCATCCCCACGAGCGCAACGCAGCTGACGGGAGGGATGGGTTACTCGTACAGCGTGACCAGCACCCTGCCCCTGACCCAGACCAACGTCACGAGCAACGTCTACCCGTTCCACAACTACCCGACGTCGGATCCGACGGCCACGGGGCAGACCAACAAGCAGGGGGGCCTGATCGTCATCGCCCCCAACGCGCAGAAGGTGGCCGCCAACTTCACTGCCCGGCGAGCCATCGTCGAGGACGCACGGTGCAACAAGTGCCACCAGGAGCTGGGCACGTTCACCGAGGACGCCTTCCACGCCGGTCAGAGGAACGACGGAACCACCTGCTCGTGGTGCCACACCCCGAACCGGGCCAGCAGCGGCTGGTCCGCGGACTCGACCTACTTCGTGCACGCGATCCACGCCGGCGCGGCGCGAGCGGTCCCGTTCACCTGGCACGCCAGCAGCACGACGTCTTCATTCGCCGACGTGAGGTACCCGGGAATCCTGAAGCAGTGCGAGACGTGCCACCTGCCGGGGACCTACGACTTCAGCGCCAGCGCGTCTGCCGCGGCGGTGCCGAACAAGCAAGTCCGGACCGTGGCGACCGGTGCCTTCAACAAGACGGTGGGCGGGACCATCCCCAGCTTCTCGTACAACTCGGGTAGCGGCTCGTGCGTGAGCAGCCCTTCGGCTCCACAGACGGACGTCGGGGTCTTCTCGCTGTCCCCGTACATCGCCGCGTACCCCACGACCTATGGGGTCGGATTCAGCTTCAACGCCGGGTTGAACGCGACGAACCCCTCCTGCGGGCCGGACGGAACGGTGATCGCTGCGAACCCGCCGGGCGGCACCATCCAGGCGGACATGGTGACCCTGGTGAACTCGCCCATCGCCGGCGTGTGCTTCGCCTGCCACGACTCGCCGGAGCAGGTCGCGCACTTCCAGCTCAACGGCGGCTCGATCTACCAGCCGCGCGGAACGGCGGTGAACACGACCGAGACCTGCCTCATCTGCCACGGGCCGGGGAAGATCGCCGACATCCACGTCGTCCACGCCCCGTAGCCTACGGGTCGGCGTGGTGACGGTGCCGGAGCAGCCGACTCGGTGCTCCGGCGCCGCCGTGTCCGGCGAGCCTCGGCCCTCCGCACATCGGGACGCTCGCCGAAGCGCGCAGGAGCGCGCCAGGGCCCAGGCTCAGAAGCGGGCGCGGAACCCGACGGCCACCCGGCCGGAGGTGAGCAAGGTCGTGCCGGTGAGGGGCAGCGAGTTGTTGAGGAGGTCCCACTGCAGGCTTCCCGCGACCCAGACCGTCCAGTCATTCCCGATCTTCACCGAGACCCGCAGCCCGGCCACGTGCGCCTGGCCATAGGCGGTTCCGTCGTCGTCGTTCACGTACTGGAGGAACTGGTACCAGGGACTGATGCTCCAGTTTCCGATGCGCTGCTCGAGCATCGGGCTGATCGACCACCGCTGCGGAGCGAGCGGGAACCCACCGCCCAGCGACGACAGCTGCTGCGCCAGGTTGGTGAAGAAGCTCGCCGAGAGAGGATTCTGGTCGTAGACGTAGACGCTGGCCGACAGCCCCAGATCGGTGGTGCTTCCCAGCGGCTGCAGCAGCGCGGCCGAGAGCATGAACTGGTTGATGGTGTCGGTCCCGCCCTTCAAGAGCGTGCGCAGCTTCTGGCAGCCGCGCGTGTTGGGGAAGAACTTGCAGATCGTCTGGAAGGTGGAGCCCGACACCGGCTGGCCGGTCCGGGGATCCACCGCCGCGTCCAGGCGCTGGTGGGTCGACATCAGCGTCCATCCGGCGCTCACGTCGAGCACCGTCCCGCCGAGGACGGTCTCCAGGAATTCGGTCCCACCGATGACGAAGCTCGCCCCGAAGAGCACGCCGACGCTCGAGCTGGCGTTGTGGACCTGGATCTCGGTGCCCGGCGTCACGTCGTCGGGCGGAGGGAGCGTCGTCCCGAAGCGCTGGCTCGCGCTCGGGGAGCCGGAGACATCGAGGTAGAGATCGACCCGGGGCGAGGCCTCGAGCTCGAGCCCGCCCACCACGCCGAGGACCTGGGCGCTGCTCGTCCCGAACACCGCGCCTTCCTCGGGGGGCGTCTCGCCGTCGTAGGTGTACGTGCCGCCGAGCTTCAGGGTCCAGGCGTCGTCCAGCTCGAAGCGGAAGGTGAGCTGGTCCGCAACGTAGGCGCTCTGCGGCGTGCTCGGAGAGTTCTGGTAGAGGCCCAGCGCGAGCTCGTTGCTCACCGAGTGCGCCCGCACGGGCCCCGCGCCCAGCAGCACCAGGAGCAGCAGCCGTTGGACGCGCATCACCAGACCCCGCAAGGTTGGCACAAACCTCTGGCAACCCGGGAGGCGGGCGAAAGTCTCGCCGGCGCCCCCGGGTAGGGGTGGGTGGGCCTGGGAGGCGGGCGAACTGTCACCTGTCCCTGCCCGAGGGCTCGTTCGACTTCCCCCCGCCCCTCCGGTTCTGCTTATGCTCCGCGCGCTGGACTTGGCCGGGAGGGCCCCAGGGATGCAATTCAAGAAGCTGTTCCAGGTTCTCGTGCTCGGTGGTGCGATGGCCGGTGCGGTTGCGGCCACGGCCTGCAGCCAGGCGAATGCGCAGGACAAGGCGAAGAAGCCCCCCGCAGACGCCGGGACCAAGGATTCTTCCGCCGGGGGCGGGGTCAAGGGCTGGTGACCTCGGCCCGTCGCGCGGCGGGGGAGGCGTGGGCCTTCCGCGCGCGGGTGGAGCAGGAGGCAGCGCTGCGGTTCGACCGGCTGGCGACCGTGGTCGCCGGCTTCGACCCGGGTTCGCCCGTGCCGGCCATGATGCGCCGGGCAGCAGACGACGAGCGCCGTCACACCGAGCTGTGCGCGCGGCTGGCGCACGGCCTGGGCAATCCGGTTGCGCTGGACCCTGGGGCCGAGCTGGCCTCCATCGCGCCGCACTCGCTCGACGCACGGCAGGCGGCGCTCTACGAGGTGGTCGCCGCCTGCTGCATCACGGAGACCGAGAGCATGGCGACGCTCACCACGCTCCTCGCCGGCGAGCAGGAGCCCGAGGTCCGGGAGGTGCTGCACAGCATCTCGAAGGACGAGGTGGTGCACTCCCGCATGGGCTGGGCCCACCTGTCCCGAGAGTCCGTCGCGGCCGAGGTCGCCTTCCTCGGGCCGCTCATCCCCGGGATGCTCGCCGGGACCATCGACGAGGGGCTGTTCGGGCCGCCGCCTCCGGACGAGGACCCGGAGGCGCTGCTCCGGCTCGGAGTGCTCCCGCTAGCGAAGAAGCGCGAGGTCTTCCTCGGCACGCTGGAGCAGGTGGTGTTCCCCGGGCTCGAGCGCTTCGGCGTCGACCCGGAGTCCGGGCGCAGGTGGCTCGCCCACGCCGCCGGGTTGAGCTGAGCCGCTACCCCGGCGGCAGCACCGCCCCCGCGGCGAACGTCGGCGGCTTCCGGGCCTTCGACGCCTGCTCGTAGGCGTAAGCGAGATTCAGGAGCTTCGCCTCGCTCCAGGGCCCTCCGAAGAAGCTGAAGCCCACGGGCAGCCCGCGGACCTGGCCCATCGGCACCGTCACGTGCGGATACCCCGCCACGGCCGCCGCCGTGCTGCAGCCGCCCGACGAGTAATCGCCGTTCACCCAGTCGATCAGCCAGCTCGGCCCCTGGGTCGGCGCGACGATGGCGTCGAGCTTGTGCTTGCTCAGCGTCGCGTCGATGCCCTCCTTCCGGGAGAGGCGGATGCAGGCGTCGCGGGCCTTGCGGTACGCCGCCGACGTCAGCGGGCCCTTCTTCTCCGCGTCGAGGAACAGCTCCTGGGCGAAGAGCGGCATCTCCGCGTCGGCGTGGGCCTGGTTCCACTCGATGAGCGCCTTCATCGTGCGCGGTCCGGAGCCGCCGAGCTTCGCGAGGTAGGACTCGAGGTCGGCCTTGAACTCGTAGAGCAGCACCTCGAGCTCGGGCTCGTCGATCTTCCCCGCGGTGGCGAGGTTGGCGGGGTCGACCAGCACCGCGCCTTCGGCCTTGAAGATCTTGAGGACCTCCTCGGCGAGGGCGTCGGTCGCCGGGTGGTAACCGAAGTACTTGGTCCGGGAGACGCCGATGCGGGCGCCCTTCAGCGCGCCGCGGTCCAGCGCTGCCGAGTAGCGGACGCCGAACTTCGCTCCCTTCGCCCCGGTCGCCGCATCCGCCGGGTCACGCCCCGCCAGCACCTCGAGCAGCAGCGCCGCGTCCTTGACCGTGCGGGCCATCGGCCCGGCGGTGTCCTGGCTGTGGGAGATGGGGACGATGCCGCTGCGGCTGACCAGCCCGACGGTCGGCTTCACCCCCACCAGGGCCGAGGCGGACGAGGGGGAGACGATGGAGCCGTCGGTCTCCGTGCCCACCGCCACCGCGCAGAGGTTCGCGGACACCGCCACGCCCGAGCCCGAGCTCGATCCGGACGGGCTCCGGTCCAGCGCGTACGCGTTCCGGCACTGCCCGCCCCGCCCGCTCCAGCCGCTGGAGGAGTGCGTGGAGCGGAAGTTGGCCCACTCGCTGAGCTGCGTCTTCCCGAGGAGCACCGCGCCGGCCTCGCGCAGTCGCACGACCAGGAATGCATCCGCGGGGACGACCGCCTCCATCAAGGCGAGCGAGCCGGCGGTGGTGTGCATCTTGTCCCTGGTGGCGATGTTGTCCTTGAGGAGCACCGGGATGCCGTGCAGCGGCCCGCGCACCGTCCCCGCCTTCCGCTCGCGATCGAGGGCGTCCGCCTGGGCGAGCGCGTCGGGGTTCGTCTCCAGCACCGAGCGCACCCGCCCGTCGCGCTGGGCGATGCGGTCCAGGTACTTCTGGGTGATGGACCGGCTCGACTCCGCCCCGCTCGCCATTCGAGCCTGGAGCTCCTCGACGCTGACCTCGTCCAGGGAGCCGGCGCTTCCCGCGTCCGACGCGGGCGTCTCGGCCGCGGCGGCCCGTGCGCGCTCGGCCCCGAGCAGCCCCGCGCTGGCGACACCGAGCTGCAACAGCCGCCGCCTCGAGAGCGCGTCTCGCCCATCATCCTTGCGCTGCATGCGTCCTCCTCGGAGTGGGCGCGGGAGCCTCCCACCGCGGGGCCGGACGGGCCAGCGCCGCGTTCAGCCGTTCGCTGCAGGCGACGAGAGGCCGAGCGCGCGGAGCACCTCGGCGACGGCCCGGGCCACCGGCCACTCCGCGGAGACGCGAATGGGCCGCTCGTCGTCTGCCGGGGGCTCGAACGTCGCCACCCGGATCACCCATCCATCTCCGGGTCTTAGCGCGACTCGGGGCAGGGGGACCTCAGATCCAGCGCGGCGGCCGGAACCTGGTAGACGTCGCGCAGCCCGTTCCCCGGCGAGGAGAGAACCTTCTCCAGCTCCTGGGCGGTCAGCGCCCGAGGACGCGACGCGGGCCAGTCGCTCCGGTTGCTGGTGAAGAAGAACGTCCGGCCGTCGGGCGAGAAGCGGGGCCCGAAGTCCCAGCCCGCCGAGTTCACGCCGGCCCCGAGCGGACGTGGGTCGGTCCAGCGCGCTCCGCAACGGAAGCTGACGAAGAGGTCGTAGTCCCCCTTCCCGTCTCGCCGTCCCTTGGCGCTGAAGATCAGCATTCGCCCGTCCGGAGAGATCCACGGCTCGATCTCCTGCTCCGCGGTGTTGATCGGCTCGCCGAGATTCTCCGGCGGCTCGAAGTGATCTCCCTGCCAGCGCGCCTGCCACAGGTCGCACTTCCCCTTCCCGCCCGGCCGCTCCGAGCCGAAGAAGAGCCTCCCGTCGTCGGTCATCGTCGGGAACCACTCGTCGCCGGGGCTGGAGAGCTCGGCCACGTGCCGGGGAGGACCCCATCCCGAGGCGGTCCGCTCCATCGTCCAGATCTCCGTGTCCGGGCGCGGGGTGTCTCCGGTCAACGGTCGATTGGAGATGAAGAACATCCGCTTCCCATCGCGGGTGATGGTGACGTCGCCGTCGTTCCACCGGCCGCTGAAGGGAGCCACCTCTGCGGGACCCCAGCGTCCGCCGGTGCGGCGCGAGACCAGCACGGTCCAGTGGGCGAAGTCGGGCGAGTCCCGCAGGAAGTACAGCGTCTGCCCGTCCGGCGAGAAGCTCACGTGCGCGTCGTCGAATCCGGTCGAGACCAGCCCGGGCTCGAAGAGGGTCGGAGTGGACTGCTCCGCTGCGTGAAGCTCCGGCACCAGGAGCAGAGCGAGGACCAGCGCGAGCGATGGGCGCGAGGCGTGCATGAGTCGGCCAGTCTTCGGGGCGGGTCCGGGGCGCGCCATCACGTTCTTCGGTTCGGTGAGGCGCGCTTCTTGAAGCGTTCACCGCCCATGCTGGTCGCACTCACCGTGGCCGCGACGGTGCTCGCCTCCCCGCCCCCGATCGAGGTGGCGAGCCAGCTGCCCAAGGGCGCGGTCTTCCACGTGCTCCCGGCAGGCGAGGCGCCGTCGACGCTCCCGCATCGCTCGATCTCGACAGCCGTGGTCTCCGAGCCCGGACCCTTTCTGGGGGGCCTGCTGGATCACCTTGCGGTGGTGAAGCCACACCGCTCGAGTCCCGGCGCACCTCGCGGCCCGCAGCTCTTCGTCCTCATCGCCCCGATGAAGGGTCAGGTGGGCGTCCACGCCGTCGGAAGTTTCTGAGCGGAGCGGCCGGCCTCTACCTAGTCGAGGAACGCGACCTCGCCCGAGTCGAGGGCGTACTCCGCGCCGGCGACCCTCAGCCGGCCGGCGAGCACGAGCCGCTCGAGCAGCTCCGAGCCGTGCCGAAGCTGGTTCACCGAGGCCCGGATGTTGGCCCGCACCGCCTCCTGCCAGAGCCGGGAACGATCCTCGGCCAGCTCGGTCTGGAGCAGCCCCTCGATGGACGGTCGGACCCGATCGACGATGGAGCGCAACCCCGGGCTGTACGACTGACCTGGCCGGGTGAGCGCCTCGAGCGTCGCGTCGATCGCGCCGCACCGGCTGTGCCCGAGCACGACCACCAGCTGGACCCCGAACCGCTCCACCGCGAACTCGATGCTGCCGACCTGCGACGGAGCGACGATGTTGCCCGCCACCCGGATGACGAACAGGTCGCCGAGCCCCTGGTCGAAGACGATCTCCGCCGGAACCCGCGCGTCGGAGCAGCCGAGGATGACCGCGAACGGGCGGTGGTTGTCGGCCACCTCCGCGCGGCGAACGGGAGAGGCCAGCGCGTCTGCACGGAGGTTGTTGACGAAGCGGGCGTTGCCTTCCTGAAGTCGGCGAAGGGCCTGCGCGGGCTCGAGCATGCGGGGCGGCACCCTGCTTCGGATGCGCCGGGGAGGTCAACCCTTCCCGCCCACCAACCGCCTCCGATGCGTCAGAGCCCCCGGAGAGAGTGCCGGCCCGGAGGATGGGGCGGTGGAGACGTCCACACTGGAAGAGCGGTATCGCCCACGAGCGCACCGGGAGGGGACTGCGCTCTGCCTCTCGGGCGGAGGCTTTCGCGCGGCGCTGTTCCACGCCGGAGCGATCCGGCGCCTGAACGAGCTGGGAATCCTGTCCCAGGTCCGCACCATCTC
>Ga0081540_1001623_pt1 | contig 19162 bp, 21 predicted proteins | sample TabmetS2T1R1_FD_71024 | JGI IMG/M metagenome (GOLD analysis project Ga0081540, IMG submission 71024) | Tabebuia heterophylla rhizosphere microbial communities from the University of Puerto Rico - S2T1R1 | ecosystem: Host-associated > Plants > Roots > Rhizosphere ... | reverse complement strand
CGACCTTGCCCCGCACGGACACGCCGGCCGCATGCACGGTGTCGGGGTCACCAGAGACCAAGGGGTGCCACCAATAGAGGTCGTGTCCATCGGCCACCAGACGATAACCGCAGGTCGGTGGCAGCCAGACGATCCGGTTGATGTTGCGTGGTGTCAGCCTGACGCAGTCGTGCACTTTGCGGGTGCGGTTCGGATAGTCCCGGCAACGGCAGCTCTGCGGGTCGAGCAGCTTGCAGCCCACATCGGTAAAGAACGTGCGCCGCGAGTCGTCGGCATCTTCGAGCTTGACCAGACAGCAGCGGCCGCATCCGTCGCAGAGGCTCTCCCACTCGGAATCCGTCATCTCAGACAACGACTTGCGCTTCCAGAAGGGGGTCTCGTCAGCGGCCATGGGGCGCTCGTCAGGTGCAAGCAGGGGCGCAAGTGGAATAGTTACCACGCGCGGCGTCATAGGAGGAGCCCGGTCTCAGTGCTAGCGCATGCTGCTTCCTCAACCCATAGAGACCTTCAGCAGCAGCCGTGACCATATTACCGCCCTGCAACCCAAAGTCCCCAGCAGAGTTGTCGCCAGCGCTGAACGACCTTCAAATCGGCGGCACCAGTCATTTTTGGGTCCCAATCGAGGGCTTTCCTCGGGCATCCTCGGGGGGACTTGAATCGTAACTTAAATGCTCCACAGGGCTCGATAATTCGGGGCCGGTGGGACATCGGGGCAATGGCACGGCCTGGGCGGATCGGCTACTAAGGGTGTGGTTACGCCCCAACTGGACTGGTGATGCTGCGCGACCTGTTCAACGACAATCAGGATCCCGAGCATTGGAAGGCGCGCGCGCGCCGGATCATGCTGGATCTCGACGCGCGTATCGATTTCGGCCTCTATCAGGCGCGCACCTGGGGGCGCGAGCTTTACGAGCGCTTCACCGTCTTCATGGACCGCTTCCACGTCTCGGGGTGGCGGCGCTGGTATTTCGTCGAGCCGCTGTCGGAGGGCCTCACCCTCGGCACTGGCGGGCTGTTGGTCCTCATGGCGCTCGCCATCCCCGCTTTCCGTGAAACCGCCGACGACGACTGGCTGAAAAAATCCGAGCTCGCCGTCACCTTCCTCGATCGCTACGGCAACGAAGTCGGCTCGCGCGGCATCCGACACAATGACGCCATTCCGCTCGATCAGTTCCCCGATCATCTGATCAAAGCGACGCTCGCCACCGAAGATCGCCGCTTCTACGAGCATTTCGGCATCGATTTTCCCGGCCTGTTCCGCGCCATGCTCACCAATGCGCGCGCCGGCGGCGTCGTGCAGGGCGGTTCCTCGATCAGCCAACAGCTGGCCAAGAATCTGTTCCTGTCGAACGAGCGGACCATCGAGCGCAAGGTCAAGGAGGCGTTCCTCGCGCTCTGGCTCGAAGTGCGGCTGCCGAAGAACGAGATTCTCAAGCTCTATCTCGATCGTGCCTATCTGGGCGGCGGCACCTTCGGTGTCGACGCGGCGGCGCAATATTACTTCAACAAATCCGCGCGCGACGTGAACCTGGCAGAAGCGGCCATGTTGGCGGGGCTGTTCAAGGCGCCGTCGAAATTCGCCCCGCACATCAATCTGCCGGCGGCCCGCGCACGCGCCAACGTGGTGCTCGACAACTTGGTCGAGGCCGGATTCATGACCGAGGGCCAGGTGTTCGGCGCGCGCCGCAATCCCGCCACCGCAGTCGACCGGCGCGACGAACGCTCGCCCAACTATTACCTCGACTGGGCCTACGACGAGATGAAGAAGCTGGTCGAGACCTTGCCCAAGTCGGTGCACGAGCGCGTGTTCGTGGTGCGGTTGGCGCTCGACGTCGACCTGCAGAAGCACTCCGAGCAGGCGATCGAGGATTCGCTGCGGCAGTACGGGCGCGAATACAAAGCCAAGCAGGGCGCCGCCGTGCTGATGGACATCGACGGCGCGGTGCGCGCCATGGTCGGCGGCCGCGATTACAGCGAGAGCCAGTTCAACCGCGCCACGGACGCCATGCGCCAGCCCGGCTCCTCGTTCAAGCCCTACGTCTACGCCACCGCGCTGATGAACGGGTACAAGCCCACCTCGGTCGTGGTCGACTCTCCCGTGTGCATCGGCAACTGGTGCCCGAAGAACTACGGCGGCGGCCACGCCGGCTCCATGACGCTCACGCAGGCGATCACGCGCTCGATCAACGTCATTCCGGTGAAGCTGTCGATCTCGCTCGGCAACGGCAACCCGAAGATCGGCCGCGCCAAGATCCGGGAGACCGCGCGCAAGGCCGGCATACGCACGCCGCTGCCGGACACGCCCTCGATGCCGATCGGCGCCGACGAGGTCACCGTGCTCGATCACACCGGCGGCTACACCATGTTCCCCAACCTTGGGAAAGCGATGGCACCGCACGCCGTGCTCGAGGTCCGCTCCGGCGCCGGCGAGCTGATCTGGCGTTGGGACCGCGACGGCAAGAAGCCGGTGCAGGTGATCACGCCGCAGGTGGCGATGGATATGAACATGATGATGAGCAAGGTGGTGGAGGAAGGCACCGCCCGGCGCGCCATCCTCGACGGGATCAAGTCCGCCGGTAAGACCGGCACCACCAACGCTTATCGCGATGCCTGGTTCGTGGGCTTCACCGGCAACATGGTTTGCGGCGTCTGGTTCGGCAACGACGACTACACAACCATGCACCAGATGACCGGTGGCTCGCTACCGGCGCAGACCTGGCACGAGATCATGGCCTATGCCCACCAGGGCATCGAACTCAGACCCATTCCGGGTCTAGGGCCTCAAGGGGGGCCGTCCGCGGCGCGCGTGGCCGAAGCCAAGAAGGACGGCGACGCACCCGCCAGCCGGCCGAACTCTATTCTGACCAAGCGCGGCGCCGACGCCCTGGTGCGCCTCGAGCGGCTGCTGGACGATGCCACGCGCGCGCTTGCGACCCGCGGCGAGATGACCAAAGCTTCGGACGACACGAGGGCGCCGGCCCAAGCAAGTTTTGCATCCGCGCCCGAGCAGGCGCCGCCTGATCGGGCTCGCGGTAATTGAAGTTGGCCGGCAGCTTTTGCTACACCGGCCGCTCCAACGGCTACGCCACCGGACCAAACGTGCGTTTGCTTTTCGGAACCGTGCTTGCGCTGACGATTGCGGCCATGGCCGGCCTCGGCGCGACCTGGATGGCGCTGACGCGAGGCAGCGCCTATGGCGGGGTCACCATCGGTGCGTGGACGGGCTGGCCGAAGAATGGGACCTCCGGCATCGACCCTTATGCGCGCGCCATGGTCGCGCGCACCGGCGAACTGCCGGTCGGTTCGGGCGACGGAGTGGCGTTCTATGCACGCACCGACGATGCCGGTCAGCCGCTCGACGGCCGCTGCGACGTGTTGTTGAGCGGCACCACGCCGCAAGCGAGGTTCTGGACGCTGACGCTTTACGATCCGGAAGGCCGCCTCGTAGCCAACTCGGCACAGCGGCAAGGCTTCACCAGTCAGGAGATCGTCCGTAACGCGGACGGGAGCTTCGACATCATGGTCGGGCCGCGCGCACGGCCCGGCAATTGGCTCCCGACCGGCGGGGTGGAGAAGTACCTGCTGGTGCTGCGCCTCTATGATACGCCGATCGGCATGGCGACCCGAACCGGATCGGACGCGCCCATGCCCTCGATTAGCAAGAGAGCCTGCCTGTGATCCGCTTGGCATTATGGCTGTTGGGCGCACTTCTGCTTGGCGGCATCGTGCACCTGACGACGGTCCTGCTGCTCCCGCGAATGGCGACGCAGGATGCCTATGCCCGCGTCTCCGCCATCGCTCCGGTCAACGCCGTTACTCCGATTCCCGACCCGACTCCGGAGAAGGCGCTCATGCCCTTCATGGACCCCGCGTTCCAGGTGTCCGTCTGCCGCTATGATTTGTCGCGGGGACCGTTGAAGTTCTCCGTGCCGATCAGTCAAGCCTATACGGCGGTGTCGTTCTACACGCGCTCCGACGTCGCCTATTATGCGATCAACGATCGCGCCGCCGGCCGGCGGGTGATCGAACTCGATCTCATGACGGCGGCACAACGCGCAGAACTGCCGCAGAACGAAGAGATCACCGCTGCGGACCGGTTGATCGTGACCTCGCCGACGAACAACGGTCTCATCGTGATCCGGGCGCTTGCGCCTGAAGCCGGATGGGTGCCTGCGGTGCGAACTGCCTTGGCCACGGCGCAATGCCGCCCGCAATGAATCCGGCTTCTCAGCCGAACTGGCGCAGCTGACATCTGGGCCGACGCCGAGTGGAGTCCTTCGGTTGAAGGATGATCCGCGCGCTCAGGAGCGCTGGGTACGGCGTCGGCGACGGCGACGTGCGGTGCTCCCCGCCTCCGGCTCGAGGTTCGGCGCCTGGTCGTACCGTTCGATGCGGATCACCGGAAGAATGATGACCACAGCCGGTTCCGACGTGCGCGCCATCGAACCTGGCTCCCGCGCGGCGCGTCCTGCCGGCCGAAAATTGATCACCGTGCCCATGTCGTTGCCCCCGCCCCGGACGGGCCGCAGCCCCGATGCGGCCCCTTGCGCGATTTGAGTTGCACAAGGTTAACGCTCCGCTAACGCCGGCCTCCTGGACTAGCTCAAATCCAAGGTGTTGCAGCAAAGGCGCAGTGACCATAATGGGACTCCAGGGCACTGGCCGAGGCTTGCGTTGGCCCGAGCTCTCACGCCGCGCTGAGCCGGGACGGAGCATGCATCATGGCGAGGAATGAGACTTGCGGCCGGCCGCGCGCCGTTCAGGCGAGAACTTGATCGAGGAAATGACGCCCGGCGCGGTCCTCCACCTCGAGGATCCAGGCGTCGGGGTCGAAGCGCAATTCCCGCGCGAGGCGTTCCTCGATCTTAGCCTCGGGAGCGGGGTCTTCGCCCAGGCATCGGCTGAACAGCCGATCCGATGGACGCGCATCGTCGAACACGCTCTGGGGCGCGGGGCCGAACAACTCCGCCGTGCCGTCTAATCGATTGAGCTTGACGAAAATGGCGCCGGCCTCCTCCGCCCCGCGCCGCCGCACGGCGGCGAAGGCGCCTTCGATGTGGCAGCGGCGGATATAGGCTGCGACCCAGAGTGCAGATTTCAGGCGCATTCCGCTTCTCGCTCGTCACGCCCCGAGCCAAGTATTCACCACATGCACGAGCCCGACGAGAGTTGGGTGGCCAGTTTTTCTTCGATGAACGCGAGGCGTTGCACGCGCGATGAGGTCTATTCCAGAGGTCGGCCGGTCATAGCCGCCAGTTCGCGCACGAGCCGCTCGGAGGCCTGGCCCGTAATCGGCAGCCTGCGCTCGCGCTCGAATTTCTCGATCGCCGCCTGGGTCTCGGCATCCATGATGCCGCTCGGCTTGATTTGACCATAGCCGTATTCGGCAAGCGCCCGCTGCAGCGCGATCACGCGTTTCGAGGCAGAGGAGCGTTCGCCGGAGGTCTCGCCGGGCGCCTGCGCCGGACGCGCGCCGGGCGCCGCGGCGAGGGTTACCCGCACCAGCTTGGCTGGCGCCCGCAGGATGGACTGCAGCAATGCCTCGTTGGGCTCCATGCTCGGCTTGAGTGCGGCAGCCTGCTCAAAGTCGCGGATTGCGGCATCCGTCTTCGGGCCATAGAGCCCATCGACGGGGCCGTCGTAGTAGCCGCGGCGAGCCAATTCGCGCTGAATGTCGTTGATGATCTCGCCTGGCGGACGCGGCGCGGACGCAGCGGCGGATTTCGTCGGCGCCGGCAGAGCGGCCGGCTCGGTCCGCCGCGGCCGCGGCACGGCAGCTGGCGCGGCATCGGCCACCACTACCGGTTTGACCTGCGCAGCTGCGCCTCGGAACATTGGCGCCGGATGCGAGCCGGACTGCAGAAACAGCACGTTGACCACGATGGCGATCGCGACAAAGGCGCCGAGAACGAAACCCACGGCATCGCGCCCCGTCCACCCCAGCGCCCGCAACACCCGCGTCACGCGGTTGCCGTCGAGGGGCGCACGTTTTTCTCGGCCTGCCCGCGTCATGGCTGATGCCCGCGCGGCATCGCGCGCAGCCGAAAATATCGGGATGACCAGTCCGCTGCGAGGCGGCGCGACAGCAGCCGCGCCTGCCGCAGCGACACGCTTATCGAACGGGCAAAACCGCCTCGGATGGAGCCCACGTTCCCGCGCGCACCCGAAGATTTGGACGCGCCCCTGTCCTGTCTGCCGGGATCGTGGCAGAGGCGGCTTAAGCGAACACTAAAGCCGGAACAATGCGCGGCGCACCGGGCGGTTCAGGACCAATCCAGTCAAATGCGGATCGCGGAAATTGGTAAAGAAAGTGCGGATGATTCGCGTCGAATACCCACAAAAAGCATCGCCCGCTGAAAACCAGGGTTTCAGCACTTGCTGCTAGGGTCGGCGGCAGCTGTGCCCATTTGGCGGCCGGGGAGCTCAAGGCAACGCATGCGATTCCTCTTGCGGATGGCGTTTTGGCTCACCGTCATTCTGGCATTGCTGCCGAGCGGCGGCTCACAGCCCACGCCGAAACTCAATGTGAGTGCGATCGACGCCATGTCGGCGGCGAAGGCGACCGTCACCGATGTGCAGTCATTCTGCGACCGGCAGCGCGACGCGTGCACGGTCGGATCGCAAGCAGCGGTTGCGATCGGCCAGCGCGCGCAAGCCGGTGCCAAGATGCTGTACGAATATCTCAACCATCATCTTGGCTCGCGCGATGGAGCCGCGAATGGCGCGTCCGCTGAAGCCACTCCACTGCCGCTGGCGCGGCCTTCGCAGCACACGTTGTCGCCAAATGACTTGGCGCCGACGTGGCATCCCCCGCCGTCGCGCAAGGAGGGACGAACGGATCGGCCGACGTAAGACCTCGTTTTGACGCGCCCTCCCCCCATGGGGCCGCCGAACTGGCCCCGCCCGCAAGTCCGCGGGCGGCGCTCGGGATCGATCTTTTTCAGCGGCCGGCATTCGTCCGTTCTATGATCTCCCCTATATATTCGCTATGCGCCAGGCCATGACTGAAGCCTCACCCGAGACGCTTACGACCCTCGACGAGATCGTCGACAACTTTTCGTTGCTCGAGGAGTGGGACGACCGCTACCGCTATGTCATCGAGCTGGGCCGTGCCCTGAGCCCCCTTCCCGAGCGCGAGCGCACCGATGCAAACAAGGTGCAGGGCTGCGCGAGCCAGGTCTGGCTCGCAACCACGGTGCAACCCGATGGCCAAAGCGGTCCCGTACTGACCTTCATCGGCGACAGCGATGCCCATATCGTGCGCGGCCTGATCGCCATCTTGTTCGCGATGTTTTCCGGCAAGCGGGCCGGCGACATTCTTTCGAGCGACGCGATCAAGGTGTTCGAGCGGCTGGGGCTGCGCGAGCATCTGACGCCCCAGCGCTCGAACGGATTCCGCTCGATGGTCGAGCGCATTCGCGCGGACGCGCGTGAAGCGCTGGCGAAAACCGGATAAAGCCGGCCCCTCTTCCCGACGTGTTCCACCGAATTGTTCGATCCGCGGAACTGGCGCGGCATTTGCCTGGTTGCTTCCGGTGGCCTCGATCGAACCCCCCAAGGAACGAAAGAGGCTACTAGGCCCCGGCGACAACCTCCCCGGGGCCTTCTCTCGTGTGCAGTCCGAAGGGTGTCTAGCAGGTGAGGTTTACGATCCCGCGGATCGGATGGTCATGACCGATGCGCGGATTATCGTCCCGACGGCGTTTTGGCGAGGACGCCGTATTCGGACGATTTCGTACCAGCCGCGGCCGACAAAAATCCTTCGGCTGCCAATCCCCGTTTAAGCAGTTCGCGCACTGCCGCCGCCCTGCTCGGCATCCGCTGTTTAAAGCGAAAATCGTCTAGCGCGACCAATTCCTCACCGTTGAGCATGATCTGAAGGCGCTCTGCGCGCACCCTCTGTGTCGGACGAGCCATCGCTTTTTCCTCCTCCTAGCAGTTGGAGTAGTGTTAGTAAGTGGCTGCGTATTAGTCAAGCCCTTATTTAGCTCCGATCCAGCAATGTTAGCCGTTAGGTTGGGCAGCGGACATTTCGCTCATGTGAAGCAGTAGGGCCTTTACACTAATTTATAAAAGTACTTCTAAGTAACACAGCGATATAAGTCAGGTATAATGCTCAGTTTATCAGAGTGAATATTGACAAGTGGCAATAGAAGAGCGCAGCTTTACTTCAAGCGTGGTGCTTCAGAACCTGAGCCAGACATCTCCAAACGAAGCAGCAGACGCCAACGCCCTGCGCCACGCGATTGCAGCAAGAAGCCAGAATTTCTCGACCGTCGAGAGAACCCGGACGCAGAGCTTTTCTTGATGACGTACGCGCAACATCCAACCGAGAGCCGCAACATGAACCAATTAGCCCCGATCAGAGTCGAAAGGCGCAGTTGCCCGAAATGCCGTGATTGTGGTGCCACGATGAGACTTTTTGGAATCGAGCATCATCCCACGATCGACGAAGCTGATTTGCTAACTTACGTGTGTGGCGACTGCGACGGGGTGCAAACAGAGATCGTGACCCCTGCGTCGTCGAAGCCAAAGAGCGCCCTGCTTGGGGAAAAAGCCTTTGATGACGAAACAACGCACCTCTTGGGTTCGGCGTTTGACGCCGCATGGGAAAGCGTAGAGGCAACCGACATACTGCCTACTGGCAAGGGGCAGACGGCCAAGATGCGCGAGTTGCTCGCCTCATTCATTATCGCGGCGGTGGAGCAAGGCGAGAGAGATCCCCACCGACTTATTGAGAAGGCATTGCTTCGATTGAAAATTATTTTGCGGCTGGGCGACGGAGTGGGCGCGAATGCTTAAAAATCCTCCGTCGGTTCATATGGAAACTCCGAGCCGATACCGAGAATTCGCGCAAACGTGCGATCGCTTGGCGAGGCAAGCGGCGTCGGAAATGCATCGCGCATCACTGATTAAGATGGCCAACCTATGGAGAGAATTGGCCGAGGAGGCGGAGAACGAGGCCGGCCGAGTCGTCCCGGCGTCCGGGACCTGACATACCGGTTCTGGCAACCTGGGCAATGTCCGCTTTTCCGCCGGTTATGACGGTGGCGTACGGTCCCATCAGCTATTTGCGCCGCCGGCGTTGCTGGCCCAGCCCCATTTGCTTGGCGAGGCGGGAGCGCGCGGCCGCATAGTTCGGCGCCACCATTGGATAGTCCGGCGCCAACCCCCACTTTTCCCGATACTGCTCCGGGGTGACGTTGTATTGCGCGCGCAGGTGACGCTTGAGCGACTTGAATTTTTTTCCGTCCTCGAGGCAGACGATGTACTCCGGCATGATCGACTTCTTGACCGAGACCGCGGGTTTCGGCGGCTCGGCGGGCGTATCGCCGTGCCCAGTCGACACGCGAGTCAAAGCGGTGTGCACTTGATCGATCAACGCGGGCAGATCCGAGGCCGGGACGGAATTGTTGCTCACATAGGCCGACACGATGGTGGCCGTCAGCTCGATGACTGTCGCGCTCGAGGTATTATTGCTCATCAACCAGGGTTTCCTGCCGCGTTTTATTTTCCGGCCGCACGGCACAAGCCGTACATCTGCACCTTCAATGCCGTTTTATTGTTGCAAGGCGGGAAAGGCAAGAAGCTCTGCACTATCCAGTAAGATAAACCTTGCCGAATATTGGCGGCGTTCCGGCGAATACCAGACAAGCGGCTTGCGGCGATCGACGTCGGCCGCCGGGCACGCGGGCGCGACCGCGCGAGCTCGATCGCGCGGATGCGCGGCGGAAGACGAATGGAGGAATCGCTTGCGTGCGTGAGCGCACGCCTGGTTTTACGAGTTGCTTTCGATATGCGCGCGCAGCTCGGCGATCGAGCCGAACTTGACCGTGCCCTGCGGCAGCTTGGCCTCGATCGATCCATCCGCGTAAAGCGTGTAGGCCATGCCGTCGACGACACCGGACTTGAGAATGGCGGCTGGGCGCGGCTCTGCGATATCTTCGGCGGAATCCTCTGCTTGGTGTTCCGCTTCCACTGCTTGCGAAGATCCACTCTCGGCGCGCTTGCCCGCGGGCCATACGGCATCGAAATTCCCGCGTTGGGATGCGGGACGCGCCGGCTTCGACCGGAATAGAAAATCGAGACGCGACGCCTTCAACGCCTCGACGGCCGCACCGCCCGTGCGATCTTCCGGCGGAACCTGGGCCTCGGGTGGCGCGGCTTCGACGCCGCTCGGGCGATGCGCGGCTCCATTGGGAGATAACGGAACCTCCTCCTCCTCGGCAACGACCGGGGGCTCGCTTTGCTCCGCTCGCGCTGCGGATAACCGATCGGCTGCCGGCGAAACCTCTCCGAGCGAAGCCCCAGCCGTCGCAGGGGTGTCGCCCGCACGAACCTGCGGTGCCTCGGGCCTCGCCCGAGGAGAGGGAGCGCCTGGACGGGCAGACGTCATGGGGCCTGGAGCGGGAGCGGCGGCCGCCTGCGCCAGTTCAGGGACCTCGGCAGAACGAGCGGGCGCGCGAACGGCAAGCCGTGTGCGTATCGCTTCGCCCACACGGCCGAGTTCGGCCACCACGGCTGCAAGGCCGATCAGGACCAGGCCCCCAGTGAGCGCGCTGACGCCCGCGACGATGAGCGTCGTGCCCAGAGTGAACTCATTGATGGGAATACCGAATCCAATTGCGGCCACGCCTGCTGCCGCAACCACGATGCCCAATAACGATAAGAGGACAGACATGTTGTACGCCCCGCCCGACCGCGCCGTCCTCGGCAGCAGCCATGGTGCTATGGTTAGCGAAGAATTTAGGCCCCGTTCGGCCCCAATCGCAATAACTAATGTGGTGCTGCAGCGACCTAGTCCGATCGTGATTAACCGCAGGGCGTGAACGCGGCCGGATGGAACTGCATGCGCCAGCAATGGTGAGCGCTTGAGAGGACCGCGAGGCTTCGTCCACAAAACAGTTCCCCGGCACCCCCTCCCGACGAAGAGCGCAGCCCGCCTCGGCGCGGTCGAGAGTTGGTCCGTTGCCCCGGCGCGCGCGGCGGCCTAAGGAGTTAACCGGAACCGAGGCTGCGTGCACCGGTTACCCACGGACAGCCGCTACCTCGTCCCGACCGTTTTGATCATTTGAGGAGCAAGCCGATGTCTTTCACGCTGCCGGATCTTCCCTACCAGTATGACGCCCTCGCGCCCTATATGTCGCGTGAAACGCTGGAATATCATCACGACAAACACCATCTCGCCTACGTCAATACGGCCAACAACCTCATCAAAGGCACCGAGTGGGAAGGAAAATCACTCGAAGACGTCGTCAAGGGCGCGTTCGGAAAGAATGCCGGATTGTTCAATAACGCCGGCCAGCACTACAACCATCTGCATTTTTGGCAGTGGATGAAACCCAACGGCGGCGGCGACAAGCTTCCCGGCAACCTCGAAAAGAAAATCATTGCCGACGTCGGCTCGGTCGCCAAGATGAAGGAAGACTTCATTCAAGCCGGCGTCACCCAGTTCGGGTCAGGCTGGGCTTGGCTGGCGGTCAAGGACGGAAAAATCACCGTCACCAAGACACCGAACGGCGAGAACCCGCTGGTGCATGGCGGCAAACCGATCCTCGGTTGCGACGTGTGGGAGCATTCATATTACATCGATTACCGCAACCGGCGGCCTGACTATCTCAAGGCCTTCCTCGATCATATGGTCAACTGGGAATACGTGGCCAAGATGTATGACGCAGCGATGAAGTAGCGGACCAGCCGCCGTTGTGGACTTGCGAATGCGCCGCTCCGACCGGCTCGGGGCGGCGCGAATGCGACAGGGGATGACCGCAAGCCCTTGCGGCTTCTCGCTGAGCACACGCGCCCTTCGCGGCGGACCTTTGACGCGACGCCGATGCGGCACGTCGCGACGCAGGAATGGCGCCATAATCGCTCGGTAGAGCATCCGCCATGCGGGACCTGAGCCGAGCCTTCGCCCTCGCACCGCCCATTCCCGCGCTGTCGTCGCAAGACAACGTGCGAATGAGCCGCATCTTCGATCGGCTTGCAATTGGGGTGCTGGCTGGCCTCGGCGTTGTCGCGCTCCTGACCTTCCGCGACTACGGCTTGAGTTGGGACGACTACGCTCATTCCGAATACGGCGATCTGCTCCTGCAATTCTACGCCTCGGGCTTGCGCGACCAGCGCGCGCTGTCTTGGGTGAATCTCTACTACTACGGCGGCGGCTTCGACTTGCTCGCGGCGGTTGCCGCCAAGTTTCTGCCGCTCACGCTGTTCGAGACCCGCCGGCTGATTGGTGGGGCGTTGGGGATGCTCGGGCTGTTTGTCACTTGGCGGATCGGTCGGCGCGCCGGCGGCCCCCCGGCGGGGCTGATCGCGCTCGTCCTGCTCGCGGCCTGTCCGCTCTATTACGGGCACATGTTCATCAATCCCAAGGACTCCCCATTCGCCGTGGCCATGGCAATTCTTCTGCTCGGCCTGGTGCGGTGCTTCGAAGAATATCCGCGCGTGTCGATCGCAACCGCCACCCTCGCCGGCGCCGGTTTCGGCTTGTCGTTCGGATCGCGCATCATGGGTGCGTTCGGAGCAATCGACGCGCTCGCGTCGCTCGCCTTGATCTTTTCGCTCGAGAGCCGTGCGCTCGGCATTCGTCAGGCCGGGGCGCGGCTGGGGCATTTCCTCTTGGCGCTCGTGCCGGCCATGGTGCTGGCCTATGCCGTGATGGCATTCATTTGGCCCTGGTCTGCGGCCGCTCCGCTCAATCCGTTGCGCGCCGTCGAGTACTTCTCGCGTTTCTTCGAAAAGCCCTGGCAAGAGCTGTTCGACGGCCACGTGATCTCCGTTCCGGATATGCCGCGCAGCTACCTGCCGACCCTGTTCGCGCTCAAGCTGCCGGTGATGTTCTCAGTTCTGGGATTGGGCGGCGCCGCGGGGGCGCTGGTCGCGGCCTTCAGACGGACCGTTGCCCTCAACCGCCGCGCCGTCTTGCTCCTCCTTGCACTCGCGGCGCTGTTGCCGCTCGCGGTCACGGTCGCGCTGCGGCCGGCGATGTACAACGGCATTCGCCATTTCGTGTTCGTGTTGCCGCCGTTCGCGGTGCTCGGTGGACTCGCCGGCACGTCCCTCGTCGAGATGGCTGCGCGCAGGTTCCGATTTGCGCCGATTGCGGGAGCCGTTGCCCTCGTCGCCGGGACTGCCGTTCCGGTCGCAGCAATGATACGGCTGCATCCGTATGAGTATACGTATTTCAACGGCTTTTCCGGCGGCGTGACCGCCGCGCGCGGTCGCTACATGCTCGATTACTGGGGCCTATCGTTCAAACAGGCCTCGCAAGCACTCTTGGCAAGACTTGCCGAGCGTCGCGAGAGCAAGCCCGGCGATCGTCGCTGGAAAATCGCCGTCTGCGGCCCCCATCGCTCGCCCCAGGTGGAACTCGGTCCCGATTTTGAAACCAGCTGGGATCCCTCGGGCGCCGACTTCGCGATGATGTTAGGAGAATTCTACTGCGCGAAACTCGACGCTCCGCTGCTGGTCGAAATCGCGCGCGACGGCGTCACCTACGCGCGGGTCTACGACATCCGCGGACGATCCATCCCGACCTTGCTGACTTTGCCGGGGCTCTGATCGCAGCGCCGCAAGCCGCGCGCGGCAGACAGGGCCGCCAGCGTCATCAGACGCCGAGCAGGATGCGGATCATGAAGATCAGCCACATGATCGTGAGCACCAGCGCACCGAGGCCGAACGCCGGGCCGCGCCAGTTGACGTTGTTGTCGGTCACGTGGATGTAGGCGTGAACGAGACGCGATGCGACGAAGATCCATGCCAGCACCACGAACAATAGATCGGCGTGGCGCGTGATCCAGGCGAGGATCGTCAGCACATAGAACAGAACCGGCAGTTCGAGCTGATTGTGATAAGCGTTGCCGATCTGGGTGATGTGCGACGGCCAGTTCGGCTGGCGCAAGGCAATGTCTTGCGCCTTGATGTCGCCCCTCCTGAAGGCACTGGTGCGCATATGCGCCATCCAATAGAGCAGCACGAAGGTCAGAATGACCTCGACGAACAGCGGCAGCAGGACAGCTTGAATGGACATGGCTGCGAATCCTCTCGGTCTCCATTGCTCGCGGGAACCGTAGCGCGCGGGCCGCGCAACGCAACGCACCGTCACCCCTGTCCCGGGCGCGGCGCCGCCTGACGTGATGCGCTGCAGAACCTGGGACCGGTCCCGTGCTGTCCATGCTCGACTTCCACGATCAGTCTGGCGCGACGGCACCCGGGTCGATACTATCGCACAAACCAACCAAGACTTCGGGGAGGATGAAAATGCGCGTTGGCCTTGCGATTTTGCTCGCCATGGCGGCGATGCCGGTCGTTTCGCTGCAGATCGCATCCGCGCAGGACAACGCCGTCTACGTGGTCAGTTACATCGATGTGGCGCCATCCGCGCGCGCAACGGCGACGACGCTCTTGCAGCAGTTGGCGAACGGGAGCCGCAAGGATGCGGGCAACGCGCGCTTCGACATCCTGCAGCGCATGGACCCCTCAAACCAGTTCGCGATCGTGGCCGTCTGGAAGGATCAAAACGCCTATGACGTGCACCTGGCCGCTGCTCACACCAAGGAATTTCGCGAGAAGATCAAGCCGCTTCTCATCAGCGCCATCGACGATCGGGTGCATACGGGCATGGAGATTGCAGGAACGCCCGCAGGAAACAACGGGCGCGGCGCGGTCGTGGTGGTGACGCATGTGGACGTTCCGCCGCCGAAGAAGGACGAGTGCATCGCGGCGCTCAAGACATTGGTGGCGGACAGCCGCAAGGACGGAGGCTCCGTGCGCTTCGAGGTGTTCCAGCAGGGCAACCGGCCCAACCACTTCTCCGTCGTCGAGGTTTGGAAGGATCAGCGCGCGTATGACGCCCACATCACGGCAGCACCGACCAAGAAATTTCGCGATCAACTCACGCCGATGAGCGGCGCGCTCTATGATGAGCGGCTGTACAAGGCGATCTAGCTGCTCGTCTGTGGATTAGCTCCGCGGATGACCATTCATGCTTTGACCCCCAAAAAACAATCGCCCCGTGGGCCGAGAAGCGCACGGGGCGACTGATCGGTTGCTATCGATCGAACCTAGTGGCTTTTCCAGCGCGCCTTGGCCTCGGCGCCGGCCTGTTTGAGATGAACGCTCTCGTCCACGTGGTCGACCCAGGCAAGCGGAATGAAGTGATGCTCACCTCCGGCATCGGGGTCGTCCTTCGTCAGCTTGAGCTGATCTCGACCTTGCAGGCCGTCCACGGTGCCGACGTGCACGCCGTCCGAACCGAGGACTTCCATATGTTCCTTGATTGTCGTCGGTGCGACCATGTAGGTCCTCCATCGCTTTAGCTGATAACTCGCGGCGATGGGCCATGGTTCCTGACCCATGGCTGCTGTTCCCGGCGGATCAGCTCGCCAACGCCGCCAAGATCCGTGCCCAGCTGCGTGTGCCCTTGTGAAATGACGTCAGATCGAACTTCTCGTTCGGGGCGTGCACGCGGTCGTCATCGAGGGCGAATCCGACCATGATGGTGTCCATGCCGAGGACGCGCTTGAAGTCGCCGACGATCGGGATCGAGCCACCCTCGCCGATGGCGAGCGCCTTCTTACCCCATTCAGCGGCGAGTGCGGCACGGGTCTTGGCCAGCGCCGGACTGTCGAAGGGCAGTTCGGTTGCCGGCGCGCTGGCGAAGCTCTTGAACTCGACCTTGGCGTCAGCCGGCAGATGCGCGCGCACGAAAGCATGGAAGGCGGCGCGAACCTTTTCCGGATCCTGCCCCCCCACCAAGCGGAACGATACCTTGGCGGTGGCCTGGGCCGGGATGACGGTTTTCGCCCCTTCTCCGGTATAGCCTCCGACCAAGCCGTTGATTTCGGCCGTCGGACGCGTGGCGATCTGCTCGATGAGCGTGCGGTCGCGCTCGCCCGCCGGCACCTTGAGCCCGACCTGCGCGAGAAAATTCTCCGGCGTGAGATCAAGGCTCTTGAGATCGGCCCGGATGTCGGGCGGCAATTCGCTCACGCCTTGGTAAAATCCGGGAATGGTGACGCGGCCGTTCTCGTCGTGCATATCGGCCAAAATGCGCGCAAGCAGGCGCAAGGGATTCTGCGCCGCACCGCCGAACAGGCCGGAATGCAGATCCCGGTCGGCGCAAGTGAGCCTCACCTCTTCGTAGACCAGCCCGCGCAGCGACGTGGTCACCATCGGTGTCGCCGGATCCCACATGCTGGTGTCGCAGACCAGCGCGAGATCCAGCTTGAACTCGTCGGCATTGTCGTCGACGAAGCCGAACAGATGCTTGGAGCCGCATTCCTCCTCGCCTTCGATCATCATGGTAATCGGGAGCGGCAATTGGCCGGTCACGGCGGCGAATGCACGACATGCCTCTAGGAAGGTCATCACCTGGCCTTTGTCGTCGCAGGCGCCGCGCGCCACGATGATCTTGCGGCCGTCCGGCAGCGTGGCGATGCGCGGCGCAAACGGCGGCGCCTCCCAAAGGTCGAGTGGATCGACCGGCTGTACGTCGTAATGGCCGTAGAAGAGAACGCGCGGAGCCTTGCCACGGGGGCCGCCTTTGCCGACCACGATGGGATGGCCTCCAGTCGGCCGGATGCTGGTTTCAAAACCCATGCCGGACAGATCCTTGGCGACATGTTCGGCCGCGGAACGACACTGGTCCTTGTAGGCAGGATCGGTCGAAATGGACTGGATACGCAGGAATTCGAATAGCCGCTCCAGGCTGTGGTCGAGTTCGGCGTCGATTTTGTCCAAGACCGCAGGAAGGGCTTGCGCGGGGCTCATTGCATTCGTGCTCTCTGTTCTCTGGTTTACTGTTCGCGGACTGACTCAATGGAAAGGTATCATATCCGAGCATCGCCCCGGATAGCTGCGGCGCTCAATCCCTTTCCGGACAGTCGCCTCTGCAACGCAAACATGAACACGCCGGCAGGAACGCACCCATCGCGGCGCCTGCCGCATGTTATCGATCATGACAACACCTGCATCGGAGGTCGCGCGAGCGCACCCTGTTCTGGAACGCATCCAATCCCCCGTGATGCACGAATGCAACAATGCATCTGGACTTTTGTCGTCAGCGCTTGTGTTCCGAAGTTTTGCGAGACTAATATGTTGCCAACCCGCCGAGAGTGCGGGGCTGGTGAGGGGTTACATGGACGATCTCATCGGACGTCTCGGCGCCGCGATCGGCGTCGACCGCACGGCCGCGGAAAAGGCCGTCGGAATCATTCCGCAATCGGCGAGATCGTGGGGGCGATCCTCGGTCTTGGCCAGTTCGTCAGACGATTGATGGCGGCGGCTGGCCAGGCGCCAGGAGAACTCGATGTCCTACTCGATCAGCGCCATCGAAGATATCGACGCGGATGAGGCTAGGGCGCTCAGATCGCTTGGCATAAGAACCACGGAGAGGCTGCTGGAGGCCACGAAAAACCCGAAGGGACGCAAGCTTCTCGCCACCAAGACCGACCTCGATGAGAAGCGGCTTCTGCGTTGGGCCAATATCGCTGACAAGTTGCGCATCAAGGGTATGGGCACGGAATACGCCGGGCTGTTGTGCGAGGTCGGCGTCGACACCGTCAAAGAGCTGCGATATCGCAACCCTGAGCGGCTGGCCAAAGCCATGGCCGAGGCCAACAAAAGGCGACGGCTGGTTCGCTTTCTTCCCTCCGAGAAGCTCGTGACCCGCTGGGTCGAGCATGCGAAGAAACTTCCTCAGAAAATCACCTATCGGTAGAGCGACGAAACGACTGGGCGCTTGACACCGCTCATGAGCCCGGCGCAAAGCGACGGCCATGACGCTGGTACGCTCGGTTGTCGGTTCCGCCGGCGAGCACGCAAGGCCGCCGGATTGGTTCGGGCGCTTGCTTGCGCTTGGCCGCCCGATCGTGATGGGCGTACTCAACCTCACGCCCGACTCCTTCTCCGACGGCGGCCGTTTTCTCGATCCTGTCGCCGCCCTCGAGCAGGCCAGGCACATGGTGGCGCAGGGGGCCGACATCTTGGATATCGGCGCCGAGTCGACTCGCCCCTATGGCGGTGCCCAGGCGGTACCGAGCGCGGAGGAGATGCGGCGCCTTGCTCCTGTCCTGCCTGCAGCGGTGACGCTCGGCGTTCCGGTCTCTATCGACACCATGAAGGCCGCAGTAGCGAAGTGGGCGCTTGAAGCGGGAGCAGCGATCGTCAACGACGTCTGGGGTCTGCAGCGCGACAGCGAGCTTGCGCGGATCGTCGCCGAGTCTGCCGTGCCGGTGATCATCATGCACAACCGCGAGGCGGCCGATCCGTCGATCGACATCATGGCGGATATATCCGCCTTCTTTCAGCGCTCGCTGGAGATTGCCGCGCTTGCCGGCATTGCGCGGGAGAACATCGTCCTCGATCCGGGCATCGGCTTCGGCAAAACGGCGGAGCAGAGCCTCACCGCGATCGCACGCATCGGTGAGCTCAAATCGTTCGGGCTGCCCCTTCTCGTCGGCGCTTCCCGCAAGCGCTTCATCGACAAGATTTCCGCCGCCCCATCCGATGAACGGCTGGGCGGATCGATTGCCGCCCATCTCCTCGCGGTTTTAGGCGGGGCGGCCATCATCCCCACCCATGATGTCCACGAGACCGTGCAAGCACTGCGCGTGGCGGCGGCGATCCGGAGCGCGCGATGACCGACAGCGTGTTCGTCACCGGTCTTTGCGTGCATGCTTATCACGGCGTGATGGAGCACGAGGGCACGGTCGGACAGACCTTCACCCTCGATCTCGTGCTCGACGTCGACCTGAGCGTGGCGTCACGTTCCGACAAAATCGCGGATACCGTCGGCTACGACCAGGTCGTCGATGTCGCGGCTGTCGCGTTCTGCACCCGCCGGCATCGGTTGGTCGAGGCCGCGGCCGGCGAGGTCGCCGAAGCCGTGCTCGGCCGATTCCCACAGGTCTCTCGCGTGCAGGTGACCGTGCACAAGCCGCATGCGCCGATCGCGGCGACCTTCGCCGATGTCGGAGTCACCATTGTGCGCGGCCGTCAAGACCGTGGCTGAAGCGTTCGTCGCGTTCGGGGGCAATGTCGGAGACGTTCGCGACACTCTCGATCGCGCCATCGCCGCCTTCTGCGACGGAGAGGACGTGCGCCTGCTTGCGCGATCGTCGGACTATCGCACCCAACCCTGGGGCGTGGAGGACCAGCC
>Ga0081540_1001622_pt1 | contig 19164 bp, 19 predicted proteins | sample TabmetS2T1R1_FD_71024 | JGI IMG/M metagenome (GOLD analysis project Ga0081540, IMG submission 71024) | Tabebuia heterophylla rhizosphere microbial communities from the University of Puerto Rico - S2T1R1 | ecosystem: Host-associated > Plants > Roots > Rhizosphere ... | reverse complement strand
GCGCACGCGAGCTGCACCAGGCCGGGCTCCGCCGGCTGACGGTCAGCCTGGACACCCTGCGCCCCGAGCGCTTCCTCGCGCTCACCCGCTCGGACCACCACGCGCGGGTGCTCGCCGGCATCGAGGCCGCCCGCGCCGAGGGGTTCCCGCTCAAGCTGGACACCGTCGTGGTGCGGGGAACCAACGAGGACGAGGTGCTGGACCTCCTGGCCTTCGCCCGCGAGATCGGCGCCGAGATCCGCTTCATCGAGTACATGGACGTGGGCGGAGCGACGCGCTGGACCCGCGAGCAGGTCTTCTCTCGCGCCGAGATCCTCGCGCAGGTCTCGATCGCCCGCGGGCCCGTCGAGCCGGTGGGTGCGCAGGGCTCGGATCCCGCCGAGCGCTTTCGCCTCGCCGACGGGACGGTGTTCGGGATCATCGCCTCGACCACCACCCCGTTCTGCCGCGCCTGCGACCGGAGCCGGCTCACGGCGGACGGCACCTGGTTCACCTGCCTCTATGCCCGCTCGGGCGCGAACCTCCGGGCAGCTCTCCGCAGCGGCGTGAGCGACACGGAGATCGCCTCGCTCCTCCGCGTGGGCTGGCGCGCGCGTGCCGATCGCGGCGCCGAGCAGCGTCTCGAGCTCGAGCAGCGCGGTGCGCTCGCCGGAGCGGCCGAGCTCCGGGACGATCCGCGGCTCGAGATGCACACCCGCGGAGGGTGACCGAGGTGCGAGCTGCATCTCCTGTCGCCGAGGACGCCGATTCGGCGCTGGCGCTGCTCCTCTCCGCCGCCCGGGGGGCACAGGCCTGCGGCTACGGCGCCGAGGACACCGAGCGGCTGGTGACCGAGCTCGCGGCGCAGCTCGGCATGGCCGACGTCCAGGTCTCGAGCCTTCCCACCCAGCTGCAGCTCGCGATCGGCATTCCCGGGCAGCAGCGGGTGACGCTCCTCCGCACCACGCCGGCGCCCGTGAACCTCGAGCGCATCGTGCGGCTCGACGCCGTCGCCCGGGAGGTGAAGGCCGGGCGCATCGGTCCGCGCGAGGCCAGCGTCCGCATCGACGCCATCGCGCGCTCGCCGCTCCCCTACACCGGTCCGGTCATCGTCTTCGCCTACTGCCTGGCCGCGGCGGGTGCGGTGCTCCTCTTCGGCGAGGACCTTCCCGAGGCGCTCACCGCCGCGGTGGCCGGCCTGGCGGTGGGCGGAATCGCGCTGGTGCGCAGCCGGGTCCGCGAGCTGGACCTCGCCGCCGAGCTGGTCTCGGCGCTGATCGCCGGTTTCATCGCCCAGGTCGTGTCGGCAAGGATCTGGCCGCTCGACCCGCGGGTGTCGACGCTCGGCGCAGTCGTCGTGCTGCTCCCCGGCTTCACGCTGACCCAGGGAGTGCGGGAGCTGCAGACGCGGAACCTCCTGTCCGGCCTCGCCGGTCTGGGCGCGGCCTCGGTGACCTTCCTCGCGCTGGTCATCGGTGCGGTGCTGGGCGGCAACCTCGGCTCGCGCCTCTTCGGTCCGGAGCGCGTGCCTTCGGTCGATCTTCCCCCGGGCATCTTCCTCGCCGGGGCCGCGGCGCTCGGCCTGGCGGCGGTGGTCGTCCAGCGCGCGCCACGCAGCGAGGCACCCACCGTGGTCGCCTCGGCGCTGCTGGCGGCCGCGGTCGGCCGCCTCGTCTCGCGCAGCCTGGGACCGGCGCTGGGAGCGTTCGTGGGCGCGGTGGTGATTGGCGTGGTGGCGCACCTCAACGCCCGCTATCGCAAGCGGCCGGTGTGGCTGGTCACCATCCCGGGCGTGCTGGTCCTGGTCCCGGGAAGCGTCGGCTACCGCAGCCTGCTCAACCTGGTGGATCGCGACGTGCCGACCAGCATCGAGACCGGGTTCCAGATGATCCTCACCGCGGCGGGCATCGTCTTCGGCCTGCTGCTCGCGGATGCGGCGGGGTCACGGTCGCGGCAGTGAGGCGGCGCGGCCGGTGAGTCGCCCTGGCCGTGATGCTCGTCTCGGCCGCCACGAGGTGTCTGACACCTTCGAGTCAAGTCGACCTGACGTGTCAGCCCGCTGCGCTCCCGAACAGCTCCGAGCGGGCAGTCTCGGTGATGGCCACCACCGCCGGATGCTTCAGCTTCCGCTCCACGGTGAGCGCCCAGTAGCGCTCGCGCACGCCGTCCAGCGAGCCCACCCGCTCGACGCCGAAGGCGGACCGGACCTCGGACTCCACCGCCTCGGGAGCGGGGAACACCCCCACCCCTGCCTCGCCGAACGACTCCATCAGCGCGCTGTCCTGGAACTCGCCCACCACCTGGGGGCGGATGCCGCGGGTCTCGAACCAGTGGGCGAGCGAGCGCTGCAGCGCCGCGCCGTCGGCGGCGGTGAGCAGCGGAGCGCCGTCCATCGATTTCGGAAAGCCCGGGGCGAGCTTCCTCGCCAGCGCCGGCCGGGCGAAGAGCCCCACGCCGCACTCGCCCAGCAGATGGCTGTAGGCCCGGACCGGCGACGGGGCCGGCGCGTCGGAGAGGACGAGGTCGAGGCTGTGGGCGGCGAGCTCCGCCACCAGCCGCTCGGGCCGCGCCTCCTGGACCACCAGCTGCACGGGCTCCCCCGAGGACTCGAGCGCCGGCACGAGGAGCCGGTGGGCCACCCGCTTCTCCACCGAGTCGGAGACGCCCACCACCAGCCGCCGGGGACGGGAGACCGGGCGACCCCGCAGCGTGTCCTGCAGCTCGCGGCCGAGGTTGAAGATCTCGTCCGCGTAGCGGAAGACCACCTGCCCGATATCGGTGAGCACGAGCGAGCGGCCCTGGCGCTCGAAGAGCTTCTGGTCCATGGCGTTCTCCAGCGCCTTGATCTGCCCGCTCACCGTCGGCTGGGCGAGGCGAAGCACCTTGCTCGCCTTCGAGACGCCGCCCTCCCGGACGACGGTCCAGAAGTAGAAGAGGTGGTGGTAGTTCAGCCAGTCCATCGCTGCCTCGGCCGCATCGGGAAGAACAATCGATTGCTGCGAGTTTATCGATTTGCCGATGTGTGCTCGCCGTCTTAACGGTGAGAGCACGGAGGTCATTCCACGATGAACCAGCTCAAGACCGTTTTGCTCCTCGGGATCCTCTCGGCCATCCTGGTCGGGATCGGCGGAGCGATCGGACCCAGCGCGCTCGGGTTCAGCCTCGTGCTCGCGCTGGTGATGAACCTGGGGGCCTACTTCTTCAGCGACCGGATCGTCCTCGCGATGCACCGGGCGCAGGAGCTCTCCCCGGCCGAGGCGCCCGAGCTCTTCCAGATGGTGGCCGAGCTCTCCGCCCGCGCGGGCATCCCCACCCCCCGCCTGTACCTCATCCCCGAGGCCCAGCCGAACGCGTTCGCCACCGGAAGGAATCCCGAGCACGCGGTGGTCGCCGTCACCTCGGGCATCCTCGAGGTGCTGGACCGTCGCGAGCTCCGCGGCGTGCTGGCCCACGAGCTCGCCCACGTGAAGAACCGCGACATCCTCGTCTCCAGCATCGCGGCCACCGTGGCGGCGGCCATCACCTACCTGGCGCACGCGGTGGGGTTCTTCGGCGCGGCGGCCTCGGACGACGACGGACCGTCGCCCGCGCAGTCCCTGCTCCTCGCCCTGGTGGCGCCCATCGCCGCGACGCTCATCCAGCTCGGCATCTCGCGGTCTCGCGAGTACGGAGCCGACGCGACGGGGGCGCAGCTCTCCGGCGATCCCGAGGCGCTCGCCCGAGCCCTGGAGAAGCTGGACCAGGCGGCGCACGCCATCCCGGCCCCGATGCAGCCGGCCACCGCCAGCCTCTTCATCGTGAACCCCTTCTCGGCGACCGAGGGCGTCCTCAATCTCTTCTCCACCCACCCCTCGATGCGGGAGCGCATCCGGCGCCTCCGCTCGATGCACGCCTCTTCCGGCGGGTGGCCGGTGGGAGCCCGTGACGCGACCATCCACGCCGCCGGGTGAAGCAACGGGGCGATCCGTGCGACGCCTGGCCAATCTCGTGGGCGGCTGGGCGCTCGTCGTCGTCGGAATCATCCTGATTCCCCTCCCCGGCCCCGGCTGGCTCGTGGTGGGCATCGGGCTCCTCGTCCTCGGCCGGGAGGTCCGCTGGGCACGCGGGGCCCTCGTCCGCCTCGAGCGCTTCATGCGCCGGCACGGGATGCGGACCTCGCTCCGGCGGCTCATCGCCCGACGCCAGCGGGAGCGCGCCCGCTACTCCGTCCGTCCATCGGTCAGACCGATGGAAAGGCACTGAATTATCTCTTTGTCCGAAGGCTCGCCCCGGCGCACATCCGTTGCGGTCGGGCAGCCCCGAGGACTCCTCGGACGTGGCGGGGTCGCCCGGGAGGAGCCTGTCCGATGCTGTCCGTCGTCACGCTGGGAAGCTGGCCGCTGTGGGTGGGCTTCCTCGCCTTCGTCGGGGTGATGCTCGCCCTCGACCTGGGCGTGTTCCACCGGAAGGCGCACGTGGTGTCGCTGCGGGAGGCGGCGATCTGGAGCGCGGTGTGGATCTCGCTCGCTGCGGTGTTCGCCTTCGGCGTCTTCCACTTCTATGGCGCGCAGCGCGGGCTCGAGTTCACCACCGGGTACCTCATCGAGAAGGCGCTGAGCGTCGACAACATCTTCGTGATGGTCGTCCTCTTCGGCGCCTTCGGGGTCCCGGCGCACCAGCAGCATCGGGTGCTGTTCTGGGGAATCCTCGGAGCGGTGGCGATGCGGGCGGTGTTCATCCTCGCCGGCGTCTCGCTCATCCATCGCTTCCACTGGACGCTCTACCTCTTCGGGATCTTCCTGGTGATCACCGGCGTGAAGATGCTCCTCTTCCGTGGTGAGGAGGGCCATCCGGAGAACAACGTGCTGGTCCGCCTCGCTCGCCGGGTGCTCCCGGTCGCCCCCGGTCAGGACACCGAACACTTCTTCGCGAGGGTGGACGGAAGGCGGATGGTGACTCCCCTGTTCCTGGCCCTGGTGGCGGTGGAGTTCACCGACCTGATCTTCGCGGTGGATTCCATCCCGGCCGTGCTCGCAGTGAGCCAGGACCCGTTCATCGTCTTCACCTCGAACATCTTTGCAATCCTGGGACTTCGGTCTCTGTACTTCCTCCTGGCTGGCGTGGTTCACAAGTTCCGTTATTTGAAGATTGGACTCGCTCTGGTGCTGGTCTTCGTGGGCGTGAAGATGACGATCGTGGACGTCTTGAAGATTCCCGTTGGTGTATCCCTGGCAGTGGTAGGGCTGCTGATCGCCGGCGCGATCCTTTCGTCGCTGGTGGTGGACGGGCGGCGGCGAGCGCTTCGGGAAAGGACGGCGACGTCGTGAACAAGACCCGTTTCAACATCGCTTATGCGCTGGTCGCGGTCCTGGCGGTGCTCTTCATCCAGGACTGGGTGCGGACCACGCAGTCGGTCGCCGTCATCCCCTACAGCGAGTTCCAGAAGCTGCTCGACGAGAAGAAGGTCGACGAGGTCACCGTCGGCGAGAACCAGATCAAGGGAACGCTGAAGGAGCCGATCCAGAACGGGAAGACGCACTTCGTCACCGTCAAGGTGGACAAGGACATCGCCGGAGCGCTGGAGCGAGCGGGCGTGAAGTTCTCCGGCCAGGTGGAGAACACCTTCTTCACGGCCCTGATCGGCCTGGTCGCCCCCACCCTCTTCTTCTTCCTGGTCTGGGCCTTCGTCATGCGACGGCTGGCCGGGCGGATGGGTGGAGGAGGCGGCGGCGGGCTGCTCGCCATCGGCAAGAGCAAGGCGAAGGTCTTCGTCGAGACCGACGTCAAGACGCGCTTCGCGGACGTCGCCGGCGTGGACGAGGCCAAGGCCGAGCTGGCCGAGGTGGTGGAGTTCCTGAAGAACCCCGGGGAGTACTCGCGGCTGGGCGGCCGGATGCCGAAGGGCGTGCTGCTGGTCGGGCCGCCGGGAACCGGCAAGACGCTGATGGCCCGTGCGGTGGCCGGTGAGGCGGGCGTCCCGTTCTTCTCCATCAGCGGCAGCGAGTTCGTGGAGATGTTCGTCGGCGTCGGCGCGGCCCGCGTTCGCGATCTCTTCGAGCAGGCCCGGGCCAAGGCCCCCTGCATCATCTTCATCGACGAGCTGGACGCGCTCGGCCGTGCCCGCGGCGCCTCGGGCCTGGTGGGCGGGCACGACGAGAAGGAGCAGACGCTGAACCAGCTCCTGGTGGAGCTCGACGGCTTCGACCAGAGCGCGGGCATCGTGCTCATCGGCGCCACCAACCGGCCGGAGATCCTCGATCCCGCGCTGCTGCGGGCCGGGCGCTTCGACCGGCAGGTGCTGGTGGATCGCCCCGACCGGCAGGGCCGGGTGGCCATCCTCAAGGTCCACATGGCGCGGGTGAAGATCGGCCCCTCGGTGGATCCCGACCAGATCGCCGCCCTGACCCCGGGGTTCACCGGCGCGGACCTGGCGAATCTGGTGAACGAGGCGGCGCTGAGCGCCACGCGGCGGAAGGCAAACGCCGTGGAGCGGGAGGACTTCGACTCCGCCATCGAGCGCATCGTCGCCGGCCTGGAGAAGAAGAACCGGCTCCTCAACCCGCGGGAGCGGGAGATCGTCGCCTTCCACGAGATGGGGCACGCGCTCGCTGCGGCGGCGACCACCAGCGTGGACCCGGTGCACAAGGTCAGCATCATCCCCCGCGGCATCGGCGCCCTGGGGTACACGCTCCAGCGGCCCACCGAGGACCGCTACCTCATGACCCGCGAGGAGCTGGAGGGAAAGCTGGTCGTTCTCCTCGGAGGTCGCTCCGCGGAGGGGCTGGTCTTCGAGCACACCTCGACCGGCGCCTCGGACGACCTCTCGAAGGCCACCGACATCGCGCGGAGCATGGCCACGCGCTACGCGATGGTCCCGGGGCTGGGCCCCGTGTCGTACGACAACGAGAGCCAGAGCTACCTCGGCCCGCAGGCGATGAGCCGACGCAGCTTCAGCGAGGAGACGGCGCGGGAGATCGACCTGGCGGTGCGGGAGATCGTCCAGAACGCCTCCGAGCGTTGCCGCACGCTGCTCGCCCAGCGGAGGCAGACGCTGGAGAAGGCCGCGCGGCTGTTGCTGGAGAAGGAGACCCTCACCGACGTCGAGCTGAAGCCGCTGTTCGACGAGGCGCGGACCGAGGCGGCGCAGGCGGTGCCGCGGGTCGTGTCGAGGTCCTGAGCTCGCCTTCGGGGTCGGGTCGAACGCGCCTCGAGCCCACGGGCACCCCGGTCCGGGTCGGAATCCCGGGCGCTGGCCTGTTAGCCTGAGCGGCGGAGGTGACGCCGATGGGTGAGCTGCCGAGCCAGGAGCCGAGGAGTGTCGTGGTGTCCGGACCCGCCACCGGGTTCCGCACCGAGGTCGAGGTGGGCGGGCACCATCTCGTCGTCGACGAGCCGATCGCCGTCGGCGGGGGGGACGCCGGGCCGACGCCCTACGAGATGCTCCTCGCCGGGCTCGGTGCCTGCACGGTGATGACCTTGCGGATCTACGCCGACCGGCGGAAGTGGCCGCTGGAGCGCGCCCGGGTCACGCTGCATCACCGGAAGGTGCACGCCGAGGACTGCGTCGACTGCGACAAGAGGGACGCGAAGATGGACGTCATCGACCGGATCGTCTTCCTCGAGGGGCAGCTGAACGAGGAGCAGCGGGCGAAGCTCATCGAGATCGCCGAGCGCTGCCCGGTGCACCAGACCCTGAAGGGCAAGATCCAGGTGAACACCCGGTTCGGCTAGGCCGGGGCCGACCCCTCAGAAGTGCGGCGGTCGCTCCATGACGTTCGCGTCCACCAGTCCTGGCTCCATCGCCGCGACCTTCTGCCCCATCGCGGCCAGCTCGCGCTCCAGGCGCTCCAGGCTCTGGGCCTGGGCGTAGACCACGTCGCTCAATTCCTGGAGTAGCCGCTGCTGCTCGGTGAACCGCAGCTCGAGCTCGACGATACGCTCCTCCATGGCCGTCCTCCCCTTCCCGGGCGAGGACTCCCCGGTCCCGCCCTGCGCGACGGACATCGTTCCACCGTGGCCCTGGCTCAGGCCAGCGAGAACCGGAGCTCGCCGCACTTCTCCACGCTGCACTCGATGCGGTCGCCCGCCTTGAGCCAGACTTGCTGCGCCTCGGGCTTGCCGAGGATGACTCCCTCCGGGGTCCCGGTGGAGATGACGTCGCCGGGGTAGAGGGTGAACAGCGACGAGGCGTAGGCGATGATCTGCGCGCAGGTGAAGATCATGTCGTCGGTGTTCGACGACTGGCGCACCTCGCCGTTGACCTTGGTCTCCACCTTGAGCTTCTGGGGGTCGCCCACCAGGTCCGCGCCGACCAGCCACGGGCCGATGGGCAGGAAGCCGTCGCACGTCTTACCGATCATGAACTGCGAGGCGCCCTTGCCGTCCCGGTACTGGAGGTCGCGAGCCGAGAAGTCGTTGCCGGTGGCGTAGCCGAAGACGTGGCTCAGCGCGTCCGCCTCGGAGACGTCGCGGGCGGTCTTCCCCAGGATGACCTGGAGCTCGACCTCGTAGTCGAACTTCTTCGCCGCCCTGGTCGGGAGGTGGATGACTCCCTCGTGGCCGCAGAGCGCGTTGTTGTACTTGTTGAAGAGCACCGGGGCCTTGGGGATCGGCGTGTGGGTCTCCGCCGCGTGCCGCCGGTAGTTGAAGCCGAGCATCATGATCTTCTGCGGGCGGGTGATGCAGGGGCCGAAGCGGGCCTCCTCCACCGCGACCAGCGCGCCCTTCACCGACGAGGTCGGCGCAGCGAGGACCTTCTGCAGGCCCGCGGTGCCCTTGCCCTCGAGGAGCTCGTCGGTGCTCGCCGGCACCGCGACCCTGAGGGCCTTGCCGGCCTTCCCCACGTCCAGGATCTTGTTCTCGCGCCGGACACCGAGGCTGTCGCCCTGCGGGGTGCGGAGCATGCACCAGGTCTGGGAGCGCAGTCCGGTGGCGTCCGGGCCGGTCTTCGCCACCGCCGGAGCACCGGCGCCGGCCTGCTCGGCCCGGGCAGCGGCCTGCAACAGCATCGAGCCGGCGGCCGCGACCCCGGCGTTCCTCAAGAGCGTCCTGCGGGTGGTCTCCATGGGCCCTCCTTCGTCGCGGGCGGGAGGTTGCATGGCACCCGGGGAGATCGCCAGCGCGGACCGTCGCCGGGCCGCTGACGCCGCGCGCCAGTGACCATTGCACGGCGGTGGCCGGCCTGGACGCAACCGTGTAGAGAGCCGTCCGTGGACGCGAACTTCCTCACCGACCTGGCGGCCCGGACGCGCGAGCTGCGCGACCAGGGCCTCTACAAGAACGAGCGCATCCTCGTCTCCCCCCAGAACGCGGCGATCCGCGTCGAGGGCGGGCGCGAGGTCCTCAACTTCTGCGCCAACAACTACCTCGGGCTGGCGGACCACCCGCGGGTCGTCGAGGCGGCGCGAGCGGCGCTGGAGAAGTACGGCTTCGGCATGGCCTCGGTACGCTTCATCTGCGGCACCCAGGACCTCCACAAGACGCTGGAGGCCCGGCTGAGCCGCTTCCTCGGGACCGAGGACACCATCCTCTACTCGAGCTGCTTCGACGCGAACGGCGGGCTCTTCGAGACGCTGCTCGGCGAGGAGGACGCGGTCATCACCGACGCGCTCAACCACGCGTCGATCATCGACGGCATCCGGCTCTGCAAGGCCAGGCGGCTCCGCTACGCCAACAACGACATGGGTGAGCTGGAGGCCCGCCTCGAGGAAGCCTCGGGCGCCCGCTATCGGATGATCGCCACCGATGGCGTGTTCTCGATGGACGGAATCATCGCCAACCTGCCGGCGGTCTGCGACCTGGCCGACAAGTACCGCGCGCTGGTGATGGTGGACGACTCGCACGCCGTGGGCTTCGTCGGCGCGAAGGGCAAGGGCACGCCGGAGTTCTGCAACGTGCTGGGGCGGGTGGACATCCTCACCGGGACGCTGGGGAAGGCGCTGGGCGGCGCATCAGGCGGCTACACCGCGGGGCGGAAGGAGATCGTCACCTGGCTCCGGCAGCGGAGCCGGCCGTACCTCTTCTCCAACTCGCTGATGCCCGCCATCGCTGCGGCGACACTCACCGTGCTCGACCTGCTCGAGGGCGGAGACGAGCTTCGCAAGCAGCTCCGGGCGAACGCCGAGCGCTTCCGGAGCGAGATGACCAGGCTGGGGTTCAAGCTCGCCGGCGCGGACCATCCGATCATCCCGGTGATGCTCGGGGACGCCAAGCTCGCCTCGAGCTTCGCGGACCAGATGCTCGCCGAGGGCGTGTACGTCGTCGGCTTCAGCTACCCGGTGGTTCCGCAGGGCCAGGCGCGGATCCGCACGCAGATGTCGGCGGCGCACACCCGGGAGCAGCTCGACCGGGCCATCGCTGCCTTCGCCAAGGTGGGTCGTGCGCTGGGGGTGATCCAGTGAGAGCGCTGGTCAAGGCCAAGGCCGAGCCGGGCATCTGGATGCAGGACGTCCCGGTGCCGGAGATCGGTCCCAACGACGTGCTGATCAAGGTCCGCAAGGCGAGCATCTGCGGCACCGACGTCCACATCTGGAACTGGGATGCCTGGGCGCAGAAGACCATCAAGGTGCCGATGGTCATCGGACACGAGTTCATGGGGGAGATCGCGAAGCTCGGCGACGAGGTCACTGGATTTCAGGTGGGTGACCGGGTGAGCGGCGAGGGCCACATCACTTGTGGTCACTGCCGTAACTGCCGCGCCGGGAAGCGGCACCTCTGCCGGAACACCGTGGGGCTGGGCGTGAACCGGCCGGGATGCTTCGCGGAGTTCGTCTCGCTCCCAGCCTTCAACGTGTTCCGGGTTCCGAAGGACATCCCGGACGAGATCGCCTCCTTCTTCGACCCGCTGGGGAACGCCGTGCACACCGCGCTCTCCTTCGACCTGGTGGGAGAGGACGTGCTCATCACCGGGGCCGGCCCCATCGGGGTGATGGCGGCGGCCATCTCGAAGCACGTGGGCGCTCGCCACGTCGCGGTGACCGACGTGAATCCCTTCCGGCTCGAGCTGGCGCGGAAGCTGGGCGCGACCCGCGCGGTGGACGTGAGGAGCCAGACCCTGGGCGACGTGATGCAGAGCCTCGGGATGACCGAGGGCTTCGACGTCGGGATGGAGATGTCGGGGAACGGGCAGGCCTTCCGGGACATGCTCTCGGTCATGAACCACGGCGGCCGCGTGGCGATCCTCGGCATCCCGCCGAACGAGGTGTCGATCGACTGGAACCAGGTCATCTTCAAGGGCCTGGTGCTCAAGGGCGTGTACGGCCGGGAGATGTTCGAGACCTGGTACAAGATGGTCGCGATGCTCCAGAGCGGTCTGGACGTCGCCCCGGTCGTGACCCACCGCTTTCCGGCGGCCCGGTACGCCGAGGCGTTCGAGGCCATGCGCTCGGGCCAGAGCGGCAAGGTCGTCCTCGACTGGGCAGGGTGAGGCTGCGCTCCGTGGGAGAGCACAGAAGGCTCATCTTCTCCACCGCGACGGACGCGGTCCTGGCCGAGAAGCTGTCCGCGCTCGGCGTGGGCGTACCGGGGGACATCGAGCGCGAGACGTTCCCCGACGGCGAGCGCGGCCTGCGGCTGGCGAGCCCGGTGGCGGATGCCGACGCCTTCCTGGTGGGAGGGACGGGCAGCGACGCCGACACGCTCGAGCTCTACGACCTCGCCTGCGCACTGGTCGAGTACGGCGTTCACGCGCTGACCTTGGTGGTGCCCTATTTCGGCTATTCGACGCAGGAGCGCCCGACCAAGGAGGGAGAGAGCGTCACCGGCAAGACCCGCGCGCGTCTGTTCTCCTCCATTCCGCTGCCGGACGGCGGGCTCCGGGTCCTCCTCGTGGACCTGCACACCGCCGGGCTGCCCTTCTACTTCGAGGGAGGCGTGCGGCCAGTGCACGTCAGCGCACGGCCGCTCTTCGTCGAGGCGATCCGCGCACACGCGCCGGGGGGTTGCGTGGTGGCGAGCACCGACGCGGGGCGTGCCAAGTACGTCGAGGCGCTGGCCAACGACCTGCGGGTCGATGCGAGCTTCGTCTTCAAGCGCCGTGAATCCGGGGGGACGCGGGTGCTGGCGGTGAGCGCGCGGGTCGCGGGGCAGCATGTGATGCTCTACGACGACATGGTCCGGACCGGCAGCTCGCTGCTGGCGGCGGCCGAGGCGTACCGGGAGGCGGGCGCGAGCAGGATCACGGCGCTCGCCACCCACGGCGTCCTTCCGGAAGACGCGGTGGGGCGGCTCCAGCGGAGCGGGCTCTTCGACCTGCTCGTCGTGACGGACACGCATCCGCGGGCCCGCGAGCTCGCCGGCGGATTCGTCGAGGTGCGCTCGGTGGTGCCGCTGCTGGCGGCGGCGCTCCGGGCCAGGTAGGCGCTCCCGGGGTTCGGCCTGCCCCGCCCCGGGGTGCGGGGGGCGGGAGACACCCACTGCCACTGGTCAGCACTTCCGCGCAGGGCCCTGCAAGAAGGTCAACAGTGCAGCGACGGCGCGGGGCGGGTCTTCTTCGGCCCGGTGGATCCCGCGCCTGGGCCCGCTGGTACAACGACGGGATCTTGCCTCTGGACGATCTGGCGTCGCGGACGAACGTCCTGCTCGTCGACGACAACGCCGACAACCTCCTTGCCCTGTCCGCGGTGCTGGACAGGCTCAAGCTCCGCCTCGTCCAGGCCACGTCCGGTGCGCGCGCAGTGGCGCTCGCCGAGGAGCAGGAGTTCGCGGTCATCATCCTCGACGTGCAGATGCCGGTGCTGGACGGCTTCGAGACCGCCCGGATGCTCCGGCTGCGGCGGGGGGCGGAGCAGACGCCGATCATCTTCCTCACCGCCAACTCGCACGACCCGGCGGCCAGCCTCCGCGGCTATGCCGAGGGCGCGGTGGACTTCCTGGTCAAGCCCTTCGATCCGGCGATTCTCCGCTCGAAGGTCTCGGTGTTCGTCTCGCTCTACGAGGCGCGGCGCACGGTGCAGCGGCAGGAGGCGCTTCTGCGCGAGCACGCGCTCGAGGCGCAGAGGCGGCAGAGCGAGGCCCGCTACCAGCTGCTGGCCGAGGCGGTGCCGCAGATCGTCTGGACCGCCGACGTTGCAGGGAGGATCACCTACGCCAATCCGGCCTGGATGGAGTTCATCGGCGTCCCCGCGGAGGAGATGACCAGCTGGAAGCACGTCATCCACCCGGACGACCATGCCGCGGTGAAGGCGGCGCGGGACCGGGCGCGGGGGAATCAGACCGTCTTCGACGTCACGTTCCGGCTGCGCTCCCGGACCGGGGAGTACCGCTGGCACATGGCGCGGGCGATGCCCACCCGCGATGCGCAGGGCCGTCTGGACGGCTGGGTGGGCACGGCGACCGACGTGGACGACCAGCATCGGAGCGAGGGGCGGGCGCGGTTCCTGGCCGAGGCCAGCAGCGCGCTCGGGGCCTCGCTCGATCTCCGTGAGGTGCTGGCGCGGGTGTGCGCGCTGGCCGTGCCCACGGTGGCCGACCTCTGCGCGGTGCATCTGCGAGGTGAGGACGGGCTGGTGCGCGAGGTGGCGGTGGGGGCGGAGCTCGTGGAACGGCTGGCCTCGCCCGGGCCCGAGCAGCTCGAGCGTCTGGGCGTCATCGAGGTGCTCCGCTCGGGGAGCTCGGTGTTCGCGCGGGACGCAGATCCCTCGTCGACTCCGCTGGGCCTGGGGCGGTGGGCCTCGGTCCCGCTCGTGAGTCGTGGGGTCGTCGTCGGGGTGCTGACGATCGGTCGCCTGCCGGGAATGGATCCCGGGCTGTTCACCGAGGAGATCGCGCTGGAGCTGTCGCGACGGGTGGCGCTGGCGGCGGACAACGCGCGGCTGTACCGGGAGTCGCAGGAGGCGATTCGGCTGCGCGACGAGTTCCTCTCGGTCGCGAGCCACGAGCTGAGGACGCCGCTCACTCCGCTGAACCTCAAGCTGGGGATGCTGCGGAGGTTGGCGGAGCAGGCCGAGGACGGGACGCTGCCGGCGCCGCAGGTCGCCTCGGAGATCGGCACGGCGGCCCGCCACGTCCAGCGGCTCACGAATCTGGTGGACCATCTGCTCGATGTGACGCGGATCCGGGCGGGGAAGCTGCACCTGCAGCTGGAGGTGGTGGACCTGGCCGAGGTGGTGCGGGATTCGGCCACGCGGCTGACGTCGGTGGCGACCGAGGTCGGATCGGTGATCGAGGTCGAGGCTCCCGAGCGCGTGACCGGCGTGTGGGACCGGATGCGGCTGGAGCAGATCGTCACGAACCTCCTGAGCAACGCGCTGAAGTACGGCCGGAGCAACCCGGTCCAGGTGCGGATCGAGGAGCAGGGGCCGGCGCACGTGCTCTTGTCGGTGCAGGACTCGGGGCTCGGCATGGACCCGTCGGTGCTCGGGCGAATCTTCGGGCGCTTCGAGCGTGGACACTCGGGGCGGAACTTCCCGGGGCTGGGGCTGGGGCTGTACATCACGCGGCAGATCGTCACGGCGCTGGAGGGCAGCATCGGGGTGGAGAGCGCACCGGGGCAGGGCTCGCTCTTCACGGTCGTGCTCCCGCGGTCACGCGCGGAGCTGGAGCCCGAGGTGCTGGGGGAAGTGGGCGCGCGTCAGGGGGCGCGCGGCGTGTAGAGGAAGCGCTCGGGGCGGGTGCCGCCGTCGCCGAGGCCGATGACCACCCAGGACTCGATGCCCTCGGCGGTGCGGCGGTAGGTGAGGCCGTCGAAGTAGGCGGCGGAGCGGGCGGCGCGGACGAGGGGGAACTCGACGGCGCGCTCGGGGGATTCCCAGCCCTTGAGGTCGGGAGCGAAGTGCTTGAGGCGGAAGGTGAGGGAGCCGCCGGCCTCGGCGACGGTCATCAGCTCGTAGAACGAGACCTGTCCGCTGCGGGTGCCGCGGTAGACGCCGGCCATGGAGCCTGCGGCCGGGGAAAGCCATGCTTCCTCGGAGATGCCGCCGAGTCCCTGGCCGGTCCAGTCGCCGGCGAGCCAGGCGGCGGCGGAGACGCGAGCGGGCGGTGGGTCGGCGCCGGCGGTGGCCTGGACGACGGGTGGGGTCTCGGCGGCGGATGGGGGAGCGGCGGGTCGCTTGCGGACGGGGCGTGAGAGGCGGACCTGCTCGGGGCGTTCGCCGGGGCGGTCGATCTCGAGGAGGACGGTCTCGCCGGAGCGGCGGAGGCGGATGCCGTCAAAGGCGACTTCCTGGTCGGAGATCGAGACGAGCTTGCGCGGGTTGGGTGACTCCTGGGAGTCGCGGCCGGCGAGGAGCGCGTCGAAGCGCTTGAAGCGGAGGAGGAGCGAGCCGTCGGACTCGACGACGGTGGCGATGGCGTAGCCGATGACGCGGCCCTCGCGGATGCGGCGGAGGACGCCGACCATGGTGCCGGCGCCTGGCGGGAGCCAGAAGGCGTCGACGCGGCCGACGGGTCCGTCGCCCTGCCACTCGCCGGCGAGCCACCGGAGCGGCTCGAGGTCGCTGCGGGCGGCGGCGGAGGCAGCGGGCGCCGTGAGCAGGGCAAGGCAGAGCGCTGGGAGGCGTGCGGTCATCGGCCAGGGCGCCCGCGACGGCGCGTGCCGCAAGGTGTCGCATCGTTCGGCGCGGGGCGCCACATCGGAATGATCCGCGCGCGGTGCACGGAGGTCTCCGCCCGCCCCGGAGGTGTCCGCCCCTGAGGTGTCAGACATCTCGTAAAGCCGCCCCGGAGGTGTCAGACATCTCGTAAAGCCCGGCGGAGGTGTTCCCAGCGGAGGTGTCCGCTCCGGAGGTGTCAGACATCTCGTAAAGGCCCAGCGAAGGTGTCCCCAGCGGAGGTGTCAGACACCTCGTAGTGAGCGCCCCCGAGGTGTCCGCCCAGCGGAGGTGTCCCCAGCCACCGGAGGTGTCAGACACCTCGTAATGAGACACCTCGTACTGAGCCCAGACGTGTCGGCCCCACCCGGAGGTGTCGGACAGACACCTCGTAAGAGACATCCGGTTGAGACACCTTCATAGGAGCGGGCTCGTCATGGACGAGACACCTTCATAGGAGCGGGCTCGTCATGGACGCCCCGTCGGGGTGCGGGCGAAGGCGCGCTGGAACCGCTCGGACAACAACCGTCCTCACTGTCGTGAATTTCCTGTTGCTCGTGTTCCGGCAGCGCCCCCGAGACATCACTCAAAGTGTCAGACATCTCGTGTGGGCCTCGGCGGCGCCCGACGAAGGTGTCAGGCATCTCGATCGTCTGTCGGCGACTCGTCGCGCTGGCGCGGCGGGGCTGCTGTCTGCGCTGGACCTTTTCCGAGGTGTTGGAGCGTCGTCGGCCGACGCTCGCTCGTTCAAGTTGTGCACAGTCATCGCGACGATTCCCACGCCGGCACCAGGGCCGTGCATTGTGCGCGTCCGGAGACTGGTACAGGCGCGGGCGCGGGGTTCGTGCCGGCAGGGCCCATTGACGCTCGACGAAGGACACAAGCTGAGGCTCGCGCTCCGTCTCGCCGGCGTGACCCAGGCCCGCGCGGCGAAGGTGCTGGACGCACGGCAGACGCAACTCTCCGCCTGGATGGCACTCGGGAAGGGACCGGAGGACGTGCTGTCGCGACTCGAGACCGCGTTCGGCTTCCGGACGGACGCGCTGGTGGACCGCTGTCCGCGCCAGGGCGGGAACGTCCTCTGCCACGGATACAAGCCACGGGGCGCACCGTTCTGTGCCGCGTGTGCCATGCGGGGAACGGCGCCGGAATCGGCCCCGGCGACGATGGACGGCAACGGCGCGACAGAGCACGCCTCGCCCGCATGCGTGAGCTGCGGAAAGTCCGAGGCCGACCAGGTGCGGCTACGGCCAGCGCGGATGCTCTCCGGCGGAGCCCGGGTGCCGATCGGCGCGGCGAGCGCGGGGGCGCTCTTCATCTGCACGCAGTGCCGCAACGCGCATCGCCACCAGCTGCACCGCTGCCCCGACTGCACTGGCTGGATGCGGGCCGGGCGGGACCGGTGCCACCGGTGCGCGCTTCGACTCGACGGGGGCGGTGGCGCCGGGGCGAGCTGACAACGGGCACTCAGGCCTTCCGGGGCGAGTGGAGCGCCACCGAGTTCCCCTCGGTGTCCCGGAGGACGGCAATGAACCCCGGGTCACCGATGTCGGTCTTGGGCATCAGGAGCGTTCCTCCTGCGCCCCGGACGCGCTCGAGGCAGGCATCGAGCTTCCCCGCCGCGTCCAGGTAGATCAGCGTCCCCTCCGAGGACGGCTTGCGACGGCCGTCCTGGATGAGCGCTCCGCTTGCGTCGGTCTCGCCCGCCGGGAAGATGGCGTGCGGGACACCGCCGAAGATCTCCCGCTTGAACCGGATGCCGAGAACGGTCTCGTAGAAATGGACGGCTCGGTCCAGGTCCAGCGTCGGGATCTCGAACCAGGTGAGTGCGTCGGCCATGATGCGTGCTCCATCTGCGTGTGCGGTCTCGCGACAATCGCGAGTGCATGCGGGAAGATGGGTTGCGCCGATGTCAGGTGTCTGTCAGGTTTGAATGATGCGCCGGCAGGCACGGCTGTTTGCACTGGCAGAGCATCTCCGGGCCCGGCGGACGGGGGTGACGGCGGCCGAGCTGGCCGAGCGTTTCGGGGTGACGCTCCGGACCATCTACCGGGACCTCGACGCGCTGCGCGAGGCCGAGCTGCCGATCTCGGCCGAGCGCGGGCGCGGGGGCGGCTATGCGCTGGACCGGACGTACTCGCTGCCGCCGGTGAACTTCACGGCGCGTGAGGCGGCGCTGCTGTCTGCGCTCGGGGACTGGGCAATCCGGATGCGGCTGGTGCCGTTCACCCGGACGCTGCAGGGGAGCATCGACAAGGTCCGGGGTGCGCTGGCGGCGTCGGCCCAGCGCGAGCTGCTCGAGCTGATGCGCGAGCTGAGCTTCGTGGGCATCCCGGCGCACCCGGCGGCTCCGGGGGTCCGCGAGGCGGTGGAGGACGCCTGGTTCGAGCGCCGGGTGACGCGACTCCGGTACCGGGCGTCGGACGGGGTGGTGAGCGACCGGCGGATGCGGGTGCGAGGGCTCACGATGGAGCGCTCGCTGACCATGGTGCACTGTGACGACCTGGAGCGGGGTGAGCGGCGGACGCTGCGGCTCGACCGGATCGAGCGGGCGAAGCTCGAGCAGTGATCAGCGGGCCGGCGGATTGAAAGGCGAGGCGTCGCCCCGGGCCCAGCGGAGCGGGATGGCGCCGCGGCGCTCGAGGATCTGCTCGATCGAGAAGCGCAGGACGCGTTCAGCCGCGGGGATCTGCGTGGCGGCTTCCGGGGACCAGTCGATCTCGAGGCGGCCGGTGAGCTGGAGCACCGAGCCGGTCGGAGGATCGAGGAAAAGCAGCCCCGCCGGAGGGTGAACGGCGGTGTTCCCGAGCGACTGGAACAGGTTGTTCCCGGGGTAGTCGCCCCACACGAGCTCGCGCGGACCGGTGACCCGGACGAAGCCTGGAGCGCCTCCGCGATGCGAGACGTCCGCGCCGGCGTCGGGATGCGTCGTTCCGAGGAAGACGGTCTGGGCGTGCTCGATCCACCGGCGCTGGTCGTCGTCGAGGCGGTCCGCGGTCCGAGGGGAGCGGCCAGAGACCGGTCCATCCGGCAGCGGGGTGTAGGCGTGGATGTACTTGGGGCAGTTGCCGAACGCCTCGCGGACATCCAGCGAGAGGCCAGAGCTGACGGGCTGGACCGTCCCGTTCACGCGGTAGCGGCGGCGGGCGGCGAAGTCGATCACGAGGAGCCCGACGGAGCTCTCGGGAGAGAGCGCTGCGGCGAGGGGATCGTCGCGGTCCGGAGCGATCGCGACGTGCAGGCGGGTGCCGTCCTCGGAGCTGGTCACGAAGCCGGCCGGACCGGCGACGAGGCTGACCCACACGTGGCCGTCCGTGGTCTCGGCAGCGAGGACGACGAACCGTCGTTCCGCGAGGAAGATGCGGGCGTCCGGTCGGATTGCAGCGCGAAGCATCTGGCCGACGCGCCGGGCCTCGCCGCGCACACCCGCGCGATCCTGGACGAGGAGCTCACCTTCGTGAAAGGCCACGAGGGCCTGCTAGTGGGCGAGGCCGGGCCGTTCAACCGAATCGGCGTGATCGGCGCTTCACGGGCACGACTGGATCGGTGTCGTGGGGTTTCCGGTGTTCCGGACGTCGTGCTGGTACTTGGGCCAGGGTGAGGACTGCTCTAGCCCGCCATGGTCCACGGTGACCGCGAAGAAGTTCCCACTCGTGGAGCCGACGTAGAGAGCTCCCGA
>Ga0081540_1001621_pt1 | contig 19169 bp, 11 predicted proteins | sample TabmetS2T1R1_FD_71024 | JGI IMG/M metagenome (GOLD analysis project Ga0081540, IMG submission 71024) | Tabebuia heterophylla rhizosphere microbial communities from the University of Puerto Rico - S2T1R1 | ecosystem: Host-associated > Plants > Roots > Rhizosphere ... | reverse complement strand
AACACCGGCATATCCTTGAATGCCCTGAATCCGATCGGTTGATCTCAGAAGATCTTCGATGACTTGCTTCTGAGCATGATTGAACTTTGGATCTTCATTCGCGATCGTGAATGCTTCCGCCTGAGTTGCCACAGGTTGCACCTGGTTTTGACCTTCGCGGACGCGGCGAATGATTTCCTGCTCGGCAGCGATGGTTCGCGCGGTGGTGAGTTGACGTCCAGGCGAATGAGTTGATCTTTCGACGAGCTGAAATTCACCTGAAGCGAGCCGTGCTTCAAGATTCGCACGCACCTGAGGATAGGTAATCTCACCCATGCCACGCCGAAGAGCGTCGCGGACAAGGGCGCGCTCGTCGATCACAGCCTCGCGCTCAAAGTTTTTGTCGCGAGAAAATGTCAGCGATTCCCGCACTCGCTGTTCTGGCCTCACTTCCGGGACAGGTTGCTGAGACCGTTGACGAGCGGCACGAACTACGGTTTCGGCCTGATTGCCGTACTCGTCTGCAAGCTTTCGATGCGCAGTCATGACTTCGCCAAGCGAGTGAATTTCCTTCTTGTCGCGTGTTGAGTGTGCTGCTATCTCCGCAGCCTCTTTGCCATTGCGTCCTGTCCGCTCCAGATAATCGCGAATCTGCTGGCTACGTGGACTCGACGCATCCAAGTAGTCCTGCGTGTTGCCCTTGACCTCGGGCGCGCCGCTTCTGCCGGTCGAAATTTCGTAACCTAGTTGGCGAAGCCGATAGGTCAGCTCCGATTGATAAATGGCAGTCGCAAACTGTTGTGAGGAGAAAAGGCTGTGCGACTGCAGAGCGCGATACTGGCCGTGCTCACGCTCCGTGATGTTGAAAATGACGGCGTGCGTGTGCAGTTGTGGAGCGGCATAACCATCCACAGGACGAGCTGTGTCGTGCTCGAATTTGGCAGCGATGAATTTGGCCGTGGCTTCTGGCGGATGGTTTCCGCCGATGCGCGCCACGGTGTAATACTCAAGCTGTTCGAGAGCTTGACTGACGCTGTCGCGGTGCGCTTCGCGTACCCGATCGTCACCCCCGACAAGAGCTGTCAAAGACACGGATTTCGGTGCTGAGAAAGTCGCATCCCACCCGGCGCGGTGCTCCATGGTCGTGATCGTCTTGCCTTCGGGATCGATGTACTCATACGAAGCCCGCTGTCTGACCAGCTGCTCGCCGGTTTCTGGATGCTGTCCCTGACTTAAGCGAGCGAATTGCTCTTCCGAAACTGCTCCGTAGAGACCCAAGGCTGCAGCCAACTTTCCTTGCCACTCACCGGCAATGACCCCCTGTGACCAGTAATTCTGCTCACGCGATGTGAATTCCTTCTGGTGATAACTCTGCGCCTGACCTGCCGACAGAGGTTTCGAAATCGTGAGCATGATTCACCTCAGAGCTGACCGTTCCCGAATTCAAGTGCCCTCTGCCGATCATTGAGGTCGTCCGGCACAAGGATTTCCTCATCTTGATCAAAAACGGCTGTGACAACCTGACGGCGACAGTCGCGCCGTCGATGGACTCGATCGGACTGCACATGGTCTTGTCTCTCGCGACCATTATGCTCGTGTGGTTCGGAGTCCAAGAGGCCCTCGCTTTCCGCGCAAGGCGGCCCTGGGTTCAGCGTCGCGAAGTTTCTGAACTTCTTCCTGCTGATCACGTTCGCATACTGTTTTGTGAGATTTTATGACGGCGCAATTCCTGGCATTGGATATTCGTTGAAGGGCTTTATCAGCAGCGGCACCAGTAGCCTCGTGGACTACATCGGTAATGACTCGACGCAAGAAGTCCAAGATACGATTCATGCCGCACTGGGTAAGATGGGGACGCTCTCGCCTACCTTGACAGAGCCTTATACCCTCCTCTGCACCTATACAGTGCAAATCGTACTGAGCATCCTGACGGCGCTGATTGGAGTCATCATCGCGTATGGTGCGATTGGAGCGACCATCATTGGCTTGCTCGGTCCCATCTTCATCCCTTGGATGGTTTTCGGTAAGACCGATTTCTTGTTCTGGGGATGGTTAAAGGCCTTCCTAGGTTTTGAATTCTATAAGGTAGTGGCTGCTGCCACGCTAAGCGTCATCAGCCATTTACTGATCAGCTACTTAACCAGCGGAGCGATGAGTCTTGATAACCCCAAGATCCTCATTGCGATCATGCCTGCGCTGTTGATGATGTGCTTCATCGCCAGCTTCATTCTGCTCAAGATCCCGGCGATGACGGCATCTCTCTTTTCCGGTCATACCGGAGGCCATGATGCGGGTGTAGGAATCGCAAGTGCTATAGCCACACGCGGGCTGATGGGTTGAGGAGGTGAATATGAGAAAGACTGTGAGCCAAATATCTCCTGAGGTCACGCGTGCTGCTGAGCGTTATCTTGAGCAATACGGTGACCCGATCGTCATGAACACTTATTTGAAGGTGACGATTCTTGTCCTCGCAATGGTTTCTATCGTTCTGGCGGGCCTTGTGTACAAGAGCCAGCGTGTGCTCGCCGACATGCACCCGATGATCGTGCGCATCAATGATGTTGGACGAGCGGAGGCGATTGACTATCGCAATTTCCAGTACCGACCGCAAGAGGCGGAGAACAAGTATTACTTGTCGCGATGGGCTGAGCTCTATTTCAGCCGCAATCGTTTCACCATCGAGCGCGACCAGACGAGCTCGCTCTATTTCCTGAATGGCGACGTGCAGCGCGCCGTGATCGACCAGGAGCGTAGGAACAATGTTATTCAAACCTATATTAAGGAGGGATCACTTCCATACGTCGATGTCGAGGTCAAGAATGTTGTTCTTGACGATCTTCGACAGTCACCGTATTCAGCTCGAATCGAATTCGAGAAAGTGTTTACGAACCCTGCAGATCATTCAGAGATCAAGCGGGAACGATGGACTGCCAGCGTTACTTATGTCTTCCGCGAGAACGTGAAGAACAACGAACTGGCTGTGAATCCTCTGGGATTGACCATCGTGCGCTTCCGCGCAGATCAAGCGTTCAGCTAGGAAGCGGGGGGATGGGATCTCTTTTGCAACTTTTGGCGCTTGTCGAGACGTTTGAGGACACAAGTTAGATGAATGGAGGCCACATGACTCGCCTTTTAAAGTTCCTGAAGCTGATAGGCCCATTTTCAGCGAGTGAACTGAGTTGATCTGGTCAACTGCGACTGAGGACTCTTAAGAATGAGCACCCAAAGCACAACTTTCGAACGCCATTACCGGATTGCGGAATTGTGTGATTTGTGGGGGATAGGTCGTGAAACGTTGAGAAAGATTCTGGTCGAGGAACCGGGAGTAGTGCGAATCAGAATGGGTCGCCGTAAGTACCACACGACATATAGCGTTCCTGAGTCCGTCGCGGAACGAATACACGCTCGCCTGGCGTCCGGTGATGACTCTCGTCCTTAACATCATTGGAACGAACAATTATCACTAACACGTGTTTGCAGCAGCCTGGGCTCGCGACTGTTCCTCGAACGTGTTCTCAGCGGATCGACACTACTTTGCCTCTGGAGCGATCAGAAAAGGCTTCCTGCAGGATCCTGGAAAGTCGATTTTGACGGCCTGGTATCCAGGCGGCATAGTGCTTCCGCAGGATCTGCTCGCTATCGCCAATCAGTTCTGCCACATCGGGAACCGGCACGCCTTTCTCAAGCAGAATGCGGACGAATGTATGCCTGAATTTGTGAGGATGGGGCGGTGCTTCCCACGGTCCTGCAAGCTCAAAGACCTTCCTGAGCCGCTTGTTCCTCCAAATATCGCAAAGCTGTTTCGCGTTCTGCGTAACACCGGCAGCGAAGATCAGTGACCCATGGATCTTCTGCCGTGCCCGCAATCGCTTCACCAGCCAGTCTGGTATCCATGTGAATAGGGGTCGCTTCGTCTTGTGCATGCGCAGAAAAACGTCATTGCCATTGAGGCGCTTCGTAATATCGAAGGTTGCCACGTCTGAGATGCGAAGGCCAGTGTAGATGGAGAGATAAATAAAGTCCTTCACATCCTCGCCACCCCATGTTCGGTAGCCTGGTCCCCGTTTGAGTTGCGATCCGATTTTGTCGCAGGCAGCATACAGGCGATCGAGTTCCTCGTCCGTGTACGGTGACTTGGGAACAGTGACCGATGATCCCTCTGGCGCCTCGAGGTCCTCGGTAATGTCTTTGGGAAGCCATTCGCGCTTCACGCAAAATTTGATGAACGCCTTTAATCGCTCGAGTTTTTTTGCCTTCGCTCGGATGCCGTCTTTCCAGCTCGCATAGAAGCGGTCCATGTCAACGACCCTGAGCTGGTCGATATAGACGTAACCGCGGTTCTGGCAATACGCCGACAGCTGATTCGTAAATGTGCAGTATTTGGCCAGGGTGTTCGGAGCGATATTGCGGTTCTTGCATTTGGCAAGAAAGGCCGCACTCGCCTCCTCAACGGTGGTTCGCGCGATCTGAACTTCTTCGGGCGGGATAGGTTCAAGGACCGCCTTCCATGATCCAGCGCGATCGAGAGCTGCGGCAACGGCGCGCGCCCCTTCGAATTCCCATTGCCCGGTATTGTGCCGCTTGAATTTTCTGCGGAGCGTTCCTGACGCGAAGATCGGACACTCGCAGCGATGCCAGCCCTTTTTGCGTTCCTCGTATTCGGATGTACGGGAATTGTGGAGGTGACCACCCTTACATTCCTGGCGATGACGGCGATAGAGAGTGAGGGGCATATGGGAGCATTATCCCATACCGTGTTGGCCCATATTGCCCCATGGAGAGCCGGTCAAAATGCTAAATTATTGATGGAAAAAGATATAAGCCTTGGGGCGGCTAGTGGGGATCGAACCCACGACATCCTGAGCCACAGTCAGGCGTTCTGCCGCTGAACTATAGCCGCCACACAAGTAATAATTGTAGCATTTGCGGCGTACTCAATTCGTCCACTCGACACCTTGGAAAGGCCGGCATCTAAGTCATAGTTAAAGATGGAACCAGACGTCCTTCCGCCGATCAGCAAGACCTTACCTCCTCGTGGACGGGTGCGTGGCAATCTCTTTGCAAATGAAAATCTGGACCTGCTGGCCCATTTACTGGACGACTGGTTTCGTATCCCAGGCACTTCGATTCGCTTCGGCTTGGACGGCATCATCGGCCTCGTCCCTTGGATGGGAGATGTACTCGCAGGATTAGCTTCTTGCATTCTCATCATCGCCGCCTGGTTTCGTGGAGTGCCCTATGTCACGCTCACGCGCATGGTGGCCAATCTCGGCATCGATATCGTGATCGGTTCCGTTCCATTTCTTGGTGACATGTTTGACATCGCATGGAAGGCCAATCGGCGGAACTATGCTTTAATGACGCGTCACATCGAGCAACCATATAAGCATACTTGGAAAGACTGGGCCTTCCTGTTACTGCTGGCGCTCTGCATGACGGTCATCTTCATGGTGCCGATGATCCTGCTCATCTGGTTTGCGGAATGGCTTGCTCATCGCATCTAACAACTCTACCGCGTGACTGTATAGCTAAGGCTGACCTAATGAAACGAGGTAAGTCCTGTACAATAAGGTGAGTCGGGGCGTAGCGCAGTCTGGTAGCGCATCTGCTTTGGGAGCAGAGGGTCGGGGGTTCGAATCCCTCCGCCCCGACCAATAGAATCAATTACTTATCTCCATTGGACACCCTCCACAACCCACAAAGCTCACTTTAGCCAATTCGACCAGTTTTGTGTGCGAGCCCTAGCTTGCTGTCCATCATCGCCTTTCCATACACGTTCATTGGCGTGATGCATCGTCTTCTGCTGAACGCCTGCTTTTGCAACATGCCCAAGACTTAAATCAACAAATTTGATATCTACAAATCTTGCTCGTTTATTTCGGCATAGGAATTGAGACTGCTTTGCCAGCGCCGCGTTCGGCGATCCAGATCGTGTCGCCTGCGGGCTCGACTGCGGTTGGCGTCTTGAGTCCTTCCTTGATTACCGTGACGCTGGCCTTATCGCCATTGACAGTAATTACGGCAATCTTGCCGCTGCCATTCTCAGCAAGCAGTAGCTTGCCATTGGCGGCGCGCATGCCATCCGGGCCTTTCACGGGCTGGTCCATCCAGATATCGACAGGTTGTCCGGCCTTGCCAGCAGCATCCACCGGGATACGATAGAGATTGTTCGAGAACACATTGTTCACATACAGCGTGCCGTCCAAAAAGGTGATCCCGTCAATGCCGTAGAGTGCGCGGTCTTCCAGGAAGAGTTCGGCAATGGTGGCACCGGCTGGTAGCTTGTAGATTTTGCTGTTGGCGGTATCGCTGATGTAAAGCGCTTTGTCCGGTCCGATCGAGAAATCGTTGCAGGTACTGTTGTCACCAGGCAGGTCCCAACGAAGTTTTTGGGCGCCAGTTGAGAGATCAAAGCCCCTCAGCGCGGTATGACGCTTCACCGGCGTTGTGCCTGGTACCGGGGTTAGCTGACACGCCCACAATGTGTTGGTAGCGGCATCGGCAAGCATCCCGAAGAAAAAGGTGCCAGCACCTTCGGCGCTTGCATCAACAAATCTCTCGGCGGTGGTCGAGCCTGGGCGCACCTTGTAGATGAATGGAGTGCTCGCACTACCTACGATCAATGTCCCACCCGGCGCGACAGTCAGACTCTCTGGTTGCGATTTCGCATCAACGATAAGAATTTCAGCGGCCGACGCAACCTGTGCAAGGCCCGTCAGCAATGCGACGCAGACCGCAAGCCGTCGTGCACTCAAATTGTGCATAGTCAAATCTCCTCACTTTTTGTGCTTTAGTTCCGAATCGTGAATGAGGCCGGACTCACCAAATTCCCGTGATCGATCCCTGTGTCAGAAACAATGCCATCGAATTCGAAGTAGCATTCGACTATACAATTTCGCTCATCACAGCGAATCTGTCATTACCAAAATACAGGCTTGTAAGCGAATGCCCGTAGGCCTTTTCATCATGAGCGCTGTTGACTTCGACATTGAGATGAAGCGCAAAGAAAACCCATACCAACGCTTTTTGGTTGATGTGCGGGAACGAGATATTCAAGAGAGAGCGAGATACCCGGTTGGCGCTTTCGGAAGACTCTTGTCAATCCATAGAAAACCGCCGCAACCGATTATGCTTCCGACTCCTTTGGGTGATGGATGCAGCACGACGCCAGGGCTGTTCGTGCACACATCCGGACGCCGTCTAGTCCTTGCCGTCACGCTCATATTGATCGTGAACCTTCGCCCAGTCCGGAAGCGAGTGATACGGGCCATTCTCCTCGCGGCCTTTCGGCAATACATCGAAATAGCCGTAGACCCCCATGAACTGCTCACTCCCGCGGCCGAACGTGCCGTACGTATGCAAGATCTCGCCCTTCGCATTCTTGTAGAACACGCTATGTCCCGAAAGCGTACATGTCTCCGGCCCAATCTTATGCTCGCGGAAGTTATAGATCGTCTTTCCGGCCTTCACCTCTTCTGGCCGGAAGGACACATGGAAATCGTAGTTGAAGTCCGACTTGTATGACGATACCCAGCAGAACTTCCAGCCCATCCGCCTTCGCACCGCTTCGATCTCCTCGATCGGTGCCCGCGACACCGCGACGTACGACATATCGTGATGTTCGAAGTGAGGCAGCAGTCCGTCCACGTGATCCGACTCGAGCGAGCAACCTTCGCACTGCCACTCCTGCTTCGGCTCCATCATGAAGTGCTTGATGAAGAGCTGACTGTGCTGCTTGAACAGGTCCGCGAGAGTCAGGTCTCCTTCTGGAGACGTGAATGTATAGCTCTTCTCCACCTTAACCCAAGGAAGCGCCCGCTGCTCCGCGGCCAGTGCATCGCCCATTCGCATGTACTGCTTCTCTTTCTCTATCAGGTCCAGGCGCTTCTTCAGCCATTCTTTTTCGGAGACCACTGGATGCCGCTCAAGCAATTCGTCCATACTCCTTCGACCCTGCGCGATTTCCGCTTTCACCTTCGGATCATGCGCTTTGCTCATCGCAAGAAATCTCCTGACGATAAAGTAGGACGACTCGGCACCTCTAGCGGTTTTCTTTACCCAGAGAAGTTTCGTCACAAACCCAGTGATTGCGACGAGCCGAAAAGCCTCTCTCTCGACACCTCTTAAAGAGTTATCAGCAATTTGGAATCCTCGCGTCCGCGAAAACACAGTGCCGGGTTCTCTAACCCCAGTTCCGCGAGTCCTTTTCGGTTGGAGGCTAATAGATGAGGCCCGCAAAATTCCCGAAACGCCATGTAATACTGTCGAGAGAAAGAGTAATGTCAGCATCCCGTGAATTTCTCTGAGTAGTGCGGCGCGGTCTCTTTTTTATAGGTCGCGCAATGGCATCCATGTTTGTGCTCGCGACATGATGCTCAAGCCATAATGAGACTGACTGAATAATGTCAAGCATTGCCAAGCCTCCTTGCGATGAAGCCGTAATTCTCGCAAATCGATGCGTTGAGCCATCTCGAACGAAGGGTGGTTGGGTGATTGCCGCGACCATTCTTGGTTCGAGCATGGCTTTCATCGATGGCACGGTCGTGAATGTCGCATTGCCGGCCCTTCAGTCCGCTTTCGCTGCGACGATATCCGAGGTCCAATGGGTCGTGGAAGCTTACGCCCTTCTTCTTGCAGCCCTGCTTCTTACGGGCGGGGCGTTGGGCGATCTTTACGGGCGACGCAGAATGTTCACCAGCGGTGTTGCCATATTTTCCCTCGCTTCAATTTGGTGCGGACTGGCGCCTGATATTCGCCACCTGATTCTCGCGAGAGGGCTTCAAGGAATAGGCGGCGCCTTGTTGATCCCAGGCAGCCTGGCGTTGATCAGCGCAAATTTCTCTGAGGAGCGACGCGGGCGCGCGATTGGTATCTGGTCCGGATTCACATCGATCACCGCAGCGATAGGTCCCGTGCTCGGTGGATGGTTCATCGAGCATGGATCGTGGAGATGGGTATTCTTCATCAATGTTCCTATAGGGCTGGCTGTCCTGGCGTTAACCTTGTGGAAGGTCCCCGAAAGCAGCGCCGGCGATACTGGAGCGCGTCCCGACTGGCCGGGCGGGTTGTTGGCTGCACTCGGCTTCGGCGGAATCGTCTATGCTCTGATTCAATCAATGCCCATCGTGGGCGTAGTTGGTGCAGTGGCTCTGCTAGGTTTGTTCTTCTGGGAAGCCCACACCCCATCTCCGATGGTTCCGTTCCGCCTCTTCCGCTCCATCAATTTCATCGGAGCGAACATCCTCACCCTGTTTCTCTATTCTGCGCTCAGCGGCGTCCTCTTCTTCTTTCCGATGAACCTGATACAGGTACAACGATACTCTGCTGTGGAGGCTGGCGCTGCACTGCTGCCTCTTATCGTGTTGCTGTTCTTGCTGTCTCGCTGGTCCGGGGGCCTTCTCGATCGGTATGGCGCGAAGCGTCCTCTTGTCATCGGCCCGCTCATCGCTGCGGCAGGATTCGCACTGTTTGCGAGACCGGGAGTTGGCGGTTCCTATTGGACAACATTCTTCCCGGCAGTTGTAATTCTGGGGTTTGGGATGGCGATAAGCGTTGCGCCGCTCACTACTACGGTGATGAACTCCGTAGATCAGGAGCGTGCAGGAATCGCTTCGGGCATCAATAATGCTATCTCGCGAATCGCCGCTTTGTTAGCGGTGGCAGTTTTCGGCGCATTGCTCAACGGAATTTTCCAAAACTCTTTGAACCGTCAATTGGATAGGCTCGCGCCGGCAGTGCGGACAAGTCTGGAGACGCAACGCACCAAGCTGGCCGCCATCGAAACCAATGATAAACACGCACAGCAAGCTGTTCAGGACTCGTTTGTCTTGGGATATCGCACTGTAGTTTGTGTGGCAGCCGGGCTTGCGATCGCGAGTTCGCTAGTCGCTGCTGCACTTATTTCGCATGAGCCGCGCCGTTCATCTACCTAGCCGATGAAATGTTGCTGGCGCGATCTGCTCCAGTCGGTCGATAAGCCCCTGACAAACATTCCTTCATCCGACACGATTTATCGTGAACCTTTGTGCATTTATCACAAAAAGCAGCCCTGATCAGAGGGCTGCTTTCTGTGACTCTATTATTTGCCCAACACGTCATACAGCGGCTGGACTGGCTTCACTTCGACATCCTCACCAGCTACGGAAATAGCCAGGATTCGAATCTTGTCATTTGCCGGTAGTGTAAGCGTCTTTGCATGTGGCGTCAGAGGTATTCCATATGCAAAAAGATAGCTATATTCGTACGGTTCGTTGAGTCCATCCGGAGTGTGGTGATGCGAGGCATACCATGCAAGGTCGGCACGCTTGATATAACCCGGACGAAGCCCGAGATAATCTTCTGGATATCGCGGAGCCCAGTACGGTGAGCCTCGATCGCTCAGGTCCCATGTGGCGTGATTCGCCGATACAGCCCAATTCTTGCGTACGGGAACTTCCTTGGCCGGACCATTGTTGCCGAACTGCCGAACTGGGACTGTGTCAGGAGCAGGCTTCCACAGACGTGTATCCCATTGACCAATAAACCCACTCCAGTTTTCAACTGTGAGTTCAACTGGTTTATCCCCAACTCTGAAGGTGGCCTTCTGATCGCCATCATCTGAAGCGGCGATGATATAGAGTTTGTTGAAATTGCCCGAAGGCAACTGAATTGTCTGGCCGTGCGCCGCAATTGCATTTGGCTTCGATGCACCTGCCGCCGCCAGTTTGAAGTTCACTCCACCCAGCGTGATTTCCGGACGCAACATCTCGGCAGGAATCGCGTTCCCCTTCGCGTCGAAGCCACCAGTTGATTTCGTGTCGTCTTCACTAGCCGTCGCTAAGTCGTACTTCAAATCAACTGGCTGTGATTGGACTCCGTTGAGCTGCGTAGGAGCCGTCCCGAGTTTAAGGGCAAACGATTTTGGCTGATATGCGTTGAACGATGTTTCAAGCGCACCATCGACAACATTCGCAGAGCCGAGAGGAAGTTCCTGACCATTCACTTCACGTGCCGCTGTAATTGGCCCTGCAAACTTAACGCGGACATTCCCGGATGGCTTGCCATCCAACTCGACCATCCGCAGGATGACCTCATCACTGTTCTCTGCTTTTTTCAACGCAAGTACTCGAACGCGAGGGTTATCCACAGTCACGAGTGAGAAGTTTCGGCCAAGTGCGCCGTTATGTTTCGCAGTCTCAAAAGCAATGAGTGGCGAGCTCAATTGATATGCCTGCCAGTCTGTCTGCGCCTGTCGCCAATCATTGGCGTGCCCGGCAATGCCGAAGAGAATTTCGTGATGCCCCCAATCCTGGTTGAGTTGATCGGAATATCCGCGTCTCTGATCTCCTGGCGGAAACCCTGGAGAGCGCAACAACGTGAGCCGAATCGTATGATCATCGCGTTTGTCGGAGCCGTTCTTCGCGCCAGTCAAAATTGTGGTGCCATAAGAGCCGCTGTCATCCGTGAGATCGATCCAGTGATGTGAAGCAACCTCAAATTGGCGATCATATGCATTCGGGCGTTGAATGGTTCCAACTTCCCAGTTGTAAATCGCCATTTTGTTGCTGGCCGAAAGTGGAAAGACAGCTTTGAGATTCGCCGAGAGTGACTTCCAGTCAATCGAGTTGCTGAACTCCACTCGATTCCCTGCATCCCCTGCAGACAAGCGAATCGTCTGAACGAATTTCGATCCTTCGGCTTCGTGCGCGACTTCAATCGCCACGCGAACCGGACCATGCTCCACGATGCGAACCTTAGCCGGACCACTCACGTAGGAACGTGGCGCAGCCTGCTCCTGATCGAAATCCATGTTCCATGCAGGCCATTGGCGCGGTGCATCATTCGAGATTGCCAACCGAATCGGTGAAGAGAGCAGTTCTTTATTCAGCTTCTTGTCGAAGATGCTGGCTACGTCACCATCTTTGTTCAGTTCAACTTTGTAGCGTGAATTCTCAAGCGAAGATTCGGTAACTTTCAACTCAGTTGAATGTGCGGAAGATTCCGCACGACGAACGTCATATACCGCATATCCAACCGACGGCGTCTTGCCGAGAAACAGCACTTTGCCGTTTTCCATTTGCGCCGGAACCTCTTTGCCATCAGGACCGGTTACACGCACACCTTTTGGCTGCCCACCTGGAAACGAAATTGAGGCTTCTACAACATCTTCGCGGCTAATATTCAAGGGGTTGTAAACGACAACAGGCACACCGTTGACCTGTGTGTTGAGGCCGAATGCGATCGACTCTGTTGCGCTTGTCAGCACAGATGCAAATTGGTTCAGAGCGATCACGTCATCATTCTGCGCAAACTCGTAGGACCTCGGAGTAGCTGTGCCTGCGCCAGTGTCATGGAACTGGCCACCCATCACCAGAGTCCAGGCATCGTTCAGCCTTTCCTGCGGATAAGGGCGTCCACCCATCCACGCAGCCGCAATTGACGCCTTTTCTGCAGCGTCCGCGAGAAGCTCGTTTTCGCGGTTCCAGCGCTTGTGATATGCCTGCGATGTAAGAGAGCCTGCCGAGTGGTTGATCAGCTCCAGATCCCCTTTGTATCTCGGCATCTTCGAAGTCATCTCTGGCTTGATGTCGAGAAACATCTGGTCCGCGGCTGAGGAGACGACGTGTACCGGGCCGTCTCCCATGCGAACAGGTGTGCCACTGGCTGACTGCGTGGAGTTATCCGAAGAGGGCGGCACAGCTTCGCCTTGTGTCACCATCGCTTCGAGAAGCTTCACGGATTCTTCATCGACTGCGCCGCCGATATCACCTGTTCCAATGTAGTGATAATCGGCAAAGACACCTGTAGCTTTGCCATCGATGTCAATGCGCTTTACCCAGTCTGTTTCCGGTTGAGCTGGTCGCCGCCCTGCACCCGGATTCGAATCAGAAGCCGGAGTTGGTGGTGGAGTCTTGCTCAGATCAGAATGAATGCGGCTGCCGTAGCCTCCAGGATTGAGTGCGGCCAGAACCGTTTCGCCATCCGGTCCTTCCCACACGCCCACGTTAAAGGGAATCCCTTCAGGTGTCTGCTCTGGAGAACCGGACCCTCCTACCTGTGGAGCAGGTTGCCAGGCAGCATTGAGCTTCTGTGTGGAGAATCCCTTAACACCAGCATGCGCGAGGATTGTCGGCAGCGAAGCCGGGAATCCGAAGCAGTCGGGCAACATATATTCAGCGCTGGCCTTACCAAACTCTTTCCGGAAATATGTGTTGCCATACAGGACCTGGCGAATGATCGATTCCGCGCTCGGCAAATTGACATCGCCCTCCTCCATGGAAGAACCAGCCGGGTACCAGTTGCCGGCGGCGATATACTGCTTCATCTTTGCGTAATCGTTTGGATAGTACTCCTTCATCAGGCGATAGCGGTTCGCTCCGGTCCAGTTAAAAACGTAGTGTGGGTATTTTTCGATGTAATCGAAGTTCACCCGCATCGTCTTCAACAGATATTCGCTGATCGTCTGCTGAAAATCCCATCGCCACTGTGTATCGAGATGGGCATAGGGAACAACATAAAGCGTCGGTTGTTTTGTGATGTCGGGCGCTTTCATCGTTTGCGCAGCACCCGATACAAATGCCGCTCCAACGATGGCGGCAAAAATACCTTTTGCGGAAAATGACATACCAGGCTCCGATTTCTGCACGATCACAACTTTCTCGGAAAAGTGTTCATTTATTGGAATGGAATCGCTACCATTTGTTGTGTCAACCCACTTTACTAAGCTGGTGCGGGATGCTGTCAAGTGGTCGAAGCGAAAGGTCTCCAGGAGAGATGGCACACGCCAAAAAATCAAGAGCTCGAATGAAGAGTGCCTTGGCCCTGCTCTAAGTCCGATACGTGACTCGAAAAATCATTGCACCCGTCGACGGTTGGACCGAGTGTCACCAGCCTGCCCCTTTCATTCTTCGCGCAGCAGAATTATTGGGTCGACTGCAAGCGCACGCCGGGCAGGGATCCAGGCAGCGAGCAGTCCCACGACCAGCATGGTCAGGATGACCCCGCCAAGCACGATCGGATCCTTTGGGGTGGCCTGATAGACGATGAAGGAAAGCACACGCGTTGCCAGCAGGCCGAGAATCATGCCTGCGATTGAGCCAATCGCCAGCAGCCGGAAAGCCCTTCCCAGAGCAGCACCGAGCACCTTGCGCTGGTTTGCGCCGAGCGCCATGCGGATTCCGAGCTCCCGCATGCGCTTGCTCACCACGTACGAAGCCATACCGAAGATGCCGGTGATGGCAAGCATCGCACCGAGCAGGCCAAGCACACCCAAAGCCACGGTGGCCACCCGGGCAGCGAACAGAGCAGAGTCCAGTTCACTGGACCACGTCCTGATCTCAAGCGGCAATGCAGGATCGAGGCTGCGCATAGAATGCTGGAGCGCGCCTGCGACTTCCTGTGCGCTGCGTTGGGATCGAACGATGATCCAGGTATTGCCAGAGGGCTGTTGCAAAAACGAATAGAACATCGCCGGCTCAGGATTTTCCGTCAGGGCTTCATACTTGCCGTCCTCCACCACCCCCACCACTTCAACTCGCGCGCCACCCCAGCGTTTGAAATGATTGCCTACCGCTTTATCCACTGATCCAAAAAGTTTGCGCGCAAATTCCCGGTTGACGACAGCTACCTGGGGAGCTTTGCTCTCATCGTGCAGCGTAAAGGTTCGTCCGGCCAGCATCGCGGTCCCGGCTGCACGGAAATAATCCGGAGAGACATCGAACTGCTGCGCATCAGCAACAGAATTTGCTGGCCGGTAATCCGTTGTGCTATCGGCGAAGACAGATGAGTCGTTACCACCAATGCTCAATGGCAAGCGGTCGGCATAGCCCACCGTAGTGACTCCCGGGATAGCGGCAGCGGCATCCAGCATATGCCGCTGCATCTGCGTGCGCTGATCCCCGTCATAACCCGCCATGTGTAGATCGGTCTGGACCAGCATCGCTCCTTCAGGTCGAAAACCATAATCGCTGTGAAGGGATCGTTCCAGGCCGCGCACAGCAACAAGCGATGCCGTGACCAGAACGGCGCAAATGGCGATCTGCAGCGCCAAGAGCAAATCTCGCAGTGTAAAGCGGCGCAAGCTGTCAGCACCCGGCGAGCCAGACCGGATAATCTGCCAGGGATCGGCCTTCAGCACCTGACGAACCGGAACCAGACCAAAGAGAAAGCCACTGAACAGGGCAAGCAACAGCGCAAGGGCGTAGGTCCTGACATCGGGATTGACCGGCACATTGATGGGTATGCCGGGAATAGGCCTCCAGGTGCTCAGCACACGCAGAATGGCAACGGCACCCACTATGCCGCATGCTCCTCCCGCCAGAGAAACGAGACCTGCTTCCGTGAAAAGCTGGCGGAGGATGAGTTGCCGGCGCGATCCAAGGGCCATGCGCAAAGCGATTTCGCGCGAGCGGTCGGCAGCACGCGCGGCGAAGAGGCTGCCGAGATTGGCACATGCAGCCAGCAGGATAAGGCCAGCCAGGAGCATTAGCCCCGCCATAAAGGCCCGCGCCGGGCGTCCCAGCGAATCACCCACCAGCCCTGGCCGCGCCAGGGAAAACTTCAACAGCTCATCCTCCTTCGGATACGATTTCGCCATCGAAGCAGCAATGGTATTCAGGTCCGATGCCGCTGCGACCGGCGTCACCCCGGGCTTCAAATGGCCGATCACCCAGGTGAAATGGCTGCCGCGCTCATCCAGCGGATCCCAACCGCCAATCTGTGGCAGATCGACCAGAGGCGCCCAAAGGTCAGGCGCGAAGAAAAGCTCGGTGCCGCGGAAACCAGGTGGCGCAACGCCCACAATCGTGTAGGGATGCTTGTTGATCTGTACAGCGCGGCCGACTGCTGCGCGATCACCGTTGAATTGGCTATGCCAATAGGCATAGCTGAGAACGATGTAGGGCACACTGTTCTTTCCACGTTCGTCAGAAGCATGGATAAAGCGACCGAGATATGGCTGAATGCCCAGGGAATCGAAGTAATTGCCGCTGACCATGTACGGCCAGACGACGGAGGGATTCCCGCTCCCGGTATCGAGACCAACACCGCCGATGATGTCATAAGACACTAGAGATTCGAAGCTGCGGTTCCGGTCGCGCAGGTCTCGGTAATCGGGATACGACTGCGAGGGAGTGTCTCCCTGGCTGTAGGCGCGCTGCAACATAAACAGGTTTTCCGAGTGCGGCACATCAAGCGGGCGCAGAACAAGCGCATTCAGCACGCTAAAAACGACTGCGTTGGCGCCAATCGCCAATGCCAGCGTGAGCACGGCGGTGATGGCGAATCCAGGCGCCTTTCGCAACTGGCGCAAGGCAAGTCGTAGGTCAGAGTTCATGATTTCCCCTCGTGACATGGAACGCGCGCATGCTCTTCTTCGCGCGCTGCGGCCGTATCAGCTATACGTCTGCCCGGGAGCTGCGGTTCCAGACATCCCTCTGCACTGCGATCAGGAGCTCGGCTCGATGCGTTGATTGCCAATCCAGCGGATCCGCTCTCATGAAAGCCAAGCAGCGCTTCCCAGGTCAATTAGAGAAAGCCGAGATCATGTCCCGCGTCTTGTCGATCTCGATTTCGATCGCGCTGACAAGCTTAGTGTCAGGGCGACCGATGACACACCCATCACATTCTCGGGCAAGACCTCTGCCGTTTAGAGGCAAAGTGTAAGTCGAGACCGCTAGCCCATGGCTTCTGCGGGAGCCGAAAAGCGTGGTTCGGAGCCGAATGCAACCGCATGATTTACGTGCAGCAAGCCCACATTTTCGTTATTTTCGCCCTAAAAACTTGACTAAGACCAAAATAGTCCTATATTAATAAGGATCATTCTAGTCCTATATTGATCGGTTCAATGCAGAGGACATGACAATCGAACCTCGATACGAAGGGTAACTCATGGATTCACAACGGTTTCCATCTGCATTTTCTCCGCGACGACGTCGCGTGGGCCTGTTCACACTTTTCCTCACGATAGCGTCTGTCAGGGGCGCTTGGGCGGGAGACGCAAAGACGGACAGCCCGTTAAGCGATGCTTTTGCGCCGGAAAGCTCGCCGGTCGCATGCACGAGCACGGCAACCAGCCCTGTCCGGAAACTGTTTGGGGTTGTCTCTGACCAGACCGGATCCAGCATTGCGCATGCTCAGATCACGCTCTCCTGCGGTGACCTTCGCCTTACGACGACAACCGATGGCACCGGAACCTATTCGCTCACTGCGCCCATTGGAAAGTATCGAGTGCTCGTCGAAGCAGCGAACTTTGGCATTCAAAGCCAGGAAATCACATTGGGGGATGCAGTATCCGGCACGGAGTTGAACCCTGTTCTTCGTTTGGGGCAGCTGCGGAGCTCGATTACGGTTACAGCAGGAAATGAGTACGCCACTGCAGTCAGCAACGGCGGCACCAAGACGGAATTGCCGCTCGCCGAGACCCCTCAGGCGATCAGCATCGTCAATCGCGAACTGATGAATTCGCAAGATGTGGTGAAGCTCGATGATGCGCTCAAAAATGTGGCTGGTGTAATGCCGGGCGGCTACTACGACGGATGGGACTACTACCGTATTCGCGGATTCGACGCATCGTTCAATACCTACATCGACGGCCTCCGCGGCGGCAACGGAATGATGGAAGAAACCTGGGGGCTGGAATCGGTTGAGGTGCTCAAAGGGCCTTCGTCGGCGCTCTACGGACAGAGCGTTCTTGGCGGCCTGGTAAACATTGTTACGCGTAAGCCTGTGCCAGGGAACTTTGCTCACGTACAGATGACGGTAGGCTCCTACAATTTCGCGGACCCGGCCATTGATGTTGGCGGATTGCTGAACCCCTCACACTCGCTTTACGGACGCCTTGCGGCTCTCTACCATTCGGCAGACACATTTGTGGACTACACCTACCGGCATCGCTACTACTTTGCTCCATCGCTCACGTGGCGTCCGGCATCGTCAACTTCGCTCACGCTGATTGGCCGCATTCAACGCGACAACGGCCGCCAGGCAATGCCTTTGCCGGCGGATGGCACTGTGCTGCCCAATCCCAATGGCGTGCTGCCCATCAGTACGTACGACGGCGAGCTTGAGGCAAATGCCAACAAGATGGCACAGGCAAATCAGCAGATTGGCTACCAGTTCTATCAGGGGCTAGGCGAACATCTTTCGCTGCATCAGAACGCCCGCTTTGCCTGGTATCAACAGGACTGGAATCGAATCTACTATCCGGCCTTCCTCGGCGAAGATCAGCGCACGCTTTACCGTTACCCGCTCAATTGGCACGGCCCATGGCAGGATTACGAAGTCGACACCAATATGGAAGGCCACGCCAGCTTCTGGAATATGGAACACGACGCTCTGCTCGGCATTGATTTCTTCCGCAATCCTGCCCACGCGCTCGGATATTCCATCGATTTCTCTGACCTGTCACAATATGAGCCGCTGGATCTCTACGCGCCTGTCTACGGTGCGAATCCGACCCGCCCGCTTTCGCTGTACACGAGCAGCGATACGGTCACACAGTACACCGGCATCTACCTACAAGACCATATCCGACTGCCGAAGCATTTCACCGTTACTGGTGGCGGTCGCGTGGATTTTGCGAAGAACGAAGCGAAGGGTTCGCCTAACCAGGATTCAACGGGCCTGACTCCGCGTCTTGGCGTCACCTGGCAGGCAGTTCCTTCGACGTCTCTCTACGCGAGCTTCAGCAAGTCATTCTTGCCACAGTCAGGTTTGGTGTATGACGGTACAACGAGCGGTAGCTTCATTGCGCCGGAGCGCGGCCAACAGTGGGAAGGTGGCGCGAAGTTTGCGCTCTGGGGCGGGCGAATGATGACGACGCTTGCCGTCTTCCAACTCGACCGCCTCAACGTGGCCACGACTGATCCTGTGCACCCAACTTTTTACCTGGTCACCGGTCAACAGCGCAGTCGCGGCGTTGAGTTTGAGGCGACTCTGCATCCTCTTACCGGATGGAACGTCACCACTGCCTACTCATATATCAACGCCGAGGTGACACAAGATACGACGCTCCCTGCGGGTACGCCGACGATCAACGCTCCAAAGAATATCTTCAACATCTGGACAACGTACGAAATTCCGCGTGGTTCTGCGCGCGGCCTGGCTTTCGGCATAGGCGGACGTCATTACACTGATCAATCCGGCGACCTCGCTGATACTTTCCAGCTTCCCGGTTATGGCATCGTCGATGCGTCGCTGACCTACCGTCGCGG
>Ga0081540_1001620_pt1 | contig 19172 bp, 11 predicted proteins | sample TabmetS2T1R1_FD_71024 | JGI IMG/M metagenome (GOLD analysis project Ga0081540, IMG submission 71024) | Tabebuia heterophylla rhizosphere microbial communities from the University of Puerto Rico - S2T1R1 | ecosystem: Host-associated > Plants > Roots > Rhizosphere ... | reverse complement strand
CACTTTCGGCTTGCCGCAGATCCCCTTCACCCATTCGTTGGAACAGGCTGGCGAATATCCCGAACGTCCGGCCTTTCTGTTTTCCCATCGAACTGGAAAGACGTCAGGACGCCCAGCGAACAATCGTCGGAACAGTGCGATCTTATCACTTGATGGCGAGTTGTTGGTAACAGGGGCATCAGCGCAAGCAAGCCGTTCGACTGTGGTGCGGTTGTCGGAAATCAGCTGCTGTTCAAGCGTTTTCAACTCGTGCTCAAGCGTCACCCTCTCTGCATCCAACGTTGCTAACCGCAATTGAATGCGTGCAATCTTTCCCGAGGCGTCATCGATCTCTTCTGTCAAATCGTTGCTCACGCTCCGATGTCATTCCGCCAGCCACCATACATCAAAGGTGACGCAGGCTTAAGGCGATCAGTGCGTGGCACCCGTCGCGGTGTGACGACTAGGCTTATGCCGATCAGCACTCGTAAGCGAGCGGAAAGCCGAGTATCCCAGCTCGGCTTCTCCGCATCGTCCCGCTCTCCGTATGGTGCACATCGCGCAATTCGACGACCCTCGAGTGTTCCGTTTTTTTGGTGACCTTGTGCGGAGACCGGCGAGCGACGCCACTACGTGGGCACCATGCAGTTGGGTCGAACTTCAGGTGGCCTTCCACTGGTTTGAATGGCTGCCACTCCTCGTAAAAATCTCCAGAATTTTCTGGTGTCTCCGGGCCCCAGATTCGGGGGCTGAACGGGCGAAAAGTCTCCGGGGCTCGAAACAGGGGGCGTGCGGCGAGATTCTCACGATATTTCAAGGGCCCTTTTTCAATCGGGAATTTGCGAGTTCGATCCCTCCAGCCCCAGCCAGCCACTCACTCAACCGGAGAGAGTGGTCATATGGGCGTTGAAATTGCCGCATTTTATAGGCTTTTCGTGTTATTATCCCGAGTCTTCAGTTTCCGAAAAATGGCAACCCTAGCGAGAATTTGTCGAAAGTCTCTAGCCCAAACCGCAGAAATTCCCGTTTTCGAGGAGACGATTGGCGGAGACAGGTTCGATCACCAATGGATGGTGGGATCAGCATAGTTTTCGTTCGCTTCGCCCGAGCTCAGGCCGGGTTTTGGAGCATGACGTTTAATAACCGCTGGAAGGGAAAGGGCGTGCTCGGCGCCTTAGTAAAATTGTTGGCCCGCAATGGGCTACCGGCACCAAACGAGGATGCCCTATCTAGATGAAGTTAGCGGACCTTGAGATCACGGATCCCCGAGGCCGTAACTACCTCCTACCAACTTCAGGACGATATCCACAAGAGCGCCGTCGGGTTTTCGAAGCTCAGTGAGAATGCTGAAGTGATCTGCGCCTTCAATCGGGAAGAGTTTACCGGGCGCATTTGCGACGATTCGCGCTTCGTGAAGCCTTATCGAATCGAAAACCAATGCAGGCAATTCGGCGGTGCCATAGGTAATGTCGAGTCGCTTCTGAATCATCGGCAAACGAAGCGGCGACAATGTGGCGACTTCCTGTTCGGTCAGCTTTAACGCATCATTCAAGACCGTGTCATGGATCGGCCCAAGTTCGTATACGCCGGAGATGGCGAGTCCTGCGGCGACGCGCGGGTGATCGAGCGTCATCGCGACGAGTTGTGCGCCGGCGGACCAGCCGGAAATGACCATGGGGCCGGCGATGCCGTAAGCTTCGCTATTGCCGGCCATCCAATCGAGCGCCGCTGATATTTCCGCCACGATCTCCGTCAGGCTGGCCTCCGGTGCGAGGGTATATCCGGGGATCGCCACCGACCAGCCATGCGCTGCGACGCCTTCGACCAGCATGGCAAACACTTCGCGCGAATTACGCTGCCAATAGCCGCCGTGCAGAAAGACCAGGCACGGCGCCGCCTTGTCAGCGGCTGGATAGATATCAATCTTCGTCCTTTCGCGATCGCCATAGGGGACATCGAGAAAGGATTTACGGTTGGCGCGCAGCGTCGCGGAGAGTTTGTCTCGCTCGGCAATCAGCGTCGCGCTGTTCTTGACCGCCGCAGTATTATCGTAAGCTGCATCGCGTTCGGACTGTGAAAGCGTAGCCCAGTTCATTGGGGGATCGCGAGACATTTCGCTTCGAGTTGTAACATCCTTCACGAGGAATACTCCTGCAGCAACGTCGTGCGCTTTCGTGCAATCGCCAAGCCAATATATTCCTGTGCTTGCCTTCGGCAATCAAAACATCGATATGTGTTGTGTCGGCACAAATTATTGCAGCCGACTGTTGATGTTCGTGCGTGCGTCACGCTTTACACCAATCAATGTTCCGCGCCTCGATCCGCAAACTGATTGCGATGTCCAGCCTTGTGAGGCCGTGTCTGTTCCTGCCGGTTGAACTCAGTGTGCGTGCTTTCCTGCGGCGACCCTGTGCCGCGAAGCAAACCAGCGAGCCCGGTCTTTAATCATCGATGAGCAAGATACGAACAGGCGTCGCTCGGCAACTGTGCAAATTCGCATTAGAGCGCCTTATTCTTTCAATCAAAACTTCTCATTTCTTGCCGGCTCTTCTCGCTGTTAGCGTTTCGTCCAAGTGAGATTGACGCAACCGCCATCGCATCGTTTGCAAGGAGTTGGATATGGGCAGGGATACCGACGAATCAGGCAAGAGAAGCGTTGCGAAGGGGCAGCTGCCCTCTCGTCGACAGTTGTTAAAGGGGGCGGCGGCAGTCGCCGGCGCAGCCGCCGGATCGAGCGTGATCGGCGCTCCCGTCATTTGGGCGCAGGAGATCAAGGACATTGAACTGCGCCACGTCGGCGTTTCCTATTCCGTGGTGAAGGCGATCGGCGACCAGGCTGCTAAAGATCTCGGCTTCAAGGTCACCATGCAGAACCTAGATACTTCGGCTGCGATCAACCGCTTCATCACTCAGCCCAACACGGTGGACATCCCGGATCTGGAAGGTTGGCAGGCGAAGCTCGCTGCCAAGCGTGGCGTGATCCAGGGTATCAATGTCAAGAAGATCAAAGAGTTCGATAATTTCCTGCCGATCTTCACCAAAGGCGAACTCGACGGTCAGAAGATTCCGCGACAGGGTATTTCGCCTTACGAGGCGATGTACATCGCGAAGGCCGATTCCACCGATCTGAACGAAGGCGTCACGGAGTGGGCCACGTTTCTACCGCAAGTCTATAACGCCGACTCCATCGGCTACCGCCCGGATCTGGTCGACCATCCCGTTACCGAGTGGAAGGACCTACTCAATCCCAAGTACAAGGGCAAGGCCGCTATCCTCGATGTCCCGGCGATCGGTATCATGGACGCCGCACTCTGTTTCGAGAGCGCCGACCTGATCAAGTACGGCAACAAAGGCAATATGACCACCAAGGAGATCGACTTCACGATCGAGAAACTGATCGAGCTGAAGAAGTCCGGTCACTTCCGTGCGACCTGGACCACCTTCGACCAGTCGGTGCAGTTGATGGCAGCGGGTGAAGTCGTGATCCAGTCGATGTGGTCGCCGGCCGTCGCGGCGGTTCGTGTCAAGCAGATCCCTTGCGTTTATGCGCCTGTCAACAAGAGGGGCGACAAGGAAGGTTATCGAGGTTGGTGCAACGGTCTCGGTTTGATGAAGCATCTCAGCGGCAAGAAACTGGATGCGGCCTACGAGTACATCAACTGGTACTACAGCGGATGGCAGGGTGCCTTCGTCAGCCGCTACGGCTATTACAGCCCGGTGCCATCGACCGCGAAGAAGAACATGACGCCGACCGAATGGGCGTTTTGGTACGAGGGCAAGCCGGCGCCGGAAGAGATCAAGGACCCGTACGGCGTTCCCATGGAAAAGGCCGGCACCGTCAGGGACGGCGGCTCTTTCCTTGAGCGGGTCAAGAACATCTCGTGCTGGAACACGCTGATGGACGAAGCCGCCTACATGAACAAGCGCTGGAACGACTTCAAGGTCGCTTGACGCTTGCGTATCAGAGCCTGAGACGCACGCCGTCTCAGGCTCTTCATTCGATGACCTGGCGTTCGTGGATTAGAAGAGCGAATGGAAAGCAAAGCCAAGGGCGGAAGGAGCAGGGCAGGCTGGCTGCTGATCCTTCCCCTCGTTCTCATTCTGGTGCCGTTCTTTATCGTGCCGATCATCGGCGTGGTTGCTGCGAGCTTCGTCCAGAGTGACGGGTTTGGCGGCATCATTCCGAACTTCACGCTTGAGAATTACAAGGGCGTATTCACTTCCGGACTTACCTATCAATTGTATTGGGCAACCCTGAAATTCTCGGTGTTTGCCTGGTTCTTCTCGCTGCTGATTGGGTTCTGGATCGCCTATTTTCTGGTGTTCCACGTTCGAAACCCGTTGCTGGCGCTCGGGCTCTTCCTGATCTGCACGGTTCCGTTCTGGACCTCGAACATCATTCGCATGATTTCGTGGATTCCACTCCTTGGCAAGGAAGGTCTTATCAACAGTGCGCTGATCAAGACCCACGTGATCGACCAACCGCTTTCCGTGCTGCTGTTCTCGAGCCTCGCCGTGGTGATCGCCTATGTTCACCAGCTGACGATCTTCATGATCGTACCGATCTTCAATTCGATGGCCCGGATCGACAAGCGCACCATCGAGGCGGCGCGGGACGCCGGGGCGTCGCGCTTTGAGATCGTGCGCTTCATCGTGCTCCCGCTGTGCAAGACCGGCATTGCCTTGGGTTCGATCTTTGTCGTCTCGATCGTGATGGGTGATTTCTTCGTCGTGAAGGTGATGTCCGGCGGCGGTTCGGCTTCGGTCGTCGGTGCGTTCTATGAGGACATCGGTGTGCTGCAGTATCCGACCGCCGCGGCGAGCGCCACGATCCTGACCATCATCATGTTGCTGCTCGTCGTGACCATTCTGCGCACCGTAGATATCCGCAAGGAGTTGACGCGGTGACCAGCCAGGTGTCCGCGAGCGAAGAAGTGGATCCGGTACCGATCAAGCCGCGGCGCGCCTTGGCGCCGAGCCGAGGAGGCCGTCCCTGGACGTTCTACGTCCTGGCGACGCTGTTCACCCTCTATGTCATAGCGCTCTATGGACCGATGGTATGTATCTATATTCTCTCCTTCCAGGACGTCCGTGGCGGCCTGGTGTTTCCGATGCGTGGAACGTCGCTGCACTGGTTCATCGATCTGTTTACCCAGGTGCGCACCGGAGACGTCAACGGCGCGTTCAGCCGCTCGATTCGGCTGGCCGTCATCGTGACCATCATAACTGTCGTGATTTCCTTCATGTCGGGCCTCGCGTTCCGCAAACGCTTCGCGGGGGACAGCGTAGTATTCTATCTCATGATCGGAAGCCTGGTCGCGCCCGGCCTGGTACTTGGTATTGGTGTAGGCCTGATCTGCACGGTGCTCGGCATCGAGACCAGCTGGTACTCCACCGCGCTCGGCGCGCAGTTGTCCTGGACGCTACCGTTCGGCGTGCTGGTCATGTTCGCCGTGATGTCGCGGCTCAACAACGCCTGGGATGAAGCGGCACGGGATCTCGGCGCAAGCGCGTGGCAAACAACGTTTCTGGTGATCGTTCCGATCCTGGCGCCGGGGCTGGTCGCTGTCGCGCTGTTCGGTTTCACACTGTCCTATGACGAGTTCACCCGTACCCTACTGACCGCAGGCTCGCTCAACACCCTTCCACTTGAAATCTGGAGCATGACGCTGAACGTTACCTCGCCGTCGCTATACGCGCTCGGTACGGTAACGACCCTGATTTCATTCGCAATCATCGGCGTTTGCCTCGGCACTATCGCGCGAATCCAGAAACGCCGCGCGGTCGGGCCGGCGGCACATTAGGGAATTAACCGGGCTATGGATGTTGAAAACGGAAGCATCGAACTGGCAGGTATCGTCAAGAGCTATGACGGTGAGACCCGGGTGATCGACGGCGTCAATCTGAGAATTCCGGACCGTGCCTATTGTTGCTTCCTCGGCCCCTCCGGCTGCGGCAAGACGACGATCCTGCGCATGATCGCCGGCCACGAGGATCCGACCTATGGCGAGATAATGATCGGCGGCAAAGATGTTGTCGGACTTGCGCCGGTCGAGCGGCGTACCGCGATGATGTTCCAATCATACGCGCTGTTTCCGCATCTGACTGTGCGCGATAACATTGCTTTCGCACTCCGGGTGCGCGGCGTCGGCACGCAGGAACGGCGAAAGGCTGCCGATGCGATGATCGAGAAGGTCAGGTTGACGGAACTGGCGGATCGCTTTCCAGCGCAGCTTTCGGGTGGCCAGCAGCAGCGCGTCGCACTGGCGCGCGCCGCCATCACCGGTCCAAAAGTCCTGCTGCTGGACGAGCCGCTATCGGCGCTCGACGAACAGCTGAGGGTACAGATGCGGCAGGAGCTCAGCCGCATGCAGCGCGATCTCGGGATCACCTTCATCCACGTCACGCACACCCAGCTCGAGGCGATCGCGATCGCTGACATCGTCGTGGTCATGGAAAAGGGCAAGATCAAGCAGGCCGGCCCGGCTCGCGACGTCTATGACCAGCCGCAGGACCGCTACGTTGCGGAATTTCTCGGTGGCCAGAATGTCCTCACCGGTCGCGTCGATCGGATCGAAGGCGACAGTGCCATCATCGTGTCGCAGGAAATCCGCGATGTCGTGATTCCGCTCGGCGCTCGTCGTACCGTGTCGGCTGGAGATCGGGTGGATTTCGCAATACGCCGCGACGATGTCGATCTGGCGAGGCCGGAAACCGGTAGTGGCGGCCAACGCGCCAAGGTGCCGAGCCGGGTTCGCGCCATCGAATACCAGGGTAATTTCGTCAAAGTCATCCTGGACAAGGTCGGTGACGACGAATTGATCGCCTACGTCCCGGACCGTGTCTTCTATCGCGCGCCTTTCAGCGTTGGCGACGTCGTGATCGCCGGTTGGGACAGGGATAAGGCCCGGATGCTCGCTTGAACTAGACTGGCGGTCGAACACTTCAACAGGAGGAACGCGCATGAATGTCGAGATGACGGTCAACGGGAAAGAAGTGAAGGCAGATATGTCGCCGGCGCTGCTGCTGTCCGATTTCCTTCGCGAGAACCTCAATCTTACGGGGACGCATGTCGGCTGCGATACCTCTCAATGCGGCGCCTGCGTCGTCCATATCGATGGCGTCTCGATGAAGAGCTGCACGCTGCTGGCGGCCGCGGTCGATGGCAAGTCGGTTACGACTATCGAAGGTCTGGCCAAGACGGCCAATGCCGACCTGCATCCTATGCAATTGGCCTTTCATTACAATCACGGCCTGCAATGTGGCTTCTGCACGCCCGGCATGATCATGAGCGCGGTCGATTTTGCCAAGCGGACACCGAACCCCACTGAAGGCGAGGTGCGGCACTGGCTGGAGGGCAATATCTGCCGCTGCACCGGCTATCAGAACATCGTCGCGGCCGTGCTCGCTGGCGCGGCTGCCATGCAAGCCCAAGCGGGAGTGTGATCATGAATGTCCATACAGGCATTGGCGCGTCGATCCTGCGCAAGGAAGACCGCCGGTTCATCACCGGCAAGGGAAATTACGTCGCCGACATTAAGCGCCCGGATATGGCGATGGGCGTTTTCCTGCGCTCGCCGCATGCGCATGCCGTGATCAAGAGCGTCAACGTTGGAGCGGCCGCCGCGCTGCCCGGCGTCGCGGCGATCTATACAGGATCAGACCTCGCCGCGGACAAGGTCGGCGGCCTGCCCTGCGCGTGGGGGGTCAGCAATGCCGACGGCACGCCTATGAAGGAACCGCCGCGTTCGGCGATGGCGGTTGATAAGGTAAGATGCGTTGGCGACGCGGTCGCATTCATCATCGCCGATACAATCGAACAGGCACGAGAGGCAGCGGACGCGATCGAGATCGACTACGAGGTTCTGCCGGCCGTGGTCGGCGTGCTTGATGCAATTCGCCCTGGCGCTGCAGCCGTGTTCGACGACATCCCTGACAACACCTGTTTTGACTGGGAGTGCGGCGACGCCAAGGCGACGGCCGCGGCATTCAAGAATGCAGCGCATGTCGCCAAGATCAGCCTGGTGAACAATCGCCTGGTCGGAAATCCGATGGAGCCGCGTGCGGCAGTGGCCGAATACGATGCCGGACGCGATCACTACACGATGTGGACTACCAGCCAGTTTCCTCATGTGGTGAAAGTGTTGATGGGGAATTTCGTGCTGAACATCCCCCAGCATAAGTTGCGCATCGTGGCGCCTGATGTCGGCGGTGGTTTTGGCGTGAAGCAGTTCCTGTACGCCGAAGAAATCATCACCACCTGGGCCTCGCGCAAGGTGGGGCGGCCGGTGAAATGGGTCAATGAACGCAGCGAGGGCTTCCTGTCCGATGCCCATGGGCGCGATCATGTCAGCGAGGCGGAACTCGCGTTGGACGAAACCGGCAAATTTCTGGGTCTGAAGGTCCGTACGGTCGCCAACATGGGCGGTTATCTCTCGACATTCGGCCCGAACATCCCGACGAATCTCTACGGATTGCTGCTTGCCGGTGTCTACACCACACCCGCGATCCATTGCGAAGTCAAAGGTGTGTTCACCAACACCGTTCCGGTCGATGCCTATCGAGGAGCCGGCCGCCCTGAAGCGACGTTCCTGCTGGAGCGTCTCGTCGACGTAGCGGCAAGCGAGATGAAGATCGACAAGGCCGAGATCCGGCGCAGGAACATGATCGACGCGTCGCAATACCCGTATCAGACGCCGGTGATCGTCAAATACGACAGCGGGGATCCGAAGGCCTGCCTCGAGAAGGCGCTGGAGGTTTCAGGCTGGAGGGGGTTTGCCGAGCGCAAGGCGGAATCGAAGTCGCGTGGCAAGCTTCGTGGCATTGGTCTTTGTACCTATGTGGAAGCGTGCGGCCTGGCGCCGTCACGTATCGTTCAATCGCTCGGCGCCCGCGCCGGCATCTTCGAAAGTGCAACGGTGCGGGTACACGTCACCGGTGACGTCACGGTGCTGATCGGCACGCACAATCACGGTCAAGGGCACGAGACGACGTTTGCGCAGATTGTTTCGGAAAAGCTGTCTGTCCCCACCGACAAGATCGAAATCGTGTTCGGCGACACTGACAGGGTGCAATTCGGATTGGGTACCTATGGGTCGAGGTCGTTGGCCGTAGGCGGCACCGCGTTGGCTAAGGCCACAGACAAGATCATCGCCAAGGGCGTCAAGATCGCCGCGCACATGCTCGAGGCGGGTGAGGGTGATATCGAGTTCGAGAATGGGGCTTTCGCCGTGCAGGGTACCGACCGGTCGAAATCGTTCGGCGACGTCGTCGGTGCCGCCTATGGTCTGGTAAATTTTCCGGTCGACGTGCTCGAGCCGGGGATGGAAGCCCAGGCATTTTACGATCCGGTGAATTTTACCTATCCCGGCGGCGCGCACATCGCCGAGGTCGAGATCGACCCGGATTGCGGCTCGGTCGATCTCGTATCGTATGTCGCGGTCGATGACATCGGCACCGTGATCAACCCGATGATCGTTGCGGGGCAGCTGCACGGCGGCATCGCGCAAGGGGTTGGCCAGGCCCTGTTCGAAAACTGCGTCTACGACGAGACATCTGGCCAGATGCTGTCGGCATCTTTCATGGACTATTGCATGCCGCGCGCCGACAACATGCCGAACATGGAGATCGTCACTCTGTCGACGCTGTGCACGCACACCAGCTTTGGCGTCAAGGGCTGCGGCGAGGTCGGCACCATCGGTTCGCCCGCGACCGTGATCAATGCCGTGGTCGATGCGCTGTCGCATCTCGGCGTCAGCCACGTCGACATGCCGGCGACGCCAAGCCGTATCTGGCGCATCATCCATAACAGCGCCAATCAGCTGCGCGCAGCCGAATAGGAGCAGACGATGAAGGACTTTTCATACTACAAGCCATCCACGGTGTCCGAAGCGGTCAAGCTTTTGGCGGCCGGTGACGAGTGCCGTCCGCTTTCCGGCGGCATGACACTGTTGCCGACCATGAAAATGCGGCTTGCATCGCCCACCGCCATCGTTGACCTGGCGGCGCTGCCCGGGCTTTCCGCGATCACGTCCGGCGGCGGTAGTGTAACCATCGGCGCGATGACGACGCATGCTGCCGTCGCGGCCTCGGTCGAGGTCAGGGCGACGATTCCTGCCCTTGCCACGCTCGCTGGCCTGATCGGCGATCCGCAGGTTCGCCATTGCGGCACGATCGGCGGATCGATGGCCAATGCCGATCCTTCGGCGGACTATCCGGCGGCGGCGGTTGGCCTTGGCGCAACGATCATCACGGATCGTCGCGAAATAGCGGCCGACGACTTCTTTACTGGCATGTTTCAAACGGCGCTGGCGCCAGATGAAATCATCCTGGCGGTCCGCTTTCCTGTTCCGGAAGCGGCTGGTTATGCCAAGTTCCGGAGCCAGGCATCGCGCTTCGCGCTGGTGGGCGCCTTCGTGGCGCGTTTCGGTAGCACCGTAAGAGTGGCGATTACCGGGGCCGGACCAGCGGTGTTCCGATCGGCTGATATCGAGGATGCGCTGGCGGCTAACTTTTCGCCCGAGGCACTGGCGCGGATTTCGATTGCACCGTCAGGATTGAATTCCGACATTCATGCCGACAGTGAATATCGCGCCCATCTTGTGGTTGTGATGGCACGCCGGGCGGTCGCACAGTCCCTCGGACATTAGCCGATCTGATAAAGTAACAACCGGGGTGCTGCACAGCGATGCGGCAGCCGGTGACTGAAAATGATGCCTTATTCAGCCGCTTCCGGAATTGGGGGGCGCATTGCGGCATTTGCAGTCTCAGCGGCAAACTCAAGACGGCTGGAATCCGAACCTAGATAGCTCTCCAGATAATTGTATAGCGCATCGATGGCTGCGAGGTTGCGGCCGGCTGCCCGGTACAGCAGCAGATCGACCGGCGGCAATGCCGGGAACCCCTCGTTCGCGCCGATTTCGCGCAAGCCAGGTGTCAGCGCGCTGCGACCTAACACGGTCACTGCCATGCCGGCATGGGCTGCTGCCTGCAAGCCGACAGCGCTGGCACTGACGCAGGTTATCTTCCAATTTCGCCCAATCCGTTCCAGCTTGTCGATAGCATGTTCGCGATAGATGTTGCCGGCGGGTAGCAAGGCCAGCGGTACTGGATCGACCCAATGTGCGTCGGAATCGGCGCCAACCATCCAGATCAACTGTTCCTGGCCCACGACTTTGCCGCCGGAAAAGCCCTCCATCTTGGTAACGAGCGCCAGGTCGATTTCTCCACGTCGGACCAGTCCGACGAGCGGCGTCGAGAGTTCGCAGCGCAGTTCAACCTGCACTTTTGGAAAAGCTTTGCGAAAGCGGCTTAGTATCGCGGGTAGAACAAAGGCCGCATAAAGGTCTGGCGTGCCCAGGACTACGGTTCCCTCGACGTCTGCCGAGGCTAGCCGCTGCAACATTTCGTCATGAAGCCGGAGAATGGATTTTGCGTAGGAGAGAACGAGGTCACCATCGTCGGTTAGAAGTTGGCGGCGCCCTTCGTGGCGCAGCAGCGGCGTGTTGACTAGTTCCTCCAACCGCTGGAGTTGCAGCGTGATCGCTGGCTGAGTACGCCCGAGCTGTCGAGCGGTGACAGTGATGCTACCGCTCTGAACCACCGACACGAATGACCTGAGCATACGAATATCGAGGCTTATCAATGGCATATCCAAGCGCCTCCGCTTATCTAGGCCAATGCAGTTCTCGTGCCATTGAACAATTCCAACCTAGATGACCCGGTTTCTTCGGTCTACGGGTCGTCGCGGCGATTATTCAGGAGACTTCGGCCCATCGTACAAGAGCGGATAGGGCGCTCTGGGTCGAAGCAGAATGCCGCGGGTACCTTCCAGTGCTTAAGAAAAGCCAGTCTTCGATCTAACTGGTCGTCTCCGAGCTCCCATTGCGACTCTGGTGAGGCCCAAAAGTCTCCGGCCTCGGAAATCGGGCTTTTAAGGCGAAATTCTCTCGATAATTCAATGGCCGAAATTCATTTGGTAATTTGGGAGTTCGATCCCTCCCAGGGCAGCCAGGCAGTCCTGCGTTTGGCGACAGCGTGCAACCTGCGCTCCACAGGCCCGGAAATCCGGGCTTTTCGCCCATACGACTTTGTCTCGAACTCCCATTCTCCCAATATCGGGAGCGAAATCGCCGAAAGTCTCCGGCCCTTACCGCGGAAACTCTCATTTTGCAGAGATTATCGGCGGAGACCGGTTTGATCACGACTGCCGCCTGAGCCATGGAGTACAGAGCGTCAGCGCCAGTCATTCGTCTGGCGAAGTTAAGGTCCCTGCGTTTCAGTTTTGGTCTCTCCGGCTTTGATGAACCCTACTTTACCGCGCCGCAGCGAAGTTCTCAGCGAAAGTGGCGGCCATCGCAACTGGGGAGGAAAGAAGCCCAGGGTGGTCGACGGGTGGCATTGAGCACCGTCGCATTCGTGCCACCCGTTTCTCGTCGAAAGTCTTGCTGGCCCTTTCGACTCGCTTCTGCTTAGCGTTGCCAGCACGGAACTTTGCATCAGCGACTGGGCTCCGACGCGTGATCGGTCGCCCCATTGGCGGAATGGTTTGTCAGTGGCTTCAGTCCCGTGACGGTGCGCAACAGAACATAGAACACGGGTGTCAGGAACAGGCCAAACACCGTAACGCCGATCATGCCGGAGAAGACGGCGACGCCCATAGCTCGGCGCATTTCTGAACCGGCACCGGTCGAGAGCACCAGGGGCAAAACGCCCATAATGAACGCCATCGAGGTCATCAGGATCGGACGCAGCCGCAGGCGGCTCGCCTCGATCGCGGCACGAATCGGCGAACGGCCTGCGAATTCCAGCTCGCGTGCGAATTCGACAATAAGGATCGCGTTCTTGGCAGACAATCCCACCAGCACGATCAACCCGATCTGGGTGAAGACGTTATTGTCGCCCTTCGACATCCAGACCCCGAACATCGCAGCAAGCAGCCCCATTGGTACGATCATGATGATCGAGAGGGGCAGGGTCAGGCTCTCATAGAGCGCTGCCAGCACCAGGAACACCAGAAGAATCGCCAGCGGGAAGACCCAAATGCCGGAATTGCCTGCGATGAATTCCTGATAAGTCAGGTCGGTCCATTCGAAAGCAAAGCCGGGCGGCAGTACTTCGGCGGCGATGCGCTCGGCGGCGGCCTGCGCTTGTCCCGAGGAATAGCCGGGTGCGGCGGCGGCGTTGACGTCGGAGGACAGGAACCCGTTGTAACGGATCGCGCGCTCAGGCCCGGCGCTCTGGCGGATCTTCAACAGTGCTGAGAGCGGGATCATGTCGCCGGATGCGGAGCGCACTTTCAATTGCCGGATGTCGTCAGCCCGCGCACGGAACGGCGCGTCAGCCTGAACATAGACCGAATAGGTGCGTCCGAACTTGTTGAAGTCGTTGACGTAGTATGAGCCCAGATAGATCTGCAGCGTGTTGAAGACCTCCGTCACGGGAACGCCAAGCTGCAAGGCCTTGGTGCGGTCAATGTCGGCGAACAACTGTGGCACGTTGACCTGGAAGCTCGAGAAGACACCGGCAATTTCCGGTGCCTTCTGCATCGCGGCCATGAACGCCTTGGTTGCCTCGTTCAGCGCGTCATAGCCGAGGCCGGCGCGATCCTCGATCTGGAGCTTGAAGCCGCCGATGGTGCCGAGCCCGTTGACCGGTGGGGGCGGGAACATGGCGATGAAGGCATCCTGAATCCCGGCATACTTCTTGTTCAGCTCGGCCGCGATCGCAGGGCCGCTCAGTGCGGCATCCTTGCGCTCGTCGAACGGCTTCAACGTAGAGAACACAATTCCGGCGTTGGAGGAGTTGGTGAAACCGGAGATCGACAGGCCGGGAAACGCCACCGAGCTCTCGACGCCGGGCTGCGTCAGCGCAATGTCGCTCATCTTCCGGATGACGTCTTCGGTGCGGTCGAGCGTGGCCCCGTCGGGCAGGCGTGCGAAGCCGACAAGGTACTGCTTGTCCTGACCCGGCACGAAGCCGCTCGGCACCTGCTGGAAGAGCAGGGCGGTCAGGCCGACCAGCAGCACATAGACGCCCATCACCGCCGCCTTGCCGGAGATCACTTTGGAGACGCTGCCGCCATAATTGTCCGAGGCGCGGGCGAAGGCGCGGTTGAAGCCGCGGAAGAACCAGCCAAGCCCCTTTTCCAGAATGAGGGTCAGCCTGTCCTTGGGCTCATTGTGGCCCTTGAGCAGCAACGCCGACAATGCCGGCGACAGCGTCAGGGAGTTGACCGCGGAGATCACGGTCGAGATCGCGATTGTCAGCGCGAACTGCTTGTAGAATTGCCCGGTGAGGCCGGAAATGAAGGCGAGGGGAACGAATACGGCAATCAAGACCAGTGCGATCGCGATGATGGGGCCGGAGACTTCCCGCATTGCCTGGTAGGTGGCGTCTCGCGGCGACAGCCCGGCCTCGACGTTGCGCTCGACATTCTCGACCACGACGATAGCGTCGTCGACGACGATGCCGATCGCGAGCACCAGCCCGAACAGGCTGAGCGCATTGATGGAGAAGCCGAACACGTGCATCACGGCGAATGTGCCGACGATCGACACCGGCACGGCCATGAGCGGAATGATGGAAGCCCGCCAGGTCTGGAGGAACAGGATGACCACCAGTACCACCAGCGCGATCGCTTCCAGCAGCGTATGGATCACCGCCTCGATCGACGAGCGCACGAACTGCGTGGGGTCGTAGACGATCTGGTAGGATACGCCCTCAGGCATGTTTTTCTTGATCTCGGCCATGGTGGCGCGGACGTGATCGGAGATCTGGAGCGCGTTGGAGCCCGGCGCCTGGAAGATCGGGATCGCCACCGCCTGCTTGTTATCGAGCAGCGAGCGCAGGCCGTATTCGGACGCACCTAATTCGATGCGCGCGACGTCGCGTAGCCGCACCACCTCGCCACGCGAACCGGTCTTGACCACGATGTCGCCGAACTGCTCCTCACTTGCGAGCCGACCTTCGGCGTTGACCGACATCTGGAGGTCGATGCCCTTGACGCTCGGCGAGGAGCCGACCACGCCGGCGGCGGCCTCGACGTTCTGCGCCTGGATCGCCCTCACGATGTCGCTTGCGGTCAGGCCGTGCTCGGCGGCCTTCTGCGGATCGACCCAGACGCGCATCGAGTAGTCGCCGGCGCCGTAGAGCTGGACATCACCGACGCCGTCGATCCGCGCCAGGCGGTCCTTGACGTTCAGCACCGCGTAATTGCGGAGATACGTCATGTCGTAGCGATTGTTCGGCGACAGCAGGTGCACGACCATGGTGAGGTCGGGCGAGCTCTTCTTGGTAATAATGCCGAGCTGGCGAACAACCGCCGGCAGGCGCGGCTCTGCCTGCTGCACGCGGTTCTGCACAAGCTGCGTCGCCTTGTCGGGATCGGTGCCGAGGCGGAACGTCACTGTCAGCGTCATCGCCCCGTCGGTGGTGGCCTGACTGCTCATATAAAGCATGTTCTCGACGCCGTTGATTTGCTCTTCGATCGGCGTTGCCACTGTTTCCGCGATCACCTTCGGATTGGCGCCAGGGTAGGTCGCGCGCACCACCACGGAGGGCGGTACGACGTCCGGATACTCCGAGATCGGCATGGCAAAGAGCGAGATCAGGCCGGCCAGGAAAATCACGATCGAAAGCACGCCGGCAAAGATCGGCCGATCGATGAAGAACTTCGAGAGATTCATTGCTTTGCCCCAAGCGCTGCGGATAGTTAGCGCTGCACGATTTGCTGGCTGCTGTCGTTCGATGCTTGCTGCGGCCCGCGCGAGCCCATCTGCGCAACTTCTGTCTTCAGGAGCGCACCCGGACGTACCCGCTGTAGGCCACTGACGACGATGCGGTCGCCAGATTTCAGGCCTCCCGTCACGACGCGGAGTCCATCGACGGTGCCACCGAGCGTTATTCCGCGATAGATCGCGCGGTTGTCGTCGCTGACCACCATAACGAATTTCTTATCTTGGTCGGTGCCGATGGCTCGCTCGTCGATCATCACCAGTGCCTGTTGCTGCGGCTGGCCCATCCGCACCCGCGCGAACTGACCCGGGATGAGGCGGTCATCACCGTTCTGGAATACCGCGCGGACGCGTATCGTGCCGCTCTGGCCATTGACCTGGTTGTCGATCAACTGGATATGGCCTTTGGCTGATGTGCCGCCAGAGGTGGCCATCTCGACGGGTATTTGATCAAGATTGCCGCGCTTGCCCGAACTATCTGCAATGGAGTTCAGCGCCCGCAGCACGATCTCTTCGTCCGCATCGAAACTCGCATAGACCGGGTTGACAGAGACCAGAGAGGTCAGGACCGGCGAGGCAGTCCCTGCGGCGACGAGATTTCCGACGGTCACCTCGATCTTGCCGACGCGGCCATCGACGGGTGCGCGGACCTCGGTGTAGTCGAGATTGAGCTTTGCAGTCTGCAGCGTCGCCTCGGCCGCCTTCACATTGGCGATCGCTTCGCGATTGGCGTTCTCTCGCTGATCGAAATCGCGCCGCGTGACGACGGCGTTGCCGACGAGCTGCGCGCCGCGTTCGACTTCGCTGGCAGTGAAGATCGCACGCGCCTTTGCTGCCTCGAGCTGCGCGCTGGCCTTATCCACTTCGGCGGCGTAGGGCGCGGGATCAATCTTGAACAGGACATCGCCGGCTTTCACGAGCGCGCCCTCTGCAAAATTGGCCGACAGGATCGCGCCAGCGACGCGTGGCCGGAGCTCGACACGATTGACGGCTTCGAGACGTCCAGAGAAATCATCCCACAGCGCGGTCCGACGCGGCTCGATTACCGAGATCGTGACGGAGACGGCTTGCTCGGGTGCGGTCCCAGTTGTCGCCTGGGCTGCATAAAAGTAGCGGCCGCTCGCGATCGAACCGGCCGCCACGAGGACGCCGATGATGGCAACGCCGCCGACAACGCGTCGGAAACGACCGGAACGGAAGGTACTAGCGGATGGGGGCATTTGCGCGCTCCAGAAATGTAGTGTTCGCTACAGATGTGGAGCTGGACGGCAGTCTGCAAGATACTTATGTACCATCCACTACGAAAATCTTAGGCGACCATCCGCAGGACTGGAAATCAAATAAAAGAACCACGATAAATCAGAAGGTTAGAGAATTGAACGCCGAGCGAAGAGCGGCGTCGACTTCAAGGGAGCAACGCGAATGGCCATGGGACGCCCAAGAGAATTCGACGCCGATGCCGCATTGGATCAGGCGATGGAAGTCTTCTGGAGGCATGGCTATGAGGGCGCCACCATTGCGCAGCTTACCGAGGCGATGAGTATTAATCCGCCGAGCCTGTATGCGGCGTTTGGAAATAAGGAAGGTCTTCTGAAGGCTGCTCTCGACCGGTACACGGCCAAACGTGCGGCCTGGATGGAGGAGGTTTTGAGCGCGCCAACCGCCCGCGACGTCGCGGAGCGGATGCTCATGGGTACCGCAGACAGCCAAACCGATCCCGACAATCCGCCCGGTTGCCTGCTCGTGCAAGGCGGCCTTGCCTGCGGTACCGGTTCGGAGAACGTTCCCTTCGAGCTCGCAGCGCGCCGTGCATTAACCGAAGATCAGCTGCGCGAGCGCTTCGTCAGGGCGAAGAAAGAGGGCGATCTGAAGCCGGCCGCCGACGCTGCCGGGCTGGCGCGCTATCTCTCGGCGGTATCCGCCGGCATGGGCGTGATGGCGTCATCAGGCGCCGATCGCGAAGCGTTGCGGCAAGTGGCGAACGTATCTGTCAAAGTTTTCGAAGAACAATCGGCAAAGTGAGAGGTCATCTTCTTCGAGCCGAATTGCGCGATGGACGCCGTGACGTCGGTTACCTAAGGAGATGGCATAGCCCGCGCTGGCTGATACAACGGTTGAAACCACCCACGAGATCGCACTTTCTTGTCTTCTCTCGCTTCCCTAGGGAGCGCCAAGATCCACGATATTCTACGACATTGTACGATACGACTCTGGTTGCCGAAGCCGAACTTTTCGAAAGGCTCAATTCGCGGAATGAGAATGATCGCGTGGCTGACTGATTAGCAAATGCGCGAAAGCTAATCGGCGTTACAGGCGGCGCGGCCCAGGCTGGATGAGAATAAACAACCTGGTCGGGTTCGAGTCGCTCCCCCGCTACCAGTCCTGCGATTTGGTACGCTCACCGGTAGCGCTCGGTCGCCTGCGGCGTGAATTTCGCGTTAGCTGCCGACTGGTGCAGGTCTAGACGTCTGAGAGAGACGACCGTCTCACTGAGAAGAACTGCTCAACTCAGGGCCAAAGGCGCGATCCCTGCAGGATTGAAGCATGGTCCGTCCGCCATATACAGGCGTCGCGATATCATCCGGGATTTGAGACGCTACAGGTGAAGCTGGCGGCGGACGGCGGGCTGGACATTCTCTTCGCGGCCGCGCCCCACGACTAAAGTGCCACCCACACCGGGCAGTTGGTCGGGTCTACACACGTTTGGGCTTCAAGCGCCGCGGATCAGGCTGCGCGGGCGACAGGAACCGAGCTCGGCGGCAGAAACGACGGCCCACTATTGCAGCGCGGCTGCCTCAAATCTCGTCTTGACCCATCAAATATCGCGATGTCAGAGTTATGACATGAATACAGCAAAGCGACATTTCTCGAGCCTTCGCGACGAATATGCCGAGATGACGCGGCAGCGCATCGTTGCGGCCTTTGTCGAGACGCTTGAAGATGAAACTGCCGACGACGTCTCCATGGCCTCCGTTGCCAAGCGCGCCAAGGTCGCCGAGCGAACGATCTATCGCCACTTCAAGACCCGCGCCGAGCTGTTCGAAGCCGCCGGCGAGTGGATCGAGGACAATGTCTTTGGCTACGTCCCCTTCAGCTCACCCGATGAGTTGCCTGGCATTTTCCGCAAGCTCTGCAAGAGTTTTGATCAGCATCCGCAACTTGCCCGCGCCATAGCTACGACGCGGGTCGGGCGGCGCGTGCGCGCGGACTTCCGACGGCACCTGATCGACCAGCATCATAAGGCGATGGCACCTTTGGTGCAGCATCTCGGCCCGAAGGAAGCCCGTCAGGCCGAGGCGCTCGCCGCCTACCTCAACAACGTGCTGGCCTGGAGCGCACTGCGCGAAGATTTCGGCATGTCGAGCACAGAAATCGCCGATGCGATCGACTGGGCGCTCTCCACGCTTCTGAAGGATATCCGGCAGCGCGACGCGGCTGCGGCAAGGCAACGTTCCAACA
>Ga0081540_1001619_pt1 | contig 19173 bp, 26 predicted proteins | sample TabmetS2T1R1_FD_71024 | JGI IMG/M metagenome (GOLD analysis project Ga0081540, IMG submission 71024) | Tabebuia heterophylla rhizosphere microbial communities from the University of Puerto Rico - S2T1R1 | ecosystem: Host-associated > Plants > Roots > Rhizosphere ... | reverse complement strand
AGCCAATGGTCGACCTCCACAGGGGAGTCCAATCATACCTCATAGCCAAATCCTCCAAAGAGCAAGTTGGGTACGAGCTGGCACCGGACACCGTCCGGCGCCCGCCTCATGTTCAGGGCCCAGGTGGCGCCCCGGCCGCTACTTTTGCGGCGACCAGAAAAATCGTCAAAACGGATAAAAGTTCAAGGGGGTCTCGAAAATTTTTTTACCCGGGCGGCATTGGTTGAGGGCCGGCAGCGAGAGCTAACGATGGGTTTACAGATATCTCGAGCCCGGCCGCTCCTTCACGTCGCGCGACAGGCGAAGCAGGCGGTTATCGCTCCGCGCGACCACTTCAATCGAACGCAATGGGACTCGCGACAGCAACTACGGCTGCACCTAAACTGAGTTACAAAGTGAACACAAGGTCGGACAAGAGTTGCCCCGGGTGTACGGGCCGGAGCAAGTGACCATGAGCATGTTTGGACCAGCGCAACGCACAGACGTTCCCAATTTCGTATCGCAATTCCCTTCCCCTTCTTTCGCAATTCCCTTCCCCTTTATTTTCAAACACGCCCAAAGCACCATTAGGAACTGCGTCGCTACGTTCGTGTTCTCCTTCGACATCAACACAAAAGAGGAAGAGATGAAGCGAATTGCAATCTTGTTAGCTGCTGCTTCGATCCTGATGACAGGGTCTACATCGGCGCAAAATCCACCTGCCCAGTCGAGCCCAAGCAACAGCGCTGTGAATAGCAAAGAGCAGAACAACTCGAACGCGCCCGTGGCAGGGCGGAACAGCTTCACCGAAGGACAGGCGAAGTCGAGGATTGAAGACGCGGGCTTTTCGAACGTCTCCGGCCTCCAGAAGGATGACAACGGCGTTTGGAGAGGTAAGGCAAGCAAAGGCGGCAAACAAACTGAAGTTAGCCTGGACTTCCAAGGCAACGTCAACGCAGCCAAGTAACGAAAGGGCTTCTCATGACTACGACTATTTGCCGTCTCTACGATCATCACAGTGACGCAGAACAGGCGGTGCGCCGGCTTGTAAACGCCGGGGTACCCAATTCCGATATCTCTATCGTTGCTAACAACTCTGACGGCTGGTACTCGCAAAAAGGCAAATTTGATCGTGATCGCGACGGCGTCGATGACCGAGCTGAAGGGGCAGGTACTGGTGCCGGAATTGGCGCAGGCCTGGGCGGTGCAGCGGGCCTGCTTGCTGGGCTGGGCCTATTAGCAATACCAGGGCTCGGTCCGGTGGTCGCCGCGGGCTGGCTTGTCGCGACGGCCGCAGGGGCGGCGGCAGGAGCCGCCGCTGGCGGCATCGTTGGCGCCCTCACCCAGGCTGGAGTGTCTGAAGAAGATGCCTCTCGATATGCCGAGGGTGTACGCCGAGGCGGGACGCTGGTCTCCGCACGTGTTCCAGAGGGCGACAAAAATACGCTGGAGCCAATGCTGGTCCAGTCGTCCGTCGATCTAAGCCGAAGGAGCGCAGCCTGGCAGCAGTCGGGCTGGACCGGCTTTGATGCTGCCAGCCCGCCGCTTGCCCCGGATGAAATCCGTCGCGAACGAGAGATGTACCGCACAGGAGCCGGGCAGTGATCGCGACCGGCTGAATAAACTAGGCCTCGAAGGCGTCTCGGTAGTCGACCTGATTGATCAGCGACGGCTACCGAGAACAATATCATACCAAGCGGGTCCGCTCGGCCCTGCCCGACCGCTTCACCCCGAAAGCGTCGGCGGAGTGACGACGCGCGCATCACCCGTTGACAGAGGAGTTTCCTGTTCGCAGGTCGAATTCGATATGCACAGTTGATGGAGGGACAAGATGAAAAGCCAAATGATCGCCGTTATGATTGCTGCGGCGCTGAGCGCCTCGCCGATTGCTGTCGCTCTCGCGCAGGGTGGCGGTGGTAGCGGCGGAGGAAGTGGCGGCGCGAGCGGTAGCGCAAGCGGAGGGGCAACTAGCCAAGGAGCCACAACCGGGACCGGCGGCATGCAGCAAGCGACACCGCAATCGAGTAAAGCGCAGGCGATTCAACGTCAAAAAGACGCTGCGACCACGGGAAGTGAAACTGCTCCTTCGCAGCCTGGTGGCGGGGCTGTAGGTGGACCTGGTGTCGGTGTTGGACATTCCGCCAACGGAAAGCCCATCGGCGCACCCGGTTCCGGATTGGGATCCCCAGAAAATCCCGTTGATGGCCGGAAATAGTGTGCAAGTGGCTGGCTGGTCTAGCTCGGCGGTTGATCTCTCCTCGGATAGCTATCGGGGAGCAAATAGTAGCGACACTTGGCATCGCTGACTGCAAACCCTTCGTTATTCCCCCACTCGCGACTCTCTAGGAACGAAGGCAGCAACGGCGGCTTCCCCTTTGGAGAACTGCTTTTCGCAGGTCCGCGACTGTCGCCGACGGATGAAAGGCTGGGTTTGCTAAATATGAACAATCCCGTCTCGAAGGACACGCTCATCGGCGAGGAATGGATGGCGCTTCGTCAGATTGCCTCGGGTGCGAAGGCGGCTGCAATCCCACGATCGGTTCGAACGCGGCTGGAGGTCTTGGACCTCATTTCTAGAGACGATTATGGCCAACTGGTACTGTCGGAGAAGGGTCGCCGACTAATCGCGACAGCAAATTAGGTCGGCTACTGCGCGCGAGGCGTCCCCATCTAGCGGCATCCCTTGACTGGGCCGCCATGCTGCAAGGCGGGGACGATCCACGTCACAGACTAGCCCGAATCGCGCCAAAAGGTAGTTGGGTTGCGAAATGATAGGACTGATGTGCTACCGAGCGCGCTTGATACGATCCAAGGAACGGTTATGGCTATAGGCACTGTTAGGTGGTTCAACGCGACCAAGGGGTACGGCTTCATTCAGCCTCAGGACGGCGGCAACGACGTGTTCGTGCACATCAGTGCCGTGGAGCGTGCTGGGCTCTCGGGCTCAGCTGAAGGCCAGAAGGTTTCGTACGAACTCAACCAGGCGCGGAAAAACCAGCGCCGAAAATCTCCGGATCTAGCAAACGCCGAAGTGGCCGCAGGCACATTCGTTTGTTATCGTCGTGCAACGTCGGCGCACAGATTGAATGTGTTGTCGTTGGCTCTCTTCGGCTCCCAACCGGGAGGCATGCCGTGTTATCTCGCATCGTCGATTCTGGACTCTAAAGGCGAAGCCGCGATGAAAATTGCAGAGCGAAGGACAACTCTCCCCCGGTTTCGTAGGGGCGACCGAATTAGATTGAGCGAGCTAGGACGATCAGGCGCACCGAGAACCAAAGTCCAGACGGGAGTGGTTTTCAGAGTTCCTGGACACTCCGCTGGTGGAATGTCGATCCAAGTGATTTTTGACGGCAACAGACAGCCTACTCGGATTCATCGCTCGTACCTTGAACTTGATGCCGATACTCAAGATTAAGGTAAGAGCCAGTCGGACAACCGCAGCAATCAAAACGGCCCCAGCGGGGGATATCCGACGAGGCCGCCAACCTTGGTAGGTTTTGCTCTCGGCTGGGCTTGGGGCTTTCGCCGAGAGCATAGAATCGACGTCTGAAAGCAACATCCGTTCGGATGGAGGCATGGCCAATCGCCTGACGGCCGTGAGAGCATATACTTTTATTGGATGACAATCCCGGCCGCCGTTCCATCACTTTCAAGCTGAGCAGCGAGGAAGCCGAGCGCAAGGCGAAGGATCTGGCGCGGGCGGAGCAGGAGAAACCGCAATCAGCGCCTGCAGCGCGTCGCGGTCGGCGAGCGCCCTGGGAGCGCAAGGTCTCTCAGTCACCGACGCCCACGGTTCGCGTGTCGGTGATAATAGGTGAACGAGCGCGGCGCTGACTTCGTTCCTATTTCGGCGACTGCAGCTCCGGAGATCGCAGCCACTCGCTCATGTGCGAGCCAGTTTCGGCTTGCCGAGCCTTCCTGAGTGTGGCGTCGCGCATCGCGCCTGGTGGGAGCAGCTTGGCTTCCTCACGCAATCGTTTCGCGTCCTCGGCCAGACGTTCTTCAAGGGACTTAAGCTGTTTGAGACGGCGGCGCTGCTGCTTCATGGCGCGGCTCCCTGCAAGAGTGGGGCGGGAGCGCGAGCGGTCTCTCGGTCACCGATAAAAGCCACTGGTCCGGGCGGTGATAAATCTATCGTGCGCTTCCGGACCGGAAAAGGACAGTGCACTGGTGTACATAAGACGAAAGAAACCCCGCCGCCAGGCTGGCAGCAAGGTTCGCTAGCGTCTCCTAAAAAAGCCCGACCTGCAGCATGGGGGATGCGACAGGTCGGGCTTCTGGAGTGCCCGCCGGTCTGCTTGGGGGGCTTAACCGGCAGGGTCATTACCTGCCTGCGATTCGGTCTTTTTCCTGCTCGGATTCGCATTCTTCCGGATTAGTCCCACATCTTCTGAACTATGCCCGTGATTTGCTTGCGTTGCGAAGACAGCGGCTGGGTTTGCGAAAACCATCCTGATCAACCGTAGGAAGGTCCTCATGCGTGCCAGTGCCGTGGTGCCGGCATGCCTTGCCCGAAGTGCAATCCGTCCAGCGAAGACGAGCCGCCACGGCTGCCGAAAGGTTTTGAGATGAGCCGTGGCGCACAGAAAGGCCCGGCCTAAGATAAGCCGGGCCCACTCTTGGACATCATCATGTGTCGGTCTAATCCGACGGTCACCAACGTTCTCAGACAGAAATGGTTCCCATACCCGATGTTAGAAGCACGGCACCCTGCCGAGCTGTGGGAGGCGGACGGCAGGGGCCGTGCAGGCCAGGCCCCGTGCCGAGCCGGGCCTGACGAACCTACAGTAGGCAAGCCGGATGGTTCCTAGATTCGCAATCTGACCCGGCTGCGCCTATCTTCCTGCCATGCCTGAGAACTTTGAGTTACCGCCGCGAGTAGCAGCGGCGTTCGTCCGGGACATGCGGGGATTTTTCAAAGCAAAGGAATCAACTTAAACAGGATGAGATCGCCAGTTGCACGCGCTGGCCGCATTTCAGCGTCCGCGGGAGAAGAAGCTGCGGCTAGCGGACGTGAAAGAGATGTTCCTGCAGATGAAGGATCACGTATGAGGACAAAAAAAACCGCCGCATTTGCGCGACGAGGCAAGGTTTTTTTAGTAACGGGTTCGGCAAGCCATGATGGAGCTTGCGGAACCATTACGTTGTAGCCATTGACGGCAACTGCGTCGGTGCACAAGTGAACCTTCGAAGTCCAAAAAAGGCCCTATGCTCATCGGACTTTCCTAGAACGACCAACGATCTTCTTCTTTTCGAGCCGCATCCTCATTGAGACGTTCCGCCAAATCTTCAGCGACCGGCGGCGATATTGCCTCTGCCACCTCTTGCCCCGTGTCGGTGACCAGCTTGTTATCGTCAGTGGCGATCGGGAAATCGTCAGGCTTCAGTGGCTTCTTCGCAGGCATGGTATGTTCCTCCATTTCTTCAAGGAACGCGCATCAGTGTCCCGGGGAGAGACGCCGATACCCGGTTTCAAGCCGGGCTGGCTACGTTTGTTCCCAAAAGTATCCGAGGGTGACCTTTTTTAGGAAAAGCAACTGTTTACTGCACCTCATTGGGGCCGTTACAGTTTCACAAAGATCCCCGCGACGAAATCGTCCACCGCGCGCTCTGGTGTTACTGCAGTGTGCCGTGAAGGCGGTTGTAGGCTTCTATCCGCAGTTGAAGCCAGATTGGCGCCCTCGCCGCGATGTCAGGGCGAAGCGTCCGCTCGATCACGTCGCGAATCATCTCTTCCAATTCCCACTCGGGGATTTCGGCCGCCACGCGCTGTCCGAATTCGTCGTCAGCCAGTGGTACAACACTTCAAGAGTCCGGGATCACCGCGAAACGCCGCGAGCGCGGGCTCATAATCAGCACCAGATGACGAGGCCAGTTCATTGGGTCGGCACAGGACAGGGGGGCCGCGATCCCTTCAGACGTTACGAACAGTTTTCCCATCTAGGGCTTTGTAGTTGGCGCCCCGATCGGAATGGCGAACAGCCGTCCGAGGATCACGGGCGACATCCACAACAGCGGGGGCAGCGAGACCGCGTAGGCAACCACGGCCATCGCTACTCCGCACAGGGCGGGAATGCCGTATTTCCGATAGAGTCTCTGAGCTGCTGGCCTAATGCGAGCGGCTACATTGCGTCACCCGCTCGGGCACTGCGGAACTATTTCACGCGCCAGCTCATTGAGCGCTAGAGGACCGCTTAATGGACTACATCCTAATTGTCTTGAGCTTACTGGTTGGTGGCTGCTCGCTCGCCTTGGCACAGACTGCAAGTGGATCGAGCGGTGGCGGCTCTACTGCGGCCAACGCGTCCACAGGTTATGCGGGCGGCACCCTATCGACCGGGCATACGATAAGCGGCGCTGCGGGCTCCTCCGGTCCCAATACGGGCAACGCACTCAGCCACGGAGCGACCGGCAGCGATGCGGGTGCTTCTTCGGTTACTCAGGGTCCAACCTCGCACGACAACGCGGTTGATACACCCGCCGCCAACAATGCCACGAATAGCTTGGGCAACACCGATACCGGCATTCTCAAGAAGTAAGACCCGTCTGTGTCGCAGACACCGCGCAGGCCATTTTGGATCGGGTCGACGGCCTTAGCCGCTAGGCAGGAGCACTCCTCGGCTTCCCTACGATAGCGAGGTGCATCGGCATCGGACATGGGTCCGCTTTCCGGTAAACGGCACTGGTGATCACCCCAAAATACGGTAGACGATGGCGCTGCAACAGATGCTTGCAAGGATCACGAAAGCGCCAATGATCCAAGGCAGGTCCCTACGTTCTTGTGGCGTCATGCGTGATGTCCTCCGGCGCGAGTCGCAATTTCTTAAGTCGGCTCTTCACGGCCGAGAGACTGCGCTTCAGCGCGCGGGAAATGTTCCATTGGCCAGATTGCTTCGGCTCATGTCTAACAGTCGGCGATCATCATCCTCGGTCCATGGTCTGCGCAGCTTTCGCATTGCCTACCGCCCCAACCGCCGCTCCACCTTCTTCCGGCTATTGCCGACCTCCTTCAGTGCCTTCTTCACGCCCGCGCGCGAGCGCCTCATCTTCGTTGCTTCATACCTACTTCGTAGCTCTGACCACCAGCTATGCGCGCGCGATCCTGCTTGCGGCCACGGGCCGATCGTTTCTTCTTCTCTTCCATCATCCCCTCCACAGGTTGGCCTTATCAAATAGGCTTCGGAGGCAGCCCGGCTTTCGCACGGGCCGCCGCTTCCTTAGCCCGCTGCTCGGTTCTTTGGGCACGCCAGTTCGGAAAGGGTATTCCCATCTCGCGTGCTTTGGCCTTCACCGCTGCTCTATGCCTTTTCAAGGCCAGGGCTGCGCGCGCCGGACTGGCACCGAGTTCGCGCAGGCGCACCAGTCTTTTGATCTGCTCCTCGGTCCACTCCTTTGGCATGGTGAGCCAACGCCGATTGCTCGGGCCGAGTTCCGGAGGCAGGCTGAGCCCGCTGCGAGCAGAAAACCACCGATGTTGTGTTCACTTTTGTGCGGAGCCAGCGGCGGCCCAGTGACCATGCGTCGCCGTGTTTCGGTCCACGTTCCGCGAAGTCAGAACGCGCTGGACGCACTTCGGGCTAGCGTTCGGACCGCATGTAGGGGCTACGCTCGGCTATGAGCTTCAATTCGGGATCAATATTCAATTCCTGCGCGACATGCGACGCCATCAATGGTTGTGCGCTCCGCGATGCTGGCGAGTAGAACATTCATCGCGTCAGCAGGCCACACCGAGTCTTCAACCCGCTGCGATAATTTTCACGCTCCACCCGAGAAACACGGCGAACGTCAGTAACGCCGATGCCATGAGCACATTGTCGAAGGAAGTGAACTTCATACAGTCCTCCGCACTCAGCCGAGAGCGACGTGAAGAAGGTCCGTCACTATGCTCCAGCCATATGCCGGGCCTAATTAATTCCGAAAGCTATCCACATCCCCTCTCGGCGGTGGCTTTCGGGTGCTCCGCCCCACAAAGGATTGACAATTTACCGAGCGCTTCCGGCCGCGCTTTGATGGGGCATGCCAGATCGCATGGGGTCGAGCAGTCAAACGACTCTGCAGCATTTCCTCACACCGCCATTTCGCATCCTCCCCATAGCCCCGAAAGCATCCCGGACACCGGCAGCTACGAGATCCGCTTTCCTGATGGGCGCGAGAGCGTGTATTTTTATTGGGACGACAACCCGGGTCGCCGATCCATCACGATGAAATTGAGCAGCGAGGAAGCCGAACGTCAGGCGAAGGATCTTGCGCGGACTGAACAGGACAAATTGGACATCTGATTCCTGTCACCCGCCAGCAGTCAGGCAGATAATTTTCACCAGCCACGCATCGCCCCCGGAATGACGAACTAATGACTCAAACTACTTGGGCCCGGAAATCGTCTTCGACGAGCCCTCGGGCGCGGACTGCATGTTGGGCGAAGTCTGCCCCTGCGGGCTTTCGGCCGGCGCGCCCTCCTGTCCTGTGGTGATTGGGCCGGTCGGGCCCTGCGGCTGCATCTGTCCGTTGTCTTTCAACTCGGTTTTGCCTGTGCTGTATTGCGAATGCCGGGTATCGTCTTGCTTGCTGCCGGCGGGCGTTTCGGCTGCGGCAAATTTGTTTGTTGCGTTACAAAGTGAACCGATCTTAAGAAAAGATGCCTAAATTGCGCTACGCACCTTGCATCCCCACAGCGGGACAAAAGTCCCTTCCCACTCGGACTGGATCCACGAAGTAAAGCAGGACGGCTTCCGGCTCATCGTCTCGCGCGATGACGACCGGTATCACGCGTAAGTCTTTGGCCGCAATGAACCGGACTAAGGGTACATTCGGCCAAATCAGGAACCGCTCAGGATCAACACCGCTCCGGCCAAGCCTGTCCGTCAAGCCTCCGGATACCGAAATCAATCGCCACTAACGCGCTAATGCAAAGAAGACTGAGAGGAAGGTACGCCTTTTTGGTTCCAGCGTTCAAAATTGCGGGCAGCGATGGCAATCTCAAGCTGACCAAGTCCGGGGGCGTCCGTGGTGCGTTCAACCACAATTGGGATCCCTTCTGGTCGACCAGCCTGTACGGCAGCTACTCCCAGGTCCCAGGGGGCCCGCGAACCGCTAGGCGCCGGCGCGGACGGCACTAATCAAATCAATCGGCGCGAACGGCTTGCGCATGAACTTCGCGTCTCGGGGCAGATGCGGCGCCTCATGTCCAGAGATAACAATGATATTCAGCTTGGGAAATTTCTCCAGCGCAAACGAAGCCAGTTCTGATCCAAGCATTTTGCCATTAAGATTTTGATCCGTAACCACCGCGCGTAATTCAGTACCGGAGGTGGCGATCACCAGTTCGGCAGCCTCGGCTGTTGCGCATTCGATCACCTCGAATCCTTCTTGTCTGAGCAGGTCCGCCAAAGTCGTCCGCTGAAAGGGATCATCCTCGACTAAGAGGGTCATGAATTTGGGCATGAAATGGTTCCTTCCCCTGCCCAATCCTCGAATCGACAGTTGGTTTCGTTCCGACACTTCGGCATCCGCAAAACAAAACTGCCCAACCCGCGGAATTGCCGATTTTGCTCAAAAAACGCTAGCCTGTGTCCACTATTGGACCGTCAAGTTCCGTGGCGGAACCCATAAAGGCTCCCGATGGGGTTGCTCGAGCCGCGCGGAATGCGGAATATGCGAACGCCGGGAAGCGCTGGCACCGATCCGCCAGAAAACTATCTTTTGCGTCGGCTGGAGCGGAGCGATTTCGCCAGAATTGCGCGTGATCTCGTCGAAGTCGAAATCGATCGCGACGGTGTTCTCTACAACCCCGGCGACCCCGTTGAGACGGTTTACTTCCCGTGTGGAGCGAGCGTCGCGTCTTTTGTTCTATCGCTCGACGACGGACGAGAAGTCGATACGCTGGTCGTGGGGCAAGAGGGGGCCGTCGCGGGTATCGTAAATCAGGACCGTCTGCCTGCCTATTCCCGAATAACTGTTCGGCGCGGTGGGAAGTTTGTCACGCTGGAGGCAACCAAACTTGAAGCCGCCAAGCAGCGCTCTTCCGCAATGCGCGGACTATTTGCTCGGTATGCCGACGGCCTTATAGCCCAGCTCCTACAGTCAATCGCCTGCAATGCTGCGCATTCGATTGAACAGCGGACAGCCCGATGGATTGCTGTCGCCATAGAAAGGACTGGTCAAGATATATTGCCCATGACTCACGAGCAGCTCGCAGGAAGGCTGGGAATTGGTCGAAGCTACGCGAGCCGCGTTCTCGAAAATTTCAAAGCCGAGCAGATCCTCGAAATTCGACGCGGCGCCCTTTTGATCCGTGATGCGAGCGCGCTTCGGGCTAAGGCTTGCCGGTGCGAGGATGGATTGAAGCGACATCTGCAAGAGTTGTTTGCGTCTGCGGGGTCACGGAATGATATCGAGCGCCGAAACGATTAAGGCTCTACCGCCCGCTCAGCCGGAAACTAGCGTCGCATGATACGGTCCAGTATAGGCCCACACCAGGCTCTTACAATCTGAGACACTCAGCAGCCGACCAGCCTTGGGAAGGCCCTCACGCTTGCCAGTGCGGAGGCGCTGGAATGCCCTGCCCTTGCGCCGACTACCGGTGCAGCCATTCGATCGCCATGTCGGCCGGATTGGTGGGGCGACGACGTGAGGCTAGCTAGCCAGCACAGTACACCGGCAAAATACGCTTAAGATTTTTGGGGTAACTTCAACGATCTAATTCCAAAATTTGTATAAGTCTAAGCCCATGCTCCTCGAACTAGATCAAACCACACTCATTTATTTGAACTTTGCGCTTGAAGATGTCTGCAAGAAAATCCCGCCGGAAGCAGATTGCAGGCGCAATGCTCGCGTCGGCGAAGGGCGGCCAGCGGACATTTTCTGATTTCGAACAGGCCGGATTAAATGTTCTGAACCACCAAATCAAAGCGAAGCGCTGGTTTGCCGGATGGTTTCGGCTTTAAAAGGCGGCTACCCGAGCATCAACCGTCACGGACGTGCCGTTGCCTGCTGCGCGGATTCCACTGCCAAAGAGACGGCCAGCGGATGCGCCGTAGTGCATCGAGCGCACACTCACCCGGGCCGGCGTTGTCCGCACTTCCAGTCCAGTTCTGCGCGGCTAGGCCCTGCCTTTTCGTTTTTCTGTCATCTGCGTAGAGCAAACTGATCTAATGCAAGATCCGACCAATTGGCCGGAGTTTCCACATCGCTGTTCGTTTGAAGGAAATTTCCGCGTCTTCAGAGAGGAGACGATCATGACTGATCAAGAGTTGGCTCGCATGCGAGCGCATCATAATAATATTCATCGCTACCGTCGCCTATTGCAAACGAAGCTTACGGATCTTGAGCGCAATTTTGTCGATAAGCGTTTGGCTGAAGAGCAATCGAGCCTGGCCGCGCTTGTGAAGCACCCTCGCAACCTGTGGGGCCTAAGAGTGTGGCCGCCTCGAGCAAAGGTCGCGCGCGGCGACGCGCGCCTAGGTTATGTCAGGAAGGGGTTACAAGGCGACTTCGGCCCGCGACCGGAATAGGCCGCTTTACCCCCAAAAGCAGACGTTGCTGGCTCTGCGATGACTTACCCCGCCGGCAGTTGGGTTCAACATTCCCGGCCAAGCGGCATTGCCCCCTAAGTCGACTTCGGAACCATTCGACAGGAAACCGGTTTGGCAGCGAAGTCTGGCGCGCCACTGACCGGCGCACGGCCAACGCCCGGATCGCCGTCGCCTCGGAGGAATTGGAGCGGGAGTGGGCGCAAGGATCGCGACGAGCGCGAGCGTGTTGACGACGATCTTAGCTCGCAGGCGCGGCCCCCTCAACGCACGTTGTGTACCATGCGATCGTCGGCGCGACGCAGCCGCCGACAGAGTTCGCGGCTGATGTTCTGCAGCACCATCACGTAAGCATGGATGTCCGCCTTGTAGTACGTGTAGAGCTGTCGGGCTGTGAGTTCGTACAGCACGGCCGGACTCTCCGCGATGACTGTTGCCGATCGGTTTTGCATCTCGATGAGCGTCATCTCGCCAAAAAAATCGCCGGGCCCAAGGCCCGTTATGCGAATGAGACCGCCCGAAACCGGGAGTTTGCTAACCACGAGCTCGCCGGCGTGAACAATGAACACTGAGCTCCCCGGCTCTCCTTCCGCCACCACGGTGGCGCCGATCTCGAAGCGACGCTCCACCAACATAGAGATCAAGAGATCCAAGCTTGCGTCTGAGAGGCCTCCGAAGAAAGGCGTGGCGGACAAAACGGCCTTCAGATCGGGCGAGCTGACAACCATTGGCCGAGTATACTGCCGCCCCGACTATCGCGATAGCTATCGTTAGCAAACCATCACGCCAATTGGTCGGTTTTGGGTCAGCAGCCGACGAAACAGCATCCTGCTTCGACCAAATTGCGGCTATCTCGGAGATGCCAGGACCGCAACGCCGACAAGATTCGCTGCAACGATGATGGTGGCGCCTTTGCTGGCGAGTCTGCCAGGGAAGCTCCCTCGTGTTCGTGGGACAACATAGTCCGCTTTACGGTGAGTTTGGATGGATTTCCTTGGCCGTGCTTATTGTCGGCGGAAGCGGGCTAATATGGTGTGCCACGGAGCGAACATGGGGGAAGTTCTCCCACTGGTAAGCGCCGGACGCAGCTCACAGCGCGACGACGTCCGTTGTGGGTCGATTCTGTTGAAAAAGGCGGCAGTTGCGACGCAGAGGGATCAGTGATTCAGTCTGTCTAATTGGCAGGACTGAAGATCATGATGGGACATCGGCAAGTCGAACAGGCTGCGTTGTTCTATGAGTTCTCGCTCGAAAGGCATATCCCGGCCGACCACTGGCTCCGGTCGATAGACAGGTTTGTCGATCTTCAAGAGATCAGGCAGGACTTGGCGCCTTTCTACAGTAGCATCGGTCGACCCTCCATCGATCCCGAGCTCATGATTCGGATGCTCTTGATCGGCTACTGCTTCGGCATCCGATCGGAGCGGCGCCTGTGTGAGGAGGTCCACCTCAATTTGGCCTACCGGTGGTTCTGCCGGCTCGGTCTGGATGGCGCGGTGCCGGATCACTCGACGTTCTCCAAGAACCGGCACGGCCGCTTCCGCCAGAGTGATCTGCTGCGGCGCGTGTTCGAGACCGTGCTGCAGAGATGCATGCGAGAAGGACTGGTCGGCAGTGAGGCGTTCGCGGTCGACGCCAGCCTAATCAGGGCAGATGCCAATAGGCAGAAAGGCATCGAAGGCGAAAAGGGGCTGCCGGCGGAAGCGACCGGCCGGGCAGTCGAAGAATATCTAGCTGTGCTCGATGATGCGGCCTTCGGCGCTGCGAGCGAAGTGACTCCTAAGTTCATCTCACCGGCCGATCCGGCAGCGCGCTGGACCGGTGCCCATGGCGGGCAAGCCTTCTTCGGCTACTCGACCAACTATCTGATTGACGCCGAGAACGCGATCATCGTTGATGTCGAAGCAACCACGGCGATCCGACAGGCCGAGGTCCTCGCCGCCAAACGCATGATCGAACGTTCGATGGAGCGCTTCGGCCTCTATCCTGCCAAGCTCATGGGCGACAGCGCCTACGGCTCGGCTGAGATGATCGGCTGGCTGGTCTACGAGCATGGCATCGAGCCGCATGTGACGGTGTTCGACAAGTCAGAGCGCCAGGATGGCACCTTCTCACGCGACGACTTCACCTACGACCATGCCAGCGATGTCTACGTCTGCCCCGGCGGCAAGTTGCTGACGACGACCGGCTCACTGATTGACGGTGCGACACTACGCTACCGGGCGAGCAAGTATGATTGCCAAGCCTGCCGTTTAAAGCATCGGTGCTGCCCAAAGGAGCCGGCTCGATACGTGCCGCGATCGATCTATGAAGGCGCCCGTGACATGGCGCGCGAAATCGCAAAATCGTGGGAGGGACGCATCTCGCGCCGGCTCCGCAAGAAGATCGAGATGCTGTTTGCGCACCTCAAGCGCATTCTCAAGCTCGACCGGCTCCGATTACGCGGGCCCAATGGCGCGCGTGACGAGTTCCTCCTCGCAGCCACCGCCCAGAACATTCGCAAGATGGCCAAGCTGATCCCGATGCCCACCTTGAGGCCCGCATAGGTCAAGCCAGTGCTCGCGCCATTACAACGAATTACTGCCGGCCTTTTTCAACGGAATCGGCCAAGAGGCGACTTTGAACGCACAACCGCTTTTGGGTCAAAACGGCTCTGTCGGAGCGGTGCAACAGATCGAGTGCTCAATCAGAGGGAGCGGCTTCGAACAGTGCGAAGCCCGCTCCGTCCATGAGCGGTACAACGCGGACGAGCCCGAAACCCGCGCGCTCCAGCAGAGACCGATATTCGGCAGCTGTTCGCTCCAGGCCGCAGTTTTGCCCATTCTCAAATTCAAGGTCGGACAACCTTGTCAATCTTTCGGAGTACGGCACGGTCGGCACCTCAACAGCGTGGTGGGAAGCCAAGCGTCTACGTCGAAAGCGTGTTCGCCCGCCTCATGTATCGATCGCTGTGCAAGACGCACCAACAAGCGTTAAATGGCACGGCCAAGACCGTGCTCGGCTCAATGGCAAATCTGATTTCGCGGCGTACCTGGCCGCGAGTGAAGCTTCATTGGGAATCCAACCGTCCAGGCGGCAGCAAGGGAGATGTTGATGAGCGTAGCAATCGTTCCAACGGCCCGACCGGGCAAGACCGGAAAGATTGTAGCGGCACGCGAGGCCGCCCGACTGATACGTACGGGTGACACGGTCGCAATCGGCGGATTCTTCGGTATCGGCCTTGCCATGGAAGTCATCCATGCATTGGCCGCGATCTATGAGGAGACCGGCACCGAAGCCGCATCGTTCGGCAAACCGCGCGATCTAACGTTGGTGTGGTGCGTCAGTCCCGGCGACGGCCAGCAACGCGGCGCTCAGCGTCTCGCCCAACCCGGTCTCATCAAGCGGCTCATCGGCGGGCATTGGACGGCGGTACCCGCCCTGTACCAGCTCGTGGCCGGCAATCAGGTCGAGGGTTACAATATTCCCCTCGGACCGTTGTCTCATCTCTATCGCGACATCGCGGCAGGCAAGCCTGGTCATCTGTCGCGCGTCGGGATTGGGACCTTCGCCGATCCGCGTTTCGGCGGCGGGAAGCTGAATGAAAAGACGACCGAGGATCTGATCGAGTTGATGACCGTCGGTGGCAAGGAATACCTGTTCTACAAGGCCTTCCCAATCAACGTCGCGTTGATCCGTGGAACGACCGCGGACACCGACGGCAACATCACGATGGAACGTGAGGCGCTGACGGTCGACACGCTCTCGGTCGCGATGGCGGCACATAACTCGGGAGGTCTCGTCGTCGCACAAGTTGAGCGCGTAGCCGATCTGGGAACGCTCAACCCGCGGCAAGTAAAGATCCCCGGCGCGCTCGTCGACTGCATCGTGGTGGCCACGACTCCCGACCATCACATGCAGACCATTGCCACTCCCTACAGTCCGGCGTTCGCTTCCGAGGTGCGTGTTCCGCTGACGTCGCTTGAGGCGGTGCCGCTGGATGATCGCAAGATCATCGCTCGCCGCGCGGCGATGGAGCTGCGTCCGAACAGCGTGGTCAACCTTGGGGTCGGTATTCCCGAGGGCGTTGCCGCCGTCGCCGCGGAAGAAAAATGTGCCGATCTGATGACGCTCACCGCCGAGCCCGGGGTCATCGGGGGGATCCCGGCGGGCGGCGCGAATTTCGGCGCCGCCACCAATGCGCAAGCAGTCATCGACATGCCGTACCAGTTCGATTTCTACGACGGCGGCGGCCTCGACGCTGCATTTCTTGGACTGGCGGAGGCCGACAAGGAGGGAAACCTCAACGTGTCGAAATTCGGACCGCGTCTCGCCGGTGCCGGCGGTTTCATCAACATCAGCCAGAATGCGAAGAAGATTTACTTTCTCGGCACGTTCACAGCCGGAGACCTCGAAGTCGCGGTGGTGGACGGTAAGTTGTTGATCGAGCGGGATGGTAGGTCCAAGAAGTTCGTCAACGAAGTCGAGCATCGCACGTTCTCGGGGTCGTTTGCTGCGCAAAATGACAAGGAAGTCCTCTACATCACCGAACGCTGCGTGTTTCAACTCACGAAAGAGGGGCTCGAGTTGATCGAGATCGCTCCGGGCATCGACATCAAGCGCGACATCCTCGACCGGATGGATTTCGAACCGATCGTGCGTCATCCGCGCGAGATGGATCCTCGCATCTTCAGGGCAGAACCGATGGGGCTGCGCGAAGATATGCTGCGGCTGCCGTTCGATGCGCGTTTCAATTACGATCGTTACCACAATATCCTCTTCATCAACCAATCCGAACTGGTGGTGAAGACAGAGGAAATCATCGAGAGATACAAGGAGCGAATTCGGTCGATCGTCGAACCTCTCGGCCACAAGGTCTATGCCGTTGTCAACTACGACGGGTTCGAACTCGACCGCGACTTCGAGGATGCCTTCGTCGACGCCGTGAAGGAGGTCGGCGATCGCTATTTCCTTGGCGTCACACGCTTTGCAACAAGCGCGTTCATGCGGGCCAAGCTCGGTGACGCGCTAGAGAAGAGAGGTGTCGCGCCACACATCTATGAATCGGAGGACGAAGCGAAAGGCGTAGTGAGGGGGACGATTCCTCGCACCTGATGGTCAGCTTTCGGGCGCATTCGCAGCCCCGCTCGAAGACGCCAGATCAGAGGCTGCCGAAGTGGCGGTGCGTCCGGAAAGCGCCGCCGAACAGAAGGTAAGGAGGAACCCCATGGCCGACCCCATCACCGACAAGCTGCTCGACAACATAGGACGCGCGCGCGGCACCGACTACTTCCTGATGAAGGAGCAACTGACCCCGGAAGAGGCCGAGATCCTGAGGGAAGTGCGAGAATTCGGCGAAAGGGAAGTCTTACCGATCGTCAATTTCTATTGGGAGCGCGGCGAGTTTCCCTTCGAACTGGTCCCCAAGATCGCAGCGCTGAACATCGTCGGCGATCACAACATGCGCGTGCACGGTTGCCGGCCTATGACTGCGGTCGGAGCGGGTCTGGTCATGATGGAGCTCAGCCGAATAGACTCGAGCGTCGCGACTTTCTTCGCCGTTCATCTCGGATTGGCGATGCAGTCGATCAACTTGCTCGGCTCCGAAGAACAGAAGCAGCGCTATCTGCCGCAGATGGCCAGATTCGAGAAAGTCGGCGCGTTCGCCCTTACGGAACCCGATCATGGATCGGATTCGGTTGCTCTCGAAACCACGGCGAAGCGCGAAGGAGACGAGTGGGTGATCAACGGACGCAAGCGCTGGCCGGGTAATGCCGTTTGGTGCGACTACATCGTGGTCTACGCCCGCGACGTCGCTGACAAGCAGGTCAAGGCTTTCGTCGTCGAGAAAGATGATCCTGGCTACAGAGCGGCCAAGATTGAGGGCAAGGTATCGCTGCGGATGGTGCAGAACGCCGACATCACCCTCACCGACTGTCGGGTATCGGAAGACGCGCGCTTACAGAACTGCAATTCGTTCAAGGACTGCGCCAAGGTGCTGATGGGCACCCGTAACACGGTGGCCTGGGCATCACTCGGAAATGCCGTTTCGGCCTACGATATCGCCCTGACCTATGCGCAGCGCCGGATCCAGTTCGGTAGGCCGATCGCCAAGTCCCAGATGGTCCAGTCGATGCTCGTCAGCATGCTTGGCGACGTTACCGCGCTGCAGCTCTATTGCATCCGACTTGGTCGCTTGATTGACGACGGTAAACTGGAGGAAACGATGGCCGCGTTGGCCAAGTATTACTGCAGTGTCAAGGCGCGCGAAGTGTGCCGGGTGGCGCGCGACGTCCTCGGCGGCAACGGCATCACGCTCGATTTCCACGTCATACGGCACATGTGCGATATGGAAAGTCTCGTCACGTACGAAGGAACGGCCGAGATCCAGTCCCTGATCGTCGGTCGGGATATCACCGGTCAGAGCGCCTTCGTTTGATCTAAGCTGGCTAGTAGGGAAGAGCCGCTCCTGGCGCAAAGCTGACATTGGGCGGGACGCTGACGTCTTCTACGGGTCAAAAGCGGTCGTTCAGGGCCGTTCGGGCCAAGTCAGCTCTATCTCCAAAACCGGAATAGCGCCTGGCCGCGCCAGCGCAGGGCCTGACTTCCGGGCATTCGAGATGACTCCTAAGCTGCGCGCCGGTCGGGGCCTCGCACCGATCGAGGTGCCGATGTAAGCGTGCAGCCAACTTCCCTCCAGTCCGACGTTCACGTCGCAGTCTTCTGCTAACCGCTCGGCATCGTGTCGTCGCAGACGGCGTGCAGTTCGAACGGTTTAGACGCACGCTCAGATCCGCCGACCGGCGCCAATGTCTTGCGATGCCTCGGGAGGACGGAAAAAAATCCCCTCCATGACTAGCTCGTTGCCACGAAGCGATAGGCAGTTCCGTTGCGCTCGGCGATACCGAGCCCCGGATAGGGCCAATGGCTACCAATCATCCTGATTTTCTCGCTTGCAGCGCGATCGAGCAGGCGACGGCGACTCTGGACCGCGAGGTCGGGCAACGAGTCGATCACAAACCGCCATTCCGGATGTGCGAACGAGAGTGCGGCATTTGCGATGACGTCGCCCGCGATGATCAATCCGTCACCACCCGCAATCTCGACGGAGAGGTGGCCGGGCGTGTGCCCCGGGGTGGCGATCACCCGCACTCCGCTAATGATCTCATCATCGGATTTGACCGTCTTCACTTGATCGCGGATGCGCGACAGATCGCGCTTTGCGCCAAGCGCGAAAGGCTGAAAGTTTTCCGGAATCTTCTTCAGCACATCCTCTGCGGTCCAGAAATTCATCTCGGTCGCGCCGACAAAGTAACTCGCATTGGGAAAGCGCAGCACCCCGGCGCTGTCGGCCACGCCCCACAGATGGTCCGGATGCGCGTGGGTGAAGATCACCTTGCTGATCGCGGCTGGATCGATACCGGCCGCCTGCAGGTTCTCGACCAGCTTGCCCGCGGTCGGCTGCCAGCCTGCCCCTGCACCGGTATCGATGAGAATAAGGTCCGCCGGCGCGCGGATCAGAACGACGTTGTTCGGCAGCTGAACGCGATCCATACTCTGGCCGGCGCCCTTCAGGAAAGCTTCGAGCTCCGACCTCGCGACATCGGGGTAGAGAAAGCCGACGTCCCTCCCGAGGCCCGGCGGCGGCAGGAAAAAATACCCGTCGCTGAGCACCGCGATTTCGAAC
>Ga0081540_1001618_pt1 | contig 19184 bp, 21 predicted proteins | sample TabmetS2T1R1_FD_71024 | JGI IMG/M metagenome (GOLD analysis project Ga0081540, IMG submission 71024) | Tabebuia heterophylla rhizosphere microbial communities from the University of Puerto Rico - S2T1R1 | ecosystem: Host-associated > Plants > Roots > Rhizosphere ... | reverse complement strand
ACCTGGCCAACGAGCGGGACAGGATCGCGGACGAGCGCGAGCAATTGGCCGACGAACGGGAGTGGGACGCTGACGAACGGGAGCAGCTCGCGGACAAACGCGAAGGGACTGCCGAGCAGCGAGAGTTGGAACGTCGCGAGCGCGCCGAGGCGGCGTTCGTGCGGACGCGACAGGCCGGGCGCAGACAGCAGGAACGGATCAATCGGGAGGTCTCTGCGACGGAGCGCGAAGTAGCCTCAGGAGAGCGACGGCGGGAAGCCGAGCAGGACCGCGCGGTGCGAGATCTCGAGAGTGAAGCAGACTAGCCCCTGTGCTCACGCGGAGGGCCTCGGCGGCCACGCGCTGATCGAGCGACGTAGGTCGGCCCGATGGGACTCGCTGTGAGCGTCGCGGAGGACCTCCGAGTGGGAGGCGAGTGCATCTGCGTTGACGATCCCGGCAACGATGATCTCGGACAAAATGTCGCTATTCGGCATCAACTCCAAGATCATGACGGTCCCGTTTCGCCGGACTACCTACCGTCGCAACTCTTTCACGAACGCACAAAACCCTTGAAATACTTGACAGAAGTCCGGATAACGATGCCGCGCAAGCGCAACACCACGCTGTCAGTCTCCGTTAACTTCGCCGCAAGCTCCGACGAGGTGCCCAAATCTGGGCACTCCTTGTAGCATTCAGGTTGCAAGATCGATTGATCTACGCCCTGAGGAGCAAAGCGGGGAGGGTCGATGAACATCGGTAGCTTCATTGCCGCGTTGGCGCTGGGGTTCGTCGCCGGAGCGATCGCTCGTGCGCTGATACCCAACGATGCATTCCGGAACATGCGTGGCTGGAGGTCGTGGTTGACCTCCCTGGTCCTGGGTCTGATAGGGGCAGTCCTCGGTTTCTGGATCTTCCACGGCATCTTTGGCATTGGCGACACGGACAAGTTCGACTGGGGTGGCATTGTGGGCGCGGTGATCGGTGCCGTGATCGTTGTTGCCATTGCGTCGTTCCTGGTCAAGCGGATGACCAAGCGCTCGGCCGTTTGACCGGCTCCGGCGCGCACCAGACTGCTCTACGGGGGCCGACTTCGCCGGGCTGGGCAACGGGTTGCTGCCCGCGGGCACCTGAGCTCGGCCCGAGATGCGTTCCACTCGATAGACCTCACACACTGGAGCCGGGTCGCGGCCGACGAGCTGGCCGCAACCCGGGGCCACGGCCCGACGTCGGCGCCTGACCGGAGACGAGCCACTGACTTCGCAGGAGACGCGGGTCGCATGCGGTATCGCTCCGCGTGGCGATTCAGGCGCTTTGCCGGGCATTGTCTTGCCCATCCGCGTTGTCAGCCGCCCCCGGACGGTGCCGTGCGACATACGGTTCGCCGCGCTGCCTACGCTCGCGGCGGGCAACGGCCACCGCCTCGCGCAAGGCATCGTAGCTAGCCCATTCCATCGCCCGCGGCTCGTGCTCGCCGCTGGTCGTCATCATGTGACCCCGTGTCAACCGTATGGCGGCTCCGCTGGCTTTGAACGGGCCACCAGCCGATAGCAGCTATACCCAGCCGACGACCTCGCCAAACCGTATGACGCAGCGACCATGTCCTTGCCGAACTGTGTGACTGGGGGCGACACTATGGCTGCCGCCGCTGTCGCGGACGGCGCAGCCCAACCCGGGCCGACCACTGCCAGGCGCACCCAGACGCCCAAACCGGCGACCCCTGGATAGGGCTCCCTCCGGAACCCCTCCCTTGGACGTCTGCCTCCACCACCTGACCGGTCGGCCCGGCTTCTACCCCTCGCCGGTGCGACCTACGCCTCTGACCTTCAGGACCACGGGTGATGATCTTGGGCTTGTCGCTGCGGGTTGGCATTAAGTCCAAGATCACGATCGAGGAAACCCGGATACTAGAGCAGACGTTGCTCGCGGTCGGAGATCGCGGCGCGCAGGCGCTCTGTGAAGTCGGGTGACTCGTCTGCGATCTTTCGGAGTTGGTGTGTCGTCAACCTGATCGCCTTCATCGGCGATGTGGCCACCACGCTCGCCGTCCGTCGCCGGTCGGACGCCATGACCCCCATCTCGCCGAAGAAATCTCCGGCACCCAGGGTCCCGAGCGTCTTTTGGCCGCGCCTGACCTCCGCGCTGCCCTCTTCAATCACGTAAAAGTCCCAGGCGAGGGCACCGTCACGCACCAGCTCCTTGCCTTCCGGAACGTCGACCTCGACCGCGTACTGCGCGACCAGCTCACGTTGTTGCAGCGTCAGGCCTTCGAACAGCTGCAGTCCGCCAAGCTTCGCAACGTCCATGCGCAATCTCCTCCGCCCAGATGCAGAGATAATCTCACCGCGTCCCGGACGTCGAGAAGGCCGGTCTCGCTCGCACCGCCCTGCTGATCAGCGGCCTGAGGCAAGTATTCGTCCGTCCACGTCCCCGATGGTCAGTGGCTTCGGCGCAGATCACGCATCGAGCATGTCCTGCACGGTCTGGTGGAACGCGGTGATCTTGCACTCCCGGCCGTTGAGGATGTTGCGGCGGTACCCGTAGGACTGCCGGGTCGCGGCGACTTCCTCCCAGATCTCTACGTCCTCGGCGACGACGCCCTTGAGTCGGTCCCAATGTTCGTTGACTTTCGTCTGGTACTCCTCGTCGCCGTCGGCGTACTGCAACTCCCAGCACTCGAAACGACTTCGGTCCACGGCGAGCGGCACGGACCGGAACAGCTGGATGTGGTTCGGATTGCAGTTGAATACCGACGTCGGAAAGATCGTGTAGTGGCAGATCGCGATGTGGTGGTCGAGCGTCTGGCGTAACTCGGGCAGCACGCCCTTGTAGGGGATGACCATCATGCCGTGCCGGCCAAAGACGAAATAGGTGCTGAACCGGCCGTCGCGCACGTCTTGAGGCTTGGTGTTCTTAGCGTGCAGGTGGGCCGCGTGGTAGTTCTCGTTGAACGCGTCGACAATCACCTTCCAGTTGACTGGCACTTCCCATACAAGCTTCTCGACGAGCTTCATGTCCTCCATTCGGTAGGCGCCGAGGTCGGCCGTGATCTCCGGACCGAGCCACTCCTGCAGCGGCGGCGTGCTGCCCGGGCCGGCCAGGGCCCCCCACACCCAGCCGCCCCACTCGGCGCACTCCACCGCTGGTGCCGCCAGCCCGTCCAACTCACCGGCGTCGAAGTCCTCACGGTCGGGCACACCGACAACCACGCCCTCCAGGTCGTAGACCCAGCTGTGCCAGCGGCAGGTGAACCGGCGGGCACAACCCGAGCGCTGCTTCACGATCCGGGCACCCCGGTGCTGGCAGACGTTATGGACGCCGGAGACACCACCGTCGCGGCGCCGGCACACGATGATCGTCTCGCCGTGCCCCTCCCACGTGATGAAGTCCCCCGGATTGGCGATCTCAGCCGAGCGGCAGATGACCTGCCAGCTGTCGCGCAGCACGGTCGCCCGCTCCCGTTGGTAACGCTCGGGATCGGTGTAGACGGCCGCATCGACCATCCCTGGTCCGATCTCTGGAACCGTTCGGACGCTCGGACCGAAGCGGACAGGGGCGTCACCGCGAGTGGGCACGTGCACCATGAGATCTCCCTGCGGGATGATGAGAACTTCCGGAAAGCATCGCATGACAGCTGTCAGATTACAATCGTCATCTGACACTTGTCATGGACTCCACCGCTTTGGCATGATCGCGCTGTGCCGATCCAGGTCGATCGTCCCCGCCAACGTGCTCACGTCACCGACCTGGCTGCACAGCTTGTTGCACAAGAGGGAGTAGCCGCCCTGACCTTCCGCAGGGTGGCCGACGCTGCCGGTTCGAGCACGGCGATCGTCAGCACCTACTTCGCGGACAAACGTGATCTCCTGCTAGCTACCTTGCGCGCCGCAGCGAGCCGGACGACCCTGCGATTCGAGGCGGCCATCGCCGATGGCGGCGACCTGCAAGCCGGCCTGGAAGCGTGGCTCCCGCTGGACGAGGAGCGGCTCATTGACTGGCGAGTCATCATTGCGTTCTGGGGCGTTGCGGTCAGCGATCCCGCGCTCGCCGAGGTGCAAGACGGCCACGTCAGTCGGGCGCGCGGCCGGGTCGAGAAGCTACTGCGCCAGGATCGTCAGCTAACCGAGAAACCGTCCGAGATCGTGCGGCTAGCACAGCAGGTCGTCGCGCTCACTCTCGGGATTGCCCTGCAGGCAGTTTTCGAATCCGCCGGGCCAACGGCGCGGGCCCAACGGACGCTTCTCGCCGACGGCCTGTCCCGGCTATTGCCCACCCGCAGCGCAACCGGCGCCAACTAGCATGGACGCAGACGGTGAGCCCGCTGCGTTGGAAGGTGGCCGGCATCACCTTGCACGAGACCGTGACGTACCAACCGACAGCACACTTCTGGCCGATTCAAACCGTCGAGACCATGATCTTCCTTGCTCTCGCAGGTCTGCTCGTTATCGTGGCCGTGCTGGCTGTCGCCCGCCGCCGGCCGTCCTGACTCTCGGCGTATTCCCGCACAATGCTTCAGTCATTCCGCCGAAGCGCGAGCGCTGTCGGCCAGCTCCACGAGCAACAGCCACGCCCCCCAGAGAAAGCACACAGCGCCCAAGAACGTTCCACCGTTGTCGATGCGGGCCGAGACCACCTCCGCAGTTGCGGGCCGGACGTACCCGGCAATTGCTGAGATCATGAAAAAGATCGAACCGACCATATTGAGCCACACGATGCGCCATGGAATCTCGTTCCAACGCCACCAGCGCTGGCCGGGCGCAGCCTCCTCTTTCACCGCGAACCAACTCGCGATCAAGAAGCAGATCGAGCCGAAGAAGTCCGGAGACCATACCCGCAGGTTCTCCTGGTGCACGGTGAATGCCGTGTTCAATGCCTCGAACGTTGTCACGTTGAAGAACAGCGTGCCGAGTAGCTGCACCGCGGCCGCCCACCAACCCAGCCCGCGTGGCTTGATCCCGAGCCACTGGTAGGCGACCTGCTCACCGGTACCGGACGCGCTGGAAGCCTGGACGTATTGCAGGTAGGCCGCGCTGGTAAAGAACAGCGAGCCGATGAAATAGATCGAGGAGATGACCTTCGCGGATACGACTTCGGACAACGATGGCACCGAACCGACCGCGAAACAGGTCGATCCGATCATGAAGAGAACCCCGACCCACCAACCGATTTCGTGCGGTGCCCACAGGACAGCATGGGGTCGCCCAAGTTCGGTTCGATTGGTTGATCCGGTGAGCCCGGGAGTGCGACGTGGGCCGTACCCCTTCCGGTGTCGACGGGCGCTGAATTCGACAACCTCACCGTCGGGGCGGCGCACCAGCTCACGAATGACGAATGGCCCCCAGGTTTGCGAGCTGATCCGGACCCAGCCTGCGGGTAGCTCCCACGTCGCAGTCGCATGCATTCGGGCCTCCACCGAAAGGCTTCCGGCGATGATCTTGGACTTACCGTCGCTACTGGCCGCAAGTCCAAGATCACGCTTGACAAAGCATAGAAGCGTCAGGACCGCGGATTGGCGAGGAAGCCTCATTCCTGCGTGACTCCGGACTCGCAGCATGACAAAGCTGGTGTCGCCCGCATATCTCGGCCGGGTCCGGCGTACGCTGCTCGCGATCAAGCAGGACGACAAGGAGGTCGCCGTGAAACTCGTAGCCGTCATCGGCGCACTGGGCATCGGCGCGCTGCTCGTGCTACTAGGACTCAAGCAAAAGAAGACGCGCGAGGGATCCGCGTCTTAGAACGACCTTCCGACACACCACTTCACGGCGCAGCCGCCGCTATCGGCTGATCTTGTCACATCGGGTGGGCTGTCAATTGCGGTGCAGCTTCGCCGATGTCGTGCGCGACTGACGCCGGCGTTCGATCATCGCGGGTTAGCATCACAGGATGTCGCCGCGGGATCGCAAGGGATCGGCACCGCAGGAGATCCGATTTTGTCGGGCGCCGGACGGGGTGCGGATCGCCTACGCGGTACATGGCAACGGGCCACCGCTGCTGATCTCGACCTGCTGGCTCAGCCATCTCCAGTTCGATTGGGAAAGCCCGGTGTGGCGACATTTCGTCTCCGAGCTTGGGCGAATTGCGACGGTCATACGTTTCGACGAACGCGGTCATGGCCTGTCGGATTGGGACGTTGCCGATCTTTCTCTCGAATCGCGGATCGGCGACCTCGAGGCGGTCGCCGACGACGCTGGGCTCGAGCAGTTCGCGATGATGGCCATGGCGCAGGGCGGTCCGGTGGCAATCTCGTACGTCGTGCGACACCCGGACCGGGTCAGCCGGCTGATGTTCTACGACAGCTACGCGAACCGGTTACGCGGGATGGCAGCTGACGACATCGAGCTGGAGGATGCCTTCGATCCCCTTATCAAGGCGGGCTGGGGTCGGCCGGAATCGAACTTCCGCCGGGTCTTCAGCTCGATGATGATTCCGGGAGCCACTGAGGAGCAGATGAGGTGGGTCGATGACCTCATGCGCGTATCAGTATCGGCAAGCACCATGGTCCGGGCCAAGCAGGAACGCAACAACGCCGACGTGAGCCATCTGCTGCCGCAGTTGAGCGTGCCAACGCTGGTGTTGCATGCCCTGGGTGATCGGATGAACAGCTTCGAGCACGGCCGCCACCTTGCGTCGAGCATCCGCGGGGCTCGTCTGGTGGCCCTGGAAAGCCAAAATCACATTCTGCTCGAGGACGAGCCGGCGTGGCCGGTCTTCCTTGAAGAGGTTGAGCGCTTCCTCGCTCCCGACCGTCCCAAATCCTCGGTTGGCCCGGAGTCAGCGGCACTCCACACGCTCACCGATCGGGAACTCGAGGTGCTCACCCTGGCCGCACAGGGCTGCGACAACGAGGAAATCGCTGAGGCACTCAGCCTTAGTGTCCGCACGGTGGAACGCCACCTGCAAAACATCTACGGCAAGCTGGACATCCAAGGCAAGTCCGCTCGCGCGGCCGCGGTTGCCCGCCTGCTGACGACCGGCTGATCGAGCTTCGCGGGTCTACGCGCATTCCCCCAGTTCGTGCGCGACGGCGCTTGTCGATCTACGCGCATGCACCGATGCGGACCTGCTCATGTCGCATTTAGCGTCACGGTCACACGGCTGAAGATCGCGCGAAAGGCGGGGAGATCACCATGAGTCAGGCGGAAGTCCTGGATCCGATCAAGCAGAAGCACCGGGCCATGTGGGCTCTCGGTGACTATGACGTCGTGGCGACAGACGTCGTCTCCGAGCTGGGTCGCACGATTGTCGACGCGGCCGGCATCACGCCCGGCACCCGCGTCCTCGATGTCGCGGCCGGATCCGGCAACGCGAGCCTGCCAGCCGCTGCAGCCGGCGGCCAGGTGGTCGCGTCCGACCTCACTCCTGAACTGCTCGAGACCGGACGCCATCGCGCCGCGGGTCAGGGTCTGGACATCGAGTGGGTGGAGGCGGACGCCGAGCACCTTCCCTTCGACGACGGCGACTTCGACACCGTCTTGTCTTGTGTCGGCGTGATGTTCGCGCCGTTCCATCAGCCGGTAGCCGACGAACTCGTGCGGGTGACCAAGCCCGGCGGGCGGATCGCCCTGGTCAACTGGACGCCAACCGGTTTCATCGGCCAGATGTTCGCGGTCATGAAGCCGTACGTCCCGACACCACCGGCCGGTGCGCAGCCGGGCCCGCTGTGGGGTACCGAAGACCACGTCCGCACATTGTTCGGCGATCGCGTGACCGACTTCCAGGCCGAACCACACCTGCTTGCCGTTGCGGAGTTCGAGAACGCCGAGAGCTTCCGGGACTTCTTCAAGAAGTACTACGGCCCAACCATCGCCGCGTACCGCAACATCGCGGATGACCCGGAACGTACCGAGAAGCTCGATCAGGAGCTGGTCGATCTCGCCCGGCGGAACGATGCCGACACCGGCGTCATGACGTGGGAGTACCTCGTGATCACCGCAACGAAACGGCCGTAGGCCGAGCCGATTGGATCAAGCGGCCAAGCCGCTACCGTCGATGTCCAGATCACGGATCGCGCGACGTACGGTAGCGGCAAGGCGCTCCTGGCTCCGTCGGTTATGCAGCGGTCCAGCCCCGTTCGTCAGCAGGAGCCGAGTCTGCGCCACTCCGCGAACAGAGACCGGACCCTCAGCGAGTAACCGCCGGGACAGTTCCCCAATCTCGGCCGCGGAAGCAAGAATGCCGTCCCGAGCGAGCGGCGCGCCCGCCAGCCGGGCATAGCCGGACGCAATGGCTCCGGCCAGGGCGCGTTGCAACCCGGAGGCGAGATCGCGGCGCGACCGCATACTCGTCAACTCCTGAGCGCGCAGCGCGGATGCGACGGTTGCCTCGGGGGATGCACCTTCGGCAAGATCGCGATCGATCCGGTCCGCAGTCAGGTGACTGCGTAGATAATCGCGCAGCCCGGCGCGCATGCCGACGACGCCGCCGTCACCGTCATCGATCAGAAGCATCTCGATTTTCCTCCGGACGTGAGGAGCACCTCACCTCCATCGTCCTAGCGCCGGCGAACGAGCGCATGGGGAGAACTTCGTATCTCACCCAGCCCAGTGTGGCCGGGAGCGCCCTACGGCATCTCGGATTTTCGCGTTGCGGCGACGGTGTCTGTGGTGCTGCCGGGGAGTGATCGGGCACGCTACTGGGTATGAACGACCCAATGCCCGGGCCGACGTATTCGCGAAACGAGAGCGCGGCCGAGCGCCTGGACCGTAACTACTCCGAGCTCCTGCAGGAGCTCCGCGTCGCCCAGACCGGCGTTCAGATTCTCTTCGCGTTTCTGCTGACCATTGCTTTCCAGCAGCGGTTCAACGACATCGACGCCTTCCAGCGCACCGTTTACGTGGTCACTCTGCTCTGCGCCGCCATTTCGGCTCTCCTGCTCATATCGCCGGTGTCGGCACATCGGGTGCTCTTTCGCCGCCATCGGAAGGACGAGCTGGTCGCATTCACCGGCCGCATGGCCGCCGGCGGCCTGATCTTCCTCCTTGCGGCAATACTTGGGGCGGTGCTACTTGTCGTCGACTGGGTCGCAAGCCTGCCGCTCGCTCTCGTCACCGTGGCCGGGCTCGGGGTAATCGGGATTTGGCTGTGGTGGATTGAACCGGCTCGCTGGCTAGCAGGCACCGAGCGTCTCGAGCCGACTGACAACGTGCAGAAGAACGACGCCGATGTCGGTTCGGGTGAGACGGACGGATCTCCCTGATCTTGGCATTAACACTATTGGTCGTGACCACTAGGTTCGACGGCATGATGGTCGACTTGAATGCCGACCTGGGCGAGGGTTTCGGGGTGTGGCGGCTCGGGGATGATGCCGCGCTACTCGAGGTGATCAGCAGTGCCAACGTGGCCTGTGGCTTTCACGCCGGCGATGCTCACACCATGCGCCGGGTATGCGACGTGGCGGTGGCCCGCGGCGTGGCGATCGGCGCGCAGGTCGGCTATCGGGACCTGGCCGGATTCGGGCGACGACGGATCGAGATGGGCGTCGACGAGCTGCAAGCCGACATCGGATACCAGATCGGGGCCCTTGATGCCTTCGCGCGGGCAGCTGGAGATCGCGTCTGCTACGTCAAACCGCACGGGGCGCTGTACAACACGGCGGCGGACGACGTCCGAGTGGCTCAAGCCGTTGCCGACGCCGTCGCCCGGTATGCGCCGGGGCAGCCGCTCCTCGGGCTGTCGGGATCGGCGCTCCAGCTGGCCGCCGACGATCGATCTGTGCCATTCGTGGCCGAAGCGTTTGCTGATCGGGCTTACACCCCGAATGGGCGGCTGGTGCCACGGTCCGAAGTCGGCGCGGTCCTGACCGATATCGACGTCGTAGTGGCGCGCAGTGTGCGGATTGCGCGCGAGGGTGTCGTGACGGATGTCGAGGGCGGCACGGTAGCCGTGTCCGCTCGGTCGCTGTGTCTCCATGGAGACACCCCGGGTGCGGTAGACCTTGCACGGGCCGTGCGGGCCGCCCTGACCGCAGCTGGCATCGCAATCGAGAGGTTCGCGAAATGAATGAGGCGGTCACCCGAGCTGCTCCGCACGAGCCGATGCATCGGGTCCGGCTGCTGCCCTGCGGCGATCAGGCGACCCTCGTGGAACTGCCGCCCGACGCAGGCGTGCTGGAGTTCCGCGCCGATGTGGCGGCGCTGGGCCTCGCCGGCGTCGGCGAACTCGTGCCGGCGGCGCGGACGCTGCTCGTGCACCATTCCGCGGCTCGCGGACCGGTCGTGCGCGCCGCGCTCGTCACGCTGCCCCTTCGGAAGCCGGAAGCGACCGCAACAACGGCACCGGTCCAGGTAGCGGTTCACTACGGCGGCGCGGATCTCACCGGGGTCGCCGACGAGGTCGGCTGCTCGGTCGAGGCCGTCATCGCGCAGCACCAGGATCCCACCTACGTCGTCGCGTTCTGCGGTTTTGCTCCGGGGTTTGCCTATCTGGTCGGTCTTCCGTCGGCGTTGCACCTGCCTCGCCTGGCTACACCGCGAACGCGCGTTCCCGCGGGTTCGGTGGCGATTGCCGGCGAGTACAGCGCTGTCTATCCGCGCGAGTCCCCTGGTGGTTGGCGGTTGCTCGGTCGCACCGAGGCCACCTTGTGGGAGGCCAACCTCGACCCGCCGGCCGTCCTAACGCCGGGCCGCACTGTCCGATTCGTCGCCGCATGATCGAGATCGTCGCCGCATGATCGAGATCGTCGCGCCCGGGCCGCTTGCCACGATCCAGGACCGCGGTCGCCCGGGCTACGCGCACCTCGGCGTCGGGATGTCCGGAGCGGCAGATCACGAAGCGCTTGACCGGGCGAATCGCCTTGTCGGCAACGATGCTTCCGCCGCGGCGATCGAAGTGACGCTCGGCGGGCTCGCCGTTCGGCTGCCTAGCCCAACCACCGTCGCACTGACGGGGGCGGAGTGCTCGGGTGCTCCCGGATGGGACGTCGCAGTTACTTTGCCGGCAGGCGGCCGGTTTGCGCTGGGGGTGCCGCGCGCGGGTCTGCGGTCCTATCTCGCGGTTCGCGGCGGCATCGCGGTGCCCGCGGTTCTCGGATCCCGCAGCACGGACACGCTGGGCGGAATAGGTCCAGCTCCCCTGCGCGCGGGAGATCTGCTGCCGACTGGATCCGCGATCGCCGGTCGAGTGAGCGGAGAGGTTGCGGCCGCGCCGGCCCACCGACCGGCGCTCCGGGTGATCCTCGGACCGCGGGCGGACTGGTTCAAACGCAACGCCGTGACGGCACTGACCAGCTCCGTCTGGACGGTCCGGCCGGAATCCAGTCGGGCGGGCGTGCGGCTCGCGGGCCCGGTGTTGAAGCGGAAAGTAACGAGCGAGCTGGCGAGCGAACCGACCGTGCCCGGCGCCCTGCAAGTGCCGATGAGCGGTATGCCCATTCTGCTCGGACCGGATGCGCCGGTGACCGGTGGCTATCCAGTCATCGCAGTGGTCCATTCGCACGATCTCTATGCTGCCGGTCAACTACGACCTGGCGACGAGGTGCGATTCCACGTCTGGTGAGTACCGGCCGTACTCGGCTTGCCGAAGGATCCGCCCTTACCGATGAACTGGCCCCGCTCGAGCGGCGCCGCCTCCAGACTCTTCTTGGGCGGATGCTTACCCGGCCGACAGGCTCAGGCTAGGACTCGTCCTAGCCGAACACGATCGTCTTGTTCCCGAACACCAGCGTCCGGTGCTCCACGTGGGCGGATACCGCCCGCGCCAGGACCACCGTTTCCAGGTCGCGTCCTTTCCGGATGAGGTCGGCGACCGAGTCGCGATGGGACACCGGCGTCACATCCTGAGCGATGATCGGGCCCTCGTCTAGGTCAGCTGTCACATAATGTGCGGTCGCGCCGATTAGCTTGACGCCGCGTCGCTGCGCCTGGTGGTAGGGCCGGGCTCCGCTAAATGCCGGCAGGAACGAATGGTGGATGTTAATGATCCGCGCTGGGTACGCGGACAACAGGGTCGGCCCGAGGATCTGCATGTATCGAGCGAGCACCACCAACTCGACCTCGCCGGCGTGCAAGATGCCGCGAATCTGGAGTTCCTGCTCGGCCTTCGTGTCCGGCGTGACCGGCAAGTAGTGGAACGGCACTCCACTGAATTCGGCCAGGGCAGCGTGGTCGGGATGATTGCTTATCACCGCCACGATTTCCGCTGAAATCTCGCCAGCCCGCCAGCGTGCTAGCAAGTCGGCGAGGCAATGCACCTCGCGCGATGCCAGCACGGCGATGCGGGGACGATCGTCGACGAACCGGATATCGACCCGCATGCCGAAGCGCCTGGCCACATCGGCGAACCGTTTTTCGACCTTGTCACGTGGTAGTGCGTCAGCGCTCGCGTCGAACTCGACCCGCTGGAAGAAGACGCTGGTCTCGGTGTCGACGTGCTGCTCGGCGTGCAAAATATTGCCGCCGACCGTGAGCACGAACTCGGCCACGGCGTGAACGAGTCCGGGCCGGTCGGGACAGGACAGCAGGAGGACGACACGCACCGGCTTGCGGAGTTGGCGGTCAGTACGACCGGCGGCGCACCGCCCGGACCCTGGCAGCGATCAGGAGAGCGATGAGCAGTGTCGTGCCTCCGACGACCGCTTGACCTTTGGGAGTTCTCGTCCAGGCCTTCAGGTTCTGCTTCGCGAGATCGGCGAGCCGCTTCGGGTTGGTGCGCTCGGCCAGCTGGTCGACCGTGGTCGCGAGCGACGTGCGAGCCTCCTCGATCTCGCGCTGGATCTCCTCTGGTGACCGCTGCACCGTCACGCCGGGCTCCTTCCATCGATGCCGCTCGCCGCAGAGCCTAGTGTCTAGCTCTAGTGTCTAGGTCATGACACGTCTTGCTCCCGGCGACCCCGCTCCCCCGTTCACGCTCTCAGACGCCGACGGGAAGCAGGTTTCACTCGCTGACTTTGCGGGTCGAAAGGTTGTCGTCTACTTCTACCCAGCGGCGTCGACGCCCGGCTGCACCAAGGAAGCCTGCGACTTCCGTGACAATTTGGCCGACCTCAACGACGCCGGGTTCGCCGTCGTCGGAATTTCTCCGGACCCACCGGCCAAGATCGCGAAGTTTCGGGACGAGGAGTCGCTGACATTCCCGCTGCTGTCCGATCCCGACCGGTCGGTTCTATCGGCCTACGGTGCATACGGCGAGAAGACGATGTACGGCAAGAAGGTTGTCGGCGTGATCCGCTCGACGTTCGTCATCGACGAGAACGGCAAGATCCTTGAGGCGCTCTACAACGTCCGGGCCACCGGTCACGTCGCGAAGCTGCGCCAGGACCTCGCCGTGTGACCCGACCGGGGCCGTAGCCCAACGGCAGAGGCAACGGTTTTAGGTGCCGTCCAGTGTGGGTTCGAATCCCACCGGCCCCACAGGCGATTGAGGCGAGTGGGGCGCGAGCTTGCTCGCGTCTCCGAGCCGATTGAGTCTGTCGAATGACGGGAGGTTCGAAGAAACTCCCGTCAGGAACACAGTCGATCTTTCGCCCCGTTCGTATGCAGATTCCGTTGCCCTGGCAGCGATATATGCATACTGATCGCGGGTTAAGGCACGGGCTGTCCGGCCGGTGCGCTGCGGATGTTGTGGCCGACCGACGTGAGGCACTTGCCGTCCGTGAGCCGCCACTTCCAGCCGTGCATCTGGCAGGTGAGCACGTCACCGTCGATCGAACCGAACCGTGACAAGTCGGCCTTGAGGTGCGGGCACCGGCGCTGCAGCTCCCAACCGTTGAGAATGATCGATTCGGCGGCTTCAGCGGCGTTCTGCTCGGCGAACCAGCCCTCGGCGTAGTTGAGCCGCTCCTCGGACAGACACTTGAAGAAGACGTAGATGAATTCGTTATAGGGGCCAATCCGCTGCGCCGAGAACCGGCAGGACAAGAACAGGCTGTTGACCCAGTCGACTTCGTGATCGTGAACGAGCTGTTCGAGGTACGCGCGCCGGGTGCGGAAGCGATACCGCACCTTCTCCCCCGCGTACGGCCGCAACTCGCGCGCGACGAAGTCGATGATGAAGTCGATGTCGCCCCGTTCGGCGTCCTCGGCCGTGAACCGCACTCCACCGTCGATACCCGCCGCCATATGGTCGGCTTCCTCCAACAACGGGCCGAACCACTCCGCAAGGATCGGGATGACGTCGATGTCGGGGTGGGCCCAGTTTGCCTTGACCGCCTCGACGGCGGGCTGGGCCCGGGCCTGGTAGTCACGGAGGTATGCCGTCTTGTCGGCGAACAGTTTCTCCACCTCGGCGTCGGACATCGGATGCTCGACCGGGCATCCCGGTGCCACGACATCGGCCACCGAGCCGGGCAGCAGCAGCCGCCCCTCGTCGTGGCCGCGTTCGGCCAGCCACTCGAGAAACACGACCTGGTCCGGGAAGATGTTGGACTCGTCGCCGAAGATGTCGTTGAACCCCCATAGCTCCTCGTCGAGGAAACAGGGCGGTCCAGCGGTTGGGAAGACGTAGGCGGCGGCGAGTTCCTCGATGTATCGCAAGGTCCGGTCGAACTGCCGGGCCCGCTTCTGCAACCCGAGCGCTTGCTTGGCCCGCTTCGGCAGCTCGTAGACCATGGGGAACCAGATGGCGCCGGAGAACTGGATCAGGTAAGCGTCGACCGGGCCGAGTTCGAGAAATGGGGCCAGGTTCGCCGGACGCGCGTCGTTCTGGTTCAGCAGCCGTTGCTCACCGTCGTACACCCACAGTGACGAGTCGCCGATCGGGCCGTCCGTAGGCGACGTCAACGTCTGGATCATCACCTGCATACCGTCGAGGTCGATCACCTCGCCGGACACGGTCTTGACGATGTTCCGGAAACCCAGATCCCGGATGCCGTCCTCGAGTTCGGTGGTCGGGAACTCGGGCAGCAGCACCGTGATGCCCTTGTCGATGTGGTCGCGCAGATTGATCGGGTCGAAGTGATCATGGTGCAGGTGGCTGACGTACAGGTAGTCCGTGCGGCCGAGCTCGTCCCAGTCCAGCTGGGAGTTGTCCGGGAACGGGAACCACGATCCGAAGTACGCGGGATTGACCCAAGGATCAGTGAGGATGCTGCCGTACGCGGTCTCGATCAGCGCGCTGGCGTGCCCCAGCCCGGTGACTCGCATCAGTGTGATGACTCCCGTTCAGTCCGGTCGGCTTCCGCGACCACGGTAACCGAGGCGCCAACCGCTCGTGACGATTGCCGGGCCGATATGGCTGGACGAGTGCCGTCAGCTGGGTGTCCCGCTAGCTAGTTCCGCGGGCAACGTTCGGTCGGGTGAAACCGGCACCGAAGCACAGAAAGCCGGCAGCGGTGGCGATGCCCTCGAATCCGCGAGAGGCCACCTCGACCTGGGCCGAGGCCAGTGCGGTAGCTACCGTCTCGCCGCCGCGTAACCGATCATGGAAGGCCACCATCAGCGGCCATGTTTCCGTGTCGAGAATCGGCAGGACCGACGCGACGAGCTGCGAGGTGCCCTGCGCGAGAAGGCTCGCGGTCAGCCCGAGCAGCTCGTCGCCGACCGGAACGACGGGACGGCCGGCATCGCATGCAGCGACGACGACCGTGTGTGGCGTCCGGCGCAGCTTCTCCAGGTCGTAGATCATCAGGGGTCCGTCGGCCAGGCCCAATGACCCGAACTGCGGGTTGTCGGCGCGGACCCGCCCGTGGGTGGCCAGGTGGGCGAGTGCCGCGCCGTCCAGGTTGGCCGCCACCGACTCAACTGTGGCCGTGTCACCTACCAGCGGCTTGACGCCGTAGATCGACGCCACCGCCTCCGCCTCGGCCCGAGCCCCCGGCAGACCCGGGCCAGCGGCCACGACAACGGCGCCGCGCCGCGACCGACGCGTGATCGCGCCGTGCCAGAGCGTCACTGAGGGCGCGACGGTGACCGGGCGGCCGGCGCAGGACGGCAGCGCCGACCACGGGAGCCACTGCAGGCGACCCGTCGGCACGACGAGCAGAGGCCGATCACCGACATCCGGCGCCGAACCAAGCAGGATTCGGTCCAGTTCGGCCACTGTCGCCCGTAACAGGGAATGCGCCGCCTCCCGGCTCGGCTTCGAGGCGCTGCGGCGGGCCAGTCGGTGCAAAGCGAATGGGAGCCGGTCGGCTCGCTCGAGCACCGGAGCCCACGGGCCTAGCTCCCGCATCCGAACGTGCCCATCCACGACCGTGATGACCCGCAGCTGCTCCCCGAGGGCGACGTATTCCACCACCGCGGCGCCCCGCAATGCCTCGCTGAGGTCGGCCACTGACGGGGCCACGGCGGCTCCGAGGTGCCTGGCCCGCTGGCGCCTCTGATGGTCTCGGATCTGCCGCTCGAGGCCTACTTGGCGCCCGCGGAGAGCGCCGGTCGGACGGCCCGTCGTGCGGGCCTCGTCGATGTCTCGGGTGACGATGCGCAGTTCGGAGAGCGCGTCCGACAGAGCTTCGTCCTGCCGCGCGGCGGGGGCATTGTGCAGATGACTCGCCCGTCCGATCTCGGCCCAGGCGAACGCCTGCCGAGCCGACCCGTCCTCGATGGCGAGACCCAGTCCGAGCGACGCGAGATCGACACGATGCCCGGCGACGTGCGCGCGCATGTCGGTGGCCGCGATGGCCGCAGCGTGGTCGTCGAGAATTCGCAGGCCGGTCCGCGCGGCTGATCGAGCGGCCGTGCGGTTACCGCCGGCTTGATGCAGCAGCGCTTGCGCATACCAGGCCCGTGCTCGAACGGTGGCCGCGCCGCGCCGACGAGACAGTCCGGCACGGGTCAGTAGCGTGACGGCTCGGTCGGCCCGACCCCGGTCAAGCTCGCGTTGTCCGGCCACCAGGCGAGCCTCGAGGGCGACATCGGGCCACAGCCCGCCCGTGCCGGCAATCGCTCGCTCCAGCTCGGCCGTGCGAATGCGCGGCGAGTCACCGGCGAGCTCGTAGGTCAGTACCAGCACCCGGGCGAGCGCGGCGAGCTCCGCGTGCCCGAGACCGTCCAGTTCTCGAGCGGCGGTTCTGGCTTGGTGCAGGGCGCCGCCGACGTCTCCTCCGAGCTGCTCCGCACGCGCCAACAGCAATCTCGCCTCGGGCAGGATCGAGCGCCGCTGTTCGCGCAGACACTCGGTGATCGCCCGCTCCGCCGCCTCCCGTGCTTCGGACACCAGGCGGACCGACAGCAGCAGCTCAGCGCGATCCCGAAGGAGCGGCGAAACCTGCGATCCGAGCTGGCGGAAGCGAGCCTCGGCCTGATCGAAGTACGCCAATGCGGACGGGACATTTCCGCGAAGCACCTGCACGTAGCCCAAGTTGTGGATGCCGATGGCGACCGATAGGGCCAGGTTGAGGCCGTCCCAAAGGCGTAACGCCTCGCGGATGTCCTTTTCCGCGGCGATGAACTGGCCGCGGTGCGCCCGGCCGAGGCCGCGATTGACGTAGACCCGCGCGGCCCAGCGGTCATCGTGCGCCTTGCGAAGGACCGGCAGCCCGGCCCGGTAGTCGACCAGGGCCTCGTCGAACCGGCCTGCCTGCTGCAGGATCGCCCCGCGCTGGACGTGAGCGCGGGCCCGGTTGACGCCGTGCAGGACGCCAACCGCCGAATCGATCATGCGTATGGCGGTCGCCGACCGGCCGCGCCACATCAAGACGAACGCGAGAGTCATCCGCGCCTCGGCGGCGAGTTGTGTCGATCGGGCCTGCCTACCGAGCCGGATGGCCATCCGCAGGAAGCTCACGGACGCGTCCAGGTCCTCGAGGTAGAAGGCGGCCAAGCCCTGGGCGCGCGCTGCAACGGATTCAGCGGTCTTCTCGTGCGACTGATGGGCGCCGGCCATTGCCTGGGCAGCCAGCACCGCGGCCCGTCGCGGATCGACGTCGACGAGGCCGAGGGCCTCCCGGGCCAGATCCTCGGTGGTTGCCGCCATGGCCTAGAGTCTCCGCCACCGGAGGCCGGGCTCGGAGCTGTATTCCGGCCTACCCCTTCCGTGGCAACCATTTTGTGCGCATTCTGGTGTATCAGCCGCGGGCATCCGCCCTCCGACAAGTCAGTGACCTCTTCCTGCCCACCATGGAGTCGTGCATGTCCGAAACGTCCGACGCAGCCCGAGTACCGGTCGATGAGCTTGCCCATCAGCTAGTCGTCTCGCTCGAGCATGCCGACGTCGTCTTGCAGGAACTCGCCGCCCTGGCTGGCAGCGGAATCCTGACGAGCGCGCCGACGCTGCCCGCTGAGGACCAGAGCGCGGATTTGGGGCTCGGTCTGATCAAGCTGTCGTATCCGAGTGATCGCGACCGCGCGGCCGCTGACCTGGCTGATGACGTGTCCGGTCGAAACCTCAACGACGTGCTCACCATGGTGCGCGCCACCTGCGCCTTCCGGTACCGAGGGTGGATGCCCACAATCGGCAAGAACCGAGTCATGAACGGCATCGGTGGCGAAGGCGGACAGGTCAGCGGTGGCGGCGGACAGGTCAGCGGTGGCGGCGGACAAGTCAGTGGCGGCGGCGGACAAGTCAGTGGCGGCGGCGGTGGGCTGCCGTCCCCCTCTGACGGGCCGGTGTGGCCGAGAAACGTCGCCGAGGGAGGCGCCGGAGTACGCATCGGCATGCTGGACACTCCACTCGTCTGGAATCCGGCGTGGGGTCAGAACGTGCAGGCCCTCGAGCCGTCCAGCAGCGTCGAGCAGCCGTTCAGCTACGACGTCGGGCACGCCAACTTCGTGGCGAGCCTCATTGCGTCACAGGCACCAGAGGCCGACATCGGCGTCCTTGGTACCTTGCACTCCCGTGATGCGTCGGCAACCGCTTGGGACGTCGCGCGCGCGATGGTGTCATTCCTCGACCGCGATGTGGCGATTCTCAACCTCTCACTCGGTTGCTACACCGAGGACAACCAGCCGCCGCTGCTCATGCAACGCGCAATCCAGATCATGACGCCCCGACTGCTGGTCGTCGCGGCCGCAGGCAATCACCGCCAACCGACCCGGCCCCGCCCGTTCTGGCCGGCCGCTCTCGACGACGTCGTCGCGGTAGGCGCGTATGGCCTGGACTACCAACCAGCGCCATTCACCCCCAAAGCTCCCTGGGTTGATATCACCGCACCGGGCGTCGACATCGTGAGCAAATACCTCGACGACTGGGTGACCCTTGAGCAGGGCAAGCAGAAACTGTTCACCGGCTATGCGACGTGGGAAGGCACCTCATTCGCCGCCGGCCTGGCCACCGGCGAAATTGCGGCCCGGCTTCCTGTTGACGGCGACGCCCGCGTGGTCCGGCGGCGGCTC
>Ga0081540_1001617_pt1 | contig 19187 bp, 26 predicted proteins | sample TabmetS2T1R1_FD_71024 | JGI IMG/M metagenome (GOLD analysis project Ga0081540, IMG submission 71024) | Tabebuia heterophylla rhizosphere microbial communities from the University of Puerto Rico - S2T1R1 | ecosystem: Host-associated > Plants > Roots > Rhizosphere ... | reverse complement strand
ACCGGGCCGACGGGCTCCGGTAAGTCGACGACGCTCTACGCGGCGCTGACGGAGATCAACAGGCCGGAGATCAACATCATCACGGTCGAGGACCCCGTCGAGTTCCGGCTTGCGGGTGTGAACCAGGTGCAGATCAACCCCCGCGCGGGGCTGACCTTCGCCGCCGCGCTGCGCTCGATCCTGCGCTCCGACCCCGACGTGGTGATGGTCGGCGAGATCCGCGACGGCGAGACCGCCAAGATCTCGATCGAGGCGGCGCTGACCGGCCATCTCGTGCTCTCGACGCTGCACACCAACGACGCGCCGGGGGCGCTCACGCGCTTGAACGAGATGGGCGTCGAGCCGTTTCTGACGGGCTCCGCAGTCTCGGCCGTGCTGGCGCAGCGCCTCGCCCGGAAGCTCTGCACGCACTGCTGCGAGATGTACACGCCGACGGCCGACGACCTGATCAAGGCGCGCGTCGCGCCGGAGGTCGCGGCCGCGGCGGACGGCGTCGTCTTCTACCGCAAGCGGGGCTGCCCTCGCTGCGGCCAGACCGGCTACAAGGGACGGATCGGCGTCTACCAGCTGCTCGTCATGAGCGAGACGCTCGAGACGCTCGCGGCCCAGAAGGCGAGCCGGGAGGAGCTCGAGCGGGCCGCGATCGAGGATGGCATGCGCACGCTCTGGGACGACGGCCTGTCGAAGGTCGCCGGGGGCCTGACGTCGCTCGAGGAGCTAGCCCGAGTCACCGTTTGAACCCAGAAACAGTGACAGTCACAGTGACTGTCACTGTTGATCCACTGAAAACAGCGCGACACCCGCCCAGACCAGTTCCGAAAACCAGAGTAAGCAGGCTTGTACTGGCGCCTCAAACTCGCGAACACGTTCTAGGAACAGGTCACCCCGCCATCGGCGCTGAGCTGGCGCATTTGTTAGAGGCGCTCGAAGATGCAGTGAGCGTTCACGTACGCCGTGTAGTCGACGCTCGTCCAGGCGGCGTTCCCGATCGGGATCAGCAGGCTGAGCCGCAACTTGCGCACGTGGTCAACCCGAATTGGCGTATGGAGCGGGGCAGACCAATACTCGAATCCGCCGGGGCCGGCAGGGGGATTCGCGAAGGTGAGCGTCAGAAAGACCTCGGCGTCGCCGTAGCCCATGAGAGGGCCGCCAACGGGCGACAGCAGGACCGAGCCGCTGCGGTCCGTTTCATGGATGCGAAGATTGCGTCCGGCCGTCGCCGAGAACGACACCTCGTTCCAGCTCTCAATGATCAACGGCTGGCCGGGAATCCACTGACCAGATAGCGGCACGTAGTGGTTCAGCCACTCAAGCTTGGCCGTCATCTAGACAGCCCCTTGCAACGGCTATCCGCTCCGAGTTGATGCCACAGCAACGATGGGACGTAAAGCATGAGACCACCTTCTCGTTGCCCCAACGAAGACGTTCCCACTCGAAGCGACCAGTGTCAAGGGGCGAGGGAGCGCCGCCTCGTGTGCCATTAAGCAAGTGAAGATGGGGCGTCATCGAGCACCGCCACGGATGGCGGAGAGGCTATTTCGGCCGTGGCCTGACGACTCTCAGCCTAGGCGGCCTGGACGTCGCAGCCGAGGTACATCAGCGCCTCGACTGCTTCCGTGACGAAGGCCGTCGCCTCGCGGGCGTCGGCAAACGTGTAGGGCCCGGGCCGCGACGGCTGCGCGCTCCCGACATGGAAGACTTCCGCCTCGACCACGCACGAGTCGCCGTTGTCGACCGCGCGCATGATCGCGACCGAGCGGCCGTCCTTGCGCGCGTGCCGGACGAACAGCTCGCGGCTCGGGTGCTCGCTCACCGCGCGAGTGTCGCCGCGTTCTCGGCCGCCTGGGCGACCGTGTCGCGGTCGACGAAGCCGTTGAACCGGACGAAGAGGCCGCTGGGCCGCTCGAAGACCAGCACTGCAGGCCCGTCCAGGACGCGATCGGCCGGTGTCGGCGCGGCGGTCAGGAGAGAGCTCAGCGGCGCGACGACCTTGTCGTCGGCGACGTTGAACGAGACGAACCCGGCGCCCGCCAGAGCCGCGCCGTGCTTTGCCTCCTCGCTCGCCATGGCGTCGACGCTGGCACCCGGGGTGTAGAGCGAGACCACCACGACGCGGTGCGTGCGCAGCGCGAGCGCGAGCGACCCCGGCATGCCGTCGATCACCGCCGGCGCGACCTTGCGCTTCGGCTTCGCCTTGACCGCGGCCGCGACCTTCTTCGCCGCGGGTGCCGGCTGTTTCTTCGCCGTCACTGCGTGCTTCTTGACCGGGTGCAGTGGCTTGATCGTCTTCACCGCCGCACTCGAGGTGCCGCCGCCCCCGCCGAGCAGCAGATAGCCGCCGGCAAGCGCCAGCAGCGCAACAGCAACCGCTCCCAGAATCCGCAGACGGGGGCTCACGGTGTTCCTATCGGCACTCGGGCTCCGGGCCTTGATACGCGAAGGGCGCGGTCTCCCGCGCCCTTCGGAACCAGTGAAGCCTTTGGGTCTAGCAGCTGCCCGGCTTGATGTCCGCGCCGGGGCCCGACTTGTGGTATTGGACGGTGCCCGGCGAGGTATTCGTAATGCAGTAGGTCGTCGAGTTGGCGACCGAGATCTTGATGTTCTTGATCCCGGCGTCGTACGAGCCCTGCAGCTTGACCGTCGTCACGCCGGAGTAGCCGGTGGCGTGGTCGGCGTTGTACGCCTCCATGCCCGGCACGGCGGCGCGGACGTTGGCCTGCGCGGCGGACTTGTTGGCCCGCGTGCGGAAGCTGAGGTACGAGGGGATCGCGATCGCAAGCAGGATCCCGAGGATGATGATCACGACCAGAAGCTCGATGAGGGTGAAGCCCTTCTCATCGCGCCGCACCTGGCCGAGTCGGTGCGAAAGTGCAGACATGCGTGGTCCTCCTTGAGGGGTGCGCAGATGGCCTGATGGCCTCTATCGGCCCGCGTCACCCGAGCGGCGTACCCCTCGAAAAGGTGAAGCCGCGCGCCTCGTCCACCAGGTCGGCGGCCGGCTCTCAAGTCCGCGAATGGCACTGCCGATAGGCACGAAGCGGCCATGGCGGACTTCCCGTACTCGATCGACGACCTCCTGGAGCAGATGGTGGCGCGGAACGCGTCCGATCTGCACATCGCCGTGGCCGCGCACCCGGTCGTACGCGTGCGCGGGAAGCTGGAGCCGCTCCAGGACATCCCGCCGCTGACGCCCGACGTGACGCAGCAGCTGCTCTACCGGATCCTCTCGACCGAGCAGCAGAAGCACCTCGAGGTCAACCGCCAGATCGACCTCGCGCACTCGATCCCCGGCCTCGCGCGCTTCCGCGTGAACGTGTACTGGCAGCGCGAGGCGCTCGGCGCGGCCTTCCGCCTGATCCCGACTGAGATCAAGACGCTCGAGGAGCTAGGGATCCCATCGGCGCTCCATTCGCTGAGCGACAAGCCTCGCGGGCTCGTCCTCGTGACCGGCCCGACCGGCTCCGGTAAGTCGACGACGCTCGCGGCGCTGATCGACGAGATCAACCGCAAGCGGGCGGAGCACATCCTCACCATCGAGGATCCGATCGAGTTCGTGCACCGCCACAAGCGCTGCGTCGTGAACCAGCGCGAGATCGGCGTCGACGCGATCAGCTTCGCCGAAGCGCTCCGCGCCGCGCTCCGCCAGGACCCCGACGTGATCCTCCTGGGCGAGATGCGCGACCTCGAGACGATCTCGACCGCGCTGACCGCGGCCGAGACCGGCCACCTCGTCTTCGCCACCCTGCACACCCAGAGCGCGCCGGGGACGATCGACCGCGTCATCGACGCCTTCCCGGCTGCGCAGCAGGACCAGATCAGGATTCAGCTTGCCGCCACGCTCGAGGGCGTCGTCACCCAGGCGCTGCTCCCGACCGCCGACGGCAAGGGCCGTGTGCCCTCCCTCGAGATCCTCTTCCCCGACGACGCCGTGCGGAACCTGATCCGCCAGGCGAAGGTCGAGCAGGTCTACTCGGTGATGCAGACCGGCAACACGCGGGGGATGCAGACGATGGAGCAGTCGCTTGCCGACCTGACGCTCCGCGGAGTCGTCACGTACGACGTCGCCCTCTCGCGCTCGAGCCGCCCCGAGCAGCTCGTCGGCATCCTCGAGCGCGCCGGCCTCGACGCTCCCGGCGAGCCGCTCGCGGCCTCGACGCTCCGGCTGGCGGAGGGCTAGGCGTGTCCCAGCTCAACGGCGAGGGCTTCGGCCCGGAGGAGCCGGTCGTGCCAGAGGTCGAGGAGCACGAGCCGGAGGAGAAGACCCCGCTGCTCAAGAAGGAGATCTCGTTCCGGCGCAAGCCGAAACAGCCGAAGCAGCCCGAGCAGCCCAAGGGCCCCGGCCTGAAGCGGGAGATCTCGTTCCGGCGGAAGCCGAAGGCCGAGAAGCAGGCGCCCGAGCGCAAGGAGAAGGCGCCGCGGCGGCAGAAGAGCGCGGGCCACAAACGCGCGAAGCGCCTCGTCGGCCTCAAGATCGGCGGCTCGCAGCTGGCGGCCGCGCGTGTCGTCAACAACGGCGTCCCCGAGCTCGTCCAGGTCGCGCGCGAGCCGCTCGAGAGAGGGATCATCGTCGGCGGTGAGCTGCGCGAGCCCGAGCTGCTCGCCGACTCGCTGCGCGCGTTCTTCCGCAAGCACAAGCTTCCGCGCCAGGGCGTTCGGCTCGGCATCGCCAACAACCGCATCGGCGTCCGCATCCTCGAGATCGCCGGCATCGACGATCCGAAGCAGCTCGAGAACGCGATCCGCTACCGCGCCCAGGAGGCGCTGCCGATCCCGATCGAGGAGGCGGTGCTCGACTACCACGTCCTCGGTGAGCGCTTCGATGAGGAGGGCCAGCGCATCCGGCGCGTCCTGCTCGTCGTCGCCTACCGCGAGCTGATCGACCGGTACGTGGCCGCCTGCAAGAAGGCCGGCGTGCGGCTGGCAGGGATCGACCTCGAGGCGTTCGCGCTGCTGCGCGCGCTCGGCGAGCCGAAGGCCGGGGACGAGCCGCCGTCGGATGCGGCGCTCGTCGTCGTCTCGATCGGCCACGACCGCTCGACCTTCGCCGTCTCGGACGGGCGCGTGTGCGAGTTCACGCGCGTCCTCGACTGGGGCGGCCAGACCCTCGACGTCGCCATCGCGCGCGAGCTCGACTGCGCGCCTTCCGAGGCGGAGCCGCTGAAGCGCGAGCTGTCGCTCTCGGCCGGCGGCTGGCCGGAGGAGCTGACGCAGGAACAGGCGGATCGTGCTCGCGAGGCGGTGAGGCGCCAGCTGCAGACCTTCGCGCGCGAGCTCGTTTCCTCGCTCCAGTTCTACCAGAACCAGCCAGGCTCTCTGGGCATCGGCGAGATCGTGATCACCGGCGGCACCGCGCACCTCGGCGGCGTCGCGGACGAGCTGCAGCGGTTGATCGGCGTGCGGGTCGAGGTCGGTGACCCGCTGCACCGCGTCAAGCTCGGCAAGAAGCTGCGCGAGACCGAGCAGCTCGGCTCGCTCTCGGTCGCAATAGGCCTCGGAATCGAGGACTGAGCAATGCGCGCGATCAACCTGCTCCCGAAGGACGACGCACGCCGTGGGCGGCCGCAGAAGCCACAGTGGCTGGTGCTCGTCCCGGTGGTGCTTGCAGTGCTGCTGACGGCGGTGATGTCTGCGATGTTCCTCTCGGCGAGCGGCAAGGCGAAGGACAAGCAGTCCCAGCTGTCGTCCCTCCAGGCGGAGCTGGCGGCGATCCCGACCCCGGACGCGACCAAGGTCAAGACCCAGTCGGCCCTCGCGGCCGACAAGCAGGCGCGCGTGACGGCGCTCAGCGCGGCGCTCTCGCGCAGGGTCGCCTGGGACCGCGTCTTTCGCGAGCTTTCGCTCGTGCTCCCCGACGACGTCTGGCTCGCGACGATCTCCGCGAAGGCACCGGTGCCGTCGTCGACGGCGATTCCGCCGGCGCCTGTCGCCGCCGGGGCCGCTCCCGCGGCGACGCAGTTCACGCTCGACGGCTTCACCTACTCGCATGCCGCCGTCGCGCGGCTGCTGTCGCGGCTCGCGGTCGTGCCCGACCTCGTCAACGTGCAGCTGCAGCAGAGCACGCGCACGAAGCTCGGCGCCGCGAACGCCGTGCACTTCACGATCGTCGCCGACGTGCGGCGGCCGGGAGGCACCCAGTGAAGCGCTCGATCCCGCAGCCGCTGGTGATCGTCCTGATCGTGGTCGGCTTCCTGATCGTGACGGCGGGGGGCTGGTTCCTCGTGATCGGCCCTCAGCGCTCGAAGGCGGCCGACCTCGACACCCAGATCGCCGACACGCACAGCGCGATCGAAGCGGCGCAGGCGCTCACGGTCGAGGCGAAGAAGGGCGCGAAGATCCGCGTCGCCGACCTCTACCGGCTGACGAAGGCGATGCCTGACCAGGTCGACATGGCCGGGATCCTGCTCGAGTTGAACCAGGTCGCCGCCGACAGCGGCATCACCTTCGAGCAGATCACGCCCTCGACCACCGCGACTCCGATCTCCGGCTACCTCGCGATCCCGATCACGGTCGAGTTCCAGGGCAACTTCTACGACCTCTCCGACTTCCTCTACCGGCTGCGCAACCTCGTGGACATCCGCCAGGGGACGCTCGACGCGACCGGCCGGCTCTTCGCGATCGACGAGGTCGACTTCGCGGAGGCGCCGCCGCCGCCCGGCTTCCCGCAGATCCGCGCGCACCTCGTGATCGACGCGTTCGTCTACGGGACCGGCACCGCGCCGACCGTCGCCCCCGCGACCGGAGCCACCGGCGCAACCGGTGCGACGGGTGCCACCGGCGCGAGCGGCGCGACGCCTGCCACTCCGCCGCCCGCTCCGCCGCCGGTCGACGCAACCGCGACCCCGTCGGGAACCTGATGGCGAAGAAGATCGACCCAAAGGCCAAGGCCAAGCGGCAGAAGATCTTCGCGGCGATCGGCGGTGTGATCCTGCTCGGCCTGCTCGCCTTCCAGGTGCCGCGGACGATGAAGATGCTGCACCCGGCCGAGGAGAGCTCGTCGAGCTCGGCGCCCGCGGCCACTACAGCAACGACTTCGACCTCACCGATCGCCGCACCGTCGCTCGCCGGCGGGAATGCGACCGCGGCTGCCGCGCCCGGAGGCGACGGCCTCGTGGACGCCGACGCACCGCCCGCCCCACAGTCCGGCCAGCTGCTCGCGTTCGGGCTCTTCCGGACGAAGGATCCGTTCAAGCAGCAGCTCGAGGTCGCCGACGACGGCACGAGCTCGGGCGGGACGACGCCCTCGACCGGGACCACCGGCTCGACCGGCGCGAAGCCGTCGGCTGCGCCTACTGACGGCGGCGCCGTCGCAAGCAGTAGCAGCGGCGGCAACGCGAAGGGCGGCACCGCTCCCACCATGCGTGTCACCTCGCCGGCGCCCGGCGCCGTGACGACGGCGGAGATCGCGGTCAACGGTGTCGCGCAGACCGTTCAGGTCGGCGGCGTGTTCCCCTCGTCGGATCCGTTCTTCAAGCTGGTCAAGCTGACGCGCAAGGGCGCGCAGATCTCGATCGCGGGCGGCTCGCTGGCAAACGGCGCACCGACGGTCATGCTGACGAAGGCGAAGCCGCTGACGTTGCAGAACACCAGCGACGGCACGCGCTACGTCCTGCGCCTGCTCTCCGTCTCCTAGCCGGTCAGCAGCCGGCTCGGTCGATCCAGACGCCGTCTTTCTGGACGATCTTGCCGTCCAGCTCGATGTGGCCGCCGAAGCGCAGGTCCTTGACGATGTCCCAGTGGATGGCGGACGTGTTCGTCCCGCCGAGGTATTCGAACCCTCCACCGAGCGCGACGTGGACGGTGCCGTTCATCTTTTCGTCGAAGTAGACGTTGCGCATGTAACGGTCGATGCCGGGATTGCAGCCGACGCCTAGCTCGCCGATGCGGCGGGCACCGTCATCGGTGTCGAGCGTCTCGAGCAGGAAGTCTTCCTCGGTCGCCGCGGAGGCATCGACGACCCGGCCTTCCGAGAAACGGAGACGAACGCCTCGCAGCTCCCGACCGCCCCACTGCGCAGGAAACTCGGTGAAGGCGATCGTTCCCTGCGCCGACGTCTCCACCGGGCAGAGGAAGAGCTCTCCGCCCGGCATGTTCCCTGTGCCCGCGTCGACGTCCGCTGGTCGCCCGGCCACGGACAGCCTCAGGTCGGTGTCTTCGCCCACGATCCGTACCTCGTCGGCCTCGCCGAAGAGGTTGGCGTGGTGTGAGATGCGCTCGTGCTCGGCTTCCCAGTCGACGAGGCACGACTCGTAGAGAAAGTCCTGGAACGCCGGCAGGCTCATTCGGGCGTCCCGCGCGAGCGCGGGTGTCGGATACCAGCACAGGACACTAGGCACGTCGTCGCGGTGGAGGCGGGCCCCCGGAGGCCGGTAGGCGCGCCGGACAGCTCTCGTGCGCCCTTCGCCGATGTCGGCACCGAGCCCGACGCCTGCTGCAGCGGCACCATCGTCGGTGTTCTCCGGGGCAGCGATCGAGAGGATCGCATCGCACTGCTCGACTGCGTACACGTCGATCGAGGCCGGCCTGGAGATCACTTCGAGCGGCGCATGTGCGAGCCACGCCCGGTGGTAGAGCAGGCCGCCGCCGAACGTGAGGCGCAGGAGCGGATACGCGCCCCGTACGCCGAGCTGCTTCATGACCTCCTCCAGCAGCGGGCGCGCCCAGGGCGTGCCCCACACCATCACCTGCCAGCCACGCTGAACTCCCAGACACGTGTCGAGCAGAAGCTCCGCGTAGCGTTCGACACGAGCATCCACCACAGTCACGACTCCGAGAAGAGACTACGGAAGACCCCTCCGCTCGGCGGTCGTTGCGGGAGGCTGCTAGCCGGTCGACTGGTCGAACGTCGACGACAGCCGGGCGAGCGGCCGCGCCGAGAGCTTCTGGCCGTCGCGGACGACGACGGTGACGACCTTGAGCGCACGCGCGCTGCTCGGCGTCGTCAGCGAGACGTAGGTGTCGACGCGGTACGGCTTGCGGTCGGCGCCGGTCACGGTGCGGCTCGGCAGGCACTGGTTCGCGAGCGGCGAGCCGCTGCAGGTCGTCGTGGTCTCACCGGAGGTCGAGTTCGGGCACGACGAGCCGAGCGCCGAGTCGCACTTGTACGTGTTGTCGACCGATCCCAATGAGGTGCTGTCGAGCGCGATGGCGTCGTACTTGATCGCGCGGTAGAGCTCCATCTGCTGGTCGGCGAGCGCGGACGCCGTCGAGATCTTGCTCGCCCGGTTGAGCGCGAACATCCCGGTCTGGTACGCGGCCACGATCGCGAGGATGCCGATGTTCAGCATCACCATCGCCATCAGGAGCTCGATCAGGCCGAACCCCTCCTGTGAGCGGAGCCGCGCGCGCACGTGAGCGGTATCGGCAGGCGCCGCGCATCTCTCAAGCGCGCGAATCCCCCTGCCGATAGGCCGTGTGTATGGCGGCGTACACCTACAGCGCAATCAACGCTGAGGGACTACAGCTGGACGGGGAGGTCCACGCTCCCGACCTCGAGGCGGCACGCGAGCAGCTGCGTGTCCGCGGCCTCCTGGCCGAGTTCATCGAGGAGCTGCCCGCGAGCGGCGAGGAGGGCGTCCGCACCGTCTTCAAGAAGATCAAGCCGAAGACACTGCAGATCTTCTCGCGCCAGTTCGCGACGATGATCGAGGCCGGCCTGAACGTCGTCAGCTCGCTCGTGATTCTCGAGGAGCAGACCGACGACCCGTACTTCGCGCTGGTGATCAAGGAGCTGCGCGCCGACGTCGAGGGCGGCCTCCTGCTCTCGCAGGCGATGGCGCGCCACCCGAAGATCTTCAGCCGGCTCTACATCGCGATGGTCGAGGCGGGCGAGGCGGCCGGAATCCTCGACCAGGTGCTCGACCGCGTCGCGCTCCAGATCGAGAAGGAGACGCAGATCAAGCGGCGGGTGAAGGGCGCGATGATGTACCCGACGATGGTGCTGATCTTCGCCACCCTCGTCCTGATCGGCCTCCTGATGTTCCTGGTGCCGGTCTTCGTGAACATCTTCGCGCAGCTGAACGGCGAGCTGCCGACGCTGACGCAGTGGGTCGTGGCCGCCTCCGACCAGCTCCGCAGCCACTGGTACATCATCTTCCCGGCGATCGGCCTGATCATCTGGGGCGTCCGGCGCTTCAAGCGGACGGAGCCGGGCCGACAGCTCTGGGACCGGATCAAGCTGCGCATTCCGATGAAGATCGGCGACGTCGTCCTGAAGGTGACGATGGCGCGCTTTTCGCGCACGCTCGCGACGCTGGTCGCGGCCGGCGTGGACATCATCAAGGCGCTCGAGATCACGGGGCAGACGGCCGGCAACTGGGTCGTCGAGGAAGCCCTCGCGGACGTGCGCCAGAAGGTGCACCAGGGCGTGCCGATCGCGCAGCCGTTGATCGACAACCCGGTCTTCCCGCCGATGGTCAGCCAGATGGTGAAGATCGGCGAGGAGACCGGTGAGCTCGAGAAGATGCTCGGGAAGATCGCCGACTTCTACGAGGACGAGGTCGACACGGCGATCTCGTCGCTGACCGCGATCATCGAGCCCCTGATGATGATCGGCGTCGGCGCGATGGTCGGCGTGATCATCATCTCGATGTACCTGCCGATGTTCAAGCTGCTCAGCCTCGTGAAGTAGGCGCGTGTCGAAGCCGGCGAGCAGCGCGGAGACGACGTCGCGCTTAGCGCATGCGCTCCTCCGAGATTGTCGCGGCGACCGCGCGAGCGCGGCGACCGGGTACACGACCGCGGGCAGGATGCCCCACGCCGCCCAGAGATCGGCCAACGGCAGGGAGGTTCAGGTCTCCCAGGAATACGCCTGACGCGCCCGGTGCAATGGGCCGTCGAAGAGCGGCAGCCAGGGTGTGATCACGGTCGACTCGACCGGGTCGTCGAGAACCGTTCGAGCGGCCTCCGTGGCGTTCTCGCCCTCGAGGAGAAAGACAACCTCGGTTTCGGAAAGGAAGATCGCGCCACGTTCGAACGCCTCCTCCGGGGCATTCGCCCGGGCCTCATGGGTGAGGAGTTGCTCCGCGCGCTCCCGCGCACCGGGACTGAGGCGCGCCACTAGCATCACCCTTTCCACGCGCGTAGCGTAGTCACCTGCGCGACCCCCACGGCCAGACGGCAGCAACCCCGCAGCGGACCTCTAACCTGCTCGACATGCACTCGGGAGAAGTCGGCATCGAGATAGCGCCTCTGCTCGACGCATCCGGTGGGGACGACGAGCTCGCCGGCCGTGTCGACGCGCTCCTCCGGCGTACCTGCCGGATCGCGCGGGCGTTGACCGGCGCCGAGCAGGCTGCGCTGAAGCTCTGGGTCGACGAGGACGCGGCCAAGGCCCGCAAGTACTTCAGCCTCAGCCCGAAGTACGAGAGCTACGAAGACTTCCGGGTCGATCCGCAGGGACTCGGACTGCACGGGATGGCGATTCCGGCCGGCGAAGTCATGCGTCTCACACAAGAGGAGGTCGTCAACCATCCGCTCTGGCGGAACTTCGGGGCCTTGCAGGCCGAGCACCCGCCGATGCGCGGCTGGCTGGCCTTGAGCGTGTGCGGCGAGGACGGCCGGATCTACGGTCTCCTCCAGCTCAGCGACAAGAGCGGAGGAGGTGACTTCGACGCGGAGGACGAAGAGCACATCCGCGAGCTCGCGGCGCTCGTCGGAGAGGCGCTCGACGCCCTCCGCGCTGCCTCGTCGATCTAGCCCGACTCGTTCAGGCTCACCGCTCCGCCTCGCCAGTCGCCTAGCCTTCGATCTGCGCGTCGATCCTCCGAGCCGGAGACTCGGCCTGCTGCGCGGAGTCATTCGTCATTGACGTGTCCGTCCTTCGATCTTCTCCAGCAGCGCGTCGACGCGAGCGAAGCCTTGCTTTGCGCCCTCCTCGACGCCGTACTGCATCGTCGTGTCCCGCTGCTCGGTGGTCTCGAAGCGCATCGTCTGCGTCAGCTTCGTCTGCTTGCCGAGATCCTCGAACTCGAGCGTCTGCAGATGGTTCTGGAACGTCTGCACTAGGCGCTCGGGCGGCTCGACCTCTCGGAACTCGCCCTCGACGACGCCGAAGGCCGTGCGGAACCTGTAGGTGCCTCCGGCACGGACGTCCATCTCCTCGACGACGGTGCCGTCGCCCCACCACTCGGGGATCAGCTCCGGATCCGTCCAGACGGAGTAGACGTGCGTTCGCGGTGCGTCGAAGACCCGCTCGACGCGGATCTCGAGCTCGTTCGGGGTCGTGACAGTGGTGTCGTTCACCGTCAGCTCACCGCCTGCTCGACGAGCTTCGTGATCCTCGCCTCGTCGGCCTTTGTCAGCTTCGTCGTCAGGGCGTATGCGACCGGCCACATCGAGCCGTCGTCGAGGCTTGCGTTGTCCTGGAACCCGAGCATCGCGTAGCGCTCCTTGAACTTCGCCGCGTCCCGGAAGAACACGACGACCTTGCCGTCCTTGTTGGCATAGGCAGGCATGCCGTACCAGGTCTTCGGCGTAAGGTCGGGCGCGGTCTTCTGGACGATCGCGTGGATCCGCTGGCCGAGAGAGCGGTCGTCCGGCGTCATGTTCTTGAACGCGGCCTGGATCGCCTCCTCCCCCTCCGCGGCCGCCTTCAACTCTTTGGCGCGCGCTCGCATCGCGGCCTTCTCCTCGGCGGAGAATCCTTCCTGCTTCTTGGTCGGGCTCATGGTGCTCCTTTCGTCCGTTCGACGACCTGCGCGAAGCGGTCGAGCCGCTGCAGCCAGGTGCTGATGCCCTCGAAGGCGTAGGGCGCGAGCATGCACCTGCGGGCACGGCCGACCTTCTGGGTCGTGACGAGCTCCGCCTCCTCGAGCAGCCGGATGTGCTTCTTCATCCCGGTCAGCGACATGCCGAAGGGCTCGGCCAGCTCGCTGATCGTCGCGCTGCCGGCGCCGAGTCGTTCGAGCACGGCGCGCCGGGTCGGGTCGCCGAGTGCCGCGAATGCGCGGTCGACGGGTGTCGGTGTCGAATACTGAACCATCGAGTTCAGTATTGCACATCACCTGCAGAGGGGCAAGTGGGAAGTTGCCGGTAATCATCCGATCGGGGTGGTGCGCGTGGTGCGAGCCGCCATCAGGCTCGCGCGGTGCGCAGCGCCGGCCGTTGGATCGCGCTTCTGGCTCTTGCCGCGCTCGCGGGATTCGCCCTTGCCGCCTGCGGCGGGGGCGGCGGGGGCGCACTCAGCACGCGGACCGGGATCACGCGCACGTTCACCACGGAGACCGCCACGACGACCGTCACGACAACCGCGCCTGCGCCTCCTCCGCCTCCTGCCCCGGCCCCGGCCGCCTCCTCCTCGAGCGAGACGCCGTGGGGCTGGATTGCCCTCGGCATCGGGCTCGTCCTGGTTTTGCTGATCGTGCTCCTGGTATGGCACCGACATCGGTCGGGCGCCCGGGCCTGGGGGGCCAAGACGGCCGATCTCAACCGCCGCACTCTCGTCGCGCTCGACGACGTCCTCGCCAAGGGCTCGCTCGTAACGGGCCAGATCGAGGCGCTCGCCGCCGAGGCGCGGTCGCTCGAGGGGCGCGCACCCGACGATGTCTCGAAGGCTGCGGCTGCCAACGTGCGCTCGCGCCTCGACGAGCTCGCGTCGGCCCTCGAGACCGACCGCGCGCTGCGGCTCGGCTCGCCGCCGCCGAGCTCGGACCAGCTCGCCTACTCGACCGCGCTCATCCGCCAGCAGGCCGAGCAGCTGCAGGGGGCGTTGCGCCCGTCGGGTCCATAGTCGGTGATGGTGCTACGCTCTGTAGCACCATGCTTGGAACCGTCGACCGAGACGACGCGCTGCCGCTCCACGAGCAGGTCGCAGCCGAGATCCGCCGCGCGATCGCCGACGGCGAAGCCGGCCCGGGGGACAGGCTCCCGCCGGCCCGTGACCTCGCCGCAGTGCTCGGCGTGAACTCGAACACCGTCCTCCGCGCGCTGCGCATGCTGCGGGACGAGGGGCTGCTCGAGTTCCGTCGCGGACGCGGCGTGACCGTCGCCGGCACCCCCGAGCACGGCGCGGTCCTCGCGCGCGCGCGTGAACTACTTCAGTTCGCCCGCCAGCACGGCTACCGACCCGACGAGCTGGCGCGGATGATCGAAGAGCTCGCCTAGCCCGCGAGCCGGCGCAGAGCCGTTCGTAGCTCCTCGGTCGCCGGGGCGCCGAGGGTGCGCCTCACCTCCCGCTCGAGGTCACCGAGGACCGCCTCGGCCGCCGGCCTGAACTCCCGCGCGCGGCGGCTGAGAAAGATGCGGGCCGCTCGCGCGTCCCTAGGGTCGGGCCGGCGCTCGACTAGGCCGTCACGCTCGAGCAGCCGGACCATCGTCGTCATCGTCTGCTTGCTCAGCCGGGCCCGCGCCGCCAGCTCGCCCATCCGCAGGCCGTCCTCCTCGAAGAGCGGGACGAGGATCGAGCCGTACGAGGCGCGGACCTCGGGGAAGCCGGCCGCCGCGAAGCGCTCCTGAAGCCGCTCGTTCCACCGCTGGCTCGCCTTCGCCAGCAGGAACCCCAGGTCGTCGCGCGTCGCGGCGGCCGGCGCGTCGCTCACGGCCGCGCGAACTCCTGGCGGACGTTCTCGAGCTCTCGCTGTAGCGACGCGTACTGGGCCTCGAACAGGTCCTTAGGCATCTCGAGCCCGCGGAACATCGTGAACGTGAACGCGCTGCGCCCGCCCGGGAGCGGGACGACCCGAGTGGGGAAGAGTGCAAGCTCGTCCTCGCTCGGCCCCGCGTACATGTCGATCACGCCGCTCTCCTCGTCCGCGTCGAGCCTGAACAGGAACTCGCCGAGCCCGTTCACCACGAAGTAGCGCCCGTCGCGTGTGTGCAGCTCACGCGCGAACTCGGTCGCCCAGTGCGGCAGGTTCTCGACGTCCGAGAGGTACTCGAAGACCCGTTCGGGGGGCGCGTCGACGGTGATCGCCACGCTCCGTGCATCCATGCTGACCGCCTCCTTAAGTCTGGTATCGGACAATAAAGTACGATACCAGACTTTTCTAGGGCGAGAGCAGGTCGTGCCGCCAGCCCTCACGCGCGCGCGTGAACCGGACCCGGTCGTGCAGGCGGTCGTCGCGGTGCTGCCAGAGCTCGATTGCCTCGGGCTCGAGCAGGTAGCCGCCCCAGCGCTGGGGCCTCGGGGGCTCGCCCAGGGCGAGCTGGCGCTCGAACTCGGCCTCGAGCGCCTCGCGGCTCTCGATCGGCTCGCTCTGCCGCGAGGCCGCCGCCGCCGCGCGGGAGCGCACCGGGCGCGTCGACCAGTACGCGTCGGACTCGTCCGCGGAAAGCCTGCGCACCGGCCCCTCGACCCGCACCTGCCGTCCGAGCGGGCGCCAGTAGAAGACGAGCGCGGCGCGAGGGTTCTCCGCGAGCTCGCGGCCCTTGCGGCTCTCGTAACCGGTGAAGAACGTGAAGCCGCGCTCGTCCGCGCTCTTCAGCAGCAGCATCCGCGCCGAAGGCCTGCCGTCGGCATCGGCGGTTGCGAGCGTCATCACCTCCGGGAACTCGACCCCGGCGGCTCGCGCGTCCTCGAACCACTCGTGGAAGGTCGCGAGTGGGTCCGAGCTCACCTCCACCCGTTCTCCAGCAGGTCTCGAACCTCCTCGACCCCGGCTTGCCACGTGCGCGCGACCTGGTCGTCGGGGAGCTCGTACTCGCCTTCGAACACACCGTCGCCGAGCAGCTCGCGCACGTCTTCGGGGTTCGCGGCGCGAAAGGCGGCGAAATCGAGCGGCGGTTTGGGCTCGCTCGGGAGCTCGACGCCGTCGAGGCGCGTCCAGGGGAAGTTCTCGGACCAGTTCGCATGGCTCGGCTCGGCGCCCGCCTCGCGCGCGGCGGCTGCGACGCGCGGGCTCGACCACCAGCTATGGAACAGCGCCTTCGCGTCAGGGTGGAACGCGACCCACTCGCGCACGAGGGCGTTGCCGGGCAGGTTGCCGCCGTGGCCGTTGACCACCAGGAAGCGGCGGAAGCCCTGCGCGTGCAGAGAGTCGAGGAGATCCCGCAGCACGGCGATGAACGTCTCGAGCCGCAGCGTCGGGCTGCCCGGGTAGGCCGCGAAGTTCGGCGTAAGGCCATAGGGGAGCGCGGGCAGGACGAGCACGCCCAGCGGCTCCGCCGCCTCGGCCGAGACGCGCTCGGAAAGGATGTTGTCGGTCTCCAGCGAGAGGTACCCGTGCTGCTCGGTCGAGCCGATCGGCAGCACCAAGCGGTCGTCCCGCGAGAGGTACTCCTCGACCTGCATCCAGTTGAGGTCGCGAGCGCGCATGCCTAAGGCACCGCTTGCGGTGCCGCCGAGAGGGTGCGCGGCCTTCGCTCGCGCACCCGTCTGCGGTCGCCGGTGATTGTCGACGGAATCACAGACAGGTCCTAGGACCGCTCCAGCGACGCGTGTCGGCGGCTGAGTGTCTCGAACCAGCGCAAGAGTGCGTACCCCGCGACTCCGTAGATCACGCCGATGAGCAGCTCCGCGCCCAGCAGGTCGGCGACGTCGCCGAGGGAGGCGCCGCTGGCGAGCTGCCGGGCCGCCTCGATCGCGTGCGTGAAGGGCAGCCCCTGGGCGGCGGTGCTCATCCAGCCCGGAAGCGAGTCGAGCGGCACGTTCGCGCCGGTGAAGATCAGCAGGAAGCCGAAGATCACGTTCGAGAGCACGGCGTTCTCCCGGATGCGCAGGCTGAGGGCGGCATTGATCAGCCCGAGGCCCGTGCAGGAGAAGGCGGCGATCAGCACGACGAGGAGGAGCGGCGCGATCGAGCTCGCGGGGAGGTGCACGCCGAGGACCAGCGAGCCCGTGAGCAGCGCGACCGCGGCCACGAAGGCGCCGTTCAGCACCACGGGTAGCGACCGTCCGAAGAACAGCGGGATCCGCGGCGCCGGGCTGACGAGGATCGCGCTGAGCGTGTTCTGGTAGCGCTCACCGCCGATCGCCTGCGCCATCGCGAACAGGCACGGGATCGAGGCGTACTGCAGGGCGTTTCCGATCAAGTAGAACTTGTCCGACTCGAGGCCCGCGGAGCGCCCGATATAGGCGAAGAGCAGGATCTGGAAGAGCGGCGAGATGAACATCGTCGGCACGTAGATCCAGGGAGTCAGCCAGTAGAAGAGCGCCCGGAAGCTGGTCGCCCCGCCGACGAAGAAGATGCGGGCCGAGACGATCACGTCAGCGAGAGGGAGCCGCGGGCCCGGGCGTCGTAGAGCACCCGGTTGGTCACGAGCACGGCGAAGCCGACGTAGACCGCGCCGAGCCCGAGGCAGAGGAGCAGGTCGGGCAGCGGCGTGCCGCCGAGCGCGGACTCGCGGATGGCGTTCATGCCCCAGGTCGGCGCGAGCACCCACGAGATCGGCCGGACCCACGCCGGGAGCAGGGAGAGCGGCACGAGGAAGCCGCAGATCAGCCAGACGGGGTACTCGAAGAAGTTTCCGAGCACCCAGGCGGCACGGAAGCGGACGAACGAGACCGCGAACAGCAGCCCCAGCCCGGCGAACGCGAGGACGGTTCCGACGACGGAGAGCCCGAACAGCAGGGGATGCTCGATCGTCAGGGGAATCCCGAAGGCAAAGCGGCCCCAGAGGAGCGTCGCGACCAGGTTGTAGATCCCGACGGTCGCAAGCCCGAGTGTGGAGGGGAACAGGACGAGAGAAAAGTGGCGGGGCGCCGCGACGAGCAGCTCGAGCGTCCCCCACCAGCGCTCCCGCTGCATCGCGGACCCGGCCGACGTGCTGACCGACGACCACATCCCCATCACCGCCGCGCCGAGCGAGGCGTAGATCAGCGTCCGCGGGCTCGAGCCGGCCTTGAAGACGAAGAACGCGGTCGTCGCGAAGAAGAGCGGGTAGATCACATTGCCGATCCCGTCGAACGGCGAGCGCATGATCATCTTGAACTGGAGTTTCCAGCTCACGAACACGAAGCGCAGGGAGTTCATTCGGCCACCAGCGCCACGTAGGCGTCCTCGAGCGTCGGCTCGCGGTGCGAGATGCGCCCGACGTCGGAGCCGTTGAGACAGCCGAGGATCGCCTGCGTCAGCTCGGCACCCGGCCCCGTCTGCACGACGAGCACCTGCGCCTGCTCGCGCTCCTCGACCGCGACGGCGGTCACGCCGCCGATCCCTCGAACCCGCTCGACGATCTCGTCGCCGACGCCGTAGACCTCGACTTCGACCACCGTCCCCTCGCCGACGCCGCGCTTGAGGTCGGCGGGCGTTCCCTCGGCGACGATCTCCCCCTGCGTGATCACCGCGATGCGGTCGCAGAGCGCGTCGGCCTCGAACATGTAATGCGTGGTCAGCAGCACCGTCTTGCCGGCCTCGGTCAGCGACGCGATCGTCGCGCGCACGTCCCGGGCGCCGACGGGATCGAGCCCGATCGTCGGCTCGTCGAGGAAGATCACCTCCGGGTCGTGCAGGAGCCCGCGCGCGACGTGGAGGCGCTGCTTCATCCCGCGCGAGTAGCCCTCGGCACGCTCGTGCTCGCGCCCTTTCAGCCCGACGAGGTCGAGGAGCTCCTCGATCCGCCGCTTCTGCTCGTTCGGGGGAACGCCGTAGAGCTCGGCGAAGTAGCGCAGGTTGTCGTAGCCCGACAGCCGCTCGTAGACCCCGCGCTCGCCGCCGAAGACGTAGCCGATCCGCTTCCGCACCTCGGTGGGGTTCTTCACCACGTCGAGCCCGAGCACGCGCGCCGTCCCTGCGGTCGGGATCAGCAGCGTGATCAGCATCTTGATCGTCGTCGTCTTGCCGGCGCCGTTCGGGCCGAGCAGGCCAAAGAGCTCGCCTTCGCGAACCTCGAAGTCGATCCCGCGCACGGCCTCGATCTCCTTCGCCTTCCGGCGAACGGTCCCCGTGTGCGTCTTGTAGGTGCGCCGCAGTCCCTCGGCCTCGATCGCAGCCATCGCCGGGAGCCTAGCTTCGCGAGAATTCTGGAAGATGCGGTGCCAAGGCGTTGCTTGCAACGCCGCCTCGAGGCCTCGGCGGCTTCGCCGACAGGGCCGGGCTAACCAACGCTGAGAGTGCGACTCCAGCCGAGCCCGCCAGAAACAATGGTCTAACGCGCTGCTACACTCAGCCGCGCGCGGCGGCGTAGCTCAGTTGGTTAGAGCAGCGGAATCATAATCCGCGTGTCGGAGGTTCGAGTCCTCCCGCCGCTACCTCCTCGAAGGAACTCGGAGCAGCTAGGAACAACTATGGCAAGTGGAGTAAGAGTCGGAATCA
>Ga0081540_1001616_pt1 | contig 19199 bp, 17 predicted proteins | sample TabmetS2T1R1_FD_71024 | JGI IMG/M metagenome (GOLD analysis project Ga0081540, IMG submission 71024) | Tabebuia heterophylla rhizosphere microbial communities from the University of Puerto Rico - S2T1R1 | ecosystem: Host-associated > Plants > Roots > Rhizosphere ... | reverse complement strand
TATGAGGGCTCCTCGATCGTCGCAGGTCCGCCGGGCGCCACCTGCAGCGCAATCGGGTCGCACCAATTCGCGGCGCGCGCCGGTCACCATCTGGCGCCGCGCCAGCTCACGTCAGGCCGCAATGTCTACGAGGAACTGGGCGAAGGATTTACGCTGCTCGATTTCGGCGCGCCCGAAGCCGCCATGGCCATGATCCGCCGCGCTGCTGAGGCCAGCGGCGTGCCGCTCAAGCTGGTCAGGGACGATAACGCGGAAGCGCGGGAATTCTACGAGGCGGCGCTTGTGCTGGTCCGGCCCGATCAGTTCGTCGCCTGGGATTCGGACGGCGACGTGACGGACGCCGACGGCATTATCCGTCGCGCGGTCGGCGGCCCCCCCTGACCGAACACGTCAGCTCTGCCGTCGAACAAGAACAGGCCGAAGGCCGACAAGGAAACACAAGGAGAAGGCCAGTGAGCCGTCACAGTGCCGCGCATTATTTCCTCGAAGGTCTCGTCGACCTTGGCGTCGACTACATCTTCGCCAATCTCGGCACCGACCATGTCTCGCTGATCGAGGAGATCGCGCGCTGGGATCGCGAAGGCCGCAAGCATCCGGAAATTATCCTCTGCCCGCACGAGATCGTCGCCGTTCACATGGCCGGCGGCTACGCACTGGCGACCGGCAAGGGACAGGCGGTGTTCGTGCATGTCGACGCCGGGACCGCCAATGCCTGCATGGCGATCCAGAACCTGTTTCGGTATCGGCTGCCGGTGATGCTGTTCGCCGGACGCGCCCCCTTCACGCTGCATGGCGAGTTGACCGGATCGCGCGACGCCTATGTGCACTTCGTGCAGGACCCCTTCGACATCGCCAGCATCGTGCGGCCCTATGTCAAATGGGAGTATTCCCTGCCCTCCGGCGTCGTCGTCAAGGAGGCGCTGGCGCGAGCCGCTGCCTTCATGCACAGCGACCTATCTCGGGCGCAACGCCGAGGCGGTCGCGGCGCTGGAGCGGCTCGCGCTTGCCTGCGGCATCCGGATCGCGGAGTTCAACTCGATCGATCTCAATGTTTCGCAGGATTCGCCGTGCTTCGCCGGCTTTGATCCATTGCCGCTGCTCGAACAGGCCGACGTCGGACTGCTGCTCGATACCGACGTGCCCTTTGTGCCGCAATACGCCAGGCGCGTCGAAGCCATCGACTGGATCCAGATCGACGTCGATCCGTTGAAGTCGGATTTTCCGATGTGGGGTTTTCCGACCGACATCAGGGTCCAGGCCGATTGCGCGACCGTTCTGCGCCAGGTGCTCGAGGTGGTCGCGGCGCGCGCGGATGACAGCTATCGCAAGCGCATCATCGATCGCATCGCCGGCTGGAGCGGCGCCCGCGAGGCCGCGGAGAAGCGGCGCGCGACGGCCGCTGCGAACAAGGGCGCGCCCGGCGCAATCAGCGCGGCCTACCTGTTCGCGTCCTTGAACCGCGCGCTGTCTCAGGACGATATCGTCGTCAACGAAGCGATCCGCAATGCGCCGCTGGTGCAGGAGCATATCCGACGCACACTGCCGGGAAGCTATGTCGGCCTCGCCGGCGGAGGGCTCGGCTTCAGCGGCGGCATGGCGCTGGGCCTGAAGCTGGCGCAGCCGGAGCGGCGCATCGTGCAGATCATCGGCGACGGCGGCTTTCATTTTTCCTCGCCGGATTCGGTATTCGCCGTCGCCCAGCAATATCAAATTCCGATTCTGACTGTCGTGCTCGACAATGGCGGCTGGCAGGCGGTCAAGTCGTCGGTGCAGCGGGTCTATCCGAAGGGCGTCGCCGCCGAGACCAATTCCTTTCAATCGCAACTGCGCTCGGGCCGGCAAGGCGAGCAGCGCAGCTTTTCCGATATCGGCCGCGCGTTCGGCGCGCATGCCGAATTCGTACGCGAGCCGGACGAACTCAGTGCTGCCATCGATCGCTGCCTCGCTGCAGTCGATGGTGGCGTAGCTGCCGTCCTGCATGTCCAGATCACGCCGCTCTAGCGGCCGCTATTGCCAGGAGGAGACATAATGAAAATCTTTTGCCGCGTGGCGCTGACCGCCATCTCATTGAACTATTTCGGCCTGGTGCATGCTTCGGCCCAGGCCGACTATCCGACTCGGCCAATTCGCATTGTGGTCGGCTTCACGCCGGGTGGCGGCAACGACATCATCGCCCGTGTCGTCGGGCAAAAGCTGTCGGAAAGTCTCGGCCAGCCTGTTATCATCGAGAACAAGCCCGGCGCGGGCGCGATCCTTGCCACCGAATACGTCGCGAGATCGGCGCCCGATGGCTACACGCTCCTGGTCGGCGCCAGCGGCGCCATGGTGATCAATCCGGCCGTTTACGAAAAGCTGAATTACGACACGATGCGGGATTTCAAGCCGGTCTCCGAGCTTGGATCGTTTCCGCTGATCATGATCGTCAACGCGGCATCGCCGTTCAAATCGGTGTCCGACCTCGTCGCCTACGCCAAAGCGAATCCCGACAAGGCGAACTATTCCTCCTCCTCCGCCGCCTTCCAGCTCGCGACCGAGCTGTTCAAGCAGAAGACCGGCGCGCCGATGCAGATGATCCCCTACAAGGGAGCCAACGAGTCCGTCACCGCGGTGATCTCAGGGGAAGTGACCGCGACCATCGCCGATGCCGGGCCGGTGACCAGCCAGGTTAAGGGCGGCACGGCCCGCGCGCTGGCGGTTGCGGCGCCGACGCGGGCGGAGAGCTTGCCCGACGTGCCGACCATGAAGGAATCAGGCGCCGACGTCGAAGCGGTGCTGTGGAGCGGCATTTTCGTGCCCGCGGCGACGCCGCCCGAAATTGTCAGCAAGCTGGAGGCTGAATTCGCCCGCATCGCGCGAATGCCCGACGTTATCTCCCGGCTCAAGCAGCTCAACATCGATTCGGTCGGCAATTCCTCGGCGGAGTTTTCGCGCATCATCGCGGCCGATCTCGAACGCTGGAAGGCGGTCGCCCGCGCCGGCAATATCAAGATGTCCCAGTAGGATTTGACCCGTAGGATTTAACATGGCTGATCCGGTCGAGACCCAGGTTCTTGTCGTTGGCGGAGGTCCGGTCGGACTGACGCTTGCCATGGATCTTGCCAGCCGCGGAATCCGGACCGTCGTTGCCGAGCTGCGCCACAAGGGCGAGCCCCCGAGCGTGAAATGCAATCACGTCTCGGCGCGCTCGATGGAAATTTTCCGCCGCCTTGGCGTCGCAAAGGCGGTCCGCGAGACCGGCCTGCCCGCCGACTACCCCAACGACGTTTCTTATCGGGTCAGCTTCACCGGCAAGGAGCTTTCCCGCATCCCCATCCCGTGCCGGAGCGAACGCTATACGGCCCGTGGAGGTCCGGACACCTGGTGGCCGACAGCCGAGCCGCCGCACCGGATCAACCAGATTTACCTCGAACCGACGCTCTTCGCTCACGCCCAGACGATTGCCGGTCTCACGTTGCTCAATCGCGTTGAGATCAATTCCTTTGAACAAACGCCTGACAGCGTCATCGCCCAAGGTACCCAGCTCGACAACAACCAGCCGATCACGATACGCGCCGGCTTCCTGGTCGGATGCGACGGCGGACGATCGGCAATCCGCAGGGCAATAGGCGCCACGCTATCCGGCACCGCCGAGGTTCAGCGCGTTCAATCGACCTACATCCGTGCTTCGTCGCTGCTTTCCATGAGCGATCTGAAGCCGGCCTGGGCGACGTTTTCGCTCAATCCCGAGCGGTCGGGCAACGTCTACGCCATCGATGGCCGCGAGACGTGGCTCGTGCATAACTATCTCAAGCCAAACGAACACGAGTTCGACTCGGTAGACCGGGATTGGGCCCTCCGGAAGATCCTCGGTGTCGGCCAAGATTTTTCATACGAGATCATTCGCAAGGAGGACTGGATCGGCCGCCGCCTGGTTGCGGATAAATTTCGCGAAGGCCGGGTGTTCATTTGCGGCGACGCCGCGCATCTGTGGGTCCCGATGGCGGGATACGGCATGAATGCCGGCATCGCCGATGCCGCCAACCTGGCTTGGCTACTGGCAGCTCATTTGTCGGGTTGGGCTCCGGCCGGCATCCTCGACGCGCATGAGGCGGAACGCCTGCCGATCACCGAACAGGTGTCCCAGTTTGCAATGAACCACGCGCTCTCGCTTTCGCGTCAACGGGGTGAAGTCCCTGACAATATCGATGCCGACGATGAGGCCGGTGAGCAGGCGCGGAGCGAGTTGGGCAAGAAGGCCTATGATCTGAACGTTCAGCAATACTGCTGCGGCGGGCTGAATTTCGGATACTACTACGACAAGTCGCCAATCATCGCGTACGACGAAGGCACGCCGCCGGCCTACGGCATGGCGGACTTCACGCCATCCACGGTGCCGGGTTGCCGCGTCCCGCACATCTGGCTGAGCGACGGACGTTCGCTCTACGACGCGCTTGGTCCGGATTACACGCTGCTGCGCTTTGACCCCGCTATCGATGTTTCGGACTTGATGTCGGAGGCAGCTCGCGCGCGAGTGCCTATCGAGCTGCTGGATGTCACATCCAGCGAGAGCGCCGGCGTCTACGATCATCAGCTGGTCCTGGCACGACCCGATCAGCACGTTGCCTGGCGCGGCAATCTCGCCCCAAGCGCCCCCCGATCGCTTGTCGATTTGATCTCCGGGCGTCATCGCTGATGGCGCAATGCCAGGGCTAGACACCCGCGATTCCGGCTGAAAATTGATGACGTCCCCCCCGATTACGCTAGTATTCGGGGTGGATCCATCGTTGCAGACAGACGATTGCCGCTGGCGAAAACGTCAAATCGGGCCGGGCTCAGGTGACCAAATCTGAACAACACGTCGAATCCGGCGAGACCAACGAGTTGCTGGCCTTCATCGCGCAGAACCAGTTGGGCGAAGGCGACAAGCTCCCGCCCGAGCGCGAGCTTGCAACCGAACTCGGTATCAGCCGCCGTGCGCTGCGGCACCTTCTGACCAGGATGGAACTGGATGGACATGTCTGGCGCGGACGTCGTAACGGCACTTTTCTCGGCCGCCGGACGGCCGGCCCCGTCAGCATAGACCAGCGCATCATCCGCGGAAGCCCGGCAACCGTGCTCGAGACGCGGCTTGTCGTCGAGCCCTCGATGACCGCGATCGCGGCCGTGAAGGCCAGCGAAGCCGATCTGTTGAACATCGAGACCTGCATGCGGCGCACGGCGGAGGTCAAGAACGACGACGACTGGATCAAGTGGGACGGTGCATTTCACCTGGCGATTGCGAAAGCGACGCGGAACGACGTTCTGGTCGGCCTCGTCACCGCGTTCAACGAGGCGCGATCGTCCGGCGACTGGCAGGCCTTGCGCCTCGCCACCATCACGCCCGAGAAGCGGCGCAGGACCATCGCGCATCACCGCACGATCTGCGACATGCTGCGCAAGCGATCTGCCGACGATGCCAGCCGGGCGATGCGCGACCATCTGCTGTCGACGAGACGAAATCTCTTCGAATAAGTGGCGCGCGGCTTAAAAGCGATTCCCCCTATTTCGGGATGACGCCAAGCTCGCGCGCCCAACGCTGCTGGGTGGCGAAATCGCGTTCCAGGAACCGCGCAAACTCTTCCGGAGGTGTGGCCTCCGTCGCGGCTCCGAACGTCGAAAGCAATTCCCGGATGTTTTGACGCGCGAGCGCTTCCTTGACCCCATCGTACAGCCGCGCCACGACCTCCTTCGGCGTATCGCGCGGCGCCCACAGGCCGATATAGCCGAGCACCACGAAATCAGAAAAGCCAGCCTCGCGCATCGTCGGCACGCCGTTGAGAATAGGAACCCGCTCCGCGCCGGTCGAGGCGAGGACCTTGATCTGCTTGTTGTCCACGTAACCGCGTGCGCCGGAAATGCCGACAAAGCACAGGTCCACCTGCCCGGCGATCAGATCGGTCAGGACGGCGGCCGTGCCGCGATAGGGAATGCCCGAGAGCGGCATGCCGGACTGCAGCTTGAGCAATTCGCCGGCGACGTAGGAAATGTTGCCGATACCGGCATGACCGTAGGTCAGGCCATTCGGCTGGCTCTTCGCATAGGATTTGAGCGCGGCAATGGAGTCGGCCGGAATATCCTTGCGCGCGACAAGCACGATGCCGCTGGATTCGATCAGCCCGGCTACCGGCGTGAAGCTCGTCAACGGGTCGTAGCGGACCTGCGCGGCGTTGAACAACTTGTTTCCGATGTGCGAGCCCGTCGTCATGAGCAGCGTGTAGCCGTCGGGCGCAGCGCTGGCGACGGATTCGCTGCCGATGATGCCGCCGGCGCCGGAGCGGTTCTCGATGACGACAGTCGCGTTCATGATTTCCTGCATCGCGAGCCCGAGCGGACGTGCGATGGCGTCGATCGGACCGCCGGGAGCGAACGGCACGATGATCTTGATGGTGCGGTCCGGAAACGCGGCATCGGCGTTGCGGGAGACTGCGGTCAGCCCGACGAGGGAGACGAGGAATGCCGATACCAGGGCCAGATGACGCATAGGGCTTCCTTCTTCCATAACGGGCGGCCACCGCGGCCGGATCGATCACTTTCGTTCAAGCGTTCATTGCAGGATTGACGCGTGGACGAGCGTGCTCAGCGTATCCATGCGCTTGTTGTGCCACTCGTTGGCAAGGCGGCAGTTGCTCAGGAAGGCGAACGATACGCCACTCACCGGATCGGCCCAGCAATAGGACGTGCCGACGCCGCTATGTCCGAAGGTGCGCGGGTGGCCGATGCTTCCCAGACCGGGGTGGCCGGATTGACCAAGGGAGAACGGGCCGAGGCCGCGATGCATGGCGTAACCGGTATAGTCGTCGACGAGATCGCCGGTGAAGTCTCTCGTCACGTAGTCGATCATCCGCGGCGAAACGATGCGTAACCCGTTCCATACGCCGCCCTGCGCCATCATCTGGTAGAAGACGGTCATCGCGCGCGCCGTTGCGTAGCCGCCCGCTCCCGGAATACCGGCGCGCCTGAACAGGAGCGACACCATCGGGTCGGGCGGAAAGTTCTCCGCTACTTTGGGCGCGTACATCGCAGCGGCGCGATGATCCTCGGTCTCGGGCAGGCCGAGAAACATCTCGCGGGCCAACCCGAGCGGTTCGATCACGCGGTTGCGGATTTCATCGCGGTAATCGTTGCCGGTGATCGCTTCGACGAGGACGGCAACGACCCAATGGGCAGCCGTGCGATGGTAGACCGAGTGAGAACCCGGCGGCCATTGCAGCTTGAACTCGCAAACCGTGCGTCGAAGCAGTTCGCGATTCCCGAAGCATTCCGGAGGGACTTCCGCGGCGGGGAAGCCCGCCTGATGCGTCAGAAGATGCGCGAGCGTGACGTCCTTCTTGTCATGCGCTTCGAAGCCGGGAACATGGTCCGCGACCCGATCCGAAAATCGAAGCTTGCCTTCCTCGACCAGCGTCCAGACCGCCGCCGCCGTGATGACCTTGGTGTTCGAAAACAGCGGAAACAAAGTCTGCTCATCGACCGCGCGCGCGGGATCGACCGTCGCGCTGCCAAGGCTGCGGTAGAGCGCGAGCTTGCCATGCCGGCCTACGGCCATCTGGGCGCCTGGATGAAAGCCGCCGGCGATATGGGACAGGACGATCTCGCATACGCGCTCGAGTTTCGCGCCATCGAGGCCGAGCGCTTCGGGGCTGGCGGTTGGAATGAGCGAGGCGCGCGCTAGTGCGTTCATCGCTAGACGGCCTGCTTCAGCAGGGGACGAGCGAACATCTGGCCGAAGGCGTCGGCGAGAGCCTGCTCTGGATTGCCCGGCCTCGATGCGCTGCGCCAGGCGACGTACCCGTCAGGGCGTACGAGGACCGCGCCGCCTTCCTGCACGCCGTAGGTTGTCATCCACGTCCCGTCCGCGTCGACGACGTCTTCGCCCAATACATGCACGTCGATGCGCGGCAAGCCGTGCTGGCCGGCTGCGGAGCGCCAGAACGAACCGCCCGGGGCAGCGAGCAGCACGAACCCGCGTCCGAACAGATCGATGGTCGAAAGCTTCCGGTCCCCACTTTCCAGCCAGACGTGCGGCGCGCGGCAGCCGGGATGAGCCGATTGCACATACTCGGTCACGGGATCGCTGACTTCCGGAAGCTTTGAGCCGTCGGGCACGATGGCCGGCGATTGATATCGCGCACCGAAGATGAGGCCGCGCTCGTTGAGAAATTCCTTTCGCGGCAGGCGCGCTTCCGTCTGCTTCTTCGAACGGTCGAAACTCTGCATGTTGAGCAGCGTCGCATGCACGACTTCCAGGGCATGCGGCCGGCGCTCGGTTTCGTAACTGTCGAGCAGCGAGGCGTCGGCCTCGCCGTGCAGCACGGCTGCGATCTTCCAGGCGAGGTTCTGTGCATCCTGCACGCCGATGTTCATGCCGAAGCCGCCGCTCGGCGTGGTCTCATGGGCGGCATCGCCGACCAGAAATACGTCGCCGCGGCGGAAGCTGTCCGACACCATGGCCGAGCAATTCCAGAAGTTGATGCCGAGGACATCCACGGGAAGGTCGGCGACCCCGACGGCGCGGCGAACCAGTTCGATGCATCGTTCCGGCGTGAGGTTCTCCTTGGTGAAACCGTAGGCGCTCAGGCTGTGCACCAGAAAACCCCAGCGATCGGTGCCGTTCACCGTGAGGAAGGTCGCGCGCAGCTCCGGCTGCTCGATCAGATAGAGCGCAGCCGGGCGATCTTCGACCCACGGCCGCAGGTCCGCACGAAAGTGCACGTTTACCGAATCGTAGATGTCCTTTTCGCCGGTACGGCCGATCCCGAGTTTCTCCCGAACGAAACTTTTCGTGCCGTCGGCGGCGAGGAGGTAGCGCGCACGAAACGGGCTCGTCTTGCCGCTTGCCTGGTCCTTCAGAAGGCCGGTCACACCAACATCTTCCTGCCGCAAGTCGCAGAGTTCGGTGCTGAACCTGACGCAGTCGGGAGCCAACGCTTCCGCATGACGGCGCAGCACCGGCTCCAGCAAATCCTGGGAGCAGCCGCAATTGAGGACCGGTGACATCGCCTTACCCGCCGGCGTCGCTCTGCCCGGCGTAAGACGGTTGATCTCCTTTCCGGCCAGGCTCTCTGCCCAGAGAATCATTCCGCCGAATCGTGCAGGCATCCCGGCAGCGCGGATGTCGTCCTCGACGCCCATCTGCCGGTACATCTCCATGGTGCGCGCATTGATGCCGCGGGCCTTGGGCGCGATGGAAGTGCTGGGATGGCGCTCGACCACGATGTGCGAAACGCCGTGCTGGGAAAGAGCGATCGAGGTCGTCAACCCGACTGGTCCGGCGCCCACGACCAACACGTCCGTCTCCAACATGGGCGCCTCCCTTGCTTATGTGGGCGAAGCTTGCCGCTTCGGCCGTCCACGCTCCGCCTTGCGTTCGTGGATTTGTTGTTGCTGTAATTCTCGCAAGGTGAGCGAGCAGGTGTCAATATTTAAATAGAATGGTTCGCCATGCGATATTGCATCCGCAGAAATAGCGGGTAATTCTAGGCGCAACGAGCCAAAACTGAGACCTTTCATATATAATGGTCTCGCATTGGTCCCTCATTGGTTTCAGTTATTCTCAATGTCTCCAGCGAGCCATCACATGTCAGACGCCATAGAACTCGGACAACGCGCGGCAACGACGACCGATTTGCACCTGCCGGATATCCCCCAGGAATTGCGGGCGCAGATGGCCGAGATCGGCCCGAAGTGGCGAAGCGACACCGCAGGCCATGTCGACATGATGATCAGCGCGTTCTCGGAGGTCCTGAAACAGGCTCCCCGCGACGGCGTAACCGTGCATCGCGACATCCCCTACGGCCCGCATGAGCGGCAGCAGCTCGACGTGTTCGTGCCGGCCAACAATGTCACGGCGCCGCCTGTCGTGCTGTTTGTCCATGGCGGTGCGTTCGTCAGCGGGCACCGTAACCGCACCGAGCAGGTTTATTCGAACGTCTCGCACTATCTCGCCCAGCGCGGCATCGCGGCGATCAATGTCGGATACCGGCTGGCCACGCACGCGGTTTATCCCGGCGCCACGCTGGACATCGCTGCAGCGGTGGATTGGGCGCGTGCGCATGCCGCTGAGTATGGCTGGAATCCCGGCGCGGTGTTCTTGATGTCGCATTCGGCCGGCGCCGCGCACGCCGGAAGCTATGGATACGATCCTGCCTTCGCGTCTGCCGGCAGATCGCCGCTCGCGGGAATGATCGTCATCAGCGGGCGGGTGCGGATCGACAATCTCGCGGAAAATCCGAACGCGAAGAAGGTCGAGCAATATTACGGCACGGATGCCTCGAGGTTCGAAGCCTATTCTCCTGTCCATCACATCAATCGCGACAGCGTTCCGACGTTTGTCGCCTGGGCGGAGTTCGAGAATCCGCTGATCGACGTCTACTGCGCCGAACTGGTGCTTCGCCTGGCGCAGGCCAAGCGAAAGGCCCCTCCCATGATGTGGTTGCCCGGTCACAATCACTCGTCCGCCATCGCGCATATCGGCACATCGGACGATCTGCTTGGGCAGGCGATCGTGAACTTCATCCGAAACCCAAGGTAACCGGCAGATCATGGCCACGGCAACGGACGACGCACTGACGTTCATCACCGCTGTCGCGGTTCATGCCGAGATCGAGGAGCTGGTGCCGCGATTCAAGCGCGAGCACGGCATCGAGGTCCAGGTAAACTACGACGTGAATCCGGCTGTCGCCCGACGCGTCATGGACGGCGAAGACTTCGACGTCGGGCTGACCAATCCCTGGTATGTCGACGAGATGATCGCGCAGGGCCGCGTCGTTCCTGATATCCACGTGCCGTTCGGGCGTGTTCCCCTGACGATTGGCGCAGCCGGCTCGGCACCCGACGAGATGGCGAGTTCACATGAAGCCGTGCGCGCACTGCTGCTGAACGCGGACTCGATCGCCTACACCTCGATCGGAACGAGCGGGAAGACGTTCCTGCGGGCGATCGACATCATGGGCCTGAGCGACCAGATCGGCGACCGCTTGCGCCCGATGGGGGCCGGCGAGCCGCCGATTGCCGCCGCGAAAGGTGAAGTGCAGTACGCCATCTCACCGATGTCGCGGATCCTCGCCGCTCCCGGCATCGCGCCGGTCGCGATCTTCCCGCCGGAACTTGGTCTCGACATCGACATGTCGATGTTCGTCCACAAAAGCAGCCGCCACAGAATGGCTCTGCCGCTCATCCAGTTTCTTTCAGACCCGAAATGGGACGCGTTTCTTCGCTCGCATGGCGTTTTTCGCTACAAATTGTAGCGGCAGGCCTCAGTACGATAGATTTGAGTGTGGCTTGCCCAGCCGTAGCTTGCGGCCAAAAGCCTCTGCGGATGGAGCCCGGCTTCGCTTGCTTCGCTACGATAGAACAGAGGCTGGCTTGCCGGGCCGTAGCTTGCGAAGCAAGCGAAGGCTGGTGGGCGCGACAGGGATCGAACCTGTGACCCCTACCATGTCAAGGTTGGGCGCCGCCGCGTATCTCGTTGATTTCAGTTCACAATCGCTCCCGCTCGGTGCGTCCACCAAAGCCTCGTTTCCACGACTTTTCGGCCTTTCCGGGAAGTTTTGTGGAAACGGCTATGCCTCCCTCCGGGTGCCCGCATGAGCCGCGACGCGTCAAAAAGGCACCAGAGGACGCTGTTCAACCAGCTGCCGCGTGAACTCCGTGACGAGCTCATCTCGCTTGGACGGCGCGCCAAAAATATGTTTGGCCGTGTCAACTTCCAGTCCGTTTTCGACAAAAACCTGCAGCTGTTCGATCGTTTAGCCGACAACGGCGCAACCGCGCTCGACATCGGCGAGTTGCTCGCGGCCGCCGGAATCAAACGTAAGGACGGCACAGCCCTGCCGGAGGGGACTGTCTCCGCGGGCCTCAGCCGTGCCCGCGAACGTGCCGGCTGCCGCGCCATTCCGCGACAGCCGGCCGATCGCTGCACGCTCATGCAGGGCCCTGCATCGGCCTGCAACGCCCTGCACGACGCCCAAGAAAGCGGCTCGTCTGGCGGTCTTCCGCAACGCCCTCCCGTTCAACACCCGCCGGCTCAACCGCCCGGCCTCAGCTCTGTTCGGATCGAGCCGAACGGACCGACAGGTTTCGTCCTGCCGGCACACGCCCGCCGCGCTGCGGCACTTTTGGATCAAATCAGGAGCGAAAACGATGAAGGCAACATCTAAAACGACCCTCCCCGATGTCGTCGAGGTGACGGCGGACGGTACCTCAATGGGCAAAACGGTCCTCGCGGCGCGCCTCGCCCATCTCTATGGCGAGGTTGGACGCAAGGTCACCCGGATTGAGATCGAGAGCAGCCGCCGGCGCGGCGGCCCGCGCGACACTGGCGACAGCGTTTTTATCTCGCTGGAGGAGTTTGCGAACGCGGGAATCCGCACCGCCGGGCTGGTCGGCGTCCTCGGACCGCTCTTCGAAGCGATCATGCAGATCCCGAAGAACGGCGGAGCGGTGGTCGTCGATTGGGCCGGCGGCACGGTGGGCCACCGCCTGGAGGTTCTGGCCGCCACCAACTTCGATACCACGCTCGCCGCCATGCACCTCAAGGCGCGCTCCATCGTCATGACCACGAACTCCAGCGAGCATATGCAACAGGCCGAAAAGCACCTCCAGAGCCTCGAGACGATCGCCCCCGACCTGCCCCGCGCCCTCGCCCTCTCCGGCCGCGCGGGCCCGTTCGACTGGCCGGTGGGCTCCGAGCAGCGCGGGCATTTCGACCGCTTGCTGACCACGGCGGGCGAGGTCCCGATCCTGCGCATCCCGCTGGCCGCCGGCCGGGCACTGCAGGTGTGCGCCGATGCAGGCCTCGACCCGACGCAGGCGCTCCTCATGAACTTCGATGAGTTGGCGGCTCGCCTCGGTGTCCACGTTTTCGCGGCCACGGCCTGCGCCACCGAGATCGCGCTGTGGTGGCAGCGCACCGGCACCGAACTGCGCAAGGCGCTGGATGTCGCCCGTGACCCCGTCAGCGCGTAGGCTCGCGGATCGCGTGAATTACCTTGTGCGCCTGCGGCGGCTCCTTACGCCCCAGGCGGCGCCCTTTGTGCTGGATTACTACCGCCGAGAACGCAGGATGCCGCCTTCCTACGTGCTGCGCCTATTACCGTCCACCACCGTGAACCGCCTCCGGCTCAGGGGAGAAGTCGAGCTTTTGCTGGGCATTCCGTCAATCCACCGGTTTTCCCGCATCCTGTTCGACCGCGTCATTGACCCTTGCCGTCACGCGACTGACGCTTGGCACCGGCGTCAGTCGATCAGCGACTGAAAAGCCATATGTATGGTAAACAACGAGGTAATGCGTATCATGATCGATATTAACACCTGCTCTCCCTACTTGCTGCTCTCGACCGAACAGGTCGCCACCATCTTGGGGCTCAGCAAGGGCGCCGTCAGGAAGCTCGCCCGGAGCGGCCGGCTGCGCGCGATCACCGACTTCCGGGTTTTGTACATTCCCGCGAAGGCCGTGCGCGAATTCGTCGCCGGTGAGGGCGTGTGATGAAGAAGTACAAGACGGTCTGGGAGATCGGCAGGTTCAAGCTGTGCGAGGCCAGCAACAGCCCCAACTACTATGTTGCGACGTACGTGCGTAAGGAGCTTCGCATGTCCTACCGCTCCTTGCACACGAGCGACCTCTCGGTTGCGATGGATATGGTCAAAAGCCTCGACGCCCGCGGTATCGCGGGCGACCCTGGCGAGGCGCTTGTTCATGTGCCGATTCAGACCGTGGCAGAGGCCCTCGAGCTTTACACACCGCACGCGGAAAAGCTGGCGTCGTCTGAGTTCACCCTCATCGCCATTGATCGTATGAAGCGCCTCATCGGCGATTTCGCTCCCCAGAGCATGGTGAAGAGCGACTTCGATCGCTTTCGCGATGCCGCGATGTCGGAAGGCATTGTTCTCAGCACCGTGGCGCGCACGCTCACCGTCTTGCGCAGCGCGTTCAAGATGGCGGTCGAAGAGCGCCGGCTGCCCGAGGAAAGCGTCCCGGCGATCCCCTATTACTACACCAGGAACCACGCCCGCTCGGCGCAGCCGAAGGGGCGCATCATGACGACGATGGAGATTGCCGCCGCGATTGATAAGTTTGATTTTTTGCATCTCCTCGTGGCAGTCGTTTTCGTGCTCAACACGGCAAGCCGGATTGGGGCAATTCTTCAGGCCGAGACTGATCAGATTGATTTGCCCAACGCGCTCATCAAGCTGAACCCGGCCGATCGAGTCCAGACGAACAAGTACCGGCAGATCCTGCCCATGACCGACACGCTGGTGCCGTGGGCGACCAACCTGCCGCCCGGCCCGGTGGTCGTTTGGCACGGGGCCGCCGTGGGCGAGATCGACACCGGTTTTTCCGCTGCGTGCGCGCGTGCGGGCCTGCCCGGCGGCGAAAACACCTACTCCATCCGGCACTCCGTTGCCCGTTACATGCTGAAGAAGGGCGTCTCTCGCGCCGAAATTGGTCACTGGCTCGGTCACCAAAGGCCCGATGAGTCGCCCGAGACGACGCTGATCTATTCGCCCTATGCGCCCGACTATCTCAGCGACGCCAGGGTGGCGACGGAGGACTTCGTGCGTGAAGTCAACTCGCACTGCTGCAAGCACGATTTGCTGATGCCGCCCTGGTGCAAGTAGATCGATGTTCACTCGCACGCCAGCCACCGACGCTGCGTACCGCAGCCGCGCTCGGCAGATCGAAGCCTCGGCCTCGATCGCCGCGGGTCGAGAACTGTCGCCGATTGAAGTTGCGAGGCACCTGATGGCGCGCACCGATCTTGATTATGATAGCTTCCGCCAGTACCGCGCTTCTTTGACGGCTGCGTGGGAGGGAGCCGCGGAGCAGTTTCCCGGCAAGGAAGCCGAGTATAGCGCCGCCATCGAATTGATGGGCTCGCGACGCGACAAGCCTGCCCCCCAGGCGAAGAAGAAGCTGCGCACGTCGCAATACAAGCAGAAGGGCATCACTGAAGATGAACTCGAGCGCATCTGTCATGGCGCGTGGGCAACAGGCCTCCCCAACGGTCGTGCCCTGGTTGCCTATCTGCAAGCCGGAGTTCTCGCAGGAGCTCGCTTTTGCGAATGGCCGACGGCGAATTTCGGCCCGAGCCAGATGCCCGGCTTCAAGTTCCAGCTGACCTTCGGGAATGGAAAACACTCCAACGGACGCGCGCACGGCGAAACGCGGACCCTGCTCTGGGAAGACCTGCCCAAGGACCTCGAACGTGCGTTGAGGAGCTGGATCAAGATTTCCACCAAGGCCGCCAGGGAGGGAAAACATAAACGGCTGCAGGGTACGCTCGGCGACCTGATGCACCGCGTCACCGAGGACCTTTTTCGGAGGGATAGACAGCGCCGACCGACCTTATCATCAGTTCGCGACGCTGCAGTCGCCAGGTGGAAGCAGGCCTATATTGCAGGGGCTAAGACCAACGAGGAAAAACAGTGTGGCCGAGCCATCGTGGCGGCGCTGATGGGGCACGCATCGGACGAAAGCGCTACGAAGCACTATGCGCGCGCTCGCAAGGGAAGCAAGTATCCCACTCCATTCGCCGATCCCGTCGAGGTAAACCGCGTGTTGCAGCGCTATAAGGCGCCGACCTTCAAAATTACGGAGCACAAGCCTCCTAGCCCCTAGGCTCAAGGCGTCGTGCGAGCTCAATATATATCTGTTGGATCTATGTGGCGGAGAGGGAGGGATTCTCTGCCAAGCCCCTTAGGACCTCGAAAACCGCTGCAAAATCAGCGTTTCCAGACAACCTCGGCAGGTTGTGTGTACCGACAGTATGTACCGAATTGCGAGGGCTTGCTCAAGCGCATTCCAGAGAATGGTGAATGATTCCCACGGATAAGAGGCTTAGTCGCTCACAAGTGGGGTTCACACACTCGGGAGATTTACTGTCTGTGTTCCCTTGTCCTTCACCGACAGCGGACGTCGCTGCCGATCCGTTTCACGTCCACAAGGGGCGGACATCACCGCAACATGAGGGCTATCCAAATGCCAATAATCACTGGGCAAGTGCACGTTTTCCTTCCGAACTGATAAGCTTTCTACAATTTGCTTCTCAGTTGACCACCTGTGATTTTCATATCGGTCGACGACCGACGCCATTTCACTGCAAAGCCTAGGAGCTGAGTCGAAGAGCGCTACGTTCGCGTGCATTTCGCTTAAAATCAGTTTGATTATTCAGCGATTTCAAAGCGTATTTGGAAAAATACGGTCAAAAGCCCTCTAGCAATATCAATTGCTTAGGACTTTCCAAATGAAATATTGAAAAGCGGTTAGGCTACGAGCTGGTGACTAGGACTTCTTTCATGAGCCTGGGCGCCGGACAGACCGTTGCAAATAGTCATGCACGACCTTGCCGAGGCCGAGCGTCAGGTCGGCCGACACGACCTCCAGCACCGGCAGCTCGGCGACAGGTGCCAAGGCGCGTGGGGCGACAGATGCAGCGCAGGTCCGGTCCACCCGCCTTTCATTCTGACATCTTCCAGGTGGCATTCGACCAGCTCGTTGCAGCCGCCCGCTGCTATCTCATTAAAGCATTGTACTTTGCTCCAATCCGTCATCGGCCAGTTTGTGCTATCTCGTGAAGTTGCTAGTTCACGAACACCCAGGCTGGCTGCAGCAGCGCATAAGAAACCAGACCCACGACGGCAGTGGCTGCGATCAGCAGGGGATTGCTGACCTTCCAGCGGAACAGCACCACGAGTGAAACCACGCCGATCGCGGCCGTCAACCAATCGCCGATCGCGATTTTCCCGAGCAGGATGCATGAACCCAGGATGGTTCCGATCGCGGCGGCATAGGCGCCTTTGATAAAGCCCTGAACGTTCGCGTTCTCCCGATGTCGCGCCAGCAGCGGCGCCACGATCAGCACCAGCAGAAACGACGGCAGGAAGATGCCGACGGTGGAGACCAGCGCCCCCCAGAAACCCGCCACCAAGTAACCGACGAAGGTTGCCGTGATCACTACCGGGCCCGGGCTGATCATGCCGATCGCAACCGCGATCAGGAACTGCCGCTCATCGAGCCAACCGAACTGCTGCACGAGGCCCTGCTCGAGAAACGGGACGATGACAAGGCCACTTCCGAACGTAAGCGAACCCGCCTTGAGGAAAAACAGCAGCAGCTTGCCAAGCGTCGAGGTCGTCACGACCGGCACCATCGGGCTGGCTGCCGGTACGATTGCGAGAGGCAAAGCCGTGGGCGGGCGCCTGAAAATCTTGCCGTAATAGACAATGCCGACGACGCCGGCGCCGATGAACAGAAGGGCGACTTCGGCGCGCAGAATGACGGTGACCACAAGGCAAACGCCAGCGATCGCCCATTGCAAGCGGTCTTCCATGCCGAGCCTGGCGAGACGATAGCAGGAATGGAGGATCAGCGCGATCACCGCCGGGCTGACACCGTAGAAGATCGCGGTCACCGGCTGAAGGTCGCCGAGGTAGACGTAGAGCGCCCCCAGTGCGGCCACAATCAAAAAGTTGGGCAGGATAAAACACCATCCGCCGAGCCATGCTCCCCAGAACCCACACCGGAGCCAGGCGATGTAGACCCCAACCTGAATGGCGAGCGGTCCGGGAAGCGACTGGCAGATCGCGATCGCTTCGCGCATCTGCTCCTTCGTGAGCCACTTCTTGTCGTCGACCAATTCCCGCTCCATCTGGCCCACCAGCGCCACCGGGCCACCGAAGCCGAGAAAGCCGAGGCGCAAGAAATAGAGTCCAAGCTCCGCCATGCGACTGCGCTCGGTGATTGCGGTTGTTGTCATCTCAAGGTCCTTCGAAGGATCGGCTGTCGGTAACCAACGGCGGCCCGGCATCAAGGCATGCTCGAACCTGGCGCTGGCAAAACTGCTTGACTGATGCTGTTCGGAAGTGGGCGTGGCCGCTCAAACTTGCCTACAAGGGGTAGAACAAGCAGGAAGTGGACGAAATAATACGCTGCCCCAATGCGGCTCAGGATCAGCCAGATCCCTTGAGGAGGCTGGCCGCCGGCATAGGTGAGCAGTACGCAGTCCGCGACGAAGATGCAGAAGAAGACGCGGAAGACCGGCCGCAGGCGCCCCGACCGAACTGCGCTGGTGTCAAGCCATGGCAGCAGGAACAATATCAGGATCGAACTTGCCATTGCGACAACGCCGAGCTGCTTGTTCGGGATGGCCCGGAGGATGGCGTAGTACGGGAGCAGGTACCACTCGGGCACGATTTCAGCCGGTGTAACCGCGGGATTTGCGCGAATGTAATTGTCCGGATTAAGCAGCGCGCCCGGCTCGTAGAACACGAACCAGCCAAAGACGAGGAAAAAGACGGCGAGGCCTAGCGAATCCTTCACCGTGTAATAAGGGTGGAAGGGGATCGTATCGCCTGCGTCCCTGGCATCGACGCCCGTTGGATTGTTCGAGCCGAAACGGTGCAGTGCGACGAGATGAAGGCCGGCGACCGCAACAATGACGAACGGCAGGAGATAGTGCAAAGCATAGAGCCGGTTCAAGGTCGGATCGCCCAGGGCGAAGCCGCCCCATAGCCAGGTCACGACGCTGTCCCCAATAACTGGAATTGCCGAGAACAGGTTTGTTATTACGGTTGCGCCCCAAAAGCTCATCTGTCCCCAGGGCAAGGTGTAGCCAAAGAATGCGGTTGCCATCATCAACAGCAGGATGATGACCCCGAGCCACCAAAGCAGCTCCCGCGGCGGCTTATACGAACCGTAGTAGAGACCGCGGAAGATATGGATATAGACCACCGCGAAGAACATCGATGCGCCCGTCGTGTGGATGTATCGGATCAGCCACCCGTGGTTGACATCGCGCATGATATGCTCGACGGACCTGAACGCGCCGTCGCCGGTCGGAACATAGTGCATCGCGAGCACGATGCCCGATGCGATCATGACAAGGAGCGTGATGCCTGCGAGCGATCCGAAATTCCAGAGATAGTTCAGGTTTCGGGGTGTCGGGTAGGCATGAAGTTCGTGGTGCAGGAATGTGAAGATGGGTAGCCGATAGTCGATCCAGCGAATAACCGGATTGGAAAAGCCGGTGTTCTGCCGGGACACGCTTTTGTCGATCTGCGATGACATGCTGGTTTCTCACTTTGAATCGGGTATCCACGCACGTGCGCCATCAGCCCGCAGCGAAAATTGCTTCGGGGTCCACCATATCGACGCGCGGCGGCCTGGAGTCGCCGCGCGCCGT